>Ga0209061_1000877_pt1 | contig 60721 bp, 56 predicted proteins | sample Coa_R1_10_FD_187157 | JGI IMG/M metagenome (GOLD analysis project Ga0209061, IMG submission 187157) | Surface soil microbial communities from Centralia Pennsylvania, which are recovering from an underground coalmine fire - Coalmine... | ecosystem: Environmental > Terrestrial > Soil >... | reverse complement strand
GCGCCTTCCTCAGCCAGCGAGGGTGATCTCCTGTACCGGGAAGGTGGAGATGATCTCGGTGCGGTCCTCGTGGACGATGAGCATCTCCTCGATGCGCACGCCGAACTCGTGCACCTTGCCGTGCTGGGTCTCGAGGGCGAAGACCATGCCGGGCTTGATCTCCTGGGGGTAGTCGAGCGACCAGATGCGCGAGATCACCGGCTGGTCGTACTGGGCGAGGCCGAGCCCGTGCCCCCAGAGGTTGGCGGCGGCCTGGTCCTCGTTGTCGTAGCCCCAGACGTCTCGCGCCGCGGGCCAGCGGCTCGCGATCTCGGCCGTCGTCGCCCCGGCGTGCACGGCGTCGATCGAGTCGTACAGCCAGCCGAGCGCGAGGTCGTAGTAGCGGCGGTGCTCGTCGGTCGGCTTGCCCCCGACGCAGAAGGTCCGGTAGTAGCAGGACTTGAAGCCGTTCCAGGTCAGCGCGGCGAGGTCGATGATCACGATCTCGCCGGGCCGGATGATGCGGTCGGAGAAGTTCCGCCAGTTCGGCCACGCGTTCGGGCCGGAGGAGACGATGATGTCCTCGACGTCTTCCATGCCGGGGATGTTGTAGAGGTACTGCATGCCGAAGGCCGTCACCTCGTTCTCGGTGAGGCCGGGGCGCAGCATCTGGGAGAACTCGTAGTGCAAGGCGTCGCCGATCGCGCCGACGATGCGCATCGCCTCGAGCTCGTCGACGTTCTTCACCGAGCGCGCCTCTTGCATCGGGGTGGCCCCGTCCGCCCAGGTGATCCCGGCGCGCTCGAAGGCGCGCACCATGTTGATGTCGATGAAGTCGACCCCGAGGGGCTGGTCGCGCACGCCGGCCTCCTCCAAGTCGGCGAGCAGCGCCGCGGTGAACTTGTCCACCTGCATCGAGGAGGCCGGGCCCGCCGCCCCCTTGATCCACGCGAAGGAGGTGCGCACGTTCTCGGGCCGCAGCCACGGCGAGTGGCGCCGCACGTGGATGCCGATGTCGCCCTGCTCGTAGAGGATCGGCTCGCGCCCTTCGACCAAGATCGCGTAGCGCAGCCCCGGCTTCAGGCGGTTCCAGCCCGGGGTGAGCGTCGAGGTGATGTAGCGGACGTTCTCGTCGTACATGCACAGGATCGCCCCAAGGCCGTGGCGGCGCATCGCCTCGCGTGCCCGGCCGAGGCGGTACTCGCGCATGCGGGCCCAGTTGATGCGCTCCTGCCAGTCCATCCCGACCGTGCCGAACGAGGCCATGGCGCTCCTTTCCCGCGGGTGCGGGCAATCCTATAAAGTGCCGGATCGCCGCGACAGAGCTGGGGGTCCCGTGGGCTACCGCGTCGTCCTGACAGATCAGGTCTTCCCGAGCGTCGACACCGAGCGCGAGCTGCTGGCGACGATCGACGCCACGCTCGAGGTCGCGAGCGGCGAGCGCGCGCAGATCCTCCAGGCGGCCGCCGGCGCGGACGCCATCCTCACCACCTACTACCCGCTCGACCGCGCCTTCATCGAAGGGCTCGAACGCTGCCGGGTCATCGCCCGCTACGGCATCGGCGTCGACAACATCGACCTCGCCGCGGCGGCCGAGCGCGGGATCGTCGTCACCAACGTCCCCGACTACTGCATCGAGGAGGTCGGCGCGCACACCGTCGCCCTCGTGCTCGCGCTCTTGCGCCGCGTGCCCGCGGGCGCCGCCATCGTGGCCGCCGGCGGCTGGGGGATCGAGGGGGTGCGGCCGATCCGGCGCCTCTCGACGCTCGTCCTCGGCCTCGTCGGCACCGGACGCATCGGCCGCTGGGTGGCGGGCGCGCTCGGCCCGCTCGTCGCCGAGGTGCTCGCCTACGACCCCTTCCTGAGCGAACCGCCGCCGGGAACCCGCCTCGTCGAGCTCGACGAGCTGCTCGCGCGCTCCGACGTCGTGAGCCTCCACTGCCCGCTCACCGAGGCGACACGGGGCCTCATCGGCACGGACGAGCTCGCGCGCATGAAGCGCAGCGCCGTCCTCGTCAACACCTCCCGCGGACCGCTCGTGCAGTTCGGTGCCCTGCGCGCCGCGCTCGAGGCGGGCGAGATCGCCGGCGCCGCGCTCGACGTGTTCGAGACCGAGCCGCCGACGCTCCCCTCCCCGGCGGTGCCGAACCTGCTCGCGACGCCGCACATGGCCTTCTACTCCGAGGAGGCGCTCGCCGAGTCACAGGTGAAGGCGGCGACCCAGGTCGTGAAGGTGCTCTCCGGCGAGCCGCCCGACTACCCCGTGCGCTGACGGGCCGGACCGGCGCGCTCGCGCCGGGGTCACGGGAGCGTCCAGCCGCCGTCGACGTAGAGCGCCTGGCCGGTCACCATCGAGGCCTCGTCGCTCAGCAGGAAGGCGACCGGGCCGACGAGCTCCTCGGTCTCGAGCAGGCGCCCCATCGGGATGCGCGAGACGATCCCCGCCCGGAACGACTCGTCCTGCATGAGCGCGCGGTTCTGGTCGGTGAGCGCCGCCGTCGGGCACACCATGTTGACGCGCACGCCCCGCTTCGCCCACTCGAGGGCGAGCACCCTGCCGAGCTGGAGGACGCCGGCCTTGCTCGCCGAGTAGGCGGCCCAGTCGACGATCGCCGAGCTGGCGAAGGTCGAGCCGATGAGGACGATCGAGCCGCCGCTGCCGTCGAGCATCCGCCGGCCCGCCGCGGTGGCGGTGATGAACACCCCCGTGAGGTTGGTGTCGACGACCCGGCGGAACGTCGAGGCGCTCATCTTCTCGGCGGGCCCGACCTCGGTGATGCCGGCGTTCGCGATGGCGCCGGTGACCGGTCCGAAGGCGGCCGTGAGCTCGTCGAGCGCCGCCTCCACCGAGGCCTCGTCCGTCACGTCGGTGCGCACGGCAACAGCCTCGCCACCGGCCGCCTCCACCTCGGCGCGCACGGCCGCCATCTTCTCGACGTCGCGCGAGAGGATCCCGACGCGCGCGCCCTTCCTCGCCAGCCCGACGGCCAGGGTGCGACCGATCCCCTTGCTCGCGCCGGTGATCGCGACGACCGGCCCTCGGCCATCCCACCCGGACGACCAGCGCCCGGCCGCTTCCTCGGACGGACCAACCCCCATGGCGCCCTCCCCACGCGAGCTCGGCCGGCACGACCTGCGAGGCGGGTCCTGGCCGCCGGTCATCGTAGGAGTGGGTCGGTCGCACGGCAAGGCTGTCGCCTCGCCGCGCTCGGCTAGCGTGGCCGCGTGCACGCCGTCGTCATCTCAGGTGGACGCGTCGCCTGGGCAGAGCGGCCCGAGCCGGGCTTCGGCAGCGACGAGCTCCTCGTCGAGGTCCGCGCCGCAGGGCTCAACGGTGCGGACCTCCTCCAGGTCGCGGGCCGCTACCCGCCGCCGCCGGGCTCGCGGGCTGCCGCCGACGTCCCCGGGCTCGAGCTCGCCGGGGTCGTCGTCGCCGCCGGGTCCTCGGTGCGCCGCTTCAGCGTCGGAGACCGCGTCATGGGGCTCGCCGAGGGCGCCGCGCAGGCGGAGCTCGCCGTCCTCCACGAGCGCGTCGCGCTCCCGGTCCCCGCCGAGCTCGACCTCGAGGCGGCCGGCGGCTTCCCCGAGGTCTTCGCCACCGCCTACGACGCCCTGTTCACGCAGGCGCAGCTGGGCGCGGGCGACCGCCTCCTCGTCAACGGCGCGGCCGGCGGCGTCGGCACCGCGGCGGTGCAGCTCGGCGTGGCCACGGGTGCCAGCGTCGTGGCGAGCGTGCGCGCCGAGCACCTGCGCGAGCGCGTCGCGAGCCTCGGCGCCGAGGCGGTCGGACCGGACGGCGCGTTCTCCCGCGGCCCCTACGACGTGGTCCTCGAGCTCGTCGGCGCGGTGAACCTCCCCGGCGACCTCGATGCGCTCGCGACGGGCGGGCGCGTCGTCGTCATCGGCGTCGGTGCCGGCGCCCGCAGCGAGCTCGACCTGCGGGTGCTCATGGCGCGGCGGGGACGGATCCTCGCCTCGACGCTTCGCAGCCGGTCGCTCGAGGAGAAGGCGATCCTCGCGCGCACCCTCGAGCACCACGTCTTCCCGCTCCTCGCCGCGGGACGCGTGCGCGTCCTCGTCGAGGCGACGTACGCCTTCGGCGAGGTCGAGCGCGCCTACGAGCACTTCGCCCGCGGCAAGCTCGGCAAGATCGTCCTCGTCCGGCGCTGAGCGACCGAGCACGCGGGCGAGGCGGGTCGCGCCGCCACGCGGAGCGCGCCGGCCCGCGGCTCGCAGAGATGCCGGGCGCGCCTACCTGCCCGCGGGGCGCCAGCGGTCGAAGTAGTGCTCGATCCGCTTGAAGAGCTCGGTGAGCACGACGCCGAGGACCGACATGATGACGAGCCCGACGAAGACCTTCGTCGTGTCGTAGTTCGACGCTGCGTTGCTCATCATGTAGCCGATGCCCGCCGTCGAGGCGAGGAACTCGGCGACGATCACGCCGACGAGGCCGAGGCCGACCGACAGCCGGATGCCGGTCATGATCGACGGCACGGCCGCCGGCAGCAGGACCGTGCGGAACATGTCCCAGCGGCTCACGCCGAGGGAGCGAGCCATCTCGACCAAGGTCGGGTCGACGGTCCGCACGCCGTTCGCGGTGTTGACGAGGACCGGGAACACCGCGAGCAGGAACACGATGGCGACCGACGCCTTCACCCCGATCCCGAACCACACGATGATGATCGGGATGAGCGCGATGCGCGGCGCCGCGTACGCGAAGCTGATCAGGTAGTCGAGGGCGTAGTTCACCCGCCGGTACCAGCCGATGGCGAAGCCGATGACGACGCCCGCGACCACCGACAGCGCGAAGCCGATGGCGAAGGCGAGGCCCGTCGCCCCGATGTCGCGCCCGAAGGCGGCCGACGTCACGTAGTGGTAGCCGGCGCGCGCGACGAGCGACGGCGAGCTCGCGAAGAGCGGGTTCACCACGCCGAGGTCGGAGCACACCTGCCAGGCGGCGATGACGACCACGATGCTCGCGAGGCCGAGCAGGACGCGCTCGTGGCGACGGTAGAAGCTCGGCCGGCCGCGGGACTCGAGCGCCGAGGCGTAGCGCGGCTCGCCCTGCCCGAGGAGCTGCTCTGCGGCCATGGACCCGGCACGTGCCATCACGCGGCCCTCCCCCTCGCTCGGTCGATCCCCGACACGGACCGCCCTCCTGCCCGCTCGACTCGTCCCGCGTGCGCGCGGCGGCCCACCGTCACGGCCCCTCCTCGGTCGGGCGCCGCTGCAGGACGAGCCGGGACGGGTACCGGCGGGAGTGGTGGTAGGTGTCGGTGCCCCACTTCTCCCCGTAGATGATCTGCACGTAGTCGAGCACCTGCGAATCCGCGTTCGAGAGCTCGAGCACCAGCCGCTCGCCGGGTGAGACGACGAACGAGTACGGCAGGAGCTCGATCTCGAGCTCGTAGACCTCCCCCGGCTCGACCGGCAGCGCGCGCTCGTGGCGGTGGAACGGCCGCAGGTCGGTGCTCAGGCTCGGGTCGAGCTCGCGGTGCGAGGCGCGCAGCCACCCCGCGGCGACCCGGCGCGCGCCGCGCTGGTCGCCGTGGGCGGGAACCACGCTCAGCTTGGCGGCCACGTCGAAGTCCTGCTGGTCGCTCGAGGCGAAGAGGACCACCTTGCCGTCGCCGGTGAACTCGCAGGCCTCGCGAAACGGGCCCGAGGCGAACGTGTTCACCCGCGCGAGGTGGTCGAGCGCTCCCTCCTCGATCGTCGTCGTGCCGAGCATCCACCGCTCGTCGGGGTACGACCATGAGGTCGCGTCCGGCCCGCGCTCCGGGACCTCGTCGACGAGGCTGCCGTCGTTGAGCGACCGGAGCGCACCCGACCGCTCGCCCGACAGGAACCAGGTCACGACCTGCGCGTCCTCGGGCGGCCACGAGCGAGCCGTGCGCAGGCCCGGCCGGCCGGGGATCTTGTAGCGGACGGGCGGGAGGTCCTCCACGCCGGTCTCGACCCCCTTCAGGTAGCGCTCGTACCACGGGAGGATCTCCGCCTCGTGGAACGAGCGCGTCGAGTACAGCTGGAAGGCCTCCCGCGAGCTCATCGCATCGACGACGAGCAGCTTGCGCGGGCCAGCGACGCGGTTGAAGCCGACGACGTTGCCGCGCAGGTGCAGGCCCGCCTTCCCCCAGCAGCCGATGGACAGGACCGGGATGGTGACGCGGTCGAGCTCCCAGAAGGGCGCGCGGCGCCGCTGCCACTCGTCGTCGAAGGGGTGGGACAAGATGTTCGCGATCAGCTTGTACCGATCGCTCCCGAAGACGTCGTGGCCCTGGTCCTGGTGGCGGCTCAGGACGCTCGTGTACCAGTTCGACACGAAGTTCGTCGTCGGGATGCCGCCGTGGTACATCCAGTCGCGGTACATGTCGGTCGCGCCGTCGTAGGCGACGATCGTGGCGAGGTGCGGCGGGCACGTGCGCGCCACGTTCCACTGGCTCCAGCAGAACGCCGACTGGCCGATCATGCCGACGCGGCCCGTGCTCCACGGTTGGGTGGCCACCGTCTCGATGACGTCGTGCACGGCGAGCCCCTCCTCACGCGAGACGAGGTCCCACGCGCCCTCCGAGCGCCCCGTGCCGGGCACGTCGACAGCAACGAAGGCGTAGCCGCGCTCGAGGTACAGGTCGATCGGCCCCGTCTCGCGGAAGGGGAACGCCCAGTAGGCGGGGAGCCCGATGAGCGCCTTCTGGTACGGGGACGCCGCGAGCAGCACCGGGAACGGGCCGCTGCCCTCGGGGAGGTAGGCGTCGGCGCGCACCACCGTGCCGAAGCGCGAGGTCACCTCGAGCTCGATCGGTTCGGGGAGCCACGCCGGCCGGCGCGTTGCAGCCATCGCCTCAGCTCGCCGGCCTCACGCCCGCGGTCGGGCGCGTACGCTCCCCTGCGGCGGCCGGCGCGACGGCGCCGCGGCCGACCGGGCGGTCTCCTCCGTCGGGGTCAACCCGAAGTCGCCTCCGCTTGGAACCATCCCTCTCGCAGCACCTGCCAGATCGACTCGACGACCTCGGTGAACTCCAGGCTGTGCCGCTTGGCGGGGTTGCGGCGCAGGTCCCGGTCGACCTCGACGATCGAGCGGACGGTGCTGCGCGGACCGGGCGAGAGCACGACGACCTTGTCCGAGAGGTAGACCGCCTCGTCGATCTGGTGGGTGACGAGCACGGCGGTCTTCCTCGTCTGCTCCCAGATGCGCAGCAGCTCGTCGCCCATGTGCTCGCGCGTCTGGCGGTCGAGCGCCGAGAACGGCTCGTCGAGGAGGAGCAGCTCGGGGTCGACGGCGAGCGCGCGCGCGAGGTTGATCCGCTGCTGCATCCCGCCGGAGAGCTCGTGGGGGTACGCGTTGCGGAACGCCGCCAGGCCGACGAGCTCGAGCATCTGCGTCGTCCGCTCGTCGATCTCGTCGCGGGGCAGGCGGCGGGCCTCGAGGCCGAACGCCACGTTGCGGGCGACGCTGCGCCACGGCAGGAGCGCCGGCGACTGGAACACGACGGCGCAGGTCCTCGCGGGGCCCGTGACGCGCTCGCCGTTCCAGGTGATCGAGCCGCGGGCGTAGGGGACGAGCCCCGCGACGGCGCGCAGCAGGGTCGACTTCCCGCAGCCGGTCGGCCCGATCACGGACACGAACGATCCCCGGTCCGCGGTGAACGACACGTCCTGCACCGCCTGGTACCAGCTCTCGTGGCGCGGCACGTAGTACTCGATGCCGACGCGCTCCACGACGAGGCCGCTGCGACGCGAGGCGCCTCCCGGCTGGGCGCCGTCGTAGCGCTCCGGCGCGATCGCGCTGTCGCCGCTCTGCACGCCCGTGCTCATCGCCTCGGCGCCTCGGGAGCCGCGTCCTGGTACAGCCGTACCACCACCCGCTGGCAGCACTCTACATCGGCTCGTTCCGGACGCGGCGCGCACGACGGGTGCCCGCGGATGGCGGGCACCCGTCGCGAGGGCCGGCGCCCCGACGGTCCTGGCTCGGCCGGGCGTCCCGTCCGCCGGGATCGGCACCGGTGCGCGCCCCGTCCCTTCAGGGAGCCGGCGCGCACCGCCCGAGCCGCCTTCGAGCTCCGACGCCGCCGTTCCCGGCGCGCCGCGGGAAGTCGCTCCGACGGCCGCGCTGCTGCGCTGCCGCCCACGAGCCGGATCCGGTCACGAGCGCCTCGGCGCGCAGAGCTTCGGGCACCCGAGCTCCTTGTACGCCCGCGCTGCCATCGTCGTCGACCAGAACGAGGCGATGTCCGCTTCGCTCAGGGACTTGCCGGTGGACAGGCTCGTGAGCGCCGCGTCGTTCGCGAGCTCCGCCTTCGTCGGGACCGGGTTGAGCTGGTAGACGTGGATGATGTCGTTGTAGAGCAGCTTCGCCTGCGCCTTGGTGTAGCCGAAGAGCGACTGGATGAGCTTCTCGGTGCGCGCCGGCTGCGTGAGCACGAGCTTCACGCCCTCGAGGATCGACTTGATGAGGCCCAGCACCACCGTGCCGTGCTGGACGAGGAACGACCTCGACACGGCGAGACCCGAGTACCCACCGGTCGGCCCGGCCTGGAGCGGGGTGACGAGGATCTTGGCGCCCCGGACCTTGGACACGGCCGTGACGACGTTGTCGAAGGAGAGGAAGATCGCCTGGGCCTGGCCCGAGATGAAGGCCGTCTCCTGAGCCGTCTCCGTGCCCAGTGACAGGATGTTCACCTTCCCGAACACGCCCGCCTTCACGAGCAGCTGCTTCAACGTGACGTAGGGCGAGGACCCGACCGGAGAGGTGACGATCGTCTTGCCGGCGAGCTGCGCGACGGAGCTGATCCCGGGCGCGACGCCGAGGCCCGCGTCGTCGCGGTTCTCCACGGTCATGACGTCGACGACCGGTGCGCCGCCGAGGGCGGCACGCAGGACCGTGCCGGTGAGCGGGGTGGCCTGGAACGTGCCCGAGACGAGGCCCGGCACGATCGCTGGGACCGACACCGTGTCGAAGGTCACCTTGATGCCGTTGTCGCGGAAGTAGCCGGCGCGGTTCGCGAGGTAGAGGAAGCCCCAGTCGACCGAGGCGCCCGGCAACGCGAACGTCACCGGGAAGAGCGAGCGCGGCTTCGCCTTCTTCTTGTGGACGAGCGTCTTGTGTCCGGCCGCGCCTCGCGCCTTCGCCCGCCCGCTCGCGGCACTCGCGAGGGGCGCGAAGGTGAGGAGCGCGCCGAGCGCCGTGCACGCCGCCAGCAGCACGACGAGACCCCGGTGACCGACGCGGCGCGCGCGGCCGCGCGACACCGCCGTCCTCGGTTGCGTACTCGACGGCACGGTCATGGTGCACCACCCCCCGAGGCCACGCTCGGTGCCAACGTGGCCTGCTCTGAGCCTTCGTTAACGTGATTGTAACTCAGTCGGAATCAAAATGTCACGGATCCCTGGCAACGAGGGACGCCGACTCCGGCGGCGAGCTCCGCCGCCGCAGCTCTGGCGACGTCTCGGCGCGCGGTAGCTCACCGCATCTAGATCGTGCATGGTTCGTGACGAAAGGATGGCCTTGCCCTTCTCCTGCAGCGTAGACGTGGAGTGTGCACGGCTCCACCAGCAATCCACTGAACGGAACGAAAACCTCGGATCCCTCCAGCACGCACGACGACGCGCGCCGGCCCACGATCGCGCGACGACGCGGGTCGCCCGCGAGCTGCGCACCTCCGAGGCGGTGCCGTCGCCGGTCGCCGCGCCAGCGCGAGCGGCCGGCGCCCGCAGCGCTCATGCCGCGTAGATGTAGCGCGCCGGATCGGCCGCGTAGTCGGCGTAGGACCCTTCGCAGGAGATGCCCGGGATCCTCGGTACCCACTCGAGCGCCAGGAGCTCGTCGGGGTCGCCGTGCGCTGCCGCGAGCTCGCGCACCCGTGGGTCGTCGAGGGCGGTGATGTGGCCGTCTCGCACGAGCGTGACGTCCCGCCCCTTCGCCGTCGTGAGCACCATCGTCGGGAAGAGCAGGTGGACGTGCAGGTGACCGTAGGGGACCTGGTTCGCCGCGGCCCACTGCTCCGTCTCGGAGCGCCAGGCCGTCCCGACGCCGACGTGGATCACGCCGGCGCGTCGCCGCTCCCACTCGAAGCCGCCGGACGAGCGCATCTTCACGTTCGACGGGCGGCAGATCTTCGGGTTCGTCCCGAGCGCGACCTCGAGCGGCCAGAACATCCCCGGCCTCGGGTAGCCGGGGTAGAGGATCGACCGGGTCTCCTCGAGCAGCGCCCGCCACCCGTCGCCGTAGGCGCCGCCGCCGCGGATCTCCTGGACGACCCCGCCCTCGACCTCGAGCTCGATGCGCGGGAAGGCGCGCTCGAAGTGGCTCGTCGTCCCGGCGATGACGCCGCGGGTGTCGTGGGACTCGAGGAACGGCGGCAGCGGGTGGAGGTGGAGGTGGCCGAGGACGGGATCGGGAACGCCGAACTTGGAGTGCCGGCCGTCGAAGTACCCCGGCAGGAGCGAGTACCTGAGGTCGGTCCCCTCGGGGTCGGTGAGGTGGATGCTGCCCCCTGGCCCGTCCTCGAGGAGGCGTTCCCAGACGAGGTTGTTGACGAGCAGGTGGACGTCGTTCGGGAAGGTCGACGCGCGCGAGAGGAAGTGCTCCCTGCCGAGCCAGGGGAAGTGCTCGTAGCGGTAGGCCGTCCGGGGGATGGGCCCGCCCTTGCCGTGGATCAGGAGGTCGTAGCCCTCGCGCTCCGCGAGGCGCTCGATGCGCGGCAGGCCCTCCCAGCGCCTCGGGTCGTCGAGCCAGTGCCCCCGGCGGATGCTGACGCGGATCTCGTCGCACGGCTCGAACTCCCGGTCCGGCTCCGCCGTCGTCTGCACCACGTCCACGAAGGCGCCGGCCTCGCGAAGCGCCGTGGCCATGGCCCCCACCACCTCGAGGTCGAACTCCGTGTCGACGGCGAGCAGGATGCGGTCCCCGCGCCGCACCGGTCCGTAGCCGATGAACCCCACGGAGACGGACCGGCGCCCCTCGTGGCGGACGAGGTAGCGGGCGACGCCAAGCAGGTCGCTCGTCTCGAGGAACGTCGCCCGCTCGCCTCGAGCGACCGTCGTGGTGGCCGTCGCCTGCGCTGGGTTCGCGGTCTCCTCACACACCGTCATCGCCTCCCCCGCCGGCCGCCCGGCGACGGCCCAGCGCCACTCCTCCGGGATCCGCCCGGCCTGCTCCCGGCGCGATCCGAGGGCTCACTCGATCTCGCCGACGATCTCGCGGTACTCGGCGAAGATCCTCGGGTCCTCGTCCTCGTACTCGATGGCGGTCCCCCCAGCCTTGATGCTCGTGCGGGTCGGCACGATGTCCCGATCGGCGCCGATGCGCAGCCCGGCGGCGAAGCCGACGGGATGGTCGGTACTGCCGTAGCGGATGGCGATCTGGCGCGCCGGCTCGGAACCGGTGTTGAAGTGCTGGTGGAACCACTGGTCCGGGGGACAGAACGCCGAGCCGACCTGCCACTTGACGCGCACGACCTTGTCCTGGTGGCCCGACTCGAAGGGACGGAGCCCCACCTGGCTCGGCCACATGAGGGTGTAGCCCTCCGAGCGCACGATGAGGAGCACGGCGCCGGCGCTGTGGTAGTGCGCCTTCTGGCGGTGCCGAGGCGGCCACTCGGCGAGGTGCCCGGCGAGGACGTTCTCCGCCATCTCGAATGCCGTGATCCGCACGCCGGACCCCCGGCGCTCGTCCGTGTCGATCGGGACCTCGACGACGTCCTTGATGACGTTGGAGCGCATCGCACGCACGCCGGAGGCGGCGACGAGGCGCTCGTGCCGGGCGCTGAAGCCGCTCGAGGGCGCGAAGCGGGAGGAGAAGTGGTAGTCGTTCTCGAAGACGAAGCGGCGATCGTGGAACAGGTCGAGCACCATCGGCGCGGTCGTCACGCTCGTGAAGATCGCCGGGCGCGGCCCGGTGTTCCGCAGCGTGTACCAGCAGTTGAGCGGCGTGGAGAAGAGGCTGTAGCGCTGCCACGAGAAGCGATCGCGCTCAGCCGGACCGGCGCCCGGCGCCCAGACCTCCGCTTCGCCCTCGCCCTCGAAGACCAGGATCACCTGCTCGTAGAGGTGCCGCAGGGGACGCGTCTCCTCCCCGGGGCCGAGCTCGGCGACGAACATGCCCGTGAAGGCCTCCATGCCGTAGAGCTGGATGAAGGCCGCCTTGCAGCCGAGGAGGGCCCAGTGCGACCGCTCGATCCTCCGCACGTCCTCCACGCCGAAGCCGTAGACGATGGGGATTTCCTGGTCCGCCATCCACCGTTCGTACTCCGTCACGGGCTTGACCGTGGTGCCGGGGCTCGTCGAGTGCGCCGCTGCGGTCATGCCGAACCTCCTTCCGAAAAGCGCGTGGCGCGCGAGCGGCACGCGAGCCGCAGCGTCGCGCGTCGCCGAGCGAGGCGCACGGACGCCGTCCCCCGCGCGGGTCGATCCCTCGTCGACAGATAGCGCTGAGGGCGCGTGCTGTACAGGACGCCGTGTCGCCCATTGGACCTGGCGTCGCGTTTCGACCAGCGGATCTCCGCGGACGAGCTCGGCGGGTGCGTGTGCTGCAATGGCGGTGAGCCAGGCCGCGGGCGCGTCGAGCGCCGCCGCGGCGACCCGAGGACAGCCCGGAGGGAACATGGACGAGCAGGGACGACGCGTCCGACGCTTCGAGGCGCCGCCGACCATCCGGTCGCTCTTCATGCTCGAGACCTGCGCGTCGATGATCTCGGACCGCAAGAGGCCGAGCTTCGGCAACCAGGTCGAGATCTCCATGCGCCGTCAGGGCGAGACGGCCTGGCGCGCCCGGTTCCTCGCCAGCGACAACCCGACCGGCATCGACGCGGTCGCCCGGCGCGAGGCCGACCTCGCGATCATCAACCCCTCCGTGGTGCTCACCCTCGCCTACCGCGGCACGAGCGCCTACCGCCGCCCCCTCCCGCTGCGGGCGATCACCGTGCTGCCCCAGCGCGACTTCGTACTCCTCGCCGTGAAGGCCGGCACCGGCCTCACCTACCTGGAGGAGCTCGCGGAGGAGCGGGTCCCGCTGCGGCTGTCGCTGCGGGGCCAGGAGCCAAACCACTCCATCCACCTCGTGCTCGCCGACATCCTCGCCGCTGCAGGGTGCCCGCTCCATCGCCTCGAGAGCTGGGGCGGGCGCGTCTGCTACGACCCCGGCCTCGGCGACGCGCCGGGCCGCCTGGGCGGGGTGGTCGCCGGCGAGCGCGACGCCATCTTCGACGAGGCCTTCCCGGTCTGGGCGGGGCCGGCGCTCGAGGCAGGGATGACCTTCCTCTCGCTGCGCGAGGAGACGATCGCCAAGCTCACCGCCCTCGGGTACCGTCACGCCACGATCACGCCGGAGCTGTGCCCGGGCCTCGTGGGCGAGGTGCAGGCCATCGACTTCAGCGGGTGGGCGGTCTTCTGCCACGCCGAGGCGAGCGAGGAGCTCGTCGAACGGCTCTGTGTCGCCATCGTCGACCGCTTCGACCGCATCCCGTGGGACGGTCCCGGTCCCCTGCCGCTCGAGCGGATGTGCGGGACCTTCCCCGAGGCGCCCCTCGACGTCCCGCTCCACCCGGTCGCGGAGCGCTTCTGGCGCGAGCGCGGCTACCTGTAGCAAGGGGGGTCCGAGCTCACTCCCCCGCCTCGCGCGCCCGCGCGAGGTCTGGGTGCGGCTCGGCGAAGTCGATCCGGTCGGCGAGCACCTGTGCGTGGCTCGTGATGACCTGGTCGGACGCCTCCACCTGCAGGATCTCGAGCACCTCGTCCCCGACGCGCTCGAACCAGTACGGGAAGCCCCTCGGGACGAGCACGCCCTCGTTGGGCCCGAGCTCCGCGACGACCTCGTCACCGGTCGTGTAGAAGCGCGCCCGGCCGCTCAGCACGAACCAGAAGCCGTCCAGGTGGCGGTGCGCGTGGAGGTTCGTCTCGCCCCCCGACCCGACGCTCTGCACCGCCGCCACGAGCAGGTCGGAGCGGCAGAGCCGGTCGACGCGCTTGCGCGTCGTGAGCGGCTGGCGCTCGAAGCGGAAGACCGTCGCCTGCGGCTCGGGCGCGTCGCTCGCCGGGGGGGTCATCGGGCCGAGGCGGTGGACAGCGCCGGCGCCGGCGGGCGAACGTCTCGGGCCTCCCGGACCTGACGCAGCAGGGAGAGGGAGGGCGTGCCCGTCGAGGCCAGGCGTGCCGAGATCCCCTGGGCGGTCCGCCGTACGTGGTCGGCCAGGCGGTCGAGGTCGAAGCGCGGCGCCGAGGGTCCGGTGACCGAGATCGCCAGCGCCGTGGCCCTCGACGGGTCGACGACGGGCGCCGCGACGCAGTGGATCCCGAGGTGGAACTCGCCCCGGTCGAAGGCGACGCCGCTGCGGCGCACCTCGTCGATCTCGGCGACGAGGCGCCGCTCGTCGGTGATCGTGTAGCGCGTGTAGCGGCGGAGCCCGGCCTCGATCGTGGCGCGCAGCACCTCAGGCGGCGAGGCCGCGAGCAGCGCCTTGCCGAGCGCCGTGCAGTAGAGGGGGCGTCTCCCGCCGATGCGGGTGGCTGCGATGTTCGTGTTGCCGCACAGCTTGTCGAGGTAGAGGACCTCCGTGCCGGCGCGCATCGCGAGGTGGACGGTCTCGTGGGTGATCTCGAAGAGGTTGCGCTCGAAGCGCTGGGTGAGGTCGCGCAGGCGGACGGCCTCCGGCACGCCCGCCCCGAGCTCGAAGAGACGGATGCCGGGGCGGTAGTTGCGCCCGTCGCGAGAGACGACGCCGATCGCGCAGAGCTGCGACAGGAGCCGGTAGGCCGTGGGCTTGGCGAGGTTCGACCGCTCCGCGAGCGCCGCGAGCGAGAGGCTCGCGCCGTCGGACCCGAACGCCTCCAGCAGCCGGAACGCCCGGTCGAGCACCGAGCTGCCGCTCTCGCGCTTTGAGCACCGCATGCTCACCCCCGGTCCCGATGGCCGCCCGCCAACCCCCACGGGTGCGGCTCATTTCTGATGTGCGGGAATTATATCTCAAAAAATGGGATTGTATAGGCCGTCACGCGCCGGGCCGCCAGGCGCGGCGCGTCACGCGAGCAGGGCGAGGGGGTTGCCCGACACCGCGGCGAGACGCGGCGCCGTCTCGCCACGAGCGTCACGGTCGCGCCCGAGCGTCGGCGAGCGCCGCGCGCCTCGTCCCGCGCTCCGGTCGGATCCGCCGACTCGGCGGCCGCGCGACGCACGCCGCGCGCCGGCGCCGAGGACGGAACGGAGGCCGCCTCGGGGCTCAGGCCCCCGCCGGGGAGGCCTGGGCTGCTGCGAGGCTCGCGGCGATGTCGATGATCTGGTCCTCCTGGCCACCGACGAGCCGGGCCGCGCCGCAGCGCAGGATGATCTCCGCGCCGGAGACGCCGTAGCGATCGGCGGCGTCGTAGGCGTGGCGCAGGAAGCTCGAGTAGACCCCGGCGTAGCCCATGAGGAGCGCGAGGCGCGACAGGCGCGGCTCCTCGCGCATGACCGGGAGCACGACGTCCTCGGCGACGTCGAACATCGCGAGGGCGCTGACGCCCGTTCGTATCCCGAGCTTGTCGCAGACCGCGACGAGCGCCTCCGTCGGGGTGTTGCCGGCTCCGGCCCCGAAGCGCCGGGTGCAGCCGTCGACCTGGCTCGCACCCGCCGAGATGGCGATGATGGTGTTCGCGACGCCGAGGTCGAGGTTCTCGTGGCCGTGGAAGCCGACGGTCGCGTCGGCGCCGAGCTCGGCGCGCAGCGCCTCGATGCGCTCGGCGACCTCGTCGAGCACGAGCGCGCCGGCCGAGTCCGTCACGTAGACGCACTGGCACCCGGCGTCGGCCATGATGCGGGCCTGCCGGGCGAGGACCTCGGGCGGCTGGCTGTGCGCCATCATGAGGAACCCCACGGTCTCGAGCCCGAGGTCGCGCGCCAGCCCGAAGTGCTGGATCGCGATGTCGGCCTCCGTGCAGTGCGTGGCGACGCGCAGCACGCTCGCCCCGAGGTCGGCGACCGCCTCGATGTCCTCCCTCGTCCCCACCCCGGGCAGGAGGAGGCAGGCGATCTTCGCCCGCTTGGCGCTCTCCACGGCGGCCTTCACGAGGACGCGCTCGTCGACGGCCGAGAACCCGTAGGTGAACGACGACCCGCCGAGCCCGTCCCCGTGGGAGACCTCGATGACGGGGACGCCGGCGCCGTCGAGGGCCGAGACGATCCGCCGCACCTCGTCGACCGTGAAGCGATGGCGCACGTGGTGCGAGCCGTCGCGCAGGCTCGAGTCCGTGATGCGGACGTCGATCTCGCTCGAGTAGGGCGCTGCGACGCGTGCGGGCATCACGCCGCTCCCACGAGGTGCGACGCGAGCTCCTCCCCGACGCGCGTCGCGGCCGCCGTCATGATGTCGAGGTTGCCCGCGTACGGCGGGAGGTAGTCGCCGTTCCCCTCGACCTCGATGAGGATCGCGACACGGTCCTCGGTGAACTGCGGCTCCTGGCGCAGACGGTAGCCCGGCACGTAGCCCTGGACCTCGGCGACCATCGCCGCGATCGACTCGGCGATCTTGGCGCGGTCGGCCCCCTCGGGGAGCGAGCAGAAGATCGTGTCGCGCATGATGAGCGGCGGCTCGGCCGGGTTGAGGATGATGATCGCCTTGCCGCGCCGGGCGCCGCCGATCTCGGAGATCGCCTGGGCGGTCGTCTGCGTGAACTCGTCGATGTTGGCTCGCGTCCCCGGTCCCGCGGAGCGGGACGCCACCGTCGCGACGATCTCCGCGTACTCGACCTCGGTGACGCGCGCGACGGCGTGCACCATGGGCACAGTCGCCTGGCCGCCGCACGTCACCATGTTGATGTTCCACTTGTCGAGGTGCTCGGTCAGGTTGACCGGCGGGATGACGTAGGGGCCGCAGGCTGCCGGCGTGAGGTCGATGGCGCGGATCCCGGCCTCCTCGTAGCGCGGCGCGTTGGCGGCGTGGATGCGCGCGGACGTCGCCTCGAACACGATGGCGGGCAGCTCGGCGCGCGACAGGAGCCAGTCCACCCCCTCGTGCGAGGCCTCCAGGCCGTACGAGCGCGCACGCGCGAGGCCGTCGCTCGCCGGGTCAACGCCGACGACGTAGCGCAGCTCGAGCTGCCGCGAGCGCCGCAGCTTCTCCATCAGGTCGGTGCCGATGTTGCCCGATCCAACGATCGCGCAGGTCGGTCTCGTCATCGCACGTGCACTCCTCGTCGAGCAGGTACGTCGAGTGGTCGATCGGGTACGTCGGGTCGGTCACTCGAAGGCAACCGCCACCTCCCCGAGCGAGCCGAAGCGGGCGACGATGCGGTCGCCGGCAGCGACGGCCACCGCGCTCGTGCACGATCCCGGCATCACGACCTCGCCAGCACCGAGGACGGCGCCGAGCTCCCCGAGCTTGTTCGCCAGCCACGCGACCGCCTGCGCGGGGTCGCCGAGCACGGCGCTCGTCGAGCCCTTCGCGACGAGCTCCCCGTTCTTGTAGAGCTCGACGTCGAGCGCCGTGAGGTCGAGCTCACCGAGCTCGGTGCGCGTCCGGCCGAGAACGAAGGCCGCCGACGAGGCGTTGTCCGCGATCGTGTCGCTCAGCGTGATCCGCCAGTTCTCGATGCGCGAGTCGATGAGCTCGAGCGCCGGGACGACGAAGCGCGTCGCGGCGCGCACGTCGCCGACCGTCACCCCGGGGCCCTTGAGCGGAGCGGCCAGCACGAAGGCGACCTCCGGCTCGACCCGAGGCTGCAGGAAGCGCTGCGCGCTCACCGACGCAGCGTCGTCGAGCGCCATGTCGTCGAGGAGGACCCCGAAGTCCGGCTCGAAGACGCCGAGCATCTCCTGCATCGCCTTCGCGGTGAGGCCGACCTTGTGGCCGACCACCCGACCTCCGGCAGCACGTCGCGCCTCGATGTTCAGCTGCTGCACGGCGTACGCGTCCTCGACGCCGAACGCCCCGTACGTCTCGGTCAGCGGAGGCACGGGCCGGCGATCTCGCTCGGCGACGGCGAGATCCTCGGCAGCACGTGCTCGTGTCGCGTGGTCCACGAGGCGATCGTACCGACGGGTCTCGCGAGCGCCAACCGTGCCGTTCCGGCGAGTGGAGTGTTGCGTGCGCCCGCGGCTCCTGGACGTCGCGCGGCTCGGGAGCGGACCGCGCGGCCGCTCGCGACGGCCGGTCGCGCCGCGCCGAGGCGGCGGCGCGACCGGGGCAGCTCGCCGAGACGAGCGCGCCGCTCGGCCCTCGCCTGCTGGCGCGAAGCCGTCCCCGGCTCAGTGGGTCAGGAAGTCGATGACGATGCGCGCGTACTCGTCAGGGTGCTCGGTGATGACGAAGTGCCCGCTGCGGTCGCCCCAGATGACGGCACGGGAGCGAGGAATGAGCTTGAGCAGGCCGAAGGCCTCCTCCACGGGGATCATGCCGTCCTCGTTCCCCCACAGGATGAGCGTGTCGGTGCGGAGCCGGTGCAGCTCGCCCCGCAGATCGCTGTTCGACGCGTTGGTCATCTCCCGCCGGGACTCGAGGTGCCCAGGCGTGAGCGCCATCTCGAAGCGGTGCTTCACGATCTCTGGCGTACGGAACTCCTCTCGGGGAGTGAAGTAGCTGAAGACCCGCTCCATGTTCTCGATCGTCGGGTTGTTCGCGAAGGCGCCGAGCGACTTGATCCCCTCGGGCAGCTCCCCCTCGTGCGGGCCGACCTGCGTCGACTGCACGACGATCTTGCCGCAGCGGTCCGGGTACTCAAGGCCGAAGCGGAGCGCCGCCGGGGCAAACTGCGACGACCCGTACTGGTGCGCCCGCTCGATGCCGAGGACGTCCATGAAGTCGCGGATCAGCCGGGCGATGAAGATGTCCATCGGCACGCCGTTGCGGCTGACGCCCTTCTGGGACTCACCGTAGCCCGGGCAGTCGAGCAGGATGGTGCGGAAGTGCTCGCTCAGCGGCTTGAGCACGTGCTTGGAGTTGTCCCAGGCGTTCGCGCCCGGCCCGCCGCCGTGGGTGCAGATGAACGCCGGCCCGCTGCCGGCCTCGTTGTAGTGGAGCCGGATCCCGCCGACGTCGACGAAGCGGTCGGTCTCCTCCTTGCTCAGCAGCTCCGGCATCTTCGCGCTCTCTCCTTCCTCCGTCCTCGCTGGACACTCACCGGTACTCTGGCGGCAGCGCCGCGACGAAGAGCTCGTCGAGGCCGACGGGCCGGGAGACGAGCCCCTGATCGAGCGCGGTGGCGAGGAACGCCTCGATGGCCCGCCGGTTCGGCGAGATCCCGAAGGCGAACGGGTCGCCCCCGACCAGCTCGCGCAGCGCCTCGATGCGATGCCCGGCCGGTGGAAGCGGCCAGCGCGCGTCGAGGCGGCGCTCGCCGATCTCCTTCGATCGCCTGTAGGCGTCGAGGAGCGCAGGAACGACCTCGGGGTGCTCCTCCACGAGGCTCCGGCGGGCCACGGTGAGGTGCATGACCGGCAGCACTCCCGTCTTCTCGTAGTACTCGCGCTCGGCCGCCACGCAGTCCGGGTACGCGGGCGTGCTCACCGCGGCGATGTCCGGCGGGATCGCGCGCGCGCCCTGGACGAGGCAGGCGTCGATCGCGCCCTCGGCCATCAGCTCGGCGAGGCCTCGGCCCTCCTCGAGACGCAGCTCGACGCCGGACGGCAGGCCCACCTCGTCGAAGCGCTCCGGCTCGACGCTCACCCAGCGCACGTCCTCAGGTCGGACGCCGTGCATCTGCTGGAGCACGAGCCGCTGCCACACGCACGAGGAGATCCAGTACTGCGGGAGCCCGATCCAGCGACCCGCGAGGTCGTCGACGCCGGCGACGCCGGAGCCCCTCGCGAGGCAGATGCCCGAGTGGACGAAGTGCCGGCCCGAAGTGAAGACCGGCAGCGCGACGAGCGGCAGGCCCCGCTCGACGGCCCTCACGAACGTGGCGATCGACATCTCCCCGACGTCGTAGCGCAGCTCCAGCATCGCCCGGGAGTTGGCGTCGATCGTCTCTGGGCGGAAGACGTCGAGCTCGAGGCCATCGGGAACGACCTCGCCGCTCAGGAGGGCGTCGGCGAGCACCGAGGGTCGGACCGAGAGGCTGACCCTCACCGGAAGGCCGCCACGCACTTGGACGAGTTGAAGACGTAGGTCTCGGCGTACGCCAGCACCTCGGCGCGCCGGCCCTCCATCGCGCCGGCGAGGCAGATCCAGTTCAGCATCTCGTGCTGGCCCGAGGCCCGAAGCTCGTCGGGCGACAGGTCGCGCCAGGCGGCGAACTGGTTCTGGCGGAGCTGCTCGAGGTGGTGGCGATCGGACTCGACGTCGCCCCACAGGTAGCCGTGCATCGGGGTCAGCGACGCGTGCGACCAGCTCGACGAGCCGATGACGAGCGCGCGGTACGGGCTCGCCGCGAGGATCTCGGCGACGCGCCGGCCGAGGTCGTAGCAGCGCCGAGGCGTCGGCGAAGCCGGCGGCGCCTGATCGACGCCCTCCATCAGCCGCCCCGGGACGATCTTCCCGCCCGCGGCGGGGACCTTGAGGTCCGCGCCGTAGCAGCTGACGTGGAAGGGGATGACGGTGTAGGGGAAGCCACGGCGGTCCCAGTCCAGGTAGTCGATGCTGTGGCTGAAGGCGTGCCCGAGACGGGTCAGGTGGTGGAGCCGCCAGCTGCAGGCCACGTCGAAGTCGGAGAGCACGAGCTCGTTCGCGAGCTCGGTACCGATCCGCCTGCTGCCCGCGAGCGTCTCCTGCAGCGGCGGCTTCTCGAGAGGCCGGGCGAAGGCGGTGGGCCCCGAGCCGCCCGGGACACCCTCGCGGAAGCCGCCGAGACCGCACTCGTCCATGGCGTACACGCAGAACGGTGGGAGCACGTCCTCCCTGAAGTTCTCGTACTGGTCGTCGGCGAAGATGACGATGACCTCCGGCGCGAACTCGTCGATGATGGCGCGCGCCCGCCGGCAGCCGGCGATGGCCTCCTCGCGATGCGCCCTCGCCGCGCTGAGCGCCTCGTCGTCGCCCCACTCCTTCTGGAGCTCGATCGGCCAGTTCGCGGGGTCGCGCAGCTCCGCCGGGGTGTCCGGGTTGGCGAGGGTCAGCTTGAAGTACACGTTGGCCATGGTCTCGTCGGTCAGCCCCGGCTGCGGCCCGTGGAACATCCCGATGCCCATGATCTCCGCCATCGCTCACCTGCCTCGCTCGAGGAAGTCCCTGGTGCCGTCGGCCCGCCTGCCGGCGCGACCGGCCGAGTCAGCGCGTGTCCTCGACGTCGAACTCCACGTCCTGCGCCGAACCGACGTGAGCTGCGTGCCAGCCGCGGATCCCCTCCATCGTCGCCCGGACGGCCTCCTCCGCCGTCGCGCCGGACTCGTGCGCGGCGGGGCACTCGGGCGCCTCGGTCCAGTGCCGACAGCCGCCGTCGGTCGGTGGCGCGGCGTGGACGATGATCCGGTACACCTCCCGGCGCGCCGCGCCGCTGTCTCGATCCCCCACGCCGCCGCTCCCGCGACCTCAGCTCTGGGCGAAGCCGACGGCGTGCTCGGGCCTCGGGTAGTGGAAGCGGATGATCTCGTTGGCAGCGGGATCGCGCACGAGCGCCATCGGCTCCTCGCCCCGCTCGACCCGGTCGATCTGCTCGGCCAGCATGCGGCGGAGCAGGGCGATGCCACGGTCGCCCGCCCCGAGGTGCTCCTTGGTACGGTCGGCGATCCTGCCCTGCGTCTCCCACGCCATCTGGTCTTGCACCTCGAAGGTCAGCATGTCGTAGCCGCCGTCCTCCGTGCGACCGAAGTCGCGCGGGAGCACCTTCATCTCCCGGATCTCGGACTCGGGGTCCGCGTCCATCCCCTCGGTCGGGTAGAACCGCATCTCGAAGACGTAGGTGTTCTCGTCGTCGACCGGGACGCGCCAGTGCAGCAGGTCGTCGCGCACGCCGTCACCGATCCGCAGCATGTTCGGGAAGATGAGCGGCGGGCGGACCTCGACGCCCGGGTTGTCGCCCCCGTACACGACGGTCTTCGTGATGCCCCACTCGCAGCGCTCGAAGTCGTAGCTCACGATCGGGCGCTCGTAGTACGCCGCCCGGATGCGGTCCGACTCGCCGGCCGGGAAGCCGAGCTCGCGCAGCATGTGGGCGTGCAGGTAGTACGTGTGCGTCGTGTCGGCCGTGTTCTCCTGGATCTGGAGCCAGTTGCACTCGAGCGGGCCGCGCAGCCAGAGCGTGCGCCAGCCGTTGCGCATCACGAGCACGTCCCAGCGCGGCAGGAGCGGCGCCGGCTCGGGGCCAAGGTAGGCGAAGAGGAGCCCGCACAGACGCTGCACGGGGTAGGCGTTGATGCGGATCCGCCGCTTGTAGGCCTCCGACGGCTCGAACGGCTGCTCGATGCACTGCCCCCCGTCGTAGGCGAACTTCCACCCGTGGTAGGGGCAGCGGATGCCGTCCGGCTCGAGGAAGCCGTAGCGCAGCGAGCAGGACCGGTGCGCGCACTGCTCCGCGAAGAGCGCGTACTCGCCCGAGGGCTGCAGCGCCAGGACGAGGTCCTCGCCGAGGATTCGGAGGCGCATCATCGGTCGCTCGGGGCTGACCTGGTTCGCCAGCGCGACGGGGTGCCAGTAGCGACGGAGCAGGTTGCCGCAGGGGGTGCCGGGGCCGACCCGCGTCAGGCGCTCGTTCATCTCCTTGCTCAGCATGGGGCGCTCCTCGATGAGGTCGGTGGGACGGTCTGTCTCAGCACTTCAGCACGCTTTCCTAGCTTCCTCCCGGCCGCGGGGGCGGTCAAGGCTCGGGGTTGACTGGACGAAACGGGCCTCCGCCCACGCCGCACCGCTAGCGCCGGGACTCGGGCAGCGCCAGCCCGAGCAGCCCCGCCGCGGTAGCGCCGAGGATCCCGGCCTTCGCGTCCTCGGGAACCGGGAGGCCGCGGACGTGCTCGATCCGGTCAGCGAACTCCTCGGGCGTCTTCACGTAGGGAAAGTCGGTCCCGAAGACGAGGCGGTCGTGGCCCACCGTGTCGCAGGCGCAGCGCAGCGCCGGGGCGTGCCGCATCGCCGTGTCGTAGAACAGGCGCCGCACGCCCTCCTCGGACGACCCGGAACCCTCAGCGATGCCGCTCGAGCGCCACCCATCCTCGGCCCGCCGCACGTGCGAGGCGATCCGGCCGTGAATGAACGGGAGCGTCCCGCCCAGGTGCGGCACGATGATGCGCAGGCGAGGGTTGCGGACGAGCACGCCGGACAGGAGCAGGCGCACGGCCGCGATCGTGTCCTCGAACATCGCGCCCACCGAACGGTCCATGCCGTAGCTGTTCGGCCCGAACCCGTCGTAGAGCATCGTCGGGTGGAGGAACACCGTGAGCGCCCGCCGGTCGAGCTCCGCGTACAGCGGTGCGAAGACGGGGTCGTCGAGCTGTCGCCCGAGCACGCTCGTGCTCATCGCGACGCCCGCGACGCGCGGCTCGCCGACGAGGCGGTCGAGCTCGGCCAGGGCCGCGTCGAGGTGCGGGAGGGGCAGGGCGATGAAGGTGGCGAAGCGGCCCGCGAACGTCTCGCAGGTCTCGAGGTAGCACTCGTTCGCCTGCTTCGCGAGGTCGACGGCAACCTTGGGGTCCTCGTAGTAGGGCTGGAGGACGCCGACGGAGAGCACCTGCAGGTCGACGCCGACGCGGTCCATGAGCTCGACCCGCTCGGCGAGCGACAGGCTGCTCAGCGGCGCCGCGCTGAGGCGCGGGAGCGCGCCACCGTGCTCCTCCACCCGGCGCAGGAAGTCCGGCGGGAACAGGTGGGCGTGGACGTCGACGATCACCGGCGATCCCCTCCCCTCACGCCGTCGGCGAGCCGGCAGCGGCATCCTCGGCGGCCCGGACGCCGAGCTCCTCGACGATCAGCTGCCGCAGCTTGATCGCCGGTGGGCGTACGGTCCCCTCCGCAGGCGTGACGCGCAGCCAGCCTACGCAGGCTCGCCGATGACGCGGTCGCCGATGACGGTCGCCGAGCACGTCATTCGCCAGGCCGATTTCCCGGACTCTCCACACAACGCCATCCTGTCGCGCGGCAGCATCGCGCTGCCCCCACGCTAGGGGGACGTGCGCGAACGTCAAGGCCGCCAGATCGATCAATGGAACGAGATCGAAGGGTCCCGAGCTTCGACCCTCACCACCTTTCGGCCCTCGCCACCTTCTGTCGGGCCACAGACCTCTCGCCGGCGCTGGCGGAGGCCTGGTTCACCACCTGGCCGCGCGGACCAAGCCCCGACGACGCGATCCGGGTCGGGCTCCGGCACGACAGCCGCACCCAGTTCACCTCGACCGACGACCGCCAGGTCCCCGACGCCCGCGGCGTCTAGGCGTTCTGCACTGCCTCCCGGCACCCCAACGGGATCGCCTCCCTCGAACGGCTGTATCGGACCCTCGAGGAGGAGGCGTCTGACCCAACGACCTCCCCGACTTCGACGCGGCGCTGGCGCCATCGCGGCCTGGGTCGAGGACGACGACACACACCGCCCGCGCGAGCCGCTGGGCCGAGGCACCACCTCGGCCGAAGCCCGAGCGGGGCGCTCAGCCAACGCACCTCCGCCGCCTGACTGTCGACCAGCGCGGGAGTCGCCTCGCTGCACGCGACGGGCGTGTGGCACCACCACGCCACGACGGCACCGCCCCCCCACCACACCAGCACCGGCCACAGGTCGGCTATGCCACCTCCAGCTCGATCAGAGCCTGACCGAACTCAACGAACTCCTCGTTCTGCACGAGGACGCGCTTCACACGCCCTGCCTTGCCCGCCAGAACGGCTGTGAACACCTTCATCGCCTCGATCAGACCGACGGTCGTCTCGGGACGGACCGTGTCGCCTACCTGCACGTAGGGCGGAGCACCCGGTTCCGGCGCGCTGTAGAAGGTACCGACCAGCGGCGCCAGTACCACATCCCCAGGTGCTTCGACCTGAGGACCGGCACGAGGACCGTTCGGCGCCGCTTCGGTCTCCTGCGAGCACGAAGCCGCGTCCACGGCTGTCTCGTCGCGGTTGCCTACCCTTGGCGCAACCGCCGATCCGACGGTACCCGCGGGGTCGACCGCAACCGGGGATGAGGCGAGGGCGGCCGGCACGCCGAACCGGTTCAGTTCGGCCACGGCGGCGGCATCTACGCCGATCACGAGCTCGCCGTTCTCGGCCACGACGCGCAGCGCGCCGATGCGTCTGTTCGCCACCAGCTCGACGAGCTCCTGGATCTCAGAATTCCGCAACTCGAACACCGCAGATCTCCCCTCGCCGCAACAACTCCCCTGCCGACCGAAACGGCACCGAGCCGACCTTCGCCGGGCCGCCAGCGCCCGTGCCAGATCAGCGGTCCGACCGCACTCCTGGGCCGCAGCTTCTCAGCGGTACGGCTCCTCTCAGAACTCGGACGACCGCGTCGCCTCCACAGCTGGGTGTTCACGCAGCGAACGATGCGTGTGTGGAGCAGCGACGTCGACGCAGCCGAACGGCCAGGAGACAGTGCGCGCGCAAGGAGCTGCACCTGACCGCCACCGAGACCACCGGGAAGACGGTCACCACCGACCTGATCAGCGTGCGTCTGAAGACAGCCGACGGGTCGCCATGTGCCATCTGCACCCTCGTACCCGTGCTCGATCTTGTAGCCCGTCTGCGAGGCGTTGACGACCGTGCCTTGGGCATCGACGAGGGTGCCTCGGGCACCGACGACGGCGTCGACGGAGTCGCACTCCTGCTCGGCCAGGCCAGAGCCGGGCCATTCGTTCTGGCGACGTGCGGGTGCTGTCTCGTGGTCTTCCCTGCCCCTGATGGCCAGCATTCCTACTCCAGGCCGAACAGCCGTACCGCGTTGTCCCGAATGATCTTCTGCTTCGACGCCGCCGGGATCGGGAGCGCGTTGAATTCCTCCATCCAGCGATCAACCGACACGATCCCTGAGTCGGATCCGAACAGCATCTTGTCGGACAGGATGCTCTTGGCGTGGTTCACCAGGTCCTGGGAGAAGTGCTTTGGCGCCCACCCTGACAGGTCCATGAAGTAGTTGGCCTTGTGGCGCGCCACGGCCAGATTCTCGGCATCGTACGGCCATGAGGGATGGGCACCGATGATCTTCAGCTCGGGGAAGTCGGCGGCCACGTCGTCGAGGTATGGAATGGGCCTGGTGTACTTGAGCTTGATGCCCATGCCACCTGGTGTCCCAGCGCCTGCCGCCGCCATGCCCGTGTGGAACAGCACGATGAGGCCGAGTTCCTGGATCGTCTCCCACAGGGGGTAGAAGCGGGGGTCGTTCGGGTAGAAGTGCTGGCGGGCTGGGTTGAACTCCCCGATACCCTTCAGTCCAAGGTCGGCACACCGGCGGACTTCCTCGATGGCCAACCGCCCCATCCAGGGGTCCACGATGCCGAACCCGATCAGTACGTCGGAGTTCGCCTCGACCACCTTGGCCACGTAGTCGTTCGGCAGCCCGCGTCGCCCGGTCACGGTCTCGTCCGTCGTGTTCAGGACGACAGCCATCATCCGACGGCGCCGGTACTCCTCCGCCATCTCGTCCGCGGGGACGATCTCGTACCGGCGGCCCGCGTACCGCGCCATCTGGCGTGCGGTCTCGCCGGCCGCCTCGCGGGCGGCAGCGTCGCGGAGGTGGACGTGCACGTCGATCGCCACCACATCGCCGATGGTCATCCGTGTCATGCAGGCACCCCTCCGTCCGTAGGTCGTCTGTCCGGGCAGTAGCGGGAACGCGTCACTCCTGCCCTCCGACTGCAGCGCCGGCGCCGCCGCTCGCGACCGCTTGCCGATCAATGCCCACCTCGGCCAGGACCGCCTCGGTGTGCTCACCAACCCACGGCACCGCGGCAGAGCGGTCGGGCGCCGCGAACCCCGCGATGGGGCTGCCGACGCCTGTGAAGGCCCGTTCGCCGCTGCCGAACCGGTGGAACAGATCCAGGGACGTGACGAGCTCGTCTTCGGTCGCTTCCGCAACCGTCAGGATTGGGGCGACAGGCACGTCGGCCGCGGTCAGTCGCTCCAGCCATACCTGACGGGGCTCGGTGACGAACACCCTTGACAGCACGTCGTGCAGCTCCTCGTAGTGCTCGCGACGAGCAGCCGGGCTCGCGAAGCGCTCGTCGTCCGCCAGTTCCGGAACCCCCAGCGCGCTGACGAGGCTCGTCCAGAACTTCGACACCGACGACAGGTGGATGGCGATCGGCAGCCCATCGGCGCAGACGAAGCCGTGCGACTGCGAGGCCCGGACACGCGACATTCGGTCCGCCACCTCCCCCGACGAGAAGTAGTTGGCGAAGGCGATCTCCTGGATGGAGACGCAGGCACCCAGCATCGTGGCCGTCACGTGCGCCCCCCGGTCGGTGCGGCTCCGCTGGACCAGAGCGGCCAGCACGGCGAGGGCTCCCTGCATGCCGGCGAGGTGGTCGGCTAGGGCCGGTCCACTGGGTGTGGGTCGCGTCATGTCGGTGAACTGGCTCCACAGCCCGCTGCGGGCCTGCGCGATGGCGTCATACACGGGCCGCTGGTCGCTGTCGTTCATTCCCCTGATCGAGCAGTAGACGAGCCTGAGGTTGTGCTGCATCAGGTCGCCGTAGCCGAGGCCGAGGGCGTCGAGGAACCCGGGCCGGAAGTTCTCGATCAACACGTCCGCTGATTCGATCAGTCGGACAACGGCTCGTTGACCGGCCTCGGTACGGATGTCGACGGCGACGCTGCGCTTGCCGCGGTTGATCGACTTGAAGGCGTCGCTCGACTCCCTGCTGCGGGCATCCCAGCGACGGAAGGGATCGCCGGTTCCCGGCAGCTCGACCTTGATCACGTCGGCACCGAGGTCGAGCAGCACCATGGCGGCGTACGGGCCACTGATCACATTGGCGAGCTCGATGACACGGATGCCGTGCAGCGGCGGCATCGGCTTTCCGTCCTGGTGCTCGCTCGCCGGGTGGTGGATTGCTGTGGTCATTGTCGGTCGGTCCTGTCAGCGGACGATGGTGAGGGAGCTGTCGCCGAGCGACAGGAAGAACCGCGAGATCTCGGGATTGTTGGCCACTGCCGTGGCCAGCTCTGCCAAGCCTGAGCCCCTGGGATACACACGGCGGTACTCGTCGTAGGTGGCCGTATACGCTCGGGGAGCTGGCGAGTAGACACGACCGGCTTCATCGCCGACGTAGAGCCGGAGGATGAGCTCCTCGTCGGTGATCGACGCGCCGAGGCGCTGGCGGACCTCGTCGAGGCCGACCTCCGGTGGCGGCCGGCGTGCCGCCAACTCGGCGGCACGAGGCCGATCGAGGATCTGCTCTCTGATCCCGGGGTCCATCACGTCGACGGCTTCACGGCCCCTGCGACCCAAGGCGTACTCGATGACGTCGTCGGTCACGGTCCCGTAACGCTTCCCCGTGGCGACGTTGATGGCCGCCTGACTGCCGACGACCTGCGACAGGGGCGTCACCATGATCGGGTAGCCGAACTCGGCTCGCACACGGGCGACCTCCGCGAGCACCTCCGGCAGTCGGTGCGCCATGCCGAGCTGCTGGAGCTGGAAGGCGAGGTGCGCGATCATCCCACCCGGCACCTGATGGGTGTACAGCGACTGATCGAAGTCCGTCGGGCTGCCCTCGGGCATGCCGGTGACCGACGCCACGTAGGACAGATGGTCGCGAACCCGTTCCAGCGGCGCCAGGTCGATCGCTGCCGTGAAGCCGAGCGCCTCGAGGTTCTGCACCGTGCCGAAGATGGACGGCTGCGAGGTGCCGCTGGCCAGTGGCGGAATGGCCGTGTGGAAGATGGTCACGCCGAGCTCGGCAGCGATCACGTAGTTCAACGGCGCCATCCCGTTGTTGGAGTGCGCATGGAACTCCACGGGTACATCGCCGGCCGCGTGCAGCACGACCGGAATCAACTCACGAGTCCTCTCTGGCGTGAGCAGCCCACCGACGTCTTTGAAGCAGATCCGATACGGCTTCAATGCTGCGATCGCCTTGGCTCGATTCTCGTAGTAGTCGGTCGTGTGTCGCGGGGACACCGAGTAGATGAGGTTGACGACCGACTTGATCCCATGGGAGGCGAGCCGGTCGCGCTCCTCCCCGAGAGCGTCAGGGTCGTTCCACGGGTCAGAGATCCGCGTCGTGGTGATCCCCAGTTCCACCACTCGATCCAGCAGTACCCCGCGCACGGAGCTCGGTACTGCCCGCGCGAAGTACGGCGTGCCACCGCCGTGCAGCCGAAGCTGCGTCCGACGAGCCAACGGGACACCCAGCTTCAGCCAATCCCAGGGATTCTCCCGAAGGTCCTTGACATGGCGAGCGAAGAGGCCGGGCTGGAGGAACTCAACACCGTCGAACCCCGCCGCATCGATGTCCGCTACCGTCGGCAGCATCGCATCGATGTTCAGGCGCGCCGCCCACAGGCTCTGCGCACCATCTCGCAGGGTGGTGTCCACGAAACGGACCTCGGGCACGGCCTACCCCCTACCGGACTGCCGACAGTATTCGACTGTGGAACGATGACGAAGATCCCGGCGATCGACCCCTGACATCGCACGGGCTGCAGGGTCTGGACGCGGGATCTTCGTCGCACGGATTCATACGCAGCCTCGCGGATCCATACTCAGCCCGACCACCCTCCGTTCGTGCTGGCCGCAACCAGCCCCGAGTGCTCTTCGAGCCAACGTGTCGAGTACGCCCCAGCGGCGAATGCCGTACTTGCGAGGATGCGCGCCTGTAGACCTGCCGTCGTCGTGATGCCGCCAATCCGGAGCTCGCGGAGGGCCCCCGCGAGCACGGCTATCGCCTCGGCGCGGGTACGGCCATGAGCCATGACCTTCATGACCAACGAGTCGTAGAAGGGCGGCACCGCTGACCCGACCCTGAGGGATGAGTCGACACGCACTCCGGGCCCGCCTGGCAGCTGCAGGGAGCTCACGCGACCTGGCGATGGCTGGAAGTTCCTGGTCGGGTCCTCGGCGTTGATCCGGCACTCTATGGCCGATCCGCGCACCTCGACCTCGCGCTGCAGTGGCGGGGCGGCGGTCCCTGCCGCGAGCGCCAACTGCAAGGCAACGAGGTCCCATCCGGTCACGAGCTCGGTGATGCCGTGCTCGACCTGGAGACGAGGGTTGACCTCGAGAAAGTAGAACGCGTCGCGCGCCGGATCGACGATGAATTCGACCGTGCCGAGCCCGTCGTAGTTGACCGTCCTCATCAGCCGAACGGCAGCGTCTCGTATTGCCTGCTGGAGGTGAGCCGCCAGGAACGGGGCCGGCGCCTCCTCGATCAGCTTCTGATTGCGACGCTGTATCGAGCAATCTCGATCGCCGAAGTGCACCGTCGCACCCTGTCCATCCGACGCGATCTGCACCTCGACGTGCCGGGCGAACGGGACGAACGACTCGAGGTAGAGTCGGGAGTCGCCGAACGCTGCAGCCGCTTCCGCCGACGCCGCCGAGAATTCGAGCGCCAGCTGCGACGCGTCTTCGATCAGCCGCAGGCCGCGCCCTCCACCACCGGCGACGGCCTTCAGCAGCAGCGGGAAGCCGACGTCGCGAGCACAGCTCGCAGCCTCCTCCGCAGTCGCTAGCGGGCCCGAGCCTCGAGCAGTCGGAAGGCCCGCTGCCTCGGCCGCGGCGCGCGCCGCTACCTTGTCCCCGAACGTCTCGAGCAGCTCGCGACGCGGCCCGACGAACCGGAGCCCGGTGTCAGCGCACGCCCGAGCGAGCGCAGGGCTCTCGGAGAGGAAGCCGTAGCCGGGATGCACCGCGTCGCAGTGGGTACCGATCGCAGCCGACACGATCGCCTCGACTCGCAGATAGCTCTCGGCCGGCCTGTTGCCACCGATGCAGACCGCGCGATCGGCCAACTCAGCGGCGAGGCTGTCTCGGTCGGCTGGAGTGGTCGCTACGACGCACTCAAGGCCCAGCTTTCTGCACGCTCGGATGACTCGCAGTGCGATCTCGCCGCGATTTGCGATCAGCACCCGCCGGATGGGCCTCATGGTTCTGCAGCCCAGACCGCCACCCCCAGAGGAGTGGCTCCCATCTCCTCGAACTCTCCACGCTCGACGTCGATCGCTCGAACGGCGATCGTCAGGACGGCGAAGGCACGGCCGGACCCATCGAAGCCATGCGGTCTGTTCGGTGTTCGGCTGCTTCGGGAGGTCGACGGCGACGCGACCCTGCGGTCCTCGAAGCAGGGCGGGAGGACGTCGCCGGAGAGCACCCGCAGATCGAGGCGGGCGCGGTCCAGGCGCTCGAACCCGCTCGGCGAGCGACATCCTGCCCAGCGGCGCCGCGTAGAGGCGCGCGAGCGCCACCGTGCTCTCCCACTCGGCGCAGGTCGTCCGGCGGGGACAGGAGGACGTGGGCGTCGGCGAGCACGGTCGACGCCCAGCCTTCACGCCTTCGGGGAGGCCGCCGCAGCGTCCTCGGCGGCCTGGACGCCGAGCTCCTCGACGATGAGCTCCCGCAGCTTGATCGCCGTGGGGTCCGCGCGCACCTGCGACTGGGTCCGCGGGCGCTCGAGCGGCACGTCGGCGATGTCGACGATCCTTCCCGGATGCGAGCGGAAGAGCGCGATCCGGTCGGAGAGGAAGATCGCCTCGTCGATGTCGTGGGTCACGAAGACCGTCGTCATCCGGAACTGCGACCACAGCCGCTGGAGCTCGACCTGCAGCGCCTCCCGGGTGAAGTTGTCGAGGTGGGAGAACGGCTCGTCCATGAGGAGCACCTTCGGCTGCGTCACGAGCGCTCGCGCGATCCCGACGCGCTGCTGCATCCCGCCTGAGAGCGTGTAGGGCGGCTGCTCGGAGACCGAGCCCAGCCCGACGAGGCGGAGCACCTCCATCGCCGCGGCCCGGGCTTCCTTGCCGGTGATCCCGCGAGCCTCGAGGCCCAGCTCCACGTTCCGGCAGACGCTCCGCCAGGGCAGGAGCGCTGTCTCCTGGAAGACGAACGCCATGTCACGCGAGCTCGTGCGCAGCGGCTCGCCCTCGAAGAGCACCTCGCCGGCATCCGGGGTCGTGAGGTTGTCGAGGATCCGCAGCAGGGTCGTCTTGCCGCAGCCGCTCGGTCCGACCAGGCTGAGGAACTCGCCCCGCCGCACCGAGAGGCTGACGTCGTAGAGCGCCGCGACCCGCGTCCGCTTGACCTCGAAGACCTTCGTGATGTTGCGGGCCTCGAGGATCGCCTGGCCGTCCACGTCGGCGGTCATGCCTGCCCCATCGTGCCCGTCGCGCGCACCCAGCTGAAGAACATTCTCTCGATCCCCTTGAACAGTCCGACGATTCCGAGACCAATCCCCGCCGTGACGACGACGATGGCGAGGATCCTGTCCGTCGCGAGCTCCGTCTGGTAGAGCTGCAGGAGGTAGCCGATGCCGACGTTCGAGAACTCGAGCTCGGCGATGATGAGGCCGACGAGGCTGACGCTCGCGCACAGGCGCGCGCCGGCGAGGATGTAGGGCACGGCGGCGGGGACTCTGATCTTGCGCGTCGTCTGCCAGGCAGTGAGCCCCGTCGCGCGGGCGACGTCGAGGTAGGTCCTGTTCACGTTGCGCACGCCGGCCATCGTGTTGAGGATCACGACGAAGATGTTCGTCAGCACGGCGAAGAGGATCCGGCCCTCGGACGCGACGCCGATCCAGACGATGAGCAGCGGGATGAGGACCACGCGCGGCGTCGCCATGAGGAAGTTCACGAACGGGTTCAGGAGTCGCTCCACCAGGCGGAAGCGACCCATCACCGTGCCGATCAGGACGCCCCCGACCATGCCGATCGCGAGCGAGATCGCCCACTCCGACATCGTCGAGGCGAGCGCCGACCCGAGGGTCCCCGAGTCGAACAGGTACCGGTAGGCGCGCGCGACCCGCCACGGGTTCGAGAAGAGGAGCGGGTTCAGCCACAGGCTGGAGAGCTGCCAGGCGCCGAGCAGCAGCGCCATCGCCCCCGCCGGCAGCAGGACGCGCAGCCAGCGCTCCCTCGTGCGGCTGCGCCCCGGCAGGCTGCGAAGGAGCGCCGCGACCTCCGCCTCGCGCGCTTCGCGCGCGCGGCTCGCCGAGCGCGCGCCGATCGCGGCTCCCTCCGCGAGCAGGGGCCCAGCCCCGCGGGACTCGAGCTCGAGCATCTCGTCGGCCATGGCTCAGCGGCTCCCGCTCGTCTCCCGGATCCACGGGAAGAGCCGCTCCTCGGCCACTCTGAGGAGCCAGAAGAGCAGGAAGGCGAGGCCGGTCGCCGACAGGATCGCGGCGATGAGCGCGCCCACCAGCCCCTTCTGCCCGAAGATCTCCGTCAACCCGCCCAGCCCCGCGTCCCCGACCTCCTGGCCGGCGAGGACCATCCCGAGGGTCGCCATGGCGAGACCGAGGCGAAGGCCGACGAAGATGTACGGCGCGGCCGCCGGGAGGACGACCTTCCAGACGCGCTGGCGGCGCCCGAGCGTGAGCGCCCTGCTCACGAGGTGGTAGGTACTGCTCACGTTCCTCACGCCGATCCAGGAGTTCAGCAGGATCGGCCAGACCGACAGCACCGTGATGAAGGCGACGCGCGCCACGTAGCCGAAGCCGAACCAGTCCTCCATCACGGGCAGGAGCACGACGACCGGCGTGGCGATGCCGATCGTCACGAGCGGGTCGAGCGACATCTCAACGAAGCGGAGCGACCCCATCGCGAGCCCGACGGCGATCCCGAGGACCGCGGCGATGGCGAAGCCCACGACCTCCTCGGCGACGCTGTCGGCGAACGCGCGCGGCAGCTCGGCGCTGGCAACGATGTGGCCGAACGCGGTCGCGACGGCGCTCGGGGTCGAGAAGAGGTAGAGCGCGTGCGGGTAGCTGTCGCCGTACCACTGCCAGAGGCCGACGAAGACGGCGACGGCGACGAGGCCGATGCCCCGGCCGTCCCACGCTCGCAGCAGCGAGCTCGTCCGCGCTGCTGGCGCGTCGGCCGCAGCCGTGCCCGGGTCCTCGACCATCGTCGAACCAGCCACGCTCATGCAAGACCCTCTGCCGTGCTCATGCAAGATCCTCTGCAGATCCCCGGTCCGCCCTCGCGGCAGCGCTTCCTCGCGTCACACCTGCGACGAGGCCGTGCCGCCCGCCGGGCACCCACCCGCGCACCGTAGCGCGCGTGGTGAGAGGGTGGCGGACACCCGCCACCCTCTCACGGAGCGACCCGTCGGACGGGTGCGCCTCGCGCCTAGTACGCGTTCGGGTGCGCCTCATAGACCTTCCAGGCGGCCTTCCACGGCCCGAACACCGCCACCCGGTTCAGCGGACGGAGGCCCGCACCGGCGAACTCGCCGTAGGCCTTGTAGAAGTCGTAGTTGTACCGGACGATCTGAGGCGTGTAGTCGGACTCCTGGAGCGGCCACAGGTTGAGGCTCTTGAAGATGGTGTGGTCGTTCTCGACGGCCGACGGCGGATCCGCGTTCAGCGTGTAGTGCTCGGCGTAGGTGACCCAGCGCATCCAGTGGTCGTTGAAGGTCTTCGCGGCCGAGATCCACGCGAGGCACAGCGCCTCGACGATCGCCGGGTCGTGCGCGATGAACTGCGGCGTCGCCCCCCAGAAGCTGTCGGCGATGCCGGGGTCGACCTGCGACGCGCGGGCCAGGACGTACAGGTGCCCGCCGAGCGCGGAGCGCAGGCTCTGCAGCGCAGACACGTGGATCCACGCCGCGTCGGCCTTGCCGGCGATCAGGACGGCGCCGATCGACGACCCCGACGACGAGCCCGTGACGTCGTAGGTCACCTGGCTCCGCTTCAGGTGCGCGTAGCGCAGCAGTGCCGGCATCAGCGTGTACTCCGCGCTCGTCGTCGTGCCGACGTCGATGGTCTTGCCCTTCAGCTGGGCGAGCGTCGGCACGTCCCGGGCCACGAAGACGTAGTCGAGGCGCGCCTGGTTCGGCATGAAGATCTCGAGCGGCAGGTTGATGAGGCTCGGCATGTCGCTGTTGATCGCGTCGATCTTGCCGGCGACGACGGCGTCCTGGCCCGTCGGCGACTCCGCGAGGGTCAGGCTCGAGGTCGCGCCCCACTTCTGCAGCGTCTGCTCGATGATGTAGCCGAGCGTGTCCTCGACGCCCGGGTGACTCCCGGCCGTCGCGATCGGGATGTTCCACCCCTTCAGGTTCGGCGTCCCGCGCGACGTGAAGCCGAGCTTCTTCGCCGTCGTTCTCGTCACCCTCGCTTTCGTCGGCCCACGCTTCTTCGAGTGGTGCACCGATGCCGGGTGACGGACCGTGGCGCCAGCCGGGAAGGCGCCGAGGCCGAGGACGAGCAGCGGCGCGACGGCGAGGCTGGCGATGAGTGAAACCTTGGATCTGCGATGCATCTCGGTCAGAACCCCCCAGTTCGATCGACCGCCCAGAGGCGTGGTGCACGACCCGCCTCTGGCGGTCACGGAACGCGTACGTTCGAGCGGCCGATGCGCCACGCAACGGCCCCCGGTCGCAGCACCGTCTTGCGACGCTCCCAGGGTACGGGCGCTGGCGTGCACGTCAAGCACGGCCGACCACTCAATGGAACGAATCGCTGGAGCGAAGAAGAGTCCCGCCGCAGCTGCCGGCTTCGCGGCGTGGACGGGCCGCGGGCGAGCGCCGCGGCGCCAGCTCGGCAGGCCGTCCTCGAGCCCGGTCAGCACGGCGAGACCGCTGCACCCCTTTGCCGTTGGTTCCGGGTGGCGTAGGCTCGGGATCGGCGCGCGGGCGGCGAACGGGCGGCGCGACATGGCGTCTTGCGCCGACGCTCCGCCCGCCCTCGCGCTGGCCGCGGCATTCGGCACGTCGATCGCAGGGGGTTCGGACATGGCAGAGGTGGACGTGCGCCGCAGCGAACCGGCCGTAGCACCCCCGGCCACCCTCGAGGAGCTCGAGCTTCGCGACCCCTACCGTGAGTGGCTGGCACGCGAGGGCGTCGAGGTGATCACGGACCACGCCTTCGGCGACCTGCTCGCCGTCGAGCTCGGGCCGTGGCCTCGCAAGGGCGGGCGCGGGGCGGTCGTCAACCTCGCGGGCGAGACCTTGCTGACCGACGCGCACCTCGTCGAGATCGCGCCCGCGGGCCGGTCCGAGCCCGAGCACCACCTCTACGAGGAGCTCGTCTACGTCCTCGCCGGCCACGGGGAGACGACCATCTGGTCCGGCAACCGCCGGGCCCGCGTCGAGTGGGGCGCGGGCGCGCTCTTCCCGATCCCGCTCAACGCGTGGTACGAGCACCGCAACCTGAGCGGGACCGAGCCGCTCCGGTACCTCGCCGTCACGAACGCGCCGCCGATGATGCGCCTGCTGGCCGACGACGACGCCGTGTTCGACTGCCCGCTCGCCTTCCCCGGCCGCTACGAGATCGACCCCGACTTCTACTCCGCCGGCGGCCGGCTGTACGCGCCGCGGGTGTGGCGCTCGAACTTCGTGCCGGACGCGCCGGCGGCCGACGTCTACGCCTGGAAGGAGCGCGGCGGCGGGGGCGCCAACGTGCTCCTCGAGATGGGGGGCAACACCTCGCTCAAGCCGCACATCTCCGAGTTCCCGGTCGGCACCTACAAGAAGGCCCACCGGCACGGGCCGGGCTACCACCTCGTCATCCTCGGCGGCCACGGCTTCAGTCTGCTGTGGACGGCGCCGGACATGTCCGACCTCGAGAAGCGGGACTGGTCGAAGAACTCGATGGTCATCATCCCGAGCCACGCCTGCTTCCACCAGCACTTCAACACCGGCACCGCACGCGCCCGCTACCTCGCCATCCGGCCCGGGAACATGGGGACCACCGCGCCCCCCTCCTACCGCCGTCCCGACGCCCAGGTGAGCATCCAGGAAGGCGGCTGGCAGATCGAGTACGAGGACGAGGCGAGGCAGGTCCACGAGCTCTTCGAGGCCGAGCTGGCCCGGCGCGGCGCGCCGTGCCGGATGCGGGCGTTCGTCCCCTGGTGCACGGGCGAGGTCGGCCCGACCGACGAGCGCGACACCTGAGCGCCGCCTTCGGCCTGCCAGGGACGACCTGCGCGCGCTCCTACCCGGCGGGGTAGCCGATCTCGGCGAGCACCTGCGCGCTGTGCTCGCCGAGCGCGGGGATGTGACGGGGCGCGTCGGGCGAGCCGAGCGGGAAGCGGACGATCGGCAGCGTGCCGACGGGCGAGGTCGCCTCGACGAACATCCGCCTGGCGAGGAGCTGCGGGTGGGAGAGCACCGAGGCGATCGTCCGGACCTCGCCGTGCGGGAGCCCGGCCGCCTGGAGGCGCTCGAGCCAGACGTCGGCGGGCTCCTCCCGGAAGGCGGCCTCGACGAGCGCCTCGAGCTCGCTGCGATTGGCCCGGCGAGACGGCGCGTCGGCGAAGCGGAGGTCGTCGAGCCACTCGGGCCGACGGACCACGCGCGTGCAGAAGCGCTCCCAGTCGCTCGGCGTGGCGACGACGACGCTCACCCAGCGCCCGTCCGCCGCGAGGTACGGCCCGTACGGGCACAGGTACTGGTGGCGCATCCCGGTGCGCGGCGGCTCCCCCCCGCCGTGCCAGGCGTGCTGGGGGAAGTAGCCGAGCCAGGAGACCGCCGAGTCGAGCATCGCGACGTCGAGGTACGCCCCCTCGCCCGTGCGCTCGCGGCGCAAGAGCGCGCCCACGACGCCGAGCGCGGCGGTGAGCCCGCCGATCAGGTCGGTGATCGGCAGGCCCACCTTGGCCGGCGCGTCGGGCTGGCCGTTGGTGAGCAGGATCCCCGACTCGCCCTGGATGAGCAGGTCGTAGGCCTTCACGTCACGGTACGGGCCGTCCTGGCCGTAGCCGGAGAGCGAGCAGTACACGAGGCGCGGGTTGTCGCGCCGCAGCTCCTCGGGCCCGAGGCCGAGGCGCCCGACCACGCCCGGCGCGAAGTTCTCGAGCACGACGTCGCAGCGGGCGGCGAGCCGGCGCACCGCCTCGCGCCCGGCCTCGCTCGCCAGGTCGAGCGTCACGTCGCGCTTGTTCGCGTTCAGCCACACGAAGCCGGTGGACAGCCCTCGCACCGCCGAGTCCCAGCCGCGCACGAGGTCCCCGCTGCCGGGCCGCTCGATCTTGATCACCTCGGCGCCCATCTCGGCGAGCGCGAACGAGCAGAAGGGCATGGAGACGGCCTGCTCGAGCGCGAGGACGCGCACGCCGGCGAGCGGGCCAGCCCCGGTCGCGCCGGCGGGCCCGGTGGCGGCTTCGGCCTCGCCGGCGCGCTCAGGCCCCATCGCCGTCGACGGCCGGGAAGAGGTTGACCGAGGGCGCGTGGTCGCGCCGCCAGACCATGACGGAGCGGCGGTACCGGATGACGAGCGTGCCGTCCTGGTTGTACCCGCGCGTCTCGATCTTGACGATCCCCTGCCCCGGTCGGCTGCGGGACTCGCGCGTCTCGAGCACCTCGGACTCCGAGTAGAGGGTGTCGCCGGCGAAGACCGGGTGCGGCAGCGAGATCTCGTCCCAGCCGAGCGCGAAGCCGTTCTCGCTCACGTCCGCGACGCCCATCCCGGCGACGATCGCGAGGGTGAAGGCGCTGTTGACGAGCGGCCTGCCCCACTCCGTCCGCTGCGCGTAGTGACGGTTGAAGTGGATCTGGTTCGTGTTGTTCGTGAGGAGGGTGAACATGGTGTTCTCCGCCTCCGTCACCGTCCTGCCGTACCGGCAGCGGTAGACGTCACCGACCTCGAAGTCCTCGAAGAAGCGCCCCTCCCAGCCCGGCTTGACGGTCCCCATCACTGCCCCCTCGGCTCGCCGGCGAGCTCGAGCACCCGCAGCGCCCGCAGCACGATGGGTCGGTCGACGAGCTGGCCTCCGAGCGCCACCGAGGCGTCCCCGCGGGCTTGGGCCGCCTCGAAGGCGTCGGCGACCCGGCGGGCGTAGGCGAGCTCGTCGGGCTGCGGGCTGAAGACCCGGTTGATCACCTCGACCTGGCGAGGGTTGAACGTCGACTTGGCCGAGAAGCCGAGGCGGCGCGCCGTCAGCGCGTCCCGCTCCATCCCCTCCGGGTCGTCGAGGTTCGGGAACACGCCGTCGACCGACAGCACCCGGGCCGCCGCGGCGGCGAAGACGACGAACGAGCGCGCGAAGAGCAGCTGCGCCGCCTCGCCCACCCGCTCGGTGCCGAGGCCGATCTCGAGCGCGAGGTCCTCGGCGCCGAGCATCAAGCCGACGAGGCGCCGGTGCGAGCGGGCGATCTCTGCCGCGCCGAGCACGGCGCGGGGGCTCTCGATCGCCGCCAGAATGCCGATCGAGCCTGGCTCGAGGCCGTGCGCCGCCTCGAGCCGCTCCAGCAGGGCGGCGACCCGTCCCACGTCGCCCGGCTCCTCGACCTTCGGCAGGCAGATGCCGTCCGGCGCGGCCGGCACGACGGCGGCGAGGTCCTCCTCGAACCAGCTGGTCGCCACCGCGTTGACGCGCACGAAGCGCTGCGGCTGGAAGGGCTTGCGCAGCGCCTCGGCCACCATCGCGCGCGCCTCGGCCTTGTGCTCGGGCAGCACGCCGTCCTCGAGGTCGAGCAGGACGCAGTCCGCGTCCGAGGAGGCGGCCTTCTCGAGGAAGCGCTCGCGGTTGCCCGGCACGAACATCCACGAGCGCGCCGGTCGCGCGCTCCTCGGTTCGATCGCTGGCGTCATCGCTCAGTACGACCGGGGCAGGCCGAGCGCGCGCTGGGCAAGGAAGGCGAGCACGAGGTTGTTGTTGACCGGGGCGATCTCGAGCAGCTTGGTCTCACGGTACTTCCTCTCGACGTCGTACTCGGTTGCGAAGCCGTTGCCGCCGAAGGCGAGCATCGCCGCGTTCGCCGCCTGCACCGAGGCCTGCGAGGCGAGCAGCTTCGCGGCGTTGGCCTCGATGCCGGCGGGCGCACCGGCATCGAAGAGCGTGGTCGCCTTGAAGCGCAGCAGGGACGCGGCCTCGAGCGCGGCGAAGGCCTGGGCGAGGGGGAAGGCGACGCCCTGGTTCGCACCGACGGGCCGGCCGAACACGACGCGGCGGGACGCGTACTCGCTCGCCCGCTCGACGAGGAAGCGGCCGTCCCCGATCGCCTCGGAGGCGATCAGGCAGCGCTCGGCGTTCCACCCGTCGATGATCAGCCGGAACCCCTGGCCCTCCGCGCCGATCAGGTTCTCGGCCGGTACCTCCAGGTCCGAGAGGAACACCTGGTAGGTGTGGTGGTTGAACATGACCGGGATGCGGTGCGTCTCGATCGTCCCCGCCCGGCGCGCCTCGCGCAGGTCGACGAGGAAGAGCGACAGCCCGTCCGTGCGCTGCTCGACGTCCTTGAGCGGCGTCGTGCGAGCGAGGAGCAGCATGAGGTCGGACTGGTCGACGCGCGAGATGAACACCTTCTGGCCGCTGATGACGTAGGTGTCGCCGCGGCGCTCGGCCCGGGTCGAGATGCGCGTCGTGTCGGAGCCGGCGTCGGGCTCGGTGACGCCGAACGCCTGGAGGCGCAGCCGGCCGGCGGCGATCTCGGGGAGGTACCGACGCTTCTGCTCCTCGCTGCCGTGCCGCAGGAGCGCGCCCATCGTGTACATCTGGGCGTGGCAGGCGTTGGCGTTGCCGCCGGAGCGGTGGATCTCCTCGAGGACGATCGCCGCTTCCGTGACGCCGAGGCCGCCGCCACCGTACTCGGTCGGGATGAGGATGGAGAGCCACCCGAGGCTCGTCAGGGTGTCGACGAACTCGCTCGGGTACTCCCGGCGTTCCTCGAGGTCCCGCCAGTACGAGCCGGGGAACTTCGAGCACAGCTCGCGGATGGCGTCGCGGATCGCGAGCTGGTCCTCGCTGAGGGCGAAGTCCATGGCTCAGGCGAAGTGGCCCGACCGGACGAGCGGCTCCGCCTGCCGGAGGAAGCTCGAGAGCTCCTCCCACTGGCGGTCCTCGGCCTCGGGGACGCACGCGACGATGCAGCGGGTGACGCCGGCCCGCTCGTGCCCGGCGAGCTTGGCGGGGAGCCCCCCGAGGTCGCGCCCGGCGTACATCGGGACGTCGTCCACCATCTCGTCGGGGATGGAGCGGCGCGCCGCCGTGAAGCCCTCCGTCAGGTGCAGCTGCTTCACCCGGTCCACGACCTCGCTCCACCCCATGCGCCGCAGGAGGTCGGAGTAGCCCCGCTGGAGGCAGTAGAAGGTGAGCACCTTCTTCAGCGCCCAGCGCGCCGCGCCGACGTCATCGCTCAGGCAGACCCGGATCTTCGACACCACCGCCAGCTGCGACGGATCGCGCCCTGCCTCGCGCGCCCCCTCGTGGAAGCTCTTCACGATCTCGGCGATCATGTCGCCGTTCGCCATGTTGATGATGATGCCGCCGCACAGCTTGCCGGCCAGGCGTGCCATCTGGGGCCCGAGGGCGGCCAGCCAGATCGGCAGCTCGTACTCGGGGGGCTCGAAGGCCAGCCGGAACCCGCCGCGCGTCGCGAACCGCTCGCCGACGTAGTCGGGGAGCTTCTGCCCCGAGTAGACGGCGCGCACGATGTCGACGTACTCGCGAGCGAGCCGCAGGGGCCGCTCGAAGCGCTCGCCGTGCCACCCGGCGATGACCTCGTTGCCGACCCCCAGCCCGAGGATCAGGCGACCGCGGCTCAGCTCGTTGAGCGTCGCCGCCTGGATCCCCATCGTGACGGGCGAGCGCCCGAACACGTGGTAGATGGCGGTGCCGAGCGCGAGGCGCTCGGTGCGCGCCGCCATCGCCGAGAGCATGACGAGCGGGTCGCGGCTGTTCGACTCCCCCTTCCACACGGCACCGAACCCGCGCCGCTCGGCCTCCTCCGCCGCGCGCACGCAGATGTCGATCGGCACCTGCGCCGCCGAGTTGAACTCGGTGTCGATGATCATCGGCGTCGTCCTCCTCGCTCCCGCCCGACCGGGCCAAGCGTGCCCCTCATGCCGTGTACCACCGCTTCGGGTCGAGCTCCTCGCGAACGACGCGGCACTGCTCGGCGGTGGGCGGATCGGTGCGCGCCGGGCCACCGGGCGGCAGGTGCACCGTAAGCGGCGTGTCGGCGAGGACCGCGTCGACGTCCTCGCCGGGGTGCACCGAGGCGAGGACCGGCCCCTGGTCGCCGATCTCGAGGACCGCCCGGTCCGTGACGACGGCGACCGTCCCGCGGCCCGCGAGGCCGACGTCGCCTCGGGCGCGCCCGTTGACCCGCCGTCCCGGGCTCGTCAGGAAGTCGAGCGCGGGCGCGAACTTGCGGGGATCGTGCCGCATCACGACGAGGACGCGCTCGGCCAGCGAGGCCACGTCGTTGCCCCCTCCCGACCCGTTGAAGCGCCGCGTCCGGCCCGCGCGGTCGTGCACGAGCGTCGTGTTGATCGAGCCGTCCCCGTCGACCTGCAGCGCGCCGAGCAGTCCGAGGGTCACGCGCCCGCCGTGCAGCATCGTCCCGAGGACGTCGAGGACGCCGCCGTAGGCGCTCGCCCCGCTCCACATGCGGGGATCGGCGATCCCGGCCGAGGGCTCGCGCGGGCAGGGCGCGAACACGCCGATCTCGAGGAGCATCCGCATCCCCGGGGCGTGCGTGCGCTGGGCGAGCTGCGCGGCGACCTGCGGCAGCCCGAGCCCCACGAGGACGACGTCGTCGCTCGTGATGAACGACGCCGCGGCGGCGGCGAGCATCTCGCCGGGCGTCCACTCGAGGCCGGCGGCCGTCGGCATCGCGCCGCGCCCGTCCATCACGCCCACCCGCCCACGACGCGCTTGTCGAGGTAGGCAGCGAACTCGTCGCCACCCTCCCGGCTCGCGGCGACGTGCTCGTCGAACCAGGCCGCGTCGAAGTCGTAGGCGCCGAACACGGCCGTCGGGCGAGCCCCGAAGGGCACCTCGGCGACGGCGGCGACCGTCACGCCGGGGATCGTGACCGCGCCCGGCTCGAGGGTCCCCGCCGCCACGACCCGCTCGGCGGTGACGATCACGCGCTCGGCGGCGAGCGCGGTCTCGCGGATCGACCACGCCGGACCGACGACGACGGCGTTGCCCTCCTCGTCGCACGCGTTGGCGTGCACGATCGCCACCTCGGGGCGAAGCGCCGGCAGGGCGACGCAGGGGCGCCCGGAGAACGGGTCCTCGATCGTCGCGGCCCCGCCCGCCGCGACGAGGGGGGGCAGCAGCTCGGATCCGAGGAGGGTCCGGCTCGGGACGAACGGGAGGCCGAGGCTCCCCGCGAACAGGCGCAGGGTGAGGCTCAAGGTCGAGTACTCGAGGGCATCCACGCTCCCCGTCGCGATGGCCCGGTTCACCGCGTGCAGCGGGCCGAAACGGTCGAGCGAGCCGCCCGAGTAGACGAGGCGCTCGACGCAGCCCGCGCCGACCAGGATGTCCGTCTCCATGCCGCCGACGACCTGCACGAGGCGCAGGCGGCGCGTCCCCTGGGCGACGATCGCGGCGACCGCGGCGATCGCGTTGCGATTGATGGCGAAGCCGCAGAGCGCGAGCTCGCACCCGTCCCCGACGAGGGCGACCGCCTCCTCGAGCCGGGCGACCTTGCTCACGGCGTCACTCCAGGCCGAGCAGCTTGGCCGGGTTGTCGCACAGGATCTTGCGCACGTCGGACGCGGGGATGCCGAAGCCGAGCAGCGCGCGCACGAACACCCGCATCCCGTCGATGGCGTCGAGGTGGAGCACCTGGCCGAAGTCGCTCCCCGCCACGCACCGGTCCGGCCCGATCCGACGGATGGTCTCCACGGTCTCCATCGGGTCCTGCACGGGCTGGTACAGCGAGGGGATCATCGGCTGGCAGTAGGTGCCGACGTAGGTGCCGAGCGCTGCGAGCTGCTCCATCTCGTCGATGAGAAGCTTGTTCAGCTCGAGCAGGGGGTGATCGAGGACGGTGCGGACGCCGAGCTCGCGCGCCAGGGTCGCGAGCGGCAGGAGCTCCTCGAAGTCCGTGTGTCCGAGCGCCACGGCGACGTTGGCGTCCGCCGCGAGCTGCAGCACCTCCCGCACCGCGGGGCGGACGGTGCCGTCGGGGTCGACGAGGCGCACGTACTCGTCCTCGCTCGGGTCGAGACCGGCGGAGCGTGCCCAGCCGTAGGACTTGAAGGTCGGGAACCAGATGCACCGGAAGTTCGGGTACTGCAGGCCGATGCGCACCGCCTCGGGGTTGACGCCGTGGTTGAGGCCGAGGCCGCCGTAGACCTCGACGCGGTGCTCCAGGCGCCCGTCGCGCACCATCTCGTCGATCTGGCGCTGGACGAGGTACGCCGCGTTCGCCGTGAGGTTCCAGTGGTCCTTGAAGGCGATGGCGCGCATCCTCGCCTTCGACGCTTCGACGGCGATCTGCACCATGTCCTGCGAGCGCGGGACGAAGTCGGGGAAGGCGTGGATGTGGTGGTCGATCGCCCCGACGAGCACGTCGTCCTCGACGCCGGGCCGGATCTCGCGCAGCTGCGGGTTGTCCTTCAGCATCTCGTAGAAGTACGTGCGCGAGTTCAGCTGGCGCACCCGTTCGACGCTCAGCGTCCGGCCGACCATCCCCGGCCGGTAGAGCTCGTGCTCATCGCACACGGCGCCTCCTTCGCGGGCGTTCACGGCTGGCGCCCCGCCGGTGGGCGCTCCTCACCGTCTCATTTTTTGGGATCACTAGCTCGACTATCGCTACAGCGAACTGTAACCCCTGCTCCGGTGCGGGACAACCCCGCGATCGCGCGCGCTCGCAGAAACACGAGGAGCGGTGCCGCCCGTGGACAGCGCAGGCCCGGCGTCGCGACCGGTCCCCGAGCCGGGCCAGCGGCGCGCCCGCGCCGCGAGAGGTGCGCCGCGCGCCCTCAGACGTCGTGCTCGACCACGCGCCTCGTCAGCTCGGTCGCGGCCTCGAGCGTCAGCGCGACGAGGCCGTCGACCTCGCCCTCGGCGACCCGGTACTCGGGCGCGACGACGCTGAGGCCGGCGACCACCTCGCCGCTGCGCCGGAAGATCGGGGCCGCCACGCCGAGCACGCCGGCGTCCACCTCGCCACGGGTGATCGCGTACCCGCGCGCCCTGATGCGCTCGAGGTCCTGGCGCAGCGACGCCTCGCTCGTCACCGTCGCGCCGGTGAAGTCCCGCAGCTGCGTCCGCTCGAGGAGGGCGGTGAGCTCCTCGCCCGCCAGCCAGGCGATGAGCACCTTCGCCGACGCGCCGGCGTGGACGGGCAGGACGCGGCCGCGCTCGTAGGACAGCCGGATCGGGTTCGGGCTGCGCACCTCCTCCACGCAGATGACGTGATCGCCGGTCCGGCGCGTGAGGACCGTCGTCTCACGGGTGGCCTCCGTCAGGCGCCGCATCACCGGCACGGCGACCGCGCCGAGGTCCCAGCTCGCGCGGGCGATCGCCGCGAGCTGCAGCACCCGGGGACCGAGGCGCAGGCCGCCCGAGGTCTCGTCGTCCTCCACCAGGCCCGCCGCCCGCAGGCTCTGGAGGTAGCGGTAGGTCGTGCTGCGCGACATCCCCAGGGCCTTCGCCGCCTCGCCCGCGGAGATCACCGGGTGCTGGTCGTCGAAGAGCGAGAGCAGGTCAATGGCGCGGGCCGCCGTGACGTTGCCGCGCGGCTCGGCCGTGTTCGGTCCGCGTGCGGGACGACCCATGGCTCTCAGGGGCGCGGCGCGCGGCCGAGCCCGCCTCCCGGTCCCGCGCTGGAGGCGCCGGGGACGACGCCGCGGCGCCGCTCGCCGCCCGGCCGCGCTCGGTCCCGGGGCTCCCCGGCGCGCGCCGGCGCGACGGGCCTCACCGGACGGTCAGGACGCGACATGCTCTCAGGCTAAGCGATCGGGCGAGGCCGACGGGCCATGTGCGCACCCGTTGGCTCGCCGCTCACGCTCCCGTCGCCGGCGGCCCAGCGGCCGGGCCCGCCCCGTCGCGGGGAGATGCCGGGTGGCGGCCCGGAGGCGGCGTCGAGCGGGGCCGGCGCTGGGGAGGCCGGCGCGGCGGGACGGGCGTCGGTGGGAGCTGGCGGCGGGGACCGGACCACGGGCTCGGCGGCGTGAGGAGGAGGTCGCCGAGGCGGTACGCAGCGTCCTCGTAGTTGACGCGCCAGCCGACGAAGTCCGGCCACGCCGCCTCGGCTCCGCGCTCGAGCGGGAAGCCAGCCGACTCGAGCATGGCGACGGCCGCGGCGAACTCCTCGAAGGCGAGGCGGATCGGCCCCTCGGGGCTCGGATCGGGGTCGATCGGCACGGCGAGCATCGTGCCGATGCGGCGAAGCGCCGTGAAGCCCATCCGCAGGCACAGGCGCGCCGTCGAGGGCGCCCCGGCCGGTGCGAGCGCGAGCTGCATCGCCGCGGCGTCGAGCACGGCGAGCAGCCCGCCGAGCCAGGAGTACCAGGGCTCGGGCGAACGGAAGAAGCAGAGCACGGGGTAGGTCGTGTGCGTCTCGGCGACCTCCGCCGCCCACGCCTCCCAGGAGGCGTAGAGCTCGGCGAGCGTGTCGGTGATCCCGACGAGCTCGTGGCGGACCAGGAGCTCGGGCCCCCACGCGGGGAGTCCCGCCCGGCTCTCGAGCAGCGAGACGAGCGTCTCGCGTCGGTTGAAGGCCGAGTAGAGCGTCGGCAGGTAGGCGATCTGGAGGGCGACGATGACGGCCCAGCTGGCGCCGGCGGCGACGTCCGGGGCGAGGTCGCGCGGCCCGGCCGCGTGCAGGGTGCCGGCGGTGAAGAGCGCGGCCGCCGCCTGCGCGACGCCCGCGCCGAGGCTGTGCACGTGCGGCGTGATGACGAGCCCGAACCCGAGGACGAAGCCCCCCGCCCAGACGGCGATCCCCGCGGCCACCGCCGTCGGGGCGCCGAGCGCGAGGAGGCCGTCCTTCGCCTCGTAGGTGCGAGCGAGGCGGGCGAGGCCGCAGAAGGCGGCGTGCACGCCGCGGGCCACGGCGAGGGGGACGAGCTCGAAGCCGGCCGGGGTCCGCGCCAGCACGAGCGTGAAGAGCACGCCCGAGGCGGAGAGGACGACGACGAGCACGCCCGACGCGAGCAGGAGGGCGCTCACTGCTCGCCCTCAGCACCCGCCGGCGGCGCGCGCGTACAGCTCGATGACCTCGAAGGTGGCGTAGGTCCCGGCCGGCGAGCGGTAGGCGGCGTCGTAGCGGCGCATCGCCTCGCCGAGGCGCCGTCCGGCGCGGCGGGGCTCGTGGGCGTAGGCGGCGCCTGTCGCGCGCAGCGCCGCGAGGAAGGCGCGGGCGCTCTCGTAGTCGCGGCGCACGAGGCGCCGGCGCGCCTCGACGTCGGCGAGGCCGGCCTCGACGAGCCAGGCGGCCCAGCGGCGTGCCGGGTGGAGCACGAGCGAGGGCCCGCCGTGCCCGCCGCGCTCGCGCGGGGTGCCGAGCGCGGCGAGGAGCTCGACGAAGGTGGCCGGTCCCAAGGTGGCGTGCGCCATCGCCCCGCCCGGGGCAAGCAGCCCGGCCAGCCGGCGCAGGCTGGCCGCGGGCGCGGCGAACCACTGGATCGTCGCGTTCGAGACGACGAGGTCGAAGCGCTCGGCGCTCTCGAGCGCCTCGGCGTCGGCGAGGCGGACCTCGACGCGGGGCCGCCCGGCCAGCCGGGCCCGTGCGGCCTCGACCATCGGCCGAGCGATGTCGACGGCGAGCAGACGGGCGGAGGGGTAGGCGACGGCGAGGCGCTCGGTGAGGCGGCCCGTCCCGCACCCGAGCTCGAGGATCGACGACGGCGCGAGGGCGAGGCGCGCGAGCGCGGCGACGAGCCGGTCCGCCATCTCGTCCTGGACGAGCGCGTTCGCCTCGTAGGTGCCCGCGTGCCGGCCGAAGCGCGCCGCGACGCGGCGCTTGTCGAGGACGTGGGCCGTCACCGCGCGAGCACCTCGCCGAGCCAGGCGCGAAACGCCTCCGGTGCCGAGATCGGCGGCGCGTGGCCCACCTGCGGCAGCTCCACGAGGCTGGCCTGTGCGAGCCCGCCCACGAGGACGCGCGCCGCGCGCGCGGGGACGATCCGGTCCGCCGCGCCGACGAGCACGTCGACGGGCACCGCGATCGCCGCCGGGTCGATCTCGAAGGACGCGAAATACTCGAGCCCTGCGAGGAGGGCCTCGAGCGGGGCGGGCGGCGCAGCGGCCGGCGCGCCGAGCACGGCGTCGAGCCCGCCCCGCCGCTCCGCCGCCGAGAGCATCTGCCGTCGGAAGGCGCGCAGCGCGCCCTCGCGGTCGCGGCGCAGGCGCGCGCCGAGCGCGTCGAGGGCCTCCGGGGCGACGCCGGGCTCGCCCGGCCCGTCGGCGACGAAGCGGCGCGTCGGGGCGACGAGGTGGAGCCGGCGCACGAGCGCGGGCGCGGCAGCTGCCACCTCCAGGGCGACGAGCGCGCCGAGCGACCAGCCGACGACGCGGGCCGGGGCACCGCAGCCCTCGAGGAGGCGCCGAGCGGCGGCCGCGTGGTCGGCCGCGGCCCGGCACGACGCGAACTCGCAGGCCAGGTGGCGGTAACCGGGGAGGGCCGCGATCGCCTCGGCGAACACGCCGGGGCCGAACGACCACCCCGGCAGCCAGCAGACCGGCTCGTCAGCGATCGCTCGCGGCCTCTGACTCGGCGAGACAGGAACCGAGCGCGTCGAGCGCCCGCTCCACGTCCTCGGCGCGGTGGGCGGCACTGAGGGACAGGCGGAGGCGTGCCGTGCCCGGCGGGACGGTCGGCGGGCGGATCGCCACGGCGAGGACGCCGCGCGCCTCGGCCAGCGCGGACAGCTCGCTCGCCCGAGCCGCCGAGCCGACGAGGAGCGGGACGATCTGGCTCGCCGAGCGCCCCACGTCCGCGCCGAGCCGCGCGAGCCCCTCGCGCAGGCGGGCGGCCTGCTCGAGGAGGCGGGCGCGGGCCGCGTCAGCCGCCTCGAGCAGCGGGAGCGCGGCGGCGACGGCGCCGACGACCGCCGGCGGGAGCGCCGTCGTGAACAGGAAGGGCCGAGCCGTGCTCGCCACGTGGTCGACGAGGCGTCGCGAGCCGGCGATGTAGGCCCCGTAGGCGCCGTAGGCCTTGGAGAAGGTCCCGAGATGGCACTCGACGGCCTGCCCGAGACCGGCCGCGGCGGCCACCCCCGCCCCCCGCGGCCCGAACACGCCCTCCGCGTGCGCCTCGTCGAGGTAGAGCACGGCGCCGTAGCGCTCCTTCAGCTCGACGATCTCGGCGAGCGGCGCGACGTCGCCGTCCATCGAGAAGACGCTCTCGGTGACGACGAGGACGCGGCGCGCCCCGCGGGAGCGGGCGAGGTCGAGCTTGGCCTCGAGGTCGGCGAGGTCGCCGTGGCGGTAGCGGTACAGGGTGGCGCGCGACAGTCGGCACCCGTCGAGGATGCTCGCGTGGTTGCGCCGGTCGCAGACCACGGCGTCGCCGCGCCCGACGAGCGCGCCGATCACCCCGAGGTTGGCGAGGTAGCCGCTCGAGAGCACGAGGGCGGCCTGCGCCTGGCGGTGGGCAGCGAGGCGCTCCTCGAGCTCGGCGACGGCGCGGCTCGTCCCCGTGACGAGGCGCGACGCCCCCGCGCCGGCAGCGCCGGCGGCGGCCTCGGCCGCCGCCTCGCGCACCGCCGGGTGGCCGGCGAGGCCGAGGTAGTCGTTCGAGGAGAGGTCGAGGAGGCGACGGCCGTCCGCCGTCAGGATGTGCCCGGCGCGCCGCTCGAGGGGGCGCAGGCGCCGCTCGAGCCCGGCGTCGCGGCGCCGGCGGGCCTGCGCCTCGAGATCGGCCTCGAGGTGGCCCGCTAGCGCGCGCACGCCTCGATCTCGAAGCCGAGGTCCTCGATCATCCGGTAGTCGGCCTCGGGCGGCTGGCCGGCGGTCGTGAGGTAGTCGCCGACGAAGAGCGCGTTCGCCGCGAAGAGCGCGAGCGGCTGCAGGCTGGCGAGGTTCACCTCCCGCCCGCCGGCGACACGGATCTCCTTCGTCGGGCAGACGAAGCGCATCAGCGCGAGGACCTTGAGGCACCGTCGCGGGTCGGGCCCGGGCATGCCGCCGAAGGGGGTCCCGTCGATCGCGTGGAGGAAGTTCACGGGGATCGAGTCCGCGTCGAGCGCCCGCAGCGCGAAGGCGAGGTCCACGAGCTGCTCGTCGGTCTCGCCGAGGCCGGCGATGAGCCCCGAGCACGGGGAGATGCCCGCCGCCTTCACCGCTTCGAGCGTGGCGAGGCGGTCCGCGTAGGTGTGCGTCGTCGTCACCTGCGCGAAGTGGTCCGACGAGGTGTTGAGGTTGTGGTTGTAGCGGTCGACGCCGGCCTCGGCCAAGAGCGCGGCGTCGGCCTCCGAGAGCAGGCCGAGGCACGCGCACACCTTGAGCGGCAGCTCGGCCTTGATGGCGCGCACCGCCTCGGCGACCGCCCGCAGCTCGCGCGGGTTCGGACGGCGCCCGCTCGCGACGATGCAGTAGGTGCCGGCCCGCCTCGCCGCGGCCTCGCGCGCCCCGGCGAGGAGCACCTCCCGATCGAGGAGCCGGTAGCGCTCGACCGGGGCGGTCGAGACGGCCGACTGCGAGCAGTAGCCGCAGTCCTCGGGGCACAGGCCGCTCTTCGCGTTGACGAGCATGTTGAGCTTCACCCGGCGCCCGAAGTGCGCCCGGCGGACGCGGAAGGCGGCCTGGAGGAGGGCGAGGAGCTCGTCGTCGTCGCAGGCGAGGACGGCGAGCGCCTCCCCCCTCGTCGGCGCCTCGCCGGCGAGGACCTTGTCGGCAAGCTGCTCGAAGCGGCCCGCGGGCACGGGCTCAGGCACGGAGCTCCTCCTTCCGAGCTGGCGCCACCGCCGCGAGGAGCGGCGCGAGGTCGACGTGGCGCTCGAGGTGGTCCGCGAGCGCGTCAGGGGACGCGGGGCCGACGAGCGGCGGGAGGTGCCCGAGGACGCGCACGGCGGCGAGCTCCTCGATGAGCCCGGGGTTCCCCGCGCTCGACGCGTCGGCCGCGCCGTTCAGCACCACGCCCGCGACCCGCAGCCCCCGCGCCGCGGCGAGCGCGCAGGTCAGCGCGACGTGGTTCACCGTCCCGAGGCCGGCCCGGGCGACGACGACGAGCGGCAGGCCGCAGGCGGCGGCGAGGTCGGCGATCGTCGCGCCCGGCGCCACGGGGACGAGGAGGCCGCCCGCCCCCTCGACGACGAGGGCGTCGTGGCGGGCGGCGAGCGCCTCGAGCGCGCCGAGCGTCGCGTCGAGGTCGGCCTCTCGGCCCTCGAGGCGGGCCGCGACGAGGGGGGCGAGGGGGGCCCGGAAGGCGTTCGGTGCGATCGCCTCGAGCGGGTCGGCCACCCCGGCCGCCCGGGCGAGCGCCGCCGCGTCGCCGGCCGGGTCGGTGGCGAGCGCCCCGCTCTGGAAGGGCTTCGCGACGCCGACGTCGACGCCACGGCGCAGCAGCGCTCGGACGAGCGCCGAGGCGACGAAGGTCTTGCCGACCTCGGTGTCCGTCCCGGTGACGAACAGGCCCCTCACCGTCCCGTCACCTCGGCGACCGCCTGCGTGACGACGGCCGCCATCTCGTCGAGCTCGGCGTCGCTCGCCACGAGGGGGGGCATGAGCACGACGACGTCGCCGAGGGGGCGCGTCAGCAGCCCGAGCTCGCGAGCCCGGCGGCACACGGCCCAGCCGACGCGCTCCTTCGGGTCGTAGCGGGCCTTCGAGTCGCGCTCGGCGACGAGCTCGATGCCGACCATGAGGCCGCGACGGCGCACCTCCCCGACGTGCTCGAGCTCGGCGAGGCCGCCGAGCGCGGCCCCGAGGCGCTCGCCGGCCTCGGCCGCCCGCCGGACGAGGTCCTCGCGCTCGAACAGGTCGAGGCTCGCGAGCGCGGCCGCGCAGCCGAGCTGGTTGCCCGTGAACGAGTGGCCGTGGTAGAGGGCCTTCAGCTCCGCCGGCTCCCCCCAGAACGCGTCGTAGAGGGCGTCGGAGGTGAGCGTCGCGGCGACCGGGAGGTAGCCGCCGGTGAGCCCCTTGCCCACCGCCATCAGGTCGGGCGCCACCTGCTCGTGCTCGCAGGCGAACAGCCTCCCGGTGCGCCCGAAGCCGGTCGCCACCTCGTCGGCGAAGAGGAGGACCTCGTAGCGCCGGGCGAGGTCGGCGAGGGCCGCCAGGAAGCCCGGCGGCATCGCGATCATCCCCCCGGCGCCCTGCATCACCGGCTCGACGACGATGCAGGCGGTCTCGTCGGCCTGCCGGTCGAGCAGCTCCTCGAGGCGCCCGAGGCAGTAGGCGACGCACTCCTGCTCGCTGCCGGGGAAGCGGTAGGGGTAGGGGTAGGGGACGCGGTCGGCAGGGAAGAGGAGCGGTCCGAACTCCGCGTGGTACAGCTCGATGCCCGAGACGCTCATCGCGCCGATCGTGTCCCCGTGGTAGCCGTTCTCGAAGCACACGAAGCGACGCTTGCCCGGCCGGCCGACCCGCCGCCAGTAGGCGAAGGCGATCTTCAGGCCGACCTCCACCGCGGCGGCACCCGAGTCGGAGAAGAAGACCTTCCGGAGCGAGCTCGGCGTGAGGGCGACGAGCCGCTCGGCGAGCTCGATCGCCGGCACGCTGCCCATCCCGAGCAGCGTCGAGTGCGCCACCTTCGCGAGCTGGGCGGCGATCGCCTCGTTCAGCTCCCGCCGGGCATGCCCGTGGACGTTCAGCCACAGCGACGCGTTGCCGTCGAGGTAGGCGGTCCCGTTCACGTCGACGAGGCGGCAGCCCTCGCCCCGCTCGACGATCACCGGCTCGTCGGCCAGGTAGTCCTTCATCTGCGTGAAGGGGTTCCACAGGTAGCGCCGGTTCTTCTCGAGGAGCTCCTCGTAGCGGCGAGGCGGTGCCATCGGGGCCATTATCGGCGCGCTCGCAGCGCCCGGGCCTCAGCGGCGCACCCGCGTGGCGAGGGCGAGGCCCTCGAGCAGCCACGGGGCGAGCGGCTCGCCGAAGCGCCCGGCGGCGAGGTCGTCGACGTGCACCCAGGCGGTCGACGCCACCTCCGCTGGGTCGGGCGACAGGTCGCCGTCGAAGGCGCCGACGAAGACGTGGTCGTGCTCGTGCTCGACGAGGCCGCTCGCCGGGCAGGTCGCCCGGTAGGTGAAGGCGCCCGCCGGCTCGAGGGTCGCCTCGACCCCGAGCTCCTCGCGCACGCGTCGGGACGCCGAGGCGAGGACGTCCTCGCCTGGCCCGGGGTGCGAGCAGCAGGCGTTCGCCCAGTGCAGCGGGAAGTGGTACTTCGCCGCCGCGCGCTGCTGGAGGAGCGTGCGCCCCGAGCCGTCGAGCAGGAACACCGAGAAGGCGCGGTGCAGGCGGCCCGGCGGCTCGTGCGCGGCGAGCTTGCCCGCCACTCCGAGCTCCCGGTCGCGCTCGTCGACGAGCACGACGACCTGTCGAGTTGAGCTGGCCACGCGATCTCCGCCGAGCGTCCTCGCCCGGCTCGGCGGCGGGCCGACCGGGTCGGCCAGAATGCTACCGGCCCTGCCGGGCGCTTCGCGGCGCCGGCGGAGGCGAGGGGCAGGCTCGGACGGGGAGGATCGTCGCATGGAGTACCGCCGGCTCGGTCGGTCCGGGATCAAGGTGAGCGTGCTGTCGTTCGGCTCGTGGGTGACCTTCGGGGGCGGGCGCGACCGATCGGTCTCGGAGGCGTGCCTCAAGGCCGCCTACGAGGCAGGCGTCAACTTCTTCGACAACGCCGAGGTCTACGCCGGGGGTGAGGCCGAGGTCGTGATGGGCGAGGCCATCCGACGCCTCGGCTGGCCCCGGCACAGCTACCTCGTCTCGACGAAGCTCTTCTGGGGCCTGCACGACTGCGTGAACATGCGGCGGACCTTGAACCGCAAGTACCTCCTCCAGGCGATCGACGGCTCGCTCCAGCGCCTCGGCCTCGACTTCGTCGACCTGGTCTTCTGCCACCGCCCCGACCCCGAGACGCCCGTCGGCGAGACGGTGTGGGCGATGCACGACATCGTGAGCTCCGGGAAGGCCCTCTACTGGGGCACCTCGGAGTGGTCGGCGGACGAGATCCGCGCCGCCCACGCCTTCGCCGAGCGCCACCACCTGCACCCGCCGGTCGTCGAGCAGCCTCAGTACAACCTGCTCTTCCGTCGGCGCGTCGAGCACGAGTACGCCCGCCTCTACGAGGACGTCGGCCTCGGTCTGACGACCTACAGCCCGCTCGCCTCCGGCGTGCTCACCGGCAAGTACCTCGCCGGCGCGCCGCAGGGCGCGCGCCTCACGCTCCCGGAGTACCAGTGGCTCAGCGCCAACCTGAGCGAGGAGCGCACTCGCACGGTCGCTGCGCTCCAGCAGGTCGCCGACGAGCTCGGGGTCAGCCTCGCACGCCTGTCGATCGCCTGGTGCGCGCGCAACCCGCACGTGTCGACCGTGATCACCGGCGCGAGCAGCCTCGAGCAGCTCGAGGAGAACCTCGGCGCGCTCGAGGTGCTCGAGCGCCTCGACGACTCGGTGCTCGCTCGCCTCGACGAGCTGACCGCGCCGCGCTGAGGGCGCCCAGCCCCGAGCCGGGGTGCCCCGGCGGCCGTCACCCACGGTGGCCGCGGTGACACGCTGAGTGGTGGACCCGCCCGGCCACGTCGGGTACTGTCGCCGAGATGCCCGAGCGTCCGAGGTCGTTCGCGACGGCCAGGGCGGCCGAGGGGGCGAACTCGTCGGACCCTGGCCACGGCCCCGAGCCGGTCGACGGCCGCCTCGGCGAGTTCCTCAGCGAGGCGGTGTGCGTCGTCGGCGCCGACGGCCGCATCCGCGCCGCCCTCGGCGCGCCCGGCGTGCTCGGCACGGGGAACCCGATCGGCACGGCGCTCGTCGACCACCTCCACCCCGACGACCGCCCCGCCGAGCCCGAACGGGCGCTCGAGGCCCTCTCGCGCGCGCCGGACGGGCAGGCGTGCGGACCGATCCGGCTGCGCCACGCCGGTGGCGGCTACCGCAGCTACGACGTCGCCGTCGTGGACCGTCGCGACGACCCGGCGCTCGCCGGCTTCGTCGTGCGGCTGCGCCAGGTCCTCCCCGCCGCCGAGCGCGAGCCGCGGCGCCTCGAGCTCGACCTCGACGCGCTGGCCGACGCGCTGCCGGTCCCGGTGCTCTTCTTCGACGAGGTCGGGCGGGCCTCCTTCGCCAACGCGGCGGCGCGCAAGCTCCTCGGCGACCACCTCGAGGCGGCGACGCGCGGCGGGCTCCTCGCGCTGTGCCCGCCCGACGAGCGCGGCGAGGTCCGTGCCGCGCTCGAGGCGCTCGAGGCGGCACCGGGAGATGCCACGCTCACGATGCACCTCGACCCGCACGGCGCCTCGCCGGCCGCCCCGCTCCTCGAGGTCCACCTCTCGGCGCGCGCCAGGGCGACGGGCACGCCCTCCCTCGTCGCCGCGCTCGAGGACGTCACCGACCGGCACCACACCGAGCACGAGCTGCGGCGCCAGGCGTCCTCCGACCCGCTCACCGGGCTGCTCAATCGGCGCGGCGCCGAGGCGGTGCTGCGGGAGCGGATCCGGCGCGGCGCCGAGCACGTTGCCCTCGTCTACCTCGACCTCGACCGCTTCAAGGTCGTGAACGACACCTACGGCCACGACGCGGGCGACGCCGTGCTCGTCGAGGCGGCCCGGACGCTCCGGGCGGGCACGCGGGCCGAGGACGCGGTGGCGCGCTTCGGCGGGGACGAGTTCCTCGTCATCGTCGACCAGGACGAGGCGCGCGACCTCGACGCGCTGGCCAGGCGCCTCGAGGCGGCGATCGGCGCCGCCGTCGGCTACGGCGTCAGCGCGAGCGCCGGCGTGGCCCGCGGCCGGCGGGGCGACTCCCCCCGCTCGCTCGTCCGGCGCGCCGACCGGGCGATGTACGCCGAGAAGCGGCGCCGAGGGATCGCCACGGTCGGCGGCGACCTCCTCGCCCGGGCGACGCGCCCCTGAGCGCTGGTCGCTCCGTTGCTCGTGTGGCGCAGGTTCACACAGCGTTCACACCGAGGACACCGCCGGGAAATCGCCAGCTGACAGGCTCGACGCGTGCCGCACGGGCACGCGAGCCGGCGCTGCGGCGCGGGGTCGAGCGAGACGAGCGGGAGTGGCTGCGTGAGCTACCAGGCCGAGTACATCTGGATCGACGGGACCGAGCCGACGGCGATGCTGCGGTGCAAGACGAAGATCATCGCCGACGGCAGGGAGCCGGGCATCTGGGGCTTCGACGGGTCGAGCACGAACCAGGCGCCGGGCTCGAACTCCGACTGCGTCCTGCAGCCGGTCCTCGTCACGCCCGACCCGATCCGCAAGGGCGACAACGTCCTCGTGCTGTGCGAGGTCCTCCTCACCGACTTCAGCCCGCACCCCTCGAACACGCGCGCGGCGTGCGTGGCGGTGGCCGAGCGCTACGCCGACCAGGAGCCGCTCTTCGGCATCGAGCAGGAGTACACCCTGTTCCGCAACGCCCGGCCGCTCGGCTGGCCCGAGGTCGGCTACCCCGCCCCGCAGGGGCCCTACTACTGCGGCGTCGGCGGCGACCGCATCGTCGGGCGCGAGATCGTCGAGCGCCACACGCAGGCGTGCATCGACGCCGGCTTGGCCATCGAGGGGACGAACGCCGAGGTCATGAAGGGCCAGTGGGAGTACCAGATCGGCATCCTGCCGCCGCCGCAGATCGGCGACCACCTCTGGCTCGCCCGCTGGCTGCTCGAGCGCATCGCCGAGGACTACGGCGTGAGCGTCAGCCTCGACGCGAAGCCGGTGCACGGCGACTGGAACGGGGCCGGCGCCCACACGAACTTCTCGACGAAGGCGATGCGCGAGAGCTACGACGCCATCATCGCCGGCTGCGAGGCGCTCGCGAAGCGCGTCGACGAGCACATCGAGAACTACGGCCACGGGATCCGAGACCGCCTCACCGGCGCCCACGAGACGGCCCCCTGGCACACCTTCTCCTACGGGACCTCCGACCGCGGCGCCTCGGTGCGCATCCCCTGGTCGGTGGAGAAGGCGAAGAAGGGCTGGCTCGAGGACCGGCGCCCGAACGCGAACGCCGACCCCTACGTCGTCGCCCGCCTGATGATCGAGACGATCTGCGGCGCGGCGGCGGGCGGCGACTGAGCGGACGGCGAAGGCCCGGTCCCAGGCCCCCCCGGTAGGCTCGCCGGGGTGGCGCTACCCGAGCACCCGGGGCAGGCGGCGACGCCCGCCTGGGCACCGAGGACGAGGCAGGTCCGCCGTCCTCAGGCGGCGGCGGGCTCGCACTCGGCTGGAGGCGCCGGCGCCCGCTTCGCACGCCTCGACGGCCCCGCCGGCCCGCTCTTCGTCGCCTTCGGCGACCTCGGTGTCCGCCTCGTCGAGCCGGTCGCGCTCGTCGGCGACGACCCGGGGCGCTTCGCGGCGCGCTGGCGGGAGCGCTTCGGCGAGGCGGTGCACGAGGCCGCCCCGCCGCCCGGGCTCGAGCCGGCGCTCGCCGGCCGCGGCGAGGTCCCGCTCGACCTCGGCGGGATGGGCGACTTCGATCGTGCCGTGCTCGCCGTCGTCGCCGAGATCCCCCGTGGCGAGGTGCGCCCCTACGCCTGGGTGGCGGCCGAGATCGGGCGGCCGGGCGCCGTGCGCGCCGTCGGCTCGGCGCTGGCGCGCAACCCCGTGCCGATCCTCGTCCCCTGCCACCGGGTGATCCGCAGCGACGGCGCGATCGGCAACTACGCCTACGGAGCGCCGATGAAGGCGGCGCTCCTCTCGGCCGAGGGCGTCGACCTCGCGGCCCTCGAGGCGCTCCGGCGCGCCGGGGTCCGGCTCGTCGTGTCCCGCTCGGGGCGCGCCGTCTGCCTGCCGTCGTGCCGGCGCGCCCGGCAGGACACGCCGGGGCGGCACGGCGGCTTCGCCCGACTGGCCGACGCGCTCGCCGCCGGCTACCGCCCCTGCCCCGCCTGCCGGCCCACCCGCTGAGCCGGCGCGCCCGGCCGGTTGCGCTCCTCGCCCGCCTCGCCGGCGCGCAGCGCCACGGCGAGGCCCGAGAGCAGCGCCGCGAGGCCGAGCCCGCTCGCCAGCAGGCCGGCGACGATCGAGACCGGCGCGTAGCGCCACACGACGCGGTAGCGGCCGGGCCCGAGGCGCACCGCCTGGACGAGGCCGAGCCGCTCGACGGTGAGGACGCGCGTCGGACCGCCGCCCACCGGCGTGACCCGCGCGGTCCAGCCTGCCGAGTAGGTCTCGCTGCGAACGAGGAGCGCCGGTCGGGGCACGTCGACGAGCATCGTCTCGGCGGCCGTGGCGCGCTCGAGCCGCACGGAGATCCGACCCGCCCGCAGCGGCGGGGCGGCGGGGTCGCGCGCGCCGGGCGCGGCGAGCCAGGCGAGCCCGCGGGCCCCGCCGTTGCGGAAGAAGCTGAGGCCGTCGAGCGACGCGACGAGGCGCCAGCGGCTCGGCGCGAGCGCCCCCTGGAGCGGGCCGTCGAGGACGAGCCGCTCGTCCTCGCCGGGGTCGTGGGCGACGACGACGACGCTCTCGACCACGGCTGGCCGAGACGACCGGTTGGCGACGACGATCTCGTCGGCGCGCCGCGGGCTCGCGAGCACGAGCTCGGCCGCCCGGCTGCGGACGGGGACAGGGCGTGCGGCGAGGAGGGCACCGGCGCGCCCGACGCCGATCTCGAGCGTCCGTGGCGCCGCCGGACCCGCGAGCGCGACCGTGGCTCGCACGACGTCGTGCACCTGCCCGAGAGCGAAGGCCTGGCGCGCGCCTGGCGCGAGCCGCCACGGCCCGCTGCGACGCAACGTCGCGGCGGCGCCCGTTCCGAAGGCGGTCCCCGGACGCGGGACGGGCGCGTGCGGCGGGATCGCCTCGGCGAGGTAGCCCGGCAGGGTGACGAGCGTCCGCAGGTCGAGCACGTCGGCGCTCGTCGAGGCGAGGACCGACGGGGCGATGGACTGGAAGGCGTGCGTGCTCGTGACGTCCTCGTAGCGGCCCTGCACGATCGAGCCGTACCCCTGCACGCTCGGGATCCCCCGCAGGATGTTGAGGTCGGTGACCCCGAGCTCGTCGAGCGCGTCGGGCTGTCCGGGGGGGGCGGTGACGGCGGGGTTGTAGACGGCGAAGCGCCCGTCGCGCCCGGTGAGGCGGGCGAGCAGCCTGCTCGCCGGCGTCGCGCCGGCGAGCAGGCGCGACGAGACCGGGCCGTAGCCGAGGTTGGCCATGAACACCGCCACGTCGGCGAGCACGGCGAAGCAGGCGAGCGCGCGCCGGGCGCGCCGGGGCAGGCGCGCGCCGAGCGCGAGCAGGCCGGCCGCTCCCGCGATGGCGAGGACCGCTGCGAGGTACGGGACGAGGCGCCCGACGATCGCACCCGTCAGCGTCCCTGCCGGCAGGTGCCAGAGGCGGTCGGCGCCCGCCGGATCGGCGAGCGCGAGGGACACGGCGGCGACGCAGCAGGCGACCGGCGCGGCCGCGAGCAGCCGCCACGGCGCGAGCGGCCGATCGCGACCCCCGCGCCCGGCGACGAGGTCGTCCACGAGGAAGCCGAGGAGGACGGCGAGGCACAGGTCGAACAGGGCGGCGTTGCGGTTCTGCAGCCGCTCCCCGCCGAAGAGCGGGACGGCGGCGAGGAGGTGGCCGAGCGGCGTCGTCCCGCCGAGCGTGAGGAGGACGCCGAGTGCGCCGATCGCGTACCAGGTGCCGAGCCGGCGTCGGCGGGACCGCTCGCGACGCGCGCCGGGGACGGCTGGGCGCCCGAGGGTGCGCAGCACGACCGTCGCCGGTCCGGCGAGGAGGTCGGGCAGGTAGGCGGCGGCCGCCGAGAGGGCGAGGAGGCCCGAGCCGATCGTCACCTCCGGCAGGTTGTAGGTCCCGAAGTACGTGGGGGTGCCGAGGACCCCGCTGCCGCCGAGGAGGAACGGCAGGAGCACGAGGCGCGCCACCTCGTGCGCGCTGAGCGAGCCGGCCGCGTAGAACGCGTAGTTCGCCACGCCGCGCTGCGAGCCGTGCACGAACACGACGCCCGGGACCCACTGCGCCGCCGAGAGGGCGAGCCCGCCGACGCCGCCGACGAGGGCGTCGACGACGAGCCGCCACGCCGCTCGCCCGCCGCGCGCCAGCGCGGCGAGGAGGTAGACGGCGACGGCCACCGCGGCCGTCGAGACGGCGCGGGGGTCCCCCGCCAGCACGGTGAGGGCGACGGCCGCGGCCAGCAGGACGACGAGGCCGGCACGCCGTCGGCGGCCGAGCGAGGTGCGCAGCTCCTCGAGGGCGAGGAGCGTCCAGGGCAGGAAGCTCGTGCCCTGGACGAGCCCGAGGTGCACGAGCTGGCCGCTCATGAAACCGGTCCAGGTGAAGGTGGTCGCGGCGAGGGTCGCGGCGAGCGCGCCGCAGCCGAGGCGACGCGAGAGCGCGTAGGACCCGAGCGAGGCGACGACGCCGACCGACGCGAGGTTCAGCGTCCACGCCGCCACCGCCGGCAGGAACGCGAAGAGCCAGGTGCCCGGGTAGAGCGCGCCGGCGTTCCACCCGGCGAGCAGCGGCGTCCCGCTCCAGAGGAACGAGTCCCACGCCGGCAGGTGCCCGGAGCGCAGCACCTCGCCCGCGAGGACGCGCAGCGGGAAGTTCTGGATCAGGTTGTCGCCGGCGAGCAGGGGGTAGCCGGCGAGGGAGGGGGGGACGGTGACGAGGAGCGCGAACGCGACGAGCAGGCTCGCCGCGCGCGCGTCGGCCGGCGACCAGCGCCGGAGCGCACCGCTCGGGCGCGGCGGCGCCGGCTGGGTCCGCGACACCGGGGCAATCTAGCGACGCGCACCGGGGTGACCTGGTCGTTCCCGACGTCCCTTAACAGATCCCTCGCGAGGTGCGAACATTGACGAGGGACACTCCACGCAGCGCTGAGATCGCTCGCGCACGCACGTAGGAGGACGACGGCTTCATGCGGATCCTGGTACTCGGTGGCGACGGCTACCTCGGCTGGCCGACGGCGCTGCACCTGTCGGCGCGCGGCCACGAGGTCGGCGTGCTCGACTCGATGGTGCGCCGCCA
>Ga0209061_1000876_pt1 | contig 60772 bp, 49 predicted proteins | sample Coa_R1_10_FD_187157 | JGI IMG/M metagenome (GOLD analysis project Ga0209061, IMG submission 187157) | Surface soil microbial communities from Centralia Pennsylvania, which are recovering from an underground coalmine fire - Coalmine... | ecosystem: Environmental > Terrestrial > Soil >... | reverse complement strand
GGTTGAAGCGCGGGTAAGACCGCGTGGAGGACCGAACCCACCAGGGTTGAAAACCTGGGGGATGACCTGTGGGTAGGGGTGAAAGGCCAATCAAACTCCGTGATAGCTGGTTCTCCCCGAAATGCATCTAGGTGCAGCGTCGCGTGTTTCTTGCCGGAGGTAGAGCTACTGGATGGCCTAGGGGGCCTACAAGCTTACTGAAGTCAGCCAAACTCCGAATGCCGGTAAGCCAGAACGCGGCAGTGAGACTGCGGGGGATAAGCTTCGTAGTCGAGAGGGAAACAGCCCAGATCACCAGCTAAGGCCCCTAAGCGTGTGCTAAGTGGGAAAGGATGTGGAGTTGCACAGACAACCAGGAGGTTGGCTTAGAAGCAGCCACCCTTGAAAGAGTGCGTAATAGCTCACTGGTCAAGTGATTCTGCGCCGACAATTTAGCGGGGCTCAAGCACACCGCCGAAGCTGTGGCATCTACGCGATTACCCGGCCCTTTGCGGCAGAGGCGACTGTGGCCTCGGTTGCCGTGGCTTCGGCCATGGCAGCCCTGGCTGCGACTGCCCGAGCCTTTAGGGTCCAGGTGCGTGGATGGGTAGGGGAGCGTCGGGTAGCGAGGGAAGCGGCGGAGTGATCCAGCCGTGGACGCTACTCGAGTGAGAATGCAGGCATGAGTAGCGAAAGAGGGGTGAGAAACCCCTCCGCCGAATGACCAAGGGTTCCTGGGGCAGGCTAATCCGCCCAGGGTAAGTCGGGACCTAAGGCGAGGCCGACAGGCGTAGTCGATGGACAACGGGTTGATATTCCCGTACCCGCTTTGACGCGCCCATGCCGAATCCGGCGATGCTGAGCACGCAACGCTGGCGGATCCTTCGGGACGAGCCGGCCGCGCTTGCGAACCAGACCGGTAGTAGGCAAGCCGAAGGGGTGACGCAGGAGGGTAGCTCTACCGGGTGCTGGATATCCCGGGGTAAGGGTGTAGGGCGGTGCGTAGGCAAATCCGCGCATCATCAAGCCTGAGACCTGATGCCGAGCCGATTTAGGCGAAGTGAGTGATCCCATGCTGCCGAGAAAAGCCTCGCGGCGAGCGTCATGGCGGCCCGTACCCTAAACCGACGCAGGTGGTCAGGTAGAGAATACCGAGGCGATCGGGTGAACCGTGGTTAAGGAACTAGGCAAATTGTCCCCGTAACTTTGGGAGAAGGGGAGCCGCTTCTGGTGACGAGACTTGCTCTCTGAGCTGGGTGCGGCCGCAGATACCAGGGGAAAGCGACTGTTTACTAAAAACACAGGTCCGTGCAAAGTCGCAAGACGACGTATACGGACTGACGCCTGCCCGGTGCTGGAACGTTAAGGGGAGGGGTTAGCGGCCTTCGGGTTGCGAAGCTCTGAACTTAAGCGCCAGTAAACGGCGGTGGTAACTATAACCATCCTAAGGTAGCGAAATTCCTTGTCGGGTAAGTTCCGACCTGCACGAATGGCGTAACGACTTTCCCACTGTCTCAACCACGGACCCGGCGAAATTGCACTACGAGTAAAGATGCTCGTTACGCGCAGCAGGACGGAAAGACCCCGGGACCTTCACTGCAGCTTGACATTGGTGTTTGGGGCGTCTTGTGTAGGATAGGTGGGAGACTGTGAAGCAGGGACGCTAGTTCCTGTGGAGTCATTGGTGAAATACCACTCTGGTCGTTCTGGATGTCTAACCTGGGTCCGTGATCCGGATCAGGGACAGTGTCTGGTGGGTAGTTTAACTGGGGCGGTTGCCTCCTAAAAGGTAACGGAGGCGCCCAAAGGTACCCTCAGCCTGGTTGGCAATCAGGTGTCGAGTGTAAGTGCACAAGGGTGCTTGACTGTGAGACAGACGTGTCGAGCAGGAGCGAAAGCTGGGACTAGTGATCGGCCGGTGGCATGTGGAAGCGCCGGCGCTAAACGGCTAAAAGGTACCCCGGGGATAACAGGCTGATCTTCCCCAAGAGTCCATATCGACGGGATGGTTTGGCACCTCGATGTCGGCTCGTCGCATCCTGGGGCCGGAGCAGGTCCCAAGGGTTGGGCTGTTCGCCCATTAAAGCGGCACGCGAGCTGGGTTTAGAACGTCGTGAGACAGTTCGGTCCCTATCCGCTGCGCGCGTAGGAGACTTGCGAGGGGCTGTCCCTAGTACGAGAGGACCGGGACGGACGAACCTCTGGTGTGCCAGTTGTTCTGCCAAGAGCACGGCTGGTTGGCTACGTTCGGAAGGGATAACCGCTGAAAGCATCTAAGCGGGAAGCTCGCCTCAAGATGAGGTCTCCCTCGGGGTTAACCCGGTAAGGCCCCCAGTAGACGACTGGGTCTGATAGGCCGGAGGTGGAAGCACGGCAACGTGTGGAGCTGACCGGTACTAATCGGCCGAGCGGCTTGGCTTCTACTTCACGATGTTTGCATGCGTCCACTGTGCGGTTCCCGAGATGCGGCCGGACCGCTGCCGGTCCCTCTGCCCGGCCCGACGGGCCGGCAGGGGCGCGGCGGGACGACATCTCAACAGAGTTACGGCGGCCATGGCGAAGGGGAAACACCCGGTCCCATTCCGAACCCGGAAGTTAAGCCCTTCAGCGCCGATGGTACTGCGCGGGAGACCGCGTGGGAGAGTAGGACGCCGCCGGACATCTTCAGTGAGGGCCGCTGCCAGAATTGGTAGCGGCCCTCAGTAATTTCACCTCCTGCCGCGCGAAGCTCACGCCGTCGGCACGCACGGCCGGCGCGGAGAGGATCGTGAGACGGGGCGTGCGGCGATGCTGGTACCGGACCGGGAGGCCTTGGCAGTGCGGGATGCGGCAGGAGGGCGCAGGGCACGGCCCGGCCGCCGAGAGCAGCGAGAACGCGGTGCGGCCAGCGGCGAGCGGCGTCCAGGGCCAGGTGCCGAGCAGCGTCCAGGGCGGGCGAGCCGCGAGCGGCATCCAGGGCCAGGTGCCGAGCAGCGTCCGGCGCCAGGTGCCGAGCAGCGTCCAGGGCGGGCGAGCGGCGAGCGGCGTCCAGGGCCAGCCGGCGAGCGGCGCCCAGGATCGGCGAGCGGCCGGCATGGTGCCAGTGGCCAGCGGGGGCGAGCCCGGAGCGGGTCGGAGGCGAGCGCGAGGCGCCCGGCCGAGCCCGGTCACCGAGGCAGCGACCGTGGCGATAGGAGCGACAGGGGCGGGCAGGGTAACCATGGCGGGCGGACCGACAGCCGCCGGGCGGACTCTCGGCCGCCAAGGTCGCGGGCCCGCGGGCGAGGCGCGGAGCCAGTTCGCGATGCCATGCCGGGAATGCGGCCAACCGGAGCAGATGGCCGCGCTGGCTCGCCGGGGCAGCGGGCATCGGCTTCTCGGCGCCGGGAAGCGGGCGGCGGGGCCGGCGCGACGGGGCAGCGGAGACCGGGACGCTCGGAGGCGGGCAGTGCCCGCGGATCGGCGGCGCGGAGACCGGGACGCTCGGAGGCGGGCAGTGCCCGCGGATCGGCGGCGCGGAGACCGGGACGCTCGGAGGCGGGCGACCGCGGATCGGCGCAGCGGCGGATCGGCAGCCCAGCGGCCCGGGCTGCCAGCGACGAGCCCGCGGTTCCTGCTGAGATCAGCGACGAGCAGCTTGACCCGCTGGCGCGGGAGGAGCTCAGGACCCTGCCGGGAGACCTGGCACGGTCGGTGGGCCGCCGGCTTGTCGCCGCGGGCACGGCCGATGACCCCGAGGTCGCTTACCGGCATGCCCTGGCGGCGAGGCGCCTCGCGGCCAGGGTGGGCGTTGTCCGCGAGACTTGCGGGGTCGCCGCGTACCACGCGGGCCGGTGGGCGGAGGCACTGGCCGAGTTGCGCGCCGCGAGGCGGATCACTGGCCGGGCGAGTTACCTGCCGCTGATGGCAGACGCCGAGCGAGCTCTCGGCCGCCTGGATCGCGCCCTGGAGATTGTCTCGGGCCCAGAGGCCCGCCGCGCGGACAGGGGGACGCAGATCGAGCTTCGGATCGTTGAGTCTGGGATACGACGTGACCAGGGGCTTCCCGGTGCCGCCGTCGCGGTCTTGCAGCCGCTGGCCGAAGCAGCCGGAGGCAAGGCCGCGCGGTCTGCCCGGCTAAGTTACGCCTACGCCGACGCGCTGCTTGATGCAGGGCGGACCGAGGAAGCGCGCGACTGGTTCGCCCGCGCTGCCGCAGCGGACCCGGAGGGCGAGACCGACGCGGCCGACCGCCTGGAGGAAATCGACCAGGTCATCATCGACGACCTGCTCGACGAGAGCAGTGACCCGGAGAGCGGAAGCGACCTGCCGAGCGGAGATGACCTGCCGAGCGCAGATGACCTGCGGAGGGGACCTGACCTGCCGGGCGGAATGGCGATCACGGGAACGGCGGGCGACGACGCTGTGCCGGCCGACTAGTTAAATCCCGAGGGAAGCGAGGCGGCGCTCGACAGCATCGAGGCGGCGGGCGACCTCGTCAAGCTTGCCTGCCTCAGCTGAGGCGGAGGCCTCCCGGGCCTGAGCGAAGCCGGCGATCGCTGTGGTCACAGCTCTGCGGGCGCTGGCCGCGTCGATGCCGAAGCTGTGAAGAACAGGGGCCGCCTGGCTGTCCTGGGTGCTGAGCAGCCCGAGGAGCATGTGCTCGCAACCGAGGTAGTTGTGCCCGAGGTCAATCGACGCTTCGAGGGCCGATGCGATCGACATCCGGGCCGGGAGGGACAGCCCGGTCCACAAGGACGTATCACCGCTTGCCCCGGAGCCGCCGGGTTCTCCCGCTGCGGGTGGGCTCGGTTCTTCAGCGCGGATCTGCAGGACAGCATCGCGGAGTTCGTCCGGGTCGGCGCCGAGTGCCTGCAGCAAGCGGATCCCGAGGTTGTGCCCCTCGTCCAGCAGGCCGGTCAGCAGGTGCCTGGTCTCGACGCGGCCCGTCGGTCCGGATGCCTCCCGCGCGAGCCTGATGGCCTCGGAGAGCCGGAGAGTCATATGGCTCTCGATGCGGCGGGCGATCTGGGGAACGCCGGCCGGATCGAAGTCCGGGTCGCGGAGCCTTTCAACTGCCTTCCGTGCCAGGCCCACCCGGCGGACGGTCTCGGCCAGGGCTTTCTGGCACACGGGCGAGACCGGGATCCCCGCCTCGCGCACAGCAGCAGCCAGGTCGTCTGGCAGGTACACGTTGATCTTCGGCATCGGTGGTCCTTCATCTATAACCCTATTTACAACCCTATTAGGGTTATAGATTCTCCGGGATCCTGCGTCAAGGCTCAAGGACGAAAGTCTCCGGAGCATGAAGGTGGTCGAAGGTCACGTTGCCTGGCCCGAGGCCGCCCGCCCGGCCGGCCGGCGGGCTCTTCCTGCGGGTGGCCGATCCCCGAGATGGCCGGCTCGTGAGCCAGGTCAGGTGCCAATAGGCGGGAAGGACCCGGTCACCGTGCATCGCTCAGCTCGGACGCCGCCGTCGCGGCAGCCGGGCGACTACCTCCTGATAGGACAACGTCAGCAGGTCGCGGATCTCGCTGTCGGGGATGCTCGCGGCGAGCGGGATGGTCACCCAGTACCGCTGGTCGAGCGGCCGGGCTGGCCGCACCTCGCCAGGGTAGGCGTCGTGCAGTTCGGAGACCAGGTCAGCGGGGAGCTTCACGGCCGTCCGTGGCCCCTGGCCGAGCCAGCCCGCGTCGTCAAGCGGTATCCAGGCGAAGACCTTACCGCCGACCTTGACGGTGAGCAGGCCGTCACCGAACGGGTAGTCCTCGGCTGCGCCGGGGAACGCCAGGGCGGAGGCGATCAGCTCCTCGCGCGTCACCGGACTGGCCCTCTCCTTGCGCGCACCGGTCAAGCCCGTCGGCTCGGGTCACCCGGCCGGACCGTCGAGCTTGTCCAGCCAGTGCATGATTCCCGCCACGCTGGCCGCGGCGCTGCTGGTGCGGTCATACTTGGCGGCTACCTCGGGATCGGCGCCGGGCCCGAGAATGGCGTAACGCTCCCGGGTGCGCTGCGCCACCATCGCCGCCGCGTGATCGAGATCGAGCCCGGCCCCGCGGGCACGCCTGGTCTCCTCAACCCAGACCTGGATCTCCTCGGCCGCCCGTTCAAGAGCTGCGGTCACGTCCGTGACCGGCCCGAAGTGACTGAACAGCAGCCGTGATGGTCGCAGCTCGGCGAACGTGCCCAGTGACCGCAACGCGGTCTCCAGGTCAAAGTCAGGCGGCGGCGTGGCAGGCCGCAGGTCGCCGGTGTCGGGAATGTAGACGCCGGCCGCGTCCCCGACGTAGAGGTCGCCGCTCTCAGAGTCGATCAGGCCGACATGGTGCTTGGCATGTCCAGGCGTGTAGTGGCTCTCGAGGCGGCGCCCGCCGCCGAGGTCGATGCAGCCGTGCTCGGCGACGGCCCGGATGCGCCCGGCCGGCGTCGGCGCGAGCGCGCCGAACAGCTCGTCGAGCGCGTCGCCGTAGACCATCCGCGCACTGGCCATCAGCCGGGACGGGTCGGCCAGGTGCCGCGCGCCGCGCTCGTGCACGACGATCTCCGCCGCCGGGAACATCTCCGCGATGTCGCCCGCCCCGCCGGCGTGATCGAGATGGATATGGGTGACGACGACAGCGGCGAGATCGCCGGGCCCGACGCCGAGGCTGGCGAGGGCATCCCTGACCACCGGCGCGGACGGCCCCGTTCCGGTCTCCACCAGGCATGGCCGGTCACCGCGGATCAGGTAGCCAGCCGTGACCCGGTCATAGCCGGCCATCATCGTGTCGATCTGGAATACCTCGTGCCCGAGGTCCACGATCGGGGCATCTGCGCAGGGTTCACGTGCTGGGCTGGGGGTCACCCATCAATCTTGGCAGAACGCAGGCGACCCGCCACTGCCTGTGCCGGCGACTCGAACCCAGCGAGCCGCCGACAGGATGCGGCGGTGATCGATGTCCGAGGCTGAGCGGGCGCCCGCTGGCGCTCGTTCAGCCTTCCGCCGTTCAGCCTTCCGCCGTTCAGCCTTCCGCCGTTCAGCCTTTCGCCGTTCAGCCTTCCGCGAACAGGCGGAGGACCAGGCCGGTGCGCGGCTTGGGACCGAACGACGTCGACTTCCTCGGGACCCGCTCGCCTGCGGCGGCGATCGCGTACACATCGCCAGCCGTCATCGGCGGGCAGATGACGGCCGTTCCGGCCGTCGCCCCGCTGGCCGCTCGCAGCGCGTCCCCGGCGTCATGCGCGATCCGCACGCCTGGCTCGGCGTCCGCTAGCCCCCAGAGCCGCCCGAGGAGCAGGACCTGCAGCACGGATGCCGCGAGCGAGCGCCAGCGCGGCGAGTGGCCGGGCGGCATGGCGGCATCAGCCTGAACCGGATCGGGATCGGTGAGCAGGTAGCCGGCCCCGCCGCCGGCCACCAGGTAGGCCGGGCCTGACCTGCTCGCCTGGGCGAGCAGGCGCAGGGCGGCCTCCAGGCTCCCGCGGGCATGCTCGGCGTGGCGGTCGCTGCCGGCACCTGCGGCCTGGCGGTCGCTGCCGGTGCCCGCCGCGGGGCGATCACTGCCGGTCGGCGTGGTCACGCCCGGCCAGACGCCGCCGGGAACCGGGCTGACCCGGAACGCGGCCTTGGCCCGCTCCGCCGCGGTTGCCGGGTCGAGGCCGGGGATCACCCGGTGGATCGCCCCGATCCGCGGCGGGTAGGCAGCCGAGTCGACGAGCAGCGCCAGCCCGTAGTCCCAGGGGCCCGGGCCGTCGGCGGCCCGGCGGCGCTGCAGCTCCAGATAGGCGGCATAACGATGATGGCCGTCGGCGATCAGCGCCTGGCGCGGCGCCAGGTCGGCGGCGATCGCGCCCAGCTCACCGGGATCGGTGATGGCCCAGAGCCGGTGGCGCAGCCCGTCGGCGGTCGTGGCTTGCAGGAGCGGGCCGGTCCGGGCGGCTGCCGCAATGGCCCGGGCGGCCGCGCCGTCCCCGCGGTCCGCGTGGTCGCCGGGCACGACGGCCATGGCGGCCCGGCCTGGCAGATCTGCGTTCGTAGCGGCCTGGCCGGCCTGGCGCTGCCAGTCCCCGTCATAGAGCAGGAAGATCGGCTCCAGGTTCGCCTCTGTCGCCTCCATCAGCGCAAGCCGTCCCGCGACGGGCCCGGGTGCCACTTCCTCGTGCGGCAGCACGACCCCGTCGCCGGGCGGCGACAGCCTGAGCGCGCCGATCAGCCCGCGCTGCACGACCTCACCGCCGGCGGCCTGCTCATACACATACAGTGCCGGGGCGGGGTCCGCAGCCAGGATGCCCTCGGCGAGCCACTGCCGCAGCAGCTCGGCCGCTTCCCGGTACGGGCTGCCCGCGTGGCCGGGGGAACGGCGCGGCAGGATCAGCCGGACCACGTTATGCGGGTCCGCTGCCATGAGCTGGCTCTCGCCGCCCGGTGCGATGACGTCGTACGGTGGAGAGGTGACCTCGGCAAGCGCGGAAACCCGGCCCGGCACGTAACGGACGCCGCGCAGCGGCGCCAGTTCGAGGCGGGCCAGGCGAGGGCCTGAGCCGCCGGACGGGTGCGAAGGGACAGCTGCGCCGGGCACGCGGGAGCCGCCGGAGCGACGGGACGGAAGGATCTGCACATATGTCAGAAGGACCAGCCGGCGGCCAGGATTCCCGGCCCGCGGCGCAGCGCGGCGGGCCGGATCGAGAAGACGATATCTACCAGCTCTATCAGCGGGGTCTTGACCTGCTAGGCCGGGGCAGTCCCGCGGCGGCCAGCCAGGTGCTGGAGCGCGCGGCAGCCGCTGAGCCCGACTCCCGCAGCATCCTGGAGGCTCTCGCCCGGGCACAGTTCGATACCGGACGTTACGCGGCGGCAGCGTCGAGCTTCCGCCGGATCGTCGAGGCCAGCCCGAGCGATGACTATGCGCAGTTCGGCCTGGGCCTGTCCCTTGCCCGCACCGGGGACCCGGGAGCCGCCGCCGAGCACCTCGCGCTCGCCGCCGCGATGCGGCCCGACCTGCGCCACTACACCGACGCGCTGCGAGGCGTCCGCGCGACGCTGCGGGCCCGGGCTGACCTGGACGCGCGGCAGGGCCCGGCGGCGTGAGCCCTGGCCGGCCGGAGCGCGCGCAGGGGCACGGCCGCCCGAGCATGGGCGTCCCGGGCGGCCCGGCTGCCAGCGCCAGCCGCCCGGAAGCAGGCCCGCCGGAGCGGGCCGAACTTCCGCTTGGCTCCGCCAGGCCGCTGGCGGAGGTTTATGACACGGCGCTGCTGGACCTCGACGGCGTGGTCTACCTCGGCCGCTCGGCAGTCCCCGGCGCCCCGGAGGGCCTGGCCGCTGCCCGGGCCGCGGGCATGCGGCTGGCCTTCGTCACGAACAACGCGTCCCGCTCTCCGTCGGCCATCGCGGCCCAGCTAGCCTCCCTTGGCGTTCCCGCGACGTCATCGGACGTGGTGACCTCGGCGCAGGCAGCCGCCCGGCTGCTGGCCGGGCGGCTGCCTGCCGGCGCCAGGGTCCTGGTCTCCGGCGGCATCGGGCTGCGGATCGCGCTCCGCGAGCGCGGCCTGGTGCCGGTGTCCACGGCCGCCGAGAGGCCGGCCGCCGTGGTCCAGGGCTACGCGCCGGACCTGACATACGCGCTGCTGGCGGAGGCGGCGATCGCGGTCGGGCGCGGCGCGTGGTTCGTGGCGGCCAATGCCGACCGGACGCTGCCAACCCCGCGGGGGCCGCAGCCGGGCAACGGCTCGCTGGCGGGGCTGATCACCGCCGTGTCCGGAACGCGCCCGGAGGTCGCCGGGAAGCCCGAGCCGCCGCTGCACGCCGAGGCGGTCGCCAGGACCGGCGCCCGGCGACCGCTGGTCGTGGGCGACCGGCTGGACACCGACATCGAGGGCGCCGTCCGCGCCGGCGCTGACAGCCTGCTGGTGCTGACCGGTGTCAGCGGGCCCGCGGATGTGCTGCTCGCCCCGGCGGGACGCCGGCCCCGGTACCTGGCCCGGGACCTCAGCGGCCTGGTGCAGCCGCATCCGGGGGTGATCGAGGCGGGGGATACGTTCTGCTGCGGACAATGGGTCGCCCGGGTGGATGGCCGGTCCGGCCGACTCGACCTAGCCGGATCCGGCGATCGGGTCGACGGCCTGCGGGCGCTCGCCGTCGCCGCGTGGTCGGTACCCGGTGGCGTCACCGAGGAGATGGTCCGCCCGGCGCTCGGCGTACTCCGCCTGGATGCACCGGGTCATCCTTCGGGCTGAGCGAGCCTATCCCGCCGGGCGACGCGCGGCAGGCCCGCCGCGGGCCATCCTGGACAGGCCGGCCCGGCATCGGGCCGCGGCCGGCCGACACCATGCGGAGGGATGGCTTTCGATGATCGAGGCGAAGGGCCTCACCAAGCGCTTCGGCGACACGCTCGCCGTGGACAACCTGTCGTTCCGGGTCGAGCCCGGGAAGGTGACCGGGTTCCTCGGCCCGAACGGCGCTGGCAAGACCACGACGATGCGGATGATCCTGGGGCTGGACAAGCCGACGGCCGGGCGGGTGCGGGTGAATGGCAGGCCGTTCACCACGCTGGCACAGCCCATGCGCGAGGTCGGCGCGCTGCTGGACGCCAAGGCGGTGCACGGCGGCCGCAGCGCCTACAATCACCTGCTCTGCCTCGCGCAGACCAACAACCTGCCTGCCCGGCGGGTCGGCGAGGTCCTGGAGCTCGTCGGCCTGTCCGAGGTCGCGCGGAAGCGGTCGAAGGGGTTCTCGCTGGGCATGAGCCAGCGGCTGGGCATCGCGGCCGCGCTGCTCGGTGACCCGCAGATCCTGATGTTCGACGAGCCGGTCAACGGGCTCGACCCGGAAGGGATCCTGTGGATCCGCAACCTGATGAAGGCGCTGGCCGCCGAGGGCCGGACCGTGTTCGTGTCCAGCCACCTGATGTCGGAGATGGAGAACACCGCGGACCACCTGATCGTCATCGGGCGCGGCAGGCTCATCGCCGACTGCGGGGTGGATGAGTTCATCGCGGCGAGCTCCCATCAGATGGTGCGGGTGCGGACTCCGCAGCCGGCCGAGCTGACCAGCCTGGTCACTGCGGAGGGAGCAACGGTGCGCGAGGACCAGGCCGGGGTCATGGTGGTGACCGGGCTTTCTGCCCGGCAGATCGGCGACCTGGCCTTCGATGGCGGGGTCCGCCTGCATGAGCTGACGGCCGAGCAGGCCTCGCTGGAGGAGGCGTACATGGAGCTGACGGCGTCCAGCGTGCAGTTCCGGGCGGCCGCTAGCGCTGCCGGGGACCGGTCGGAGGGCGATCGGGAGCCCGTGACGGCGGGGGAGGTGGCCTGAGATGACGGCAGCGACGCCAGTGCACGCCGCCCGGGGCGCGGGCATCGAGCCGGGCACCGCTGGCCGGGTGCGCCGGGCCGGCCTCGGCGGCGCTCTCCGCTCGGAGCTCACGAAGATCCGGTCGGTCCGGTCGACGTACTGGACGCTGATCGCGATGGTGGTCGTGGTGGTCGGCCTCGGGGCGCTGTTCAGCCTCGGGCACGCTCACCAGTTCGGGCAGGCACCAGCGGGCATCCAGGCGCAATTGCGCGCGCACGCCGTGTCGCAGGCCACGATGTTCAGCCTCTTCGGGCTGATCCTCGGCCAGCTCATCATCGTGGTGCTCGGCGCCCTGACCGTCACCTCGGAGTACTCGACGGGGATGATACGGACGTCGCTCGCGGTGCAGCCGCGCCGCGGCACGGTCTTCGCGGCCAAGGCCATGGTGTTCAGCGGGGTCGCGCTGGCGGCCGGGCTCGTGACGAGCTTCTGCTCGTTCTTCCTCGGCCAGGCGATCTTGTCTGGTGAGCACATCAACACCACCCTCAGCCACCCTGGCGTGCTGCGGGCGGTGATCGGCGGAGGGCTGTTCCTCGCGGTGTGCGGGGTGATGTCCTTCGGGATCGGCGCGCTGCTCCGTCACTCCGCCGGGGCGATCAGTGCGTCGATCGGGCTGCTGTTCGTGGCATTCGTGCTGGCGCAGTTCCTGCCCCCGAGCTGGGCAGCGCACGTCGACAAGTGGATCCCGTTCAACGCGGGGGCCGCGATCTGGGAGAACGCTTCCGCGCCGCACATGCTGAGCCCGTGGACCGGGTTCGCGGTGTTCTGCTGCTATGCGGCTGTCCTGGTCGCGGCCGGGCTGTACCGGTTCGCCGAACGGGACGCGTAAGCCGCCGGCGCGGCGGCCGGCGCCGCCGGGTGGCCGGGCTGTGCCTGGCTACCCGGCGGGCTGGCAGCGCGGGCACCAGAACGTGCTCCGCTCGGCCCCTTCCCCCTGGTATGCCTCCCGGACCGGGGTACCGCACCGGCGACACGGCAGGCCGCGCCGCCGGTACACCCAGGTCTGCTCGCCGCGCGCCGGGTTGCCGGTGGTGACCTGGCCGCCCCGGTCCTTGCTGGCCTCCAGCAGCCGCCGGGCAAGCTCCACGAGCGCTACCGGGTCGGATACCTCACCGGCCGGCAGCCAGGGGCTGACACCGCGCAGGAACAGGACCTCGGACTTATACAGGTTCCCGATGCCCGCCAGGTTGCGCTGGTCCAGCAGCGCCTCGCCGATGGGCCGCTCCGGGCTTGCCGCCAGGCGGCGCACGGCCTCGGCGGCGTCCCAGTCCGGGCCGAGCAGGTCGGGGCCGAGATGGCCGGTCAGCAGGCTCTCCTGAGCGGCCGAGACCACCCGGACGTCGGCCAGCAGGTACCCGACCGCCTGCCAGGTGTCATTGGCCAGGACCAGGCGGACTCGGTGGTCCCGCGGCGGCGGGCGGCCGGCCGGGCCGATCCGCCATGAGCCATCCATGCGCAGGTGCGAGTGCACGGTCAGCGGCATGGCTGCCGTCCCCGTGCCGGCGGCACCAACCCGGATCAGCAGGTGCTTGCCGCGTGACAGCGCCTGCGTCACGACGCGGCCGGCGAGGTCGGCCGTTGCATAGCGGGGCACCCGGAAGTCGCTGCGGGTGAGCACCCGCCCGGCCAGCGCCTCGTGCAGCTGCCGTGCCGTCCGCCATACCACGTCGCCCTCGGGCACCGGACCAGCATGACACCGGCTTGCCCCGGGACTGGCCCGAGGCCGACCGTGCCAGCGGCGGCGTTGTGCACGGCCCGGGGAGCTGTACCGGTCCGGGCCGGGCTCGCCCTGGTGTCCAGGGAGCGGATCCGTGCACAGTCCAGTGTTCACGGATCCGCTCCCTGGACACGACCAAGCCGCCAGCATCGAGCCGGCGGCATCGAGCCGGCAGGCTGTCAGCCCCGGCTGGCATGCTTGGCCGCATGCGAGAGACGGCAAAGTACGACCGCGCGGCGCTTTCGGCCCTGTTAGACCGCCAGATGAACGTCATCGCTCGACGGCAGGCGCTGAACTGCGCGATGACCGACCGGCTGATGCAATACCGCAGCCGCCCGGGCGGGCCCTGGCAGCGCATGCTGCCGGGCATCTACCTGGCGGCTACCGGGGTGCCGGCCACGCGGCAGCGCCTGATGGCCGCGCAGCTCTTCGCGGGCCCGGACAGCATGATCACCGGCTTGGCGGCGCTTGCCGAACACGGAGTGCGCGCCCCGCTGACCGAGATCATCGACCTGCTAGTTCCGATGCGGTGCCACAGGCGTGACGTGTCGTTCGTCCGGCTGCACCGCACGAGCCGGATGCCTGCGAGCGTGTACCCCGCAGGCCCGCTCCGCTACGTGCCCCCGGCTCGCGCCGTGGCTGACGCCGTGCGAGGCATGGACGACCTGCGGGAGATCCGGGCCGTGGTGGCCAGCGAGATAGCGGACACGCTGCGCAGGGGCCGCACGCTCCCCGGCATCCGGGCGGTGCCCGCCGCTGCGTAGCGGCCGGTAGCGGCCGGCGACAGGTGCGGGCGCGTCAGTGGCTGCCGTGCTCGCCGCGGTTGCCCCGGCGGCGCAGGTATCGCTCGAACTCGCGGGCGATGGCGTCGCCGCTGGCCTCGGGAAGCTCGGTGGCGTCCCGCGCCTCCTCCAGCGTGCGCACGTACTCGGCCACCTCGGAATCGGCGTCAGCCAGCTCGTCCACGCCGCGCTCCCAGGCTTTGGCGTCGTCGGGCAGGTCGTCCAGCGGCAGCGTGATGTCCAGGATGTCCTCCACGCCGCGCAGCAGCGCCAGCGTGGCCTTCGGGCTCGGCGGCTGAGCCACATAGTGCGGTACGGCAGCCCACAGGGAGAGCGCAGGCAGGCCGGCCTCGCCGCAGGCGTGCTGCAGAACCCCGACGATCCCGGTCGGTCCCTTGTAGTCCACCGGATCCAGGTGCAGCCGCTTGGCAAGCTGCGTATCGGATGCTGCCGCGGACACCGGAACCGGCCGGGTATGCGGCGAGTCGGCGAGCAGCGCGCCCATCAGGATCACCATCTCGACGTCCAGCGTGCCCAGGGCCGTCACCAGCTCGCGGGTAAACGATCGCCAGCGCATGTTGGGCTCGATGCCATGGACCAGGACCACGTCGCAGCTCATGCCCTCGGGATGAGCCACGGACAGCCGCGTGGTCGGCCAGACCAGCTGGTCGGTCCGGCCGGCGGATACCTCGACGACCGGCCGGGTCACCTGGAAGTCGTAGAAGTCCTCCGGATCGATCGAGCCGATCTCCTGCGACTTCCAGACCGTGGCCAGGTGGCTCAGCGCGCTGCTCGCCGCCTCGCCTGCGTCGTTCCATCCCTCGAAGGCGGCGATGGCCACTGGCGAGGTCAGCTTCCCGATCCCGTCGAGCTCGATTCCGCCCACCCCCTTCGTGCGGCCGGGCACCTCACCTCCAGACTACGCGGCTGCCGGCCCGAGGCCGGCAGCCGCTGACCTGGCCGCCGACGAGCCGGCCGGCCGGGCCCGGCGAGGCCACGCGGAGGGCGGGCCCGGCTGCCCGGCGACCTAGAATGAGCTGACTATGACAAACGCCGACTCCGGCAGCCAGGATGGGCGCCTCGGTGATCACCAGGCGACCGAGTCAGGGCGGGCGCAGGCCGCGGCCTCGCTGCGGCAGATCCTGCGCGGGCCAGGCGGGCAGCCAGCGGGCCAGGCGGCGCTCGCCGCCCGGATCCTCGTCGCCGACGGCGCCATGGGCTCGATGCTCCAGGCCAGCGCGGCGACCCTGGATGACTTCGCCGGGCACGAGGGCTGCAACGAGATCCTCAACATCACCCGTCCCGACATCGTCACCGGCATCCACGAGGCCTACCTCGAGGCGGGCGCCGACTGCATCACGACGAACACCTTCGGGGCGAATCTCGGCAACCTCGGCGAGTACGGGATCGCCGACCGGATCGGCGAGCTTTCCGAGGCCGGGGCCAGGCTTGCCCGGGCCGCCGCTGACCGCCGGATGGCCGCTGACGCCTCGGCACGTGGCTGCGCTGAGGGCACGGAACGCTGGGTACTCGGATCGATGGGCCCCGGCACGAAGCTGCCGACGCTGGGTCATGTCCGGTTTGCCCAGCTTCGCGATGCCTACCAGGAGAACGCGGCCGGGCTGCTGCGGGGCGGGGCCGATGCCCTGATCATCGAGACCTGCCAGGATCTGCTCCAGGCCAAGGCCGCGATCATCGGCGCCCGCCGGGCAATCGCCCGGGCAGGCCGCAGCGTCGTGCTAATCGCTCAGGTCACGATAGAGACCACGGGCACGATGCTGCTCGGCAGCGAGATCGGCGCGGCGCTCACCGCGCTGGAGCCGCTCGGCATCGACGTGATCGGGCTGAACTGCGCGACGGGCCCGGCCGAGATGAGCGAGCACCTGCGCTACCTGGCCGCGCACTCCCGGCTGCCGCTGTCGTGCATGCCCAACGCAGGGCTGCCGGAGCTGACCGCCGACGGCGCGTACTATCCGGTCACCCCAGCCGAGCTGGCCGATGCGCACGAGACGTTCACCAGCGAGTTCGGGCTCAGCCTGGTCGGCGGCTGCTGCGGCACGACACCAGAGCACATCGCGGAGGTAGCGGCGCGCCTGCGCGGCAGGCCGGTCACCCCGCGCAGGCCCCGCCCCGAGCCCGGGGTGTCCTCGCTCTACCAGCACGTGCCGTTCCGCCAGGACACCGCCTTCCTGGCGATCGGCGAGCGGAGCAACGCCAACGGGTCCAAGGCGTTCCGCGAGGCAATGGTCGCCGGCCGCTACGAGGACTGCGTGGAGATCGCCCGGGCGCAGACCCGTGATGGCGCTCACCTGCTGGACGTGTGCGTTGACTACGTCGGCAGGGATGGCGCGGCCGACATGGCGGAGGTCGCCGGGCGGCTGGCCACGGCGGCGACCCTGCCGCTGGTGCTGGACTCCACCGAGCCCGAGGTGATCCGCACCGGGCTGGAGCTGCTCGGCGGCCGGGCCGTGGTGAACTCGGTGAACTACGAGGACGGCGACGGGCCGGGCTCGCGGATAGCGCGGGTGATGCCGCTGGTCCGCGAGCACGGCGCCGCGGTCATCGCGCTGACCATAGACGAGCAGGGCCAGGCGCGCACCGCCGAGCGCAAGCTCGAGGTGGCGACGCGGCTGCTCGGAGACCTGACCGGCCGCTGGGGGATGCGGCTGGAGGACATCATCGTGGACTGCCTCACGTTCCCCATCGCCACCGGCCAGGAGGAGACGCGCCGCGACGCGATCGAGACCATCGAGGCAATCCGCGAGCTCAAGCGGCGCTACCCGGCGGTGCAGACCACGCTGGGCATCTCTAACGTCTCGTTCGGGCTGAGCCCGGCAGCCCGGGCGGTGCTGAACTCGGTTTTCCTCGCGGAGTGCGTCAGGGCGGGGCTGGACTCGGCGATCGTGCACGCGTCGCGGATCATGCCGATCAGCCGGATCCCGGAGGATCAGCGGCAGACCGCGCTGGACCTGGTCTACGACCGGCGCCGGGACGGTTACGACCCGCTGGCCAGGCTGCTGGAGCTGTTCGAGGGGGTCGACGCGGCCGCGGTCAAGGCGAACCGGGCGGCCGAGCTGGCCGCGCTGCCCCTGTGGGAGCGGCTCAAGCGCAGGATCATCGACGGAGAGCGCAGCGGCCTCGAGGCCGACCTGGACGAGGCGCTGGCCGCCCGGCCGGCCCTGGAGATCGTCAATGACGTGCTGCTGGACGGCATGAAGACCGTCGGGGACCTTTTCGGGTCCGGCCAGATGCAGCTTCCGTTCGTGCTGACCTCGGCGGAGGTCATGAAGGCCGCGGTGGCCTACCTGGAGCCGCACATGGAGCGGTCCGCCGAGGGCGGCAAGGGCCGGATCGTGCTGGCCACGGTCAAGGGGGATGTCCACGACATCGGAAAGAACCTGGTCGACATCATCCTCTCCAACAACGGCTACGACGTGGTCAACCTCGGCATCAAGCAGCCCATCTCAGCGATCATCGAGGCCGCCCAGGAGCAGGGCGCTGACGTGGTCGGGATGTCCGGCCTGCTGGTCAAGTCCACCGTGGTGATGCGCGACAACCTCGCCGAGCTCAACTCGCGCAAGCTCGCCCGCCGGTGGCCGGTGCTGCTCGGCGGAGCGGCGCTGACCAGGGCCTACGTCGAGCAGGACCTCGCGCAGCTCTTCGACGGCGAGGTCCGGTATGCCCGGGATGCGTTCGAGGGGCTGCGGCTGATGGACGCGTTCATGGCCGTCAAGCGCGGCGACGCCGGAGCCGAGCTGCCACCGCTGCGCGAGCGCCGCGTGGCCCGCACCGCGACCCGCGGCCAGCCGGGCCGCCTCGCTCATCTCAGCATGCCCGCTGCCGGACAGCCGGACGGCGGCCAGCAGGCGCTCGCCGTCGCCCGGTCCGACGTGGCCGCCGACGTCCCGGTGCCGGCGCCGCCGTTCTGGGGCACCCGGGTCAGCAAGGGCATCCCGCTCGCGGACTATGCCGCGTTCCTGGACGAGCGCGCGCTGTTCCTCGGCCAGTGGGGGCTCAAGCCATCCCGTGCCCGCGGCGGGCCGTCCCGGGAGGAGCTTGCCGAGACCGAGGGACGGCCGCGGCTGCGGATGTGGCTGGAGCGGGTGGCGACCGAGGGCCTGGTGCAGGCCGGTGTCGTGCACGGCTACTTCCGCTGCGCCAGCGAGGGGAATGACCTGATCATCTTCGATGAGAACGGTGCGGAGCTGGAGCGGTTCACGTTCCCGCGGCAGCGCCGGGACCGGCGGCTGTGCCTGGCTGACTTCTTCAGGCCGGTGTCGGGCGGCGAGCCCGATGTGGTCGCGTTCCAGCTCGTGACCGTGGGGGCGCGGATCAGCGAGGCGACCGCGGAACTGTTCGCCAAGAACGCCTACCGGGAGTATCTCGAGCTGCACGGGCTGTCGGTCCAGCTCGCCGAGGCGCTGGCGGAGTACTGGCACGCCCGGGTCCGGGCGGACCTCGGACTTGCCGGGGACGACCCTCCGGACCTCGACGGGATCCTGAAGGTCGGCTACCGCGGCTGCCGGTACTCGTTCGGTTACCCGGCCTGCCCGGACCTGGAGGACCGGGCAAAGGTCATCCGCCTGCTCCGCCCCGAGCGGATCGGGGTGAGCATGTCCGAGGAGTTCCAGCTAGCCCCCGAGCAGTCCACCGACGCGCTGATCGTGCATCACCCCGAGGCGAAGTACTTCACGACGTGATGGCATCGGAACCCGCGACACTGACAAGCCCCGGGACCGGGACGGGCCGCGCGCCCGGCGCGCTGCAGGCGGTGCTGTTCGACATGGACGGCCTGCTGGTCGACACCGAGCCGCTCTGGCTCGAGGTCGAGTGCGACGTGGTGGAGCGCATGGGCGGGCGCTGGACCGAGGCCGACCAGATGGGCCTGCTCGGCGGCTCGCTTGAGCTGGCGGTCACCGTGCTGAGGGCCAGGTCGCCCCGCCCGGCGAGCCGGGAGGATGTCGCCCGGTGGCTGCTCGACGGGATGATCGCGCTGCTGGCAGATCGCGGGGTGCCGCTGCTGCCCGGGGCCGCCGAACTGCTCGCCGACGTCCGCGCGGCCGGGATGCCGCACGCGCTCGTGACCTCCTCGGAGCGGCCGATCATGGAGGCCGTGCTCGCGCAGATCGGAGCGGAGTTCCCGGCCACCGTGTGCGGCAGCGACGTGCGCCACCGCAAGCCGGACCCGGAGCCGTACCTGCTGGCGGCGTCGCTGCTGGGGGCGGATGCTCGGTACTGCGTCGCCCTGGAGGACTCACCGAACGGCGTCGCTTCCGCTGAGGCAGCAGGCTGCCACGTGGTCGCCGTGCCGGGGCTGCTGCCCATTCCGGCAGCCGATGGACGGGTGGTGGTCGGCTCGCTGACCGAGGTCAGCCTGCCGATGCTGCAGTGCCTGGTGGGCGGCGAGCCCGGTAGCGGGCCCGGGACTCGCGATGAGCCGCCGGCCTGCGATGAGCCCCCGGCCCGCGTTGCACCGCCGCCCCGCGATGAGCCTCACCCTGGCGAGCGTGTGTAAGATGAGATATATCGCTAGGCGGCTCGACATGGCCAGCGCGCGCCTGGCGGGAGAGTTCCGGGCCGACACAGGGGAGGCTCCATGTCCACCTGGGAGAGCATCTCGTGGGCACCGATCTGCTTTGGCCTGACCATCGCCGGCCTGATCGTCAGCTGGCTGGCCTGGCGCAGGCGGGGTATCGGCGCCGGATCACGCGGGGTCGCCTGGTCGCTGCTGCCGCTGGCGGCCTATCTGACCGGGGCGATCCTGCTCATCGGGCGGATCGGCTCGGCAATCGTCCAGTTCGCCGGCAGTTTCGTGTTCTCGCCCAGGTCATGGGCCGGCGTCATCCTCTTCGGCCTGGCGGCAGTGCTGTTCCTCGGCACCGGCGGCCTGCCGCTGCTGCGCTGGCGGCGGCGCAGGGCAGCGGCCAAGGGCCAGCCGGGCGCCCAGGCTGGCGGCCATTCCGGCGGCCAGCGTGCCGCGGTAGCCTCAGCGGCCCCGTCCCGGAGCGTGAAGGGCCGCGGGAAGCCCGCGAGCCCGGACGAGGACGACGACTTCGCCGAGGTCGCCGAGATCCTGAAGCGGCGCGGCATCTCCTAGGCCCGGCAGGCAGGAGGCCGGCCAGCGCGGCTGGCCTCGGCCTGCCTGCGGAAGAGGGCCAGCCAGCACCGGGCACGGCGCGGTGCATGTGGCAGGTCATCGCGGCGCGGTCTGCATTCGGTCACAAGTGGGCCACGACCTGCCCCGTGGGGTAGCATCTCCCGGAGTCTTAGTAGACCCTCACGTTGAGGGGCGGTGCCAGCTTGCGCGCCGCTTCCTCATGGCTAGCCGGTGCAAGCGGCCCGGCTCGTGGCAACTCGGAGTAGAAACAGGCCTGATGACCGCACCTATCGAAGTCCAGGGCACCGCCGCCGAGGGGCTGCCCGAGGCTGTGCTGGCCGGGGCCGGGGCCAAGGCCATCGAGGGCCGGTCGCTCGGCAGGATCGCATGGATGCGGCTGCGGCGCGACAAGGTCGCGATGGGCGGCGGCATCGTGATCCTGGTGCTGATCGTCGTCGCGATCGTCGGCCCGCACGTGGTGCAGAACCCTCTGACATACCACCCGAACCTGATCAACCCTACCTATAGCCGGCCTAACGGGCCGTGGGGCGGGATCAGCCTGGCTCACCCGCTGGGCGTGGAGCCGGTAACCGGAAGGGACATGCTGGCCCGGGTGGTGGTCGGTGCCCAGTACTCGCTGCTGATCGGGTTCCTCGCGACGGCGCTGGCCGTGGTGATCGGCACCTTCATGGGCGTCATCTCCGGGTACTTCGGCGGGTGGGTGGATGCCATCATCGCCCGGCTGATGGACGTATTCCTGGCGTTCCCGCTGCTGGTGTTCGCGATTGCGCTGGTCGGCGTGATGCCAAGCTCGGGCTTCGGGCTGTCCGGGAACGGCCTGCGGGTGGTACTGCTGATCTTCATCATCGGGTTCTTCGCCTGGCCGTACATGGGCAGGATCATCCGGGGCCAGACGCTGTCGCTGCGCGAGCGCGAGTTCGTCGACGCCGCCCGCAGCCTCGGCGCGCGCGGGCCCTACATCCTGTTCCGCGAGCTGCTGCCGAACCTGGTCGGCCCGATCCTGGTCTACTCCACGCTGCTGATCCCGACGAATATCCTGTTCGAGGCCGCGCTCGACTACCTGGGCGTCGGCCTGATCCCGCCAACCCCGAGCTGGGGGCAGATGCTCTCGACCGCGGTGAGCCAGGGGTTCTACGCGATCGACCCGATGTACATGATCATCCCCGGGCTGGCGATCTTCATAACCGTGATGTCCTTCAACCTCTTCGGCGACGGGCTCCGCGACGCTCTCGACCCCCGTAGCCGCTGACGCCCGCTGAACCGGGCAACGACGCTCAGTAACTGATAGCACACCGACAGGAGGCAAGAGGCAGATGAAACGGCGCAGATATCTCGGCCCGGCCGGGGTCGGCGCAGTCGCCGCGCTCGCGCTCGCGCTCGCGGCGTGCGGCGGCAGCAGCCCGTCGAGCTCGAGCTCGCCGACCTCGACGAGTCATTTCAACGAGGCGATTAACACCGTGGTCAACCCGTCCAGCCACAAGGGCGGGACGATCATCTACGACCTGACCAACGTCCCGGACTCGACCGACCCGGGCAACACCTACTACGCGTACAACTGGAACTTCACCCGCCTGTACGCGACGCCGCTGATGACCTACAAGTCCTGCCCGGGCGCGTGCGGCGAGCAGCTTGTCCCGGCCCTGGCCACGGGGCCTGGCGTGGCGTCCAACAACAACATGACGTGGACGTTCCACATCAAGCCGAACGTCAAGTTCTCCGACGGGCAGACGGTCACGTCGCAGGACGTGAAGTACGCCGTGGAGCGGACGTTCGACCGGGCGGTGCTGCCGAACGGCCCGACCTACTTCCCGGTGCTGCTGGCCGGGAACGCGGCTAAGTACCCCGGCCCGTACAAGGACCGGTCGAAGAACCTGATGGGCCTGACGGCCATCGACACGCCGAACCCGACGACGATCATCTTCCACCTGAACAAGCCGTTCGCGGACTTCAACTACGTCGCCGCGATCCCGCAGACGGCACCGGTGCCGCCGAACAAGGACACCGGGCCGAAGTACCAGCTCAACGTGATCTCCACCGGGCCGTACAAGTTCCAGAGCTACACGCTGAACAAGCAGCTTGTGCTGGTGCCCAACCCGTACTGGAAGCAGTCGGACGACCCGCAGGTCAAGCAGCTGGCCAGCAAGATCATCGTCAACATGAACGTGAACGCGCAGGACATCGACAACCGCCTGCTGGCCGGGGACATCCAGGTCAACATGGCGGGCACCGGGGTCCAGGCAGCCACCCGCGGCCGGATCATGAGCACTCCGTCGCTCAAGGCGCAGTCGGACAACCCGGTCACCGGGTTCCTGTGGTTCGCCTACATCAACACCAAGGTGCCGCCGTTCACCAACGTGGCCTGCCGCCGTGCCGTGGAGTACGCGGCCGACAAGGTCACGCTGCAGGACGCCTACGGCGGACCGCTGCTCGGCGGGGCCATCGCGTCCACCGCGATGCCGCCGACGGTCAAGGGCTACCAGAAGTTCGACCTGTACAACGCGCTGTCCCAGCCGAACGGGGACCTGACCGCGGCCAAGGCACAGCTCAAGGCGTGCGGTCACCCGAACGGGTTCACCACCAACATCGCCTACCGCAGCGACCGGCCCACCGAGGTCGCCGCCGCGCAGGCGCTGCAGGCCGGGCTCGCCAGGGTGGGCATCAAGGCCACGCTGAAGGGCTACCCGTCCGGCACCTACTACAGCAACTTCGCCGGGTCGCCGTCCTACGTGCACACCCACGGCCTCGGGATCGACTTCGGCGGCTGGGGCGCTGACTGGCCGGACGCCTGGGGCTGGTTCGACGAGATCGCCAACGGCAACGCGATCGCGCCGGCTGGCAACACCAACATCAGCGAGCTGAACGACCCGCTGGTGAACAAGTGGCTTGCTGACATGCAGACCGCTACCAGCCAGGCGCAGAGCAACTCCTACGCCAACAAGATCGACATGGAGGTCATGAAGCAGGCCGTCATGCTGCCGATCGTCTACTCCAAGGCGCTGGACTACCGGCCGGCGAACCTGACGAACGTGTACGTGCAGGAGTACTACGGCATGTACAACTACGGCGTCATCGGCACCAAGTAGGCCTGGCACCAGGGCAGTAACTGATCAAGGAGAGCAGGTGAATCCGCTGGCGCCCGGCCCGGCCCGGGCCGGGCGCCAGCGGAGCGCAACGTGACAGCATTCCTCATCCGGCGCCTGTTCGCCACGGTGATCCTGCTGATCGTGATCAGCGCGGTCACCTACGCGATCTTCTTCCTGCTGCCGCGGCTGGCGGGCGAGACGACCTACGGGCTCGCCACGCAGTACGTGGGGCGCAACCCGACGCCCTCGGCGGTTCACCAAGTCGAGCAGCAGCTAGGCCTGAACAAGCCAGTCTGGCAGCAGTACTGGGACTTCCTGACCGGCATCGTGACGGGGACGCACTACCGGTCGGGCTCGATCAATGACTACTGCGGGCCGCCGTGCTTCGGCTTCTCGTTCAAGAACCAGCTTCCGGTCTGGCCGCAGATGATCAGCGACGCTCCGGTCACGCTGTCGCTGGCCGTCGGCGCCGCGGTGCTCTGGCTGATCGGCGGGGTGCTGATCGGCGTCATCTCGGCGCTGAAGAGGGGCAGCATCTTCGACCGGCTGTCCATGGGCACGGCGCTTGCCGCCGTGTCGCTGCCGGTCTTCTTCACCGGGCTGATCGCGCTGGACCTGTTCAGCTATAAGTGGCCGATATTCCCGAACGTGCAGTACGTGGGGATCACCCAGAACCCGCTGCTGTGGGCGAAGAACCTGGTGCTGCCGTGGGTGGTGCTCGCGTTCCTGTATGCCGCCCTGTACGCGCGGCTGACCAGGGCCGGGATGCTCGAGACGCTGAACGAGGACTACATACGCACCGCACGGGCCAAGGGACTGCCCGAGCGCACAGTCATCGTCAAGCACGCGCTGCGGGCCGCGCTCACGCCGATCCTGACCATCTTCGGGATGGATCTCGGCCTGCTGCTCGGCGGGGCGATCCTGACCGAGGTCACGTTCTCGCTGCACGGGCTCGGGATGTTCACGATCGAGGCGATCAACAACCAGGACCTGCCCGAGATCATGGGCGTGACCATGTTCGCCGCCTTCTGCATCGTGATCGCCAACATGATCGTGGACATGCTGTACGCGGTGGTCGACCCGAGGGTGAGTCATTAGTGGCGGTCGCGGAGAGCCCCGGCGGCGGCGCGGGCCAGGCGCCCGGCGTCAGCGCAGACGGGCACGGGGCGGACAGGTACGGGCTTGCCGGGTCGCGGTCGCTGCTGGACGTGAAGAACCTGCAGGTGCACTTCAGAACCGACGACGGCCTGGTCCGCGCGGTCGACGGGGTGTCCTTCAGCCTCGAGCGGGGCAGGACGCTCGGGATCGTCGGCGAGTCCGGCTCCGGCAAGAGCGTGACCAGCCTGTCCATCATGGGCCTGCACCATGGATCTAACGTCACGATCGACGGGCAGATCTGGCTGGACGGCGAGGAGCTGATCGGCGCCAGCCCGGCCCGGGTCCGCCAGCTACGCGGCAGCAAGATGGCGATGATCTTCCAGGACCCGCTGTCGTCGCTGCACCCGTACTACACGGTGGGCTCGCAGATCGCCGAGGCCTACCTGATCCACAACAAGGTCAGCAAGAAGGCCGCCCGGGAGCACGCGATCGACATGCTCAACCGGGTCGGCATCCCGCAGGCGGCAACCAGGGCTGCCGACTACCCGCACCAGTTCTCCGGCGGCATGCGCCAGCGAGCCATGATCGCGATGGCGCTGTGCTGCAACCCGGAGCTGCTGATCGCGGATGAGCCCACCACCGCGCTCGACGTGACCGTCCAGGCGCAGATCCTGGACCTGATCTCGGACCTGCAGGCCGAGTTCGGCTCCGCTGTCATCATCATCACGCACGACCTCGGCGTGGTCGCCGAGCTATCCGATGACATCCTGGTCATGTACGCCGGGCGGGCGGCGGAGTACGGCAGCGCCGAGGACATTTTCCGCCGGGCCGCGCATCCCTATACCTGGGGCCTGCTCGGCTCGATGCCGCGGCTCGACCAGGCCCGCGCCGAGCGGCTGATCCCGATCCGGGGCACGCCGCCGAGCCTGATCAACGTGCCGCCCGGATGCCCGTTCCACCCGCGGTGCGAGTACACCTCGCTCACCGGCGGCCGCTGCCCCTCCGAGGTCCCCCGGCTGCGCGAGCTCGACGGCGGGCACTTCGTGGCCTGCCACCTGACCGCTGAGCAGCGCGAGGAGATCCGTGCGGGGAAGGCCGGGGAAGCGGCGGTAAGTTCGTGACCAGCGCGAGCACAGTGGAGGAAGCGTGAGCAGCTCAGCCGCGGCATACGAGGTCGCGGATGACGCCCAGCCCGCTCAGCCCGCTCAGCCCGGTGCCGAGCTGCTCCGGGTCACCGGGCTGACCAAGCACTTCCCGGTCACCCGGGGCGTGGTGTTCCGGCACAAGGTCGGCGCGGTGCAGGCGGTGGACGGGATCAGCTTCTCGGTGGCCGCCGGCGAGACCCTCGGCCTGGTCGGCGAGTCCGGGTGCGGCAAGACCACCACCGGCCGGCTGCTGACCAGGCTGCTGGAGCCGACCGGCGGGCAGATCGTGTTCGACGGGCGGGACATCACTCACCTGTCGATGGGCAAGATGCGCCCGGTCCGCCGGGACATCCAGATGATCTTCCAGGATCCGTACTCGTCGCTGAACCCCCGGCACACCGTGGGCACGATCGTGGGCGCGCCGCTGCGGCTGCAGCACGTGAAGACCGAGCGCGGGGTCAAGGCCGCGGTCCAGGAACTGCTGGAGCTGGTCGGGCTCAACCCCGAGCACTACAACCGCTACCCGCACGAGTTCTCCGGGGGACAGCGGCAGCGCATCGGCATTGCCCGCACGCTGGCCCTGCGGCCCAAGCTCATCGTGGCCGACGAGCCGGTCTCCGCGCTCGACGTCTCGATCCAGGCGCAGGTCGTCAACCTGCTCGAGGACCTGCAGGATGAGCTGGGCCTGACCTACGTGGTGATCGCGCACGACCTGTCGGTCGTGCGGCACATCAGCGACCGGGTCGCGGTGATGTACCTGGGCAAGCTGGTCGAGATGGCGAGCAGGGACCAGCTCTACGCCGCGCCGCGGCACCCGTACACGGTCGCGCTGATGTCGGCGGTGCCGGTGCCCGAGCCGGTCCGCAGCGAGGCAGGCGAGCGCCAGCGTCGCGAGCGGATCCGGCTGGCCGGGGACGTGCCCAGCCCGCTGAACCCGCCGCCGGCCTGCAGGTTCCACACCAGGTGCTGGAAGGCGCAGGACATCTGCCGCACCCAGGAGCCGCCGCTGCTGGAGCTGGCCCCCGGGCACCTGACGGCCTGCCACTTCCCGGAGAACTCGGCCGCCAGCGCCGCGGCCTGAGCGGGCGCATCCGGGGATCGGGGCGGAGGAGCCGGGCGAGCCGTCACCGGCGCCGCAGGCGGGCACCGCACGGAGCCCGGCCGCCCGGAACGCTGTGGTCTCAGGGCTATTTCCTGGCTATTACGATGGCCGGCCAGCGCCATTGCGCTTTTTCCCGGCAGGGCTATTCATTTCGCGTGCTCCTGGTGTAGAACCGGCGAGGGGCGCTAACCGGCTCCCCGTTCGTCTCAGCGGGAGAAAGCGGGACAATGTCAGGGAAGAGAGCATTCATCGGCGCGCTAAGCGCCATGGCGGCGGTCGCCGGGCTGACGATCGCCGGCGCCGGTGCCGCCGTGGCGGCGCCGCGGCCGGCGACCGTGCCGCTGGCCGGCAGCACCGCCCCGTTCATCGCGCACGCCAGGGCCGTCGGCGCCGTCCCGGCGTCCAAGCGGCTCACCATCCAGGTCTGGCTGAGGCCGCGCATTGCCGCTGCCGAGCGTTACGCAACCGAGGTGTCGACGCCCGGAAGCCCGATCTACCACCACTACCTGAGCCCGGACGGCTACGCGGCGCGGTTCGCCGCGAGCACGGCAGTGGCCGCCAAGGTTGCCGCCTGGCTGCGCTCCCAGGGCTTCACCGGCGCGGCCGCTGATCCGCAGCGCGACTACGTGCGGGCCACGGCACCGGCCTCTGCCGTCGCCGCCGCGTTCCGCACCAGGCTGCGGATCTACCAGGCCTCCGCGGCGGCGAGCGCGGGCAGGTCCCCGCTGATGGCCAACAGCACGCCGGTGCGCGTACCGCATTCCCTGGCCGGCCAGGTGCTGGGGGTGACCGGCCTGGTCAACGCGCTGCCGGTGCTGCCGCTGGCCTACCCCGACACCAGGCCGGGGACTGCCGGGGCGCCGAAGCCCCCGCATTACCCGTGCTCGGTCTACTACGGTCAGCACGTCATCACGAACCTGCCGAAGCACTTCGGCGTCACCTCGTTCCCGACCGATGTCTGCGGCTACAGCGCCGGGCAGCTACGGTCGGCCTACGGCGCGAGCTTCGCCAACGGCGGGAAGGGCCAGACGATCGCGCTGATCGAGCTCGGGCTGACCCCGGACATGTTCCTGACCCTGCAGGACTACGCCAGGGTCAACCACATGCCCGCGCCGTCGTCGCAGAGGTACGCCGAGCTCTCGCTCGGCCAGGGATCGGCGTGCGGCGACCTCTTCGACATCGAGGAACAGCTCGATGTCGAGGCGTCCTACGACATGGCGCCGGGCGCGAACCAGCTCGTGGTCGGCGGCGATAGCTGCAACAACGGCGACCAGGGGCTGCAGGGCCTGTTCGACGCCGACATCGCGGTGCTCGGCGGCAACGGCGCTCACCCGCTGGCGACAGTCGCGTCCAACTCCTGGGAGGGCGGGACCGAGACGCAGGCACCCTACCTGACCGACATCGAGCACGCCTACCTGGTGCGGGCCGCCACCGAGGGCGTCGGCATGTACTTCTCGGCAGGCGACGCCTCGGGCGTGGAGACGCCGTCCAGCGACCCGTACGCGATCGCGGTGGGCGGGACCACGCTGGGCATCGGCAAGACCGGGAACCGGCTGTTCGAGACCGGCTGGTCGACCGGGATCTCGGCGCTGCTGAGCAAGCACTGGGTGTTCCTCGGGGAGCAGGGCGCCGCCGGCGGCGGCGTCAGCCTGCTCTGGCGCGAGCCGGCCTACCAGGACGGGGTCGTCCCGGCCCGGCTGACCCAGCCGCCTGGCAACCGGGGCGGGCCGGACCGCTCGGTTCCCGACGTGAGCGCGGATGCCGACCCCTACACCGGGATGGCCGTCGGTATCCTGACCTTCCCGAAGAACAAGCCGCCGCACTACCTCCAGATCGACGTGGGCGGCACCAGCCTGGCCTCGCCGCTGGTGGCTGGCATGGTGACCGCGGCGCAGCAGGGCCAGGCCAGCCCGTTCGGGTTCATCAACCCCGACCTCTACAAGCTGTCGGGGACCAGCGCGATCAACGACGCGCTGCCGCTCACCAGCGCCAGCCCGGCGAGCTACCGCGGGACCGTGTGCGACGTGTACACCTGCGGCATCACCGCGCTGACCACGTTCGACGACCAGAACCCGAACATGTACCCGTGGGCCGGCCAGGTCACGCTGCCGGGCTACGACAACATGTCCGGCGTCGGCACGCCCAACGGGCAGCAGTTCATCGCGGCGCTGCGCGCCCTCGGATAGCCCTTCTCGATACAGAACGCAGGCCGCTTAGCCCGCTGGCCGCGCCCCGCCTCTCAGGCGGGGCGCGGCCAGCGGCGCCTGCGCCGGGCCGGGCCTCTAGGCGTTCTCCCGGACGAACACCCGGCTGGCCAGCCACACGCAGACGACGGCCAGCGCGATGGCTACCCCGACGCCCTCGGCCATGACCGCGCTCGCGTAGTGGCCGGCGTAGGCGTTGCGCATCGCGTCGATGATGTACCGGAACGGGGTCACCCTGGCAATGCCCTGCAGCCAGCCGGGGCCGAGGGTCATCGGCAGCATGATCCCCGACAGCAGCATGAGCGGCACCATGACCATGTTCAGCAGCGGGGCGAGCACGTCCTCGCTCTTGGTCATCAGGCCGACCATGTAGGAGACGGCCGCCAGCGCGACCGCCACCGCGACGATGAACCCGAAGCCGATCAGCACCCCGGCGACCGGCGCGCGCAGCCCGAACGCGACCCCGGCGAGCACCAGCACCACCGCCTGGACGACCAGCACGACAACATCGCGGAGCACCCGGCCGGACAGGATCGCCAGCCGGCTGACCGGCGTGACCCGGAATCGCTCGATGACGCCTGCCCGCCAGTCCGCCACGATCGAGAAGCCGACGAACGCGGCCCCGAACAGGCCTAGCTGGACCAGCAGCCCGGGCACGAAGAACTCCCAGGCGTTATGGGTGCCGGGGATCAGGCCCGGCGCCCCGACCACCTTCTTCAGCAGCGGGCCGAAGAACGCCAGGTAGAGGATCGGCTGGGTGAGTCCGATGATCACCCAGGCCGGGTTGCGCAGCGAGAGCCTCAGCTGTCGCCGGAAGATCAGCAGGGTGTCACGTGCGAAGGTCATCTCACAAGCTCCTCGGCTCTGGCCGGGCACTGGCGGCCGTACATCGTTCTGTATCGGTGTTCTCTCAGTTCAGCGCGGCAGCACGGGCGGGCTCGCCGGGGGCTTCCTGGCCGCCGGGCGAGTCATCGCGCAGCGACCGGCCGGTCAGGGTCAGGAACACGTCGTCGAGCGTCGGCCGGGCAAGCTGAATGGACTGCAGCGTGATCCCGGCCGCGTCCAGCGCGCGGAGCATGCCGGGCAGCGCCTCCTCGCCGTGGGCGACGACCAGCCGCAGCCGCTGCCCGTCCGTGCTGGCCTCGCGGACCTCGGGCAGCGCCGCGAGCACGTCGCGGGCGGTCTGCGGCGCTCCCGAGGTGGCGAGCGTGACCAGGTCGCCGGAGATCCGCCGCTTGAGCTCCTCGGGCGAGCCCTCCGCGACGATCCTGCCGTGGTCGATGACCAGCACCCGGTCGCAGAGCGTGTCCGCCTCCTCCAGGTAGTGCGTGGTGAGGAAGACCGTGGTGCCGAGGTCCTCGCGCAGCGCGCGGATGTGGCCCCAGAGGTTGCTGCGGCTCTGCGGGTCAAGGCCGGTGGTGGGCTCGTCGAGGAAGACCAGGCTGGGGGAGTGCACCAGGCCCAGCGCGATCTCCAGGCGGCGCCGCTGGCCCCCGGAGAGGGTCTTCACCAGCCGCTGGTCCAGCCCGTCCAGCTCAAGCTGGCTGGTCAGCAGCCGGGCGCGCTCGGCCGCGGCGCGGGCCGGCAGCCGGTAGAGCTCGGCCTGCATGGTGAGCTCCTCGGCGACCAGGCAGTTCGGGTCGGTGCCGCCCTGCGTCGCGCCGATGGCCTGGGGAACGTAACCGATCCGGCGCCGCACCCCGACCGGGTCGCGGAGCAGGTCGGCGCCGGCCACCATGGCGGTCCCGGCAGTGGGCCGCAGCAGCGTGGTCAGCATGCGCAGCGTGGTCGTCTTCCCGGCCCCGTTCGGTCCCAGGAAGCCGACGATCTCTCCCTCGGAGACCGTTATGTCCACTCCGCGGACTGCCTCGACGGTGCGCCTGCGGCTGCGGAACGTGCGGGCCAGGCCGCGGGCCTCGATGATCGGCATGGGGGCGTCCCTCCGGGCTGATGGTTCGGGCTAATACAAGTACTATCGCAAATTTCTTGTCAAGTAGTATCTTGTTTCTGGCCGGTCGCGTCGGATGACCCGGGCCAGGCCTCGTCGGGGAGCTCCTGAAGCTCCCCGGCGAGCTCGTCGTGCCAGGCCACCTCGGCACGGCAGCCCAGCTCGCCCCGGCGCATGTTGGCCGCGGCCAGCCGGTCGATGTGCCCCTCGCGCAGCAGCCGCTGCCTGGAGGCGGCCAGGTCGTCGGCGACGGCGGCATACACCGCCCTGCGGGCCGCCAGCCAGGCCGTGACCTGCTGGCGGTCGGCACCGTGCATCGCGAAGGTGAGCGCCACGCCGAGCGGGTCGGGGCCGACCTCCTGCGAGCGGAACGCGCGCTCGCGGAGCAGGGCGAGCTCCAGCTTGCCCTCGCCGGTGATCGAGTACACCGTGCGGGCGGGCCTGCGCCCGACCTGCTCGGTCCGGATAGCCCGGATCAGGCCCTCGCCCTCCATCAGCCGCAGCTCGCGGTAGAGCGCGCCGACGCTGACCCCGCCCCACCTGCCGACGTCGGATACCTCGGCCAGGCGCCGGATCTGATGCCCGTGCAGCGGGCCGTGGCTGGCCAGCGTGCCGAGCGCCATCAGGCGCGTTAGGTTCATGCGATTAGTATCAGGAATCTAATCTCATGTTGTCAAGCTGGCGCGGCGGCGGGGCGCGGCGGCGGGGCGGTGGCGGGGCGGCGGCGCGGCGGTGGCCTTCGCTAGGCCGCAGGCGCTGCCACCAGTTACCTTGAGCCGTGGTCCCAGCCAGCTTCCATGACTTCTTCGACGGCTGCGCCAGCGTCGCGGCCGCCCTCATCGGGCTGCTCTTCGTGGCGCTCTCGGTCTCCCAGGAGAGGCTGACCGGTCCTGATGCCAGTGCCGAGCACCAGGTCAGGGCGGCAGCAGCGTTCTCCGCGTTCGTCAACGCCCTGGTGATCGCGCTGTCGGCGCTGCTGCCCGGGACCAGCCTCGGAGACGTGGGCATAAGCCTCGCCGGTGCCGGGCTAGCCACCACGACTGGCCTGGTCGTCGTGCTGTACCGGGAACACCAGCAGAAGATCCGCCGCGGGGACGTCAGGCTGCTCACCGTGCTCTTCGTCCTCTTTGGCCTGCAGCTGGCCAACGCCGTGCAACTTCAGGGGCCCGGGCGCGATACCGCCGGCATCAGCCGCCAGGGATGGCTGACGATCTTGTTCTTCCTCTTCGGCATTGCCAGGTCCTGGCAGCTCGTCGGGGCACGCGCGATAACCCTCGCGTCGACCATGACAACGGTCATCCAGCGGTCGGCCGGCCAGGGCCAGCCCCGGGGGACAGGCGAGGAGGACGCCCGGGACGCCCGGGACGCGCGGGACGCGCGGGACGCCCGGGACGCGCGGGACGCCCGGGACGCGCGGGAGTCCCGGGAGGCTCAGGAGGCCAAGGGCCGGCCGGGCCGCGACGCGGGCGGCTCGGCCGCTCCATAGGCTTGCCGCAGCGGCGGCTGTCAGCGGGCCCGGCGGCTGTCAGCGGGCCCGGCGGCTGTCAGCGGGCTCCCGCGCCGCACGACCGGCCGGCCTTCAGGGCTCGAGGTTCAGCAACGCTGCGCCGCTGCCGGGATCGGCAGGCACCGAGACCTGATCGTGCGCGACGAGCCAGGTGCCGCCGATCTTCCGGAAGCCGGCGGTGAACCGGACCCAGGGCCCGATCCTGTCCCCGTTCTGCGACGTGCCGCTGAGCCTGTTGAAGCTGTGCGCGAAGGCGACGTCATCGCCCACGGTGATCTCCAGGTCGCGGATCTCGTAACCGATCGGGGGCCGGAAAACCGCGAAGGCCGCCTCCCAGTTCTTCAGTTTCGCCTCCGCGCCGACGGTCTGCAGCGGCGGCCCGCCGAGGTCGAATGACACCACGTCCGGGGCGAAGCACGCCTTCAGGCTGTCCAGGTCCACGGCCCGGATCGCCTCAGCCAGCCTGCCGATCAGCTCCCGGATGGCGGCCTCGTCGGCCTCGCGTGATGCAGCCACCGTTCCTCCTTCACTGCCCTGACCTGCCGGGGCCCGGTCGCATATATCTCCGCCTGTTCGACAAGACGGGGCCGCAGAGTGTGACTGGGCCGCGCCGCCTCACATTCCGGGGGCCGCATGGTCATACCGGTGACAGAGGTACCAGCCCAGGGGGGGAACCATGAAGGCACCCTCTGGACCGGCGGCCGGGCCGGCGCTGCGGACCCTGCTGGACGACGGGGCCCTGGCCGGGGAATGGGCGCTGGATCCGAGCCGGTCCAGCATCCGGCTGAAGAGCCGGAGCGCCTGGGGCCTGGCCGTGGTGAACGGCGCTTTCCGCGAGGTCAGCGGGCATGGCACGGTCGCTGCCGACGGCGGGATCAAGGGCACGATCGCGGCTGCCGCCGCCTCCGTCGAGACCGGCAACGCCAAGCGCGACACCCGCCTGCGCTCGGCCGACTTCTTCGACAGCGCCAACCACCCGCACATCACCTTCACCGCGCACGGTGCCCGGCCCTCGGGGCACCAGCACCCTCACCATCCACGCCGTGTCCGCCCGGCAGTGAGCCCAGCCTCACTCAGCGGGGTCACCGGGGTCACCGGGGTCATCGGCCAGCGGCTGGGCGGCCTGACCCCCGGCCGACTGTGACGGCAGCGGCGGCGGCGTCCCGCCGAATGCCGGGCAGATCGCCTGATGCGCGCACCAGGCGCAGAGCCTGCTCGGCCGAGGGCGCCAGTCGCGTCTGGCCTCGGCACGCTGGATGGCCTGCCAGAGAGCGTTGATCTTGCGGACGGTGGCCCGCAGGTCGGACTCGTCCGGCTGATATCGCAGTACCTCGCCGTTGCCGAGGTACATGAGCTGCAGCAGGCTGGGCACCCGGCCGAGCGCCAGCCAGATGACGACAGCGTAGAAGCGCATCTGGAACATCGCGCGGGCCTCGTACTCGGCACGCGGGGCGGTGCCGGTCTTGTAGTCAACGATGCGGATCTGGCCGCCCGCGGCCACGTCAAGCCGGTCGATGTAGCCGCGCAGCCGCAGCCCCGACTCCAGCACCGCCTCCACCTCAAGCTCCCGGCTCTGCGGCTGCAGGCGCGCCGGGTCCTCCAGGGTGAAGTACCGGTCCAGCATCGCGCGGGCCTCGGCCAGCCAGGCCTCGCGCTGCTCCTCGCTGTCGAACAGGCCGACCAGGGCCGGATCGTCATTCGCCAGCCGCTGCCATTCCGGGAGCAGCAGCGCATGGGCGGCCTGCAGAGTCCGGCTGGCAGGCGGCTGGTCGAACAGCCGCTCCAGCACCGCGTGCACCAGGGTGCCGCGGGTAGCTGCCGGGCTGGGCGGCTCGGGCAGGCGGTCGATCACCCGGAACCGGTACAGCAGCGGGCAGGTCAGGAAGTCGCCTGCCCGTGACGGGGACAGGGACGGGCCGCGGTCGGGTGACTGCTCGGCAGGGCCGTCTTCCGCCGCCACGCCTGGCGCGGAAGGCGCGACGGCAGCGAATGGCGCGGCGGGTGCGGCGGGTGCGGCGGGTGCGGCGGGCCCCTGGGGTCCCGCGAGTTCGGCTGCCACGCTGGGAGCCTAGCCGCAGCCGATGACATTCTCCCGGCAATCCGGCGCGCTGCGGGGTGCTGAACCTGGCGCGCAGCACGTAGCATCGGAGCGTGACAGGTCAGTATCCCGGAGGTCCGGGTGGCGCGAGCGGCCCCGGCAGCCCGGGAGGGTCGGGAGCGGGCCAGCAGCAGCCTGCCCCGCAGGTCACCGGACCGGATGACGGACCGGAGCCCGGCCGGCGCCGTGATGCCCGTTTCGGCATCGTGATCGCCAGGCCCTTCGGCATCCCGGTGTACGTGTCGCCCTACTGGTTCCTGGTCGCAGGCGTGTTCGTGGCGTTCTACGCCAGCAGCCTGGACAGCTCCGTGCACCCCACGGTGACCAGGTACGCCGTCGCCGCCGCCTTCGTCATCCTGCTGTACGCGTCGGTCCTGGTGCACGAGCTAAGCCACTGCGCCGTGGCCCGCGCGTTCCGGCTGCCGGTACGACGCGTGCTGCTCTATCCGCTCGGCGGGTTCTCCGAGATCGAGCAGGAACCGCCCACGCCATCCCAGGAGCTGCTGGTCTCCGGCGCGGGCCCGGTGATCTCGCTGGTGCTGGCAGCGCTGGGCTACGGGGTGGACTTCCTGGCCAGCCCGGGCGGCCTGCCGCGGGTGCTGCTGGACCAGCTGATCCTGGCCAACCTGCTGGTGGGGATCTTCAACCTGCTGCCGGGCCTGCCGCTGGACGGCGGCCGGATCCTGCGGGCGGGCGTCTGGAAGCTCACCGGCCGGCCAGCCATGGCGACGATCGCCGCCGCCTGGGCGGGGCGCGGCCTTGCCGTCCTGCTGGTGGCCGTACCGCTCGGCCTCTTCTCCGGGCAGCTCGGCGGCCTGCGCACGTCATACGGCCTGTGGCTGCTCGTCATCGCCATCTTCATGTGGGTCAGCGCCGGCCAGGCGATCAAGGCCGCGAGGATCCGCGAGCGGCTGCCCGGCTTGCAGGCCCGGCGGCTGGCGCGGCGCGCGATACCGATCCCGGGCAACGTCCCGCTTGCCGAGGCGATCCGGCGGGCGGACGAGGCGCGGGCGCGTGCCCTGGTCGTGGTGGACCACGAGTCCACGCCCATCGCCATCGTCAACGAGATGGCCGTGATGGCGACGCCGGTGCAGCGCCGACCGTGGATCGAGGTGGGCACGCTGGCGCGGGCGATCACTCCCGGCATCGTGCTGTCCGCTGACCTGTCCGGCATGGCGCTGCTGGACGCCGTCAGGAAGTCGCCGGCCAGCGAGTACCTGCTCATCGAGCCGTCCGGCCAGGTCTATGGCGTGCTCGCGGCCAGCGACCTGGATTACGCGTTCGCCGGGGTATGACCCCCGGGCTGCCCCGATATTCTCGCCTGCGTGCGCAGTCAGCGACGCGGACCGTTCGGCCCGGGCGATCAGGTCCAGCTCACCGACCCGAAGGGCCGCCGCCACAGGCTGGTCCTGCAGCCCGGGCGGGAGTTCCACACGCACCGCGGCTCGCTCGCGCACGACGACCTGATCGGCAGGCCGGAGGGCAGCGTGGTGGTGTCCTCCGGGGGTACCCCCTACATCGCGATGCGCCCGCTGCTCGCCGACTACACGCTGTCCATGGCCCGCGGTGCCGCCGTGGTCTACCCGAAGGACGCGGCGCAGATCCTCGCGCTGGCTGACATATTTCCCGGTGCGCAGGTGATCGAGGCCGGAGCCGGGTCCGGCGCGCTGTCATGCTGGCTGCTTCGCGCCGTCGGCGAGAGCGGCCGGGTGACCTCGTATGAGCGGCGCCCCGAGTTCGCCGGGATCGCCGCGGCCAACGTCGAGCGCTACTTCGGCGGGCCTCATCCTGCCTGGACGCTTGTCACCGGCGCCTTCCCCGGCGACGCTGACGCCGGGGGGCTGCGGCCGCAGACCGCGGACCGGGTCGTCCTCGACATGCTGGCGCCCTGGGAGCATGTCGGCGCTGCTGCCCGTGCGCTCGTCCCTGGCGGCCTGATCTGCTGCTACGTGGCCACCACGACGCAGCTATCGCGGACCGTGGAGGCGCTCAGGGCCGCTCGCGCCGACGGCAGCTTCGACGAGCCCGCCGCCTGGGAGTCGCTGCTGCGCGGCTGGCACGTCGAGGGGCTGGCGGTGCGCCCCGAGCACCGGATGATCGGCCACACCGGGTTCCTGGTGACCGCGCGGCGGCTCGCTGACGGGGTGCAGGCACCCCCGCGCCGGCGCCGGGGATCGAAGGCCGGCACCCCGGACACCCTCGGCGATCTGGGCGTTACCGGATCGTGAGACCAGATCGCCGGCGCGACCGTCGGCTGCCAGGTTACGAAAGGCGTGCGGCTAGGTAGGGTCTAGGTAAGTCGACTCTCGGGAGGAGGTGAGGGGCATGGCCTCTCGCGACGACAGCTCGCGTGCCGGCCGGCATGACGACGAGGTCAAGGTCCTGACCACGCAGATCTCCTTCCTGGAGGAGGAGATCTCGGCGCTGCGCAGGCGGCTCGCCGAGTCGCCCCGGCAGACCAGGCTCCTGGAGGAGCGCCTCCGCGAGACCGAATCGGCCCTGGCCAACCTGACCGGCCAGAACGAGCGCCTGGCCAGCACGCTGCGCGAGGCACGCGACCAGATAGTGGCGCTGAAGGAGGAGGTGGACAGGCTCGCGCAGCCTCCCTCCGGCTTCGGCATCTTCCTCGCGGCTGCTGAGGACGGCACCGCTGACGTCTTTACCGGCGGCAGGAAGATGCGGGTGAGCGTCAGCCCCGGCGTCGACCTGGCGGACCTGCGGCCCGGTCAGGAGGTCATCCTCAACGAGGCGCTGAACGTGGTCCTGGCCCGCGGTTACGAGAGCGTCGGCGAGGTCGTCATGCTCAAGGAGGTCCTGGAGGGCGGCGACCGGGCGCTGGTGATCTCACACGCCGACGAGGAACGGGTGGCCAGGCTGGCAGAGCCGCTGCTCGGCACCACGCTGCGCGGCGGTGACTCGCTGCTGCTCGAGCCCAGGTCCGGCTACGTCTACGAGCGGATCCCCAAGGCCGAGGTCGAGGAGCTGATCCTGGAGGAAGTGCCGGACATCTCCTATTCCGACATCGGCGGGCTTGCCACCCAGATCGAGCAGATCCGGGACGCGATCGAGCTGCCGTACCTGCACGCCGACCTGTTCCGGGAGCACAAGCTGCGGCCGCCGAAGGGCGTGCTGCTGTACGGCCCGCCCGGCTGCGGCAAGACGCTCATCGCGAAGGCGGTGGCGAACTCGCTGGCCAAGCAGGTCGCCGCCGACGCGGCACGGAAGGCTGCGAGCGAGCCAGCAGGGCACGCCGGGGCGGACGGCCAGGGCAGCGAGGGCCGGGAGGTCAAGAGCTTCTTCCTGAACATCAAGGGTCCCGAGCTGCTGAACAAGTACGTCGGCGAGACCGAGCGGCACATCCGGCTGGTCTTCCAGCGGGCGCGGGAGAAGGCCAGCGAGGGCATGCCGGTGATCGTGTTCTTCGACGAGATGGACTCGATCTTCCGTACCCGCGGCTCGGGCGTGTCCAGCGACGTGGAGAACACGATCGTGCCGCAGCTGCTGAGCGAGATCGACGGCGTCGAGGGCCTGGAGAACGTGATCGTCATCGGCGCCTCGAACCGTGAGGACATGATCGACCCGGCGATCCTGCGGCCCGGCCGGCTGGACGTGAAGATCAAGATCGAGCGCCCGGACGCCGAGGCGGCCAGGGACATCTTCTCGAAGTACGTGCTCCCCAGCCTCCCGCTGCACCCTGACGACCTTGCCGAGCACGGCGGCTCGGCAGAGGCCACCGTCGAGGAGATGATCCAGCGCGTCGTGGAGCGGATGTACAGCGAGACCGAGGAGAACCGGTTCCTCGAGGTCACCTACGCCAACGGCGACAAGGAGGTGCTGTACTTCAAGGACTTCAACTCGGGGGCGATGATCCAGAACATCGTGGACCGGGCGAAGAAGATGGCCATCAAGGAGTTCCTGGAGACCGGCCAGAAAGGGCTGCGGGTGTCGCACCTGCTGACCGCCTGCGTGGACGAGTTCAGCGAGAACGAGGACCTGCCCAACACGACGAACCCCGACGACTGGGCGCGCATCTCCGGCAAGAAGGGCGAGCGGATCGTCTACATCAGGACGCTGGTCTCCGGCAAGCACGGCACCGAGGCAGGCAGGTCGATCGATACCGTCGCCAACACCGGGCAGTACCTGTGACCTGGCGGCACGCTGCGGGCGTGCCGGCGGCTATCGCCTGCCAGAGCCCGCACTAGGCTCTGCCCTATGAGCGTGCGCCGGGTCATGGGCATCGAGACCGAGTACGGCATCGCCGTGCCCGGGCAGCCTGGCGCGAACGCGATGGTGAGCTCGTCGCAGATCGTCAATGCCTATCAGGCGGCCACGGCAGCCAGGTCGCGCCGGGCACGGTGGGACTTCGAGGAGGAGAACCCGCTGCGCGATGCGCGCGGGTTCGACCTTGCCCGAGAGGCTGCCGACTCGGCTCAGCTCACCGACGAGGACCTCGGCCTGGCCAACGTGATCCTCACCAACGGCGCCCGGCTGTACGTCGATCACGCGCACCCCGAGTACTCCGCTCCGGAGTGCACCGACCCGCTCTCCGCAGTCATCTGGGACAAAGCGGGCGAGCGGGTTATGGCCGAGGCAGCCGCCCGCGGCGCGGCGGCCTCCGGCAGCGCCGCGATCCAGCTCTACAAGAACAACACCGACAACAAGGGCGCCTCGTACGGCTGCCACGAGAACTACCTGATGAGCCGGTCGACGCCGTTCGCCGACATCGTCAGGTACCTGACGCCGTTCTTCGTGTCCCGCCAGGTCATCTGCGGCGCCGGGCGGGTCGGCCGCGGCGCGGACGGGCGTGACGAGGGCTTCCAGATCAGCCAGCGGGCGGACTTCTTCGAGGTCGAGGTCGGCCTGGAGACGACTCTCAAGCGGCCGATCATCAACACCCGCGACGAGCCGCACGCCGACCCGGAGAAGTACCGCCGGCTGCATGTGATCATCGGCGATGCGAACATGAGCGAGGTCGCCACCTACCTCAAGCTGGGGACGACCGCTCTGGTGCTCACCATGATCGAGGATCGGTTCCTCGGCGCGGAGCTCGCGATCGAGGCACCGGTTGCTGAGCTGCGCGCGGTCTCGCACGACCCGTCCTGCCGCCACCTGGTGACGCTGCGCGACGGCCGGAAGATGACGGCCGTGCAGATCCAGATGGAATACCTGGACCTCGCTCGCAAGTACACCGAGGACCGTTTCGGCACCGACGTGGACGAGGCCACTGCCGATGTGCTGAGACGGTGGGAGACGGTGCTCGGCAAGCTCGCCGACGACCCGATGCAGCTATCCCGGGAGCTGGACTGGGTAGCCAAGCTGCAGCTTCTCGAAGGCTACCGGGCGAGGGACGGGCTCAGCTGGAGCCATCCGCGGCTGCAGCTTGTCGATCTGCAGTATTCCGACGTCCGGCTCGACCGGGGGCTGTACAACAGGCTGGCAAGCCGCGGCCGGATGGAGCGGCTCACCGACGAGGCGGCGGTAGCGCGGGCAGTGGCCTACCCGCCGGAGGACACCCGCGCCTACTTCCGCGGGCGGTGCCTGCGGCAGTATCCCGATGCGGTCGCCGCGGCCTCCTGGGACTCGGTCATCTTCGACATCCCGGGCCGGGAGTCACTGCAGCGGGTTCCTACCCTGGAGCCGCTGCGCGGCACCAAGGCCCATGTCGGGGACCTGCTGGACCGCTGTGAGACCGCGGGCGAACTGGTCGCCGCGCTCACCGGCCAGGACTAGCACGGGGCGGCGCTCCGCAGGGCCGCGCAGATGCCATCGTGCAGGATGCCCATGCGCAGGATGCCCGTGCGCCCGGGCACGGCGCAGCGGGAATCTCGCGCTCACGGGATTGACGGTGCCCGGCGCGGCGTCCAGGATTGGCGAGACCGTGGCGTGGCGAGGATAGCGTTGGGGTAGCGGGCACGGTCCGCGGATCACGGAGGTTGCAGCATGGCGACAAAGGACACCGGGGGACAGCGTCAGGCAACCCGGCGCGCCGAGGACGAGACTGACACCGCTCCGGAGGTCTCGGACGAGGTCAGGGAGCGCCAGGACAAGCTCACCGATGACGTTGACGCGATCCTGGATGAGATCGACGAGGTGCTCGAGGAGAACGCCGAGGAATTCGTCAGGTCATATGTCCAGAAGGGCGGCGAGTGAGACCCGGGCAGTAGGGTCTGTTCAGGTACCAGACTAGTTGAAGGGATCCGCGTGGGGCCTGAGACTTCCGGGCGGCTTCCCCGGGCGTACCTGTCCGCGGGGACGTCGTCTTTCACCGAGTTCCTGGGCGCGGCCGCGCCGGAGTTGCTGCCTGGCAATCTCCGCCTGGGGGCCGGAGCACAGCCGGGCGGCAGTCTCGCGGAGAGCGTGCCGCACGGGACCACGATCGTCGCGGCGGCATGCGCCGGGGGCGTCGTCATGGCGGGAGACCGGCGGGCGACGGCCGGCAGCATGATCGCCCAGCGGGACATCGAGAAGGTGTTCCGCAGCGACGAGTTCTCCTGCGTCGGGATCGCCGGGGTGGCCGGGGTGGGGGTCGACCTGGTCCGGCTGTTCCAGGTCGAGCTAGAGCACTACGAGAAGATCGAAGGGCGTGCGCTGTCGCTCGAGGGGAAGGCCAACCGGCTGGCGAGCATGGTCCGGTCGAACCTGGGCGGAGCCATGCAGGGCCTGGTCGTGGTGCCGCTGTTCGCGGGCTATGACGAGGAGCGGCGCATCGGCCGGATCTTCAGCTACGACGTGACCGGCGGCCGGTACGAGGAGCACAGGTACCACGCGGTCGGCTCGGGCTCGGTGTTCGCCCGGGGGTCGCTGAAGAAGCTGTATGCCGACGACATGCCGGTCAGCGAGGCCATCACGGCCTGCATGCAGGCGATCTACGACGCCGCCGACGACGACTCGGCCACCGGGGGACCGGATGTGGCCCGGCACATCTACCCGGTCGTGGTAACGGTCACCGCGGACGGGTTCGCTCAGCTCAGCGACGATGACGTCGGCGGTTACGCGCAGGCTGTCATCGGCGAGCGGATGGAACGGCCCGACGGGCCGCGCGCGCCACTGCACTAGAGGTCCGGGCACAGCCGGCCCGAGCGGAGCACAGGAACAGGGGTAGCCAGCGGTGACCATGCCGTTCTATGTATCGCCTGAGCAGTCCATGAAGGACAAGGCCGACTATGCGCGCAAGGCCATTACCCGGGGCCGCAGCGGCGTTGTCCTGGAGTACGACGACGGGATTCTGTTCGTGGCTCCGAACCCTTCCCGGGCGCTGCACAAGTTCAGCGAGATATATGACCGGATCGCGTTCGCGGCGGTGGGCCGGTACAACGAGTTCGAGGCGCTTCGCCAGGCCGGCGTGCGCTACGCGGACCTGCGCGGCTTCCAGTACGACCGGCAGGACGTGACGGCCCGCGGCCTGGCTAACTGGTACGCGCAGACGCTGGGAACGATCTTCACTGAGCAGGCGAAGCCGCTTGAGGTGGAGATCGTCGTCGCCGAGGTCGGCGAGGCCACCGGGGAGAACCAGATCTACCGGATCACCTTCGACGGGTCGGTCACCGACGAGCACGGGTTCCTGGCCATGGGCGGGCAGGCCGATCAGGTCGCCGCGGCGCTCACCGAGCGCTATTCCGACGGGATGAGCCTGCCGCGGGCCTTCGGGGTGGCGATCGCCGCGCTCTCCGGCCAGGCGAACGGGGAGCGGAAAGAGATCACCGCGAGCCAGCTTGAGGCGGCGGTGCTCGACCGCGGCCGTGCGCACCGGGCGTTCCGCCGGCTCACCGGCCAGCGGCTGGAAGACCTGCTGGCCGAGGCCGCTGGCCAGGCCGAGGGCGCCGGGCCATCCGGTGAGGCCGGCCAGCCCGGCGACGCCGGCTCGTCCGGTGAGGCCGGCCAGCCAGGTGACGCTGGCTCGTCCGGCGCGGCCGGCTAGCCAGCCGCCCTGCGGCAGCCGCCCGCAGCCGATCCGGCCACCGCCTGGCGGCCGTTGTAGTGTCGGTGGCAGGCGGCCTGCGGCGGCAGGCAGGCTATGTGGGCTATGGAGGAGATATGGCTGCCGATCTCGCGGCGCTTGCCGGCATCCAGCCCCCGACCGGACTGCTGATCGGGGGCGAGTGGGGGACCGGCGGCGCCGGGGTGCTTCCGGTGCTCGACCCGGCGACCGAGGAGCCGATCGCGGATGTCGCGAACGCCACCCCGCAGGACGCGCTGGCCGCGGTGGAGTCTGCGCACCGGGCACTGCCCGGGTGGGCGGCGACCCCGCCCCGGCAGCGCGGCGAGTGCCTGCGCCGCGCCTGGCAGCTCATGACCGAGCGGGCTGAGGCCCTGGCCAGGCTGATGGTGCTGGAGAACGGGAAGGCGCTGGCGGATGCCCGGGGCGAGGTCACCTACGCCGCGGAGTTCTTCCGCTGGTACGCCGAGGAGGCAGTGCGGATCGACGGGTTCCTCGGCCGGGCGCCATCGGGCGCCAACCGGATCATGGTGCAGCGCCAGCCGGTCGGGGTGAGCGTGCTGGTCACGCCGTGGAACTTCCCGGCGGCGATGGCGACCCGCAAGATCGGCCCTGCGCTCGCGGCCGGCTGCACGGTGGTCCTCAAGCCGGCGAAGGAGACGCCGCTGTCGGCACTGGCCGTCGCGGGCATCCTTGCCGAGGCCGGGGTACCGGACGGGGTGGTCAACGTGGTGCCGACGGCCACCGCCGGGCCCGTGGTCTCGGCGATGCTCGCCGACCCCAGGGTGCGCAAGCTGTCCTTCACCGGGTCCACCGAGGTGGGCAGGACGCTGCTGCGCACCGCCGCGGACACGATCACGAACTGCTCCATGGAGCTTGGCGGCAATGCCCCGTTCCTGGTCTTCGAGGACGCGGACATCGATGCGGCGGTGGCGGGGGCGATGATCGCCAAGATGCGGAACGGCGGCGAGGCCTGCACCGCCGCCAACCGGTTCTACGTGCACGAGGCCGTCGCCGACGATTTCATCCGGGCCGTTGCCGCACGGATGGGCGAGCTGCGGGTAGGCCCGGGGCTGGAGGACGGCACGCAGCTTGGCCCCCTGGTCAACGCCGACACCCGGGACAAGGTCTCGGCGCTCGTCGCCGGCGCCGCCGGGGACGGCAGCCAGGTGGTGACCGGCGGCCGGGCTCCGGACCGGCGGGGCTACTTCTACCTGCCGACCGTGCTGGACAAGGTGCCGCCGGATGCCGGCATCCTCGGCGAGGAGATCTTCGGCCCGGTCGCTCCGGTCGTGCGGTTCACCGGCGAGGACGAGGCGATCGCGCTGGCCAACGACACCGAGTACGGGCTCGTCTCCTACCTGTACAGCGCTGACCTGCGGCGCTGCCTGCGGGTCGCGGAGGCGCTGGAAGCCGGGATGGTGGGCATCAACCGCGGGATCGTGTCCGACCCGGCCGCGCCGTTCGGCGGGGTGAAGCAGTCCGGCCTTGGCCGCGAGGGCGCCCACGACGGCCTCCTGGAGTTCCTGGAGACGAAGTACATTGCCACGGACTGGTAAGCGCGCGGCACGCGGGCGCCGGCCGGGCAGCGAGGGCTGATCCGGGCCGTGGACAGGCGCATATTCGGGCTGGAGAACGAGTACGGGGTCACCTGCACGTTCCGGGGACAGCGGCGGCTATCGCCGGACGAGGTGGCCAGGTACCTGTTCCGCCGCGTGGTGTCGTGGGGCCGGTCCAGCAACGTGTTCCTCCGGAACGGCGCCCGGCTCTACCTCGATGTCGGCAGTCACCCGGAGTACGCGACCCCGGAGTGCGACAACCTGATCGACCTGATCACGCACGACAAGGCGGGGGAGCGGATCCTGGAAGGGCTGCTCGTCGACGCCGACCGGCGGCTGCGCGAGGAGGGCATCGCCGGTGACATCTACCTGTTCAAGAACAACACCGACTCGGCCGGCAACTCCTACGGCTGCCACGAGAACTACCTCGTCGGCAGGCACGGCGAGTTCGGCAGGCTGGCCGACATCCTGATCCCGTTCCTGGTCACCCGGCAGATCATCTGCGGCGCCGGGAAGGTGCTGCAGACCTCCCGCGGCGCGGTCTACTGCGTCAGCCAGCGCGCCGAGCACATCTGGGAAGGCGTGTCCTCGGCCACCACCCGGTCCCGGCCGATCATCAATACCCGGGACGAGCCGCACGCGGACGCGGAGAGATTCCGGCGGCTGCACGTGATCGTCGGCGACTCGAACATGAGCGAGACCACGATGCTGCTCAAGGTCGGCGCGACGGACCTGGTGCTGCGCATGGTCGAGGCGGGCACGGTCATGCGGGACCTGACGCTGGAGAACGCCATCCGGGCGATCCGCGATGTCAGCCATGACATGACCGGCCGCCGCAAGGTGCGGCTGGCGAACGGGCGCGAGGTGAGCGCGCTGGACGTGCAGGAGGAGTACCTGTCCAAGGCACGCGAGTTCGCCGGCCGCCGGGGCGCCGACCCGGTGACCTGCCAGGTGCTCGACCTGTGGGAGCGCACCCTGAACGCGGTGCGGACCGGTAACCTGGGCCTGGTCGCCAGGGAGATCGACTGGGTGACCAAGTACCAGCTCATCGAGCGGTACCGGGCCAAGCATGACCTTCCGCTGTCCTCGCCCCGGGTTGCCCAGCTCGACCTGGCCTATCACGACATCCACCGCGGCCGCGGCCTCTACTACCTGCTGCAGCGGCGCGACGCGGTCCGGCGTGCCTGCCGCGACCTGGACATCTTCGCGGCCAAGTCGATCCCGCCGCAGACCACGAGGGCGCGGCTGCGCGGCGAGTTCATCCGCCGGGCGCAGGATCGCCGCCGGGACTTCACCGTCGACTGGGTTCATCTCAAGCTGAACGATCAGGCGCAGCGCACCGTGCTGTGCAAGGATCCGTTCCGGTCCGTCGATGAGCGGGTGGAGAAGCTCATCGCGGGAATGTAGGTGGCGCAGCGCCGATCCGGTACATTCAGCTGAGTTGGCTGCGTGCAGCCGGTCCTTGTCGGGGCAGCGTGCCGTGAGCACTCGTCCTGCGCACCTCGCAGAGGGGCCACGCGGTCGCCGCTGGCGCCTCCCATTCTCAGCGGCTCCGAGTTCATGACCGGAGGTACCTGCCCATGACCGCTTCTGGTAGCCAGGGCGAGTTCTCCCGTGATGTCGTCATCATCGGCGGATGCGGCCACGTCGGGCTGCCGCTGGCGATCGCCTTCGCCAGCCGCGGCCTGCGGGTGGCGGTCTTCGACGTCAGCGCGGCCGCGGTGGCAACGGTGAGCTCCGGGCGGCTGCCGTTCGCCGAGCCCGGGGCGGCCGGCGTGCTCCGCCAGGTGGTGGCCGACGGCACCCTGGCGGCCTCGACAGACCCTGCCGTGGTCGGCACCGCCGAGCACGTCGTCGTCGTCATCGGCACGCCGGTCGACGAGCACCTCAACCCCGATCAGGCCGCGATCCCGGACGCGCTCGGCGGCTGCGCCGAGCACCTGCGAGACGGCCAGATCCTCATCCTGCGCAGCACCGTCTACCCGGGCGTGACGGCACTGGTCGAGAAGATGGTCGCCGGCCTCGGCGTCACGATGGACGTCGCGTTCTGCCCCGAGCGGATCGCCGAGGGCCGGGCGATGACCGAGCTATTCGAGCTCCCGCAGATCGTGTCCAGCCGCACCGCTCACGGCGAGCAGCGGGCAGCGGCCCTGTTCCGCCGCCTTACCGACAAGATCGTGATCATGACGCCGGAAGAGGCGGAGCTGGCGAAGCTGTTCACGAACGTCTGGCGGTACATCAAGTTCGCCACCGCGAACCAGCTCTACATGATGGCCAACGACCGGGGCCTGGACTTCGAGCGGATCCGGCAGGGCCTGATCATGGACTACCCGCGGGCCGCCGACATGCCCGGCGCGGGGCTCGCGGCGGGGCCCTGCCTGTTCAAGGACACGATGCAGCTCGCCGCGTACAACAACAACAACTTCGCGCTCGGGCACACCGCGATGACCATCAACGAGGGCATGCCCGCCTACCTGGTGCACCGCCTCGAGCAGCGCTTCGACCTGCGGACGATGACGGTCGGGATCCTCGGGATGGCGTTCAAGGGCGGCTCCGACGACGTCAGGTCCAGCCTCTCGTACAAGCTGCGGCGGATCCTCGCGTTCAAGGCCGGGGCGGTGCTGTGCACCGATCCGTACGTGCGCTCCGATCCCCGGCTGGTGCCGCTTGAGCAGGTGCTGGACGAAGCAGGCCTGCTGATCATCGCCGCGCCGCACCCGGAATACCGCGGGCTGGTCACCGACAAGCCGGTGGCCGACATCTGGAACGTGCTCGGCAAGGGGGTGCGGGTGTGACGGCCTCCGGCCGCCCAGATCCGCGCGTCTCGATCGTCATCCCGGCATACAACGAGGGCGAGGCGATAATCCCCGTCCTCGACAGGCTGTTTGAGGCGGTGAGCCTGTCCTGCGAGGCACTGGTGATCGTGGACACCGAGCAGGACACGACGATCCCGGTCGTCGCCCAGTACGCGAACAAGCAGCCAAGGCTGCGCTATCTGATCAACAGCTACGGCCGCGGCCCGGCGAACGCGATCAGGTACGGGATTGATGCCTCGGCCGCCCCGGTGGCCGTGGTGACCATGGCCGACGGATGCGACGACCCCCGGCAGATCGACGACCTGGCCCGGCTGGTCGAGAGGGGCGTCGCGGTCGCCGCCGCATCCCGGTACATGCCAGGGGGCCAGCAGGTTGGCGGGCCCTTCCTGAAGGGGATGCTGTCCCGCCTGGCCGGGCGGTCGCTGTGGCTGCTCGCGCGAATCGGCACCAGGGACGCCACGAACTCGTTCAAGGCGTACTCCACCGAGTTCGTGCGGGCGGTCGGGATCGACTCGCGGGACGGCTTCGAGATCGGGATCGAGCTGACCGCGAAGGCCAGGCGCACCCGCCGGCCGGTGGCCGAGATCCCCACGATCTGGCTCGACCGCCAGGCCGGAGTGTCCAACTTCCGGGTGGCCAGGTGGATCCCTAAGTACCTGCGCTGGTACCGGTTCGCGTTCGGCCGGGCGCTCACGGCTGAGCAGGTCCGCGAGATCATGGAACGGGAAGGCAGGTAATGGAGAAGGTTCTGGTCACCGGGTCAGCCGGGTTCATCGGCGGGTACGTCGTCGGGGAGCTGCTGTCCCGCGGGTACCGGGTGGTCGGGGTGGACAACTTCTCGAAGTACGGGAAGGTTGCCAGGTCCTACGACGGGCATCCGCACTACGAGCTGGTCGAGGGCGACGCCGCCGACACCGCGCTGATGACCGGGCTGCTGGCAGACTGCGACCACTTCATCGCCGGGGCAGCGATGATCGGCGGCATCTCCTACTTCCACAGCTACGCCTACGACCTGCTGGCGACCAACGAGCGGATCATCGCCGGCTCCTGCGACGCCGCGATCGCCGCGCACCGTGACGGCCGGCTGCGCAAGGTGACCTACCTGTCCTCGTCGATGGTGTTCGAATCGGCCCGGCACTGGCCGTCGCAGGAGGGGCAGGAACGCGAGATCCCGCCGCCGGTGTCCTCCTACGGGTTCCAGAAACTGGCCGTTGAGTACTTCGCCCGGGCGGCCTGGGACCAGTACCGGCTGCCGTTCACGATCGTGCGGCCGTTCAACTGCGTGGGCATCGGGGAGTGCCGGGCGCTCGGCGACCGGGAGATCCTCTCCGGCAACATCAGGCTGGCGATGAGCCACGTCGTCCCGGACCTGGTGCAGAAGGTGATCAAGGGCCAGGACCCGCTGCACATTCTCGGCTCCGGCCAGCAGGTGCGGCACTACACCTACGGCGGAGACCTGGCCAGCGGTATCGTGACCGCGATGGAGCACCCCGACGCCTTCTGCGAGGACTTCAACCTGTCCACCGCGCAGAGCACCACGGTGCTGGAGCTCGCGGAGAAGATCTGGCACAAGATCAAGGGCCCCGGCGTCCCGCTACGGGTGGTGCACGATGAGCCGTTCGCGTGGGACGTGCAGCGCCGGGTGCCGTCAACGGAGAAGGCCAAGCGGATCCTCGGGTTCGAGGCGACCACCACGCTCGATGCGATGCTCGATGAGGTAATCCCGTGGATCTCCGAGGCCGTGGCAGCCGGGAAGATCTGAGCGCGGGAGACCTGAGCGCAGCAGATCCGGGCGCACCCCGGCCGGCCGGCGCCGGCCAGGGCCTGCCGGGGCCGGGCACGCGGCTGCGGCGGCCCGCGGCGGTCCTTGCCGTAGCCGTCGCGGGGATCGTGCTGTTCAGCGCGTACCTCCGGATGTCGGGCACGCTGCCGGTGAACTCCGATGGCGCGTCGAACGCGCTGCAGGCGTGGGACATGCTGCACGGGAACGTGCTGCTGCGCGGCTGGTGGCTGTCGGATGTGTCGTTCTACACCACGGAACTGCCCGAGTACATGGCGATCGAGCTGGTCCGCGGGCTGGTGCCGGAGGTGGTGCACATCGCGGGTGCGCTGACCTACACGCTGCTGCTGGCGGTGGCCGCGCTGCTGGCCCGGGGCCGGCGCCGGGGCGCGGCGGGCTGGCTGCGGATGGCCGTGGCGGCGGGGATCATGGTGTCGCCACAGCTCGGGACGGGCGCGGTGGTGCTGCTGCTGTCCCCCGATCATGTCGGCTCATCGGTGCCGGTGCTGGTGGCGTGGCTGGTGCTGGACAGGGCAGGGCGGCGGTGGTGGGTGCCGCTGGCGGTAGGGGCGGTGCTGGCCTGGGCGATGGTGGCCGATCAGGTCGTGGGACTGACCGGGATCGCGCCGCTGCTGGTGGTGTCGGCGGTGAGAGGCTGCCGGGCGGCCGTGGCGCAGCGGCGGGCGTCGGCGGCCTGGCCCGAGCTGTGGCTGGCGGTCGCGGCGGTGGCAGCGGCGGCGGCCGGGCTGGCGATTCCCGCGCTGATCCACTCGGTCGGCGGCTACACCGTGGCGCCCTCCCCGCGGGCCTTCACCACTGCCGGGCGGCTGCCCGTGCACCTGAGGCTGACGGCGCAGGGGCTGCTGCTGCTGTTCGGGGCGGACTTCGTGGGGCTGCGCCCGTCCGTGGGGACGGGCCTGGTGATAGTCCACCTGGCCGGGCTGGCGCTGGCCGCCTGGGGGCTGTGCGCGGGCGTCCGCCGTTTCGCCCGCGACGACATCGTCGCCGACCTGCTCACCGCCGGGACCATCATCATCCTCGCCGCCTACTTCCTCGGCACGTCGGTGTCCGACATCGCCTCGACCAGGGAGATGGCCGCGGTGCTGCCGTTCGGCGCGGTGCTGGCCGGCCGGCTTGTCGCCGGGCGCCTGGCGGCTGCCAGGCTGCTTCCGGCGGCGGTCGCCGTCGCCGTCGCCTACCTGGTCACGCTGGCTGCGAACGCGCTTCCGGCGGGTGCGGTCCCGCCCGCGATGATCCCCGTCTCCACCGCAAGCCCGTCCGCGCTGGCGCGGGTGATCCCGCCCGGTAACGTCCAGCTAGCGCACTGGCTCAGCTCCCGCGGGCTGCGCTACGGCCTGGCCGGCTACTGGCAGGCCAGCTCGGTGACCCTCGCCACCGGCTGCAAGGTGCAGGTCAGGCCCCTCATCGGGGAGATCGTGCTGTACCCCTACGAATGGGAGGCGAAGGCCTCGTGGTACAGCCCGCTCCGGCACGACGCCCGTTTCGTGGTCGTCGCCGGCAGCCGGGCTGGCCGGGCCGGACCTTCGATGGCCGCAGTGCTGCGGACCTTCGGCCAGCCCGCGGCCCGCTACCGGGTCGGCGACTACCAGGTCCTCACCTGGCGCTACAACCTGCTCACCCGGCTTGGGCCGGCGGCGGGTAGGCTGGCCGGGCGCACCCAGGCGCAGCCATGATCTGAAGACTTGAGGTTTCCATGCGACGCATCGCCGCTGTGCTAGCGGTTCCCATACTGGCCGCCGTGGCGCTGGCCGGATGCGGCTCGTCCGGGTCGTCCTCCGGCGGCTCGGGGTCGGCCAACCAGTCCGTCACCGTCTCCGGCGCTTTCGGCAAGGCACCGACGGTGAAGATCCCGGCCGAGAAGGCCGGGAGCAACCTGGTCACCAGGACGGAGGTGCAGGGCAGCGGGCCTGTCCTGGCCAGCTCGGATTCCTTCGTGGCCAACTATGTCGTCTATATCTGGAGCGGCACGACGCACAAGCTCGCGCTGAGCACCTTCACCTCCACCCCGCAACTGCTGTCGGGCACCCTGCTGCCCGGCCTCGAGACCGCGCTGCGCGGCAAGAAGATCGGCAGCCGGGTGCTGGCCGTGATACCGCCCAAGTACGGCTATGGCACGAGCGGCAACGCGCAGGCCGGCGTCACCGGAACGGACACGCTGGTCTTCGTCATCGACATGATCAAGTCCTTCGCCCCGGACGCGTCGGCGGCTGGCAGCACGGTGTCCCACGGCGGCGGGAAGCTGCCCACTGTCACCGCCGCCGGCCAGGGCAAGGAGCCGGCGGTGACGATCCCGAAGACCTCCCCGCCGTCGAATCTCGTCGTGAAGACGCTGATCAAGGGCACCGGCCCGGCGGTCGCCAAGGGCCAGGAGGTGATCGCCCAGTACGTCGGCGTCAACTGGCGGACCGGCAAGACCTTCGACGCCTCGTGGGCGCACACGCCGCCGGGGCCGTTCGGGTTCGAGATCGGGGCCACCCCGGCCCAGATCATCCCGGGCTGGGACAAGGGCCTGCTCGGGGTGCCGGTGGGCAGCAGGGTGCTGCTGGTCATCCCGCCGAAGGACGGTTACGGCAAGGCCGGCAACTCTCAGGCGGGCATCAAGGGAACCGACACCCTGGTGTTCGTCGTCGACGTGCTGGGCGCGTTCGGCCAGAACTCATCGGCCTCCTGAGGCACCGGGCTCGCTACCCGGGCCGTCCAGGCCGTTCGGGCTGCCCGGGCTGGCTGCCGCCTGCGGCGAGAAGCGCGGCGGCATGCCGTCCGGCGGCCGCCGCGGCCAGGAAGTAGGCGGGGTCGTCGGCCAGGCCGCGGCCCATCGACGAGAGCGGCACCGGGCAGCCCTCCAGCGCCTCGCCGAGCCCCGCCAGGTCGACCCGGACCAGGGCATGCCGGGCGCCCAGCGGGGCGGCCTGAGCCCTGACCGCCTCGCCGAGCGCGCCCGGCAGGTCAGGGATGACCACATCGGCGCGAGCCAGCGCAACGCGGCCGTAGGCGGTCAGGCTGTGATGAGAGATGCCGCGGTGCCGCTCACGCGGATCGGCACCGCTGATCCGCAGCGCCGCGACCGGCCGGCCGTGCAGGGCGGCGACGGCGTTCACCGCCTCTCCGGCCGCGACGCCGGAGAAGCCCCACCGGGTGCCGGTACCGAGGTTGCCCGGCCCCTGAGCGACGACCGCGACGTCGGCGCCGAGCACGTGCCGCGCAGCGAGCAGGCCGCTGTGCAGGGTCACCGCCTCCAGGTCCCCGCCGAAGGCCTGCCCGACGGTGATGGTCCCGGCCAGCCACCCGGCGGCGGACAGCCGTGACCGGGTGCGGGAGAACCAGGCGGCCAGGGCGCCGCCGTCGGGCATGATGTAGGCCGCCCGGGGCGGCGCGGGGCGCTCGCCCGGGTCGCGCGGCGGACCGGGCGGCGACGGCAGGGGAGCGGCGGGCAGGCCGCGTTCTGCATAAAAGCCGGCCAGCACGGCGGGGAGCGCCGAATGGAGGTCGGCGACCACTACCGGCATGCCATCGAGATCATCTGCTGCTGCGAGCATGTCGTGGTATGGCGAGCCCTGCTCGTCCACGCCCGCGACGCAGACCTGCAGCGGGGTGTACCGCGCCTTGACCAGGTGCCCGGCCGTCCCGGCCGTCCCGGCCGGTCCGGCCGGCTGGCCGGCTGGCAGCCGGTCGGGAAGGGCTACCACCAGCGCGTAGCCGCCGGTGCCGAGGCCGAGGTCGAGGGCGGTGGTGTTGAGCAGCACCCGGTCGCCGGGGACCGGGCTGCCGGTCAGCGCCGGGTAGGCCAGGGCCGGGGTCGGCTCACCGTCGACAGCCACTTCCAGCGTCACGGCGCCGTCCCATTCCTCGCCCAGCCGGGAAACAACGCCACTGCGCCACGTGATCACTCCGGCAGGGTAGCGTCATACTGGGTCTCTCGCTGGGGTCGCGGCGGGATCTAGCCGATGCGGCGGGAGTCAGCGGGGCCAAGGCGGAAGGGGGCGGACGCTGATGTCGCGGCGGAAGACCGAGCGGCTGCTCAGCCTCGTGGTCTGCCTGCTGTCTGCCGGCCGGTACCTGACCGCGCTGCAGATACGGGAGGCGGTTCCCGGCTACCCCGAGTCGTTCGATGCGTTCAAGCGCATGTTCGAGCGGGACAAGGACGAGCTCAGGGAACTGGGCATCCCGCTGCAGACCGGGCCCGCGGCCGGCGAGGAGGAGATCGGGTACCGGATCATGCGCACCGCATACGAGCTGCCCGAGATCCGGCTGGAACCCGACGAGGCGGCGATCCTCGGCCTCGCGGCGCGGGTCTGGCACCGGGCGGCGCTCGACCGGGCCGCCGCCGGCGCGCTGCTGAAGCTGCGGGCCGCGGGGATCGACCCGGACCCGGGAACCGAGCCGGGGATCGAGCCGCGGCTGCAGACCGGGGAGGCCGCCTTCGCCCCGCTGTGGCAGGCGGTCCGGGACGGGCGGCCGGTGTCGTTTGCCTACCGCGCGGCGGGGCGCTCGGCGCCTGACGTGCGGCACCTGGAGCCGTGGGGGGTGGTGAACCGGCACGGCCGCTGGTATGTGGCCGGCCACGACAGCGACCGGAAAGCCGTCCGGGTGTTCCGGCTCAGCCGGATCGAGGGGCCGGTCACGTTCCTGGGCCCGGCGGGCGCCGTCACCGTGCCCGAGGGCACCGACGTGCGGGAGATCGTCCGCGAGTGGGACGCCATGCCGCCCGCACGGCGCACCGCCGCGCTGCGGGTCCGCCGCGGCGCGGGCTCCGCGCTGCGGCACCGGGCGCTGAGCGAGCGCCCGGACGGCGAGGGCTGGGACCTGGTCGAGGTCGCCTTCTCCGACCCGGGCTGGTTCGGCGAGCACCTCGCGTCATTCGGCAGCGACGTGGTCGTCGTTGACCCCGTTGACCTGCGCGAGGCGGTCATCGGGCAGCTGAAGGGATCACTGGCATGACGGCGCGCGACGATCCGGCCGGCGCGATAAGCGCGCAGGGAGCGCAGGGTACGCAAGGTACGGGGGGTACGCGGGGCACGCAGGATACGCGGGGCGCGCAGGCGGGGACCGCGATCGACCGGCTGCAGCGGCTGCTCGCGCTGGTCCCGTACGTGGTGAGCCGCAACGTGGTGGGGCTGGCCGAGACCGCTGCCGCGTTCGGGGTCACCGAGCGGCAGCTTGTCGACGACCTCAACCTGCTGTGGTGCGTGGAGCTGCGCTCCCCGGACCCGTACTGCCCCATCGACCTGTCCTACGAGGGCGGCGAGATCGTGGTCAGCCAGGCCGAGTCGATCGGCCGGCCGCTGCGGCTCGGCGTGGACGAGGCCAGCGCGCTGCTGGTCGCGCTGCGGATGCTGGCCGAGGTGCCGGGCCTGCAGGACCGCTCGGCGCTGAGCCGGACGATCGCCAAGCTGGAGGCCGCGGCCGGGGAGGCCGGCGCGGTGGCCGCGCAGGTAGCGGTCCAGGTGGACGGCCGCGGAGCGGCGGCGGCCACGGCCACCGTGCGCAGGGCGCTGGATGAGGGCAGGCGGCTGCACCTGTCGTATTACGTCCCCGGGAGAGATGAGGCGACGGAGCGGGACGTCGACCCGATGCGGCTGCTGGTCGTCGAGGGCCGTACCTACCTGGAGGGGTGGTGCCGCCGTGCCGAGGCGGTCCGGCTGTTCCGGCTGGACCGGGTGCTGGATGCCACCGTCCTGGACGTGGCGGCGTCGGTGCCCGAGGCAGCGGAGCCCGTCGACGTGGACCGGGGGCTGTTCCGGCCCTCCCCGGATGACGTCCTGGTGACGCTGGAACTGGCGGCCGGCGGCCGCTGGGTGGCCGAGTACTACCCCTGCGAGGAGGTCACCGAGCTGGACGACGGCCGGCTGCGGGCGGTCATCCGGACCCCGGACACCCGCTGGGTGGTCAGGCTGGCGCTGCGGCTGGGCGAGGACGCGAGGGTGATCTCCCCGCCGGAGCTGGCCGCCCGGGTTCGCGAGGACGCCGCCGCGGCCCTCGCGCAGTACTCCTGACCCCCGGCCGCAGTAGGCTTGACCTGCGGGTCCGGGCGCGACCAGAGGCGGGCCAGGCCGCTGCATTCGCCGCCTGGCCAGCCGGCCGGGCGCGTGTAGACTCCAGGCAGAGGCCTGAGGGCGGGCGCATCCGCTGAATTGAGGACTGACATGGGCTTGTTCGATTCACCATCGCACGTCATCATCCTGCTGGTCGTGGTGCTGCTCCTGTTCGGTTCGACGCGGCTGCCCGGGGCCGCGAAGTCCCTCGGCAGCGCAATGCGGATCTTCAAGCGGGAAGTCTCCGGGCACGACGATGAGACCGGCCAGGGCGACACGGTGCAGGCCAGGCCGGTGGACGCGGTGGGCGCGGTGGGCGCGCTGCCGCCCGCTCAGCAGCAGGCGCAAGCCGCCGCGGCACAGGCCGCTGCGGCCCAGGCTGCCGCGGCCCAGGCCGCGTCGGCGGCCTCGGCGCAGGACGACCACCAGCAGCGGCTCGCCGACCTGGAGCGCCAGCTCCAGGAGCTGAAGAACCGGCAGCCGTAGCCCGCACGGTACCCACGGCCGATGACCGACCCGACCCGGCCGCCGCATTCGGCGGGGCCGCCGTACCCCGGTGACCCGGGTGCCTACGACGCAGCCCGCGACGGCCACGATGCCCTCGGCGTGCGCGGCCTGCCCGGCACCTCCCGGCGGGCGAACCCCGAGGCCAGGATGCCGCTCATCGAGCACATCCGCGAGCTTCGCAGCCGGGTCATCAAGGTGCTCATCGCGATCACGATCGGCACCATCATCGGCTGGCTGTACTCCCAGCACGCGTGGAACTTCGTCGAGGGCCCCTACTGCCGGCTGCCCGGGCAGTTCCGGCCGCTGAGCACGCACGGCAACTGCGGGCTGATCGTCACCAACCTGTTCGATGGCTTCTTCATCCGGCTCAAGCTCGCTTTCGTCGGCGGGCTGGTGCTGTCCTCGCCGGTCTGGCTGTACCAGCTCTGGGCATTCGTCGCGCCCGGCCTGTACCGGCGGGAGCGGCGCTGGGCCTACTTCTTCGTGGGGAGCGCGGTGCCGCTGTTCGTGCTCGGCGGCTACCTGGCCTACATCGCCATGGACCGGGGACTGCGGTTCCTCCTGGGGCTGATCCCGCACGGCGTGGTCGCGTTCATCACCATCGACAGCTACATCGGCTATGCGCTGGCGATGCTGCTGATCTTCGGCCTGGCCTTCGAGATGCCGCTGATCCTGGTGCTGCTGAACCTGGCGCACGTGCTGACCCACGCCAGGTTCCGGAAGTGGCGCCGGATGATCATCTTCCTCGTCTTCGCGTTCGCGGCCGTGTTCACGCCGAGCCCGGACCCGATCAGCATGCTGCTGCTGGCGGTGCCGTGCGTGGTCCTGGTGGAGCTTGCCGAGATCTTCGTCTGGGCCAACGACCGCCGCCGGGCCAGGCTGCCCGCCTACCCTGGCCTGTCGCCCGAGGAGATCGCCGAGTTCGGCCTCGACGGCGCCCATGACGGCGTGAACATGCGCGGGGGCGGCTAGCCTGCATCGGGCCGTACCCTTGACCGAGTGACCAGTGGCGCCAGCTCAGCCCCCAGCCCGGCCGAGAGATACGCCGCGTTCCAGGCCGGCCGGGCCGCAGGGGGCGGCGACCTCGCCTCGTTCTCTTCCCTGTACTCCTTTGCCTTCGATGACTTCCAGATCCGTGCCTGCCAGGCGCTGAGCGCGGGCCACGGCGTCCTCGTGGCCGCCCCGACCGGCTCGGGGAAGACGGTCGTCGGCGAGTACGCCGTGCACCTGGCGCTCGCCGAAGGGCGCAAGTGCTTCTACACCACCCCGATCAAGGCACTGTCCAACCAGAAGTACAACGACCTGGCCGACAGGTACGGCACCGCCTGCGTCGGCCTGCTGACCGGCGACAACACCGTCAACGGCGACGCGCCGGTGGTAGTGATGACCACCGAGGTGCTGCGGAACATGCTCTACGCCGGCTCGGCCACCCTGGCCGGCCTCGGTTACGTGGTGCTGGACGAGGTGCACTACCTTGCCGACGCGTTCCGCGGCGCGGTCTGGGAAGAGGTGATCATCAACCTGCCGGAGACGGTGCTCCTGGTCGCGCTCTCGGCGACGGTCAGCAACGCCGAGGAGTTCGGCGACTGGCTGACCGAGGTGCGCGGCGGCACCACGGTCATCGTGGATGAGCACCGGCCGGTGCCGTTGTTCCAGCACATGCTGGCGGGCTCGCGGCTGTATGACCTGTTCGCCTCGGCCGATGGCCGTACCGTCGTCAACCCTGAGCTGCTGCGGATCGCCGAGCGGGTGCGGTGGGCCGAGCGGAAGATGCCGGGCCGCCCGGCCCGGGGCGGGCGGCGGCCGCCCCGGGCACGCCCGCCCAGCCGTCCCGAGGTGATCGGGTGCCTCGACAGGGCCGGGCTGCTGCCGGCGATCACGTTCATCTTCAGCCGGGCCGGCTGCGACGCGGCGGTGCTGCAGTGCCTGGACTCGGGGCTGCGGCTGACGACGCCCGACGAGACGGCGGAGATCACGGAGCTTGCCGAGGAACGGACCGCGGGCATCCCGGACGCCGATCTCGCTGTGCTCGGCTATGGCGACTGGCTGGCCGGCCTGCAGCGCGGCATCGCCGCGCACCACGCGGGGCTGCTCCCGGCGTTCAAGGAGGTCGTCGAGGAACTGTTCACCCGGGGCCTGATCCGCGCCGTGTTCGCCACCGAGACCCTGGCACTCGGGATCAACATGCCAGCCAGGACCGTGGTCATCGAGCGGCTGGACAAGTGGAATGGCGAGGCTCATGCCGACCTGACGCCGGGCGAGTACACCCAGCTCACCGGGCGGGCCGGACGGCGCGGTATCGACGTGGAAGGGCACGCCGTGGTGCTCTGGCAGCCGGGCACCGACCCGACCGAAGTGGCCGGGCTTGCCGGGACCCGGACCTACCTGCTGCGCTCCAGCTTCCGCCCGTCCTACAACATGGCGGTCAACCTGGTCGGCCAGGTCGGCAGGAGGCGGGCGGCCGGGCTGCTGGAGTCCTCGTTCGCGCAGTTCCAGGCGGACCGCGCGGTGACCGGGCTGGCCCGGCAGGCTCGGCGGCTCCGGTCGTCGGCGGAGGCGCTGGCGGTCAGCTGCGACCTCGGGGACTTCGCCGGGTACGCGGCGCTCAGGCGGGAACTGTCCGCCGCCGAGTCGGAGCAGTCGCGGCAGCGCTCGGCGGCGCAGCGGGCGGAGGCGCTGCGGTCGCTTCGGGAACTGCGGCGCGGTGACATCATCCGAGTGCCCGGCGGGCGGCGGGCCGGCATCGCCGTGGTGCTGGACTCGGGGCCGACCGGGAGAGGCGTGACGGCACCGCTGGTGCTGACCGCCAGCAGGCAGGTCAGGCGGCTGTCGGAAACCGACTTCCCGGTTCCGGTGACGCCGATCGACCGGATCAGGATCCCGCAGTGGTTCAGCGCCAGGTCGGCCAGTCACCGCCGGGATCTCGCATCCACGGTGCGGAACAGGCTCGCCGGCCGTGACCTCGGCCGGGCGGGCGCAGGCCGCGGGGCCGGGCGTGGCGGCGAGCAGGGGGATGCGGGCTCCGGCAGCGAGCGGGAACAGCAGATCGGCCACCTTCGCCGGCGGCTGCGCCAGCACCCGTGTCACTCCTGCCCGGACCGGGAGGAGCACGCCCGTCAGGAGGAACGCCGGTACCGGCTGGAGCGCGAGGCCGAATCACTGGAGCGCAGGATCGCCGGCCGCACCCACGTCATCGCCCGGACCTTCGACCGGGTGTGCGCGCTGCTGGACGATCTCGGGTACACCCACGGGGACACCGTGACCGCCGAGGGCCGCCGGCTGGCGGGCCTGTACACCGAGCTGGACCTGCTCGCGGCCGAGTGCCTGCGGCGCGGGCTATGGGACGGCCTGGCGCCGCATGAGCTGGCGGCCTGCGTGTCGGCACTGACCTTCGAGGCCCGGCGTCCCGATGATGCCGCTGCTCCGCTGCTGCCAGGCGGTGCCGTACGGCAGGTGCTGGCGTCCATGGTCAGGGTGTGGGCCGAGCTCGGCTCCGCGGAGCAGGATCACCAGCTTGCGTTCCTGCGCGAGCCGGACCTGGGCTTCGCCTGGGCAGCGGACGCCTGGGCCCGGGGCGAGCCGCTGGAGGAGGTGCTCACAGGCGAGCTGACGCCCGGCGACTTCGTCCGGGCGGTCAAGCAGGTGATCGACCTGCTCGACCAGGTGGCGAAGGCGGCTGGTGACGTTCCTGTCAGCGCGACGGCCAGGGCGGCGGCCGGGCTTCTCCGGCGCGGCGTGGTCGCCCACTCGTCAGTAGCCTGACGCGGCGGTCGCCGTGCCTGACGCGGCGGTCGCCGTGCCCGGCGTCCGCACCGGGCCAGCCCGGGCCTGCCGGGCCAGCCCGGGCCTGCCGGGCCAGCCCGGGCCTGCCGGGCTAGCCCATCAGACCGGATGGATATCGGGGCCCTTGACATAGGTCCGCCCGGCCGGGGTTGTCCAGCTGAACCAGCCCGGCCGATCCTGCCGTAGCCGCCATCGGGGGTGCTGCTTGAGCTGATGATCGCGCCTGCACCGGGCTCCGAGGTTGCACCTGCAGGTCGGCCCGCCGTCGTCCCAGGGGATCGTGTGGTCCAGGTCGGCCATCCAGGCTGGCCTGCGGCAGACCGGACTGCGGCAGGTCACGTCGCGGGCAACGATGTACTCCCGCAGGCGTGCCGGCGGCCGGTAGCTCCTGCTCGCGCCGGCGTGCGCGCAGCCCCCGGCCACCGCATCGGCCTGCGTTATCCGCGCGGCGTGCTCGGCGGCCCTGGCGGCAGCGCGCAGCGCGGCGGCGAGCACGCGGCCGAGTTCCCCGCCTGGGGGCCCGCTGGCCGTTGCCGGTGCTGACCGCGGCAGGTCGCAAGGGATCATGCTGCTGGCGATCGTCAGCGTGACCCGGCCGACCAGCCCCGCACCGCCCGGGCCGGCAGGGCATGGCGGGCCGGGACCGCTGTCGCTGACCCGGCGCGGGCGCAGCGGGAGGTGGGTAACGGCGATCGCCCGGCCAGCAGGGTCCGTGACGATGACCCGCCACCGGGCAGCCGGGTCGGCGGCGGCGATCCGGGCGAGCAGGGAGGCGACCACCGGGGTGACCGGGCCGATCCGGCCGACCTGGCCGGGCAGGCTGGCCAGCCCGGCCAGCGTCCGCCAGGGCACGGTCAGGTCCAGCAGGCCGGGCACGGGCCGGTCCGGCCGGCGGAACGCGGCCGGAATCTCGCCGGAGCCGATGGCCCGCGGCAGGCCCGGCCAGTCCGGGAGGATGCCGGCGGGCGGGGGCGGCCCGTCCTGGGCGCCCGGCCCGGCGCCGGGATCGTCGGGACCGGTATCGCCTGGCGGTGGCTGGTCCGGGGGAGCGCCGTCGGCGGGCGGGATCGGGCCAGGCGAGCCGAGCAGCAGCCCGATCATGACCTGGGCGCGGTGCAGGTCCAGGGCGCCGCCCCCGGCGGCGGCCTTGCTTGCGCGCGCCATGGCCGTGATGCGAGCCATCGCCGCGGCGGCCAGCACCGCCGGCAGGTTGTAGCCAGCCAGGGTTGCGGTGCCTTCGTCGTCGCCATACAGCCGCACCCGCGCCGATGCCTCTGCGCTCTTGCGGCGCTCATCGGCGCCCTGCGGATCGGCGGCCAGCACCGCCCGCCTGCACCGGTCGCGCAGGCCCCCTGCTACCAGGTGCCCAGCGCCCTGCAGGACCTTGGCGGCAACCTGTCGCGCGCTCTCCTCGTCGAGGCGGGCGGTGGCGTCGGCGATAATCCGGGCCCGGCTCAGGTCGAGCTGCCCGGCCAGCATCGCCCGCCCGACCTCCGGCAGTCTCCAGTTAAGCGTCACCGCCAGGCTGGCCCACCACTCGGAGGCGTAGGCGCTCATCGACTCGGCCAGCGCGATCTGTCCGAGGGCGTCCTGGCAGACCCGCCGCGGGCGACCGTCGCGCAGCACGCCGATCTTCGGGTCCGCGGCTGCGGCGCGCGCCGTGATATGCGCAGCGGCACGCAGCTCGCAGGCCTGTGCCCAGGCCGCAAGCCGCCGGGCACCGGCGGCCAGGCCTGCCAGGGCGTCCTCGTCTAAGTACTCCACTGCATCGGCGGCCACTGACAGCCATCCGGCCTGGGCCGGGCCTGGCTCCATGTACTCCACCGCCACGGCGGCCCGGTGGGCCTGCTCGGCCCGGTGGGCCTGCTCGGCCCGGTGGGCCTGCTCGGCCCGGTGGGCCTGCTCGGCCCGGTGGGCCTGCTCGGCCCGGTGGGCCTGCTCGGCCCGGTGGGCCTGCTCGGCCTGCCCTGCCGCCGGGTCCGGGAACCGCAGGTCGGTCTGCTCGGCCCGCTCGGAGGCGACTGACTCCTGTTCCCGGGCGTCCTGGCTGCCAAAGCGGCCCGCCTTTGCCAGCGCCGTTAAGAGCGCCTGGTAGTCGAGCGGCGCCGGCGGTCCGGCCCAGACGCCCTCGCCGTCCCCGGCCGAGATATGACACGAAGTTGTGGATGCGGGACCTGATGGAGGGCGCGGCGTACCTTCCCAAGTGATCAACAGGAAGGAAGCCGGCGGGCTAACGCCGGCGGGAAGGACGCCAATGCTGACGGTAGTGG
>Ga0209061_1000875_pt1 | contig 60818 bp, 61 predicted proteins | sample Coa_R1_10_FD_187157 | JGI IMG/M metagenome (GOLD analysis project Ga0209061, IMG submission 187157) | Surface soil microbial communities from Centralia Pennsylvania, which are recovering from an underground coalmine fire - Coalmine... | ecosystem: Environmental > Terrestrial > Soil >... | reverse complement strand
TCCCTGCTGTAATACATAGGCAACGGCTTTGTCTTTGAACTCTGGGCTGAAGGACCGCCTCTGTGGTGCCATGGGACCTGTCTACTCCTCTCATCGGGGAGTGACAACGGAACCGGGGTATGTTCAGTCACGAGGTTCATGGTGAGAAGGCCTGCTAGCACGAAGTCGGTGTAGCTGGCACCCCCGGGGAGCGACATGCCAGACCCAAAGACGTACACGAACAGCACCGTGAACAGCACCGGCTGGACGGTCACGTCGGAGAGCTGCATAGGTTCACGAAGGATGTGGACCAGGTTGCGCCGCGTCATCACCACTATGTCCTTGCAACGCTCAGCGATGGGGCCAAAAAGGCCGGCCCTTTCCCCGCCAACCCCTCCGCTAGCCAGCTGCAAAGTGCTCATGCCGCCACCTCCTCGGACGTCGGGCCGCCGGTCAGGGCGAAAAAGACATCGTCCAGGGAGGGTTGGCGCACCTCCACGTCGTCTACCAAGACCCCAGCAGAGTCAAGCGCACGCACCACGAGCGTCGCCAGGCCCTTGTCGCCGTTCACAGGCGCAGAGACGTGCCCATCAGACACGATCGGCGTCCCGGTCACGAACGGCTCTAGCGCAGACACGACTGTGCCGTGGTCTACGTCCGCCGAGAGCGTGACATGCAGGCGGGTGCCGCCCACCGAGCGCTTCAGGTCAGCCGGGGTCCCCTCGGCGACCGAGCGGCCGTGGTCGACCACCACCACCTGGTCCGCAAGCCGGTCCGCCTCGTCCAGGTACTGGGTCGTGAGCAAGACCGTGACCCCCTGGGCTGTGAGGTCTCCCACTACGGCCCACACGTCCGCCCGGCTTGTCGGGTCGAGCCCGGTGGTCGGCTCGTCCAAGAACAGCACGGGAGGGCTCGCCACCAGGCTTGCAGCGAGGTCGAGCCGCCTGCGCATACCGCCCGAGTAGCCCTTGGCGGTGCGCCCCCCGGCTTCGGCAAGCCCGAAGCGCTCAAGGAGCTCACGGGCCCTGCGGGAGGCTTCACGCCGAGACAGGCCGGACAGTTCTCCGATCATCTGGAGGTTTTGTAGGCCCGTCAGCAGCCCGTCCATGGTCACGTCCTGTGCGGTCACCCCTATCTTCCGGCGCACCTGTGCCGGATGGCTGACCACGTCGTAGCCAGCGACACGGGCCCTGCCACCGTCGGGGGCTGTCCGGGTCGTGAGCACGCGGACAGCAGTCGTCTTGCCGGCGCCGTAGGCCTTCTTGTCCCTGCGCGGGTTGATTGCCCGCTGCGTGTTACCCGCACGCTTCCTTTCTTTCTTTGGAGCAGCGGCGGGGCTTCTGCTGTTAGCGAGCTGCTGGTCGGCGCGGACCTGGGCGGCCGTTTCTTCTCGTCCCGGTTCTCCACGGCCGGCAGCAGGCCGTGATCCAGGCGCTCTGTCGGCCGACCGCTGGGTGGCCGGGCACCTACGGGGCTGCCAGCCGGTTGACTTCCGGAGCTCGCATCCAAAAAAGGGGAATGCGGCTGTCGATCCGGGCGGCGGCCGTGCGTCGGTGATAGCGGAGGCCGGCAACGAGCCGGCCAGGAACCAGTGAGGAGACTGCGATGGGAAACTACGTGCTGACTTTCCGGGCGCCCAAGGGCCGCGTGCCGACCGCCGAGGAGGAGGCCCGCTGGTCGCAGTGGTTTGCGAAGATCGGCGGCCAGATAACCGACCCCGGCAACCGGGTCGGCCAGGTCCGCACCGCGGGCGACCCGGATCGCCCGGACGTGCTCGCCGGCTACATCGTCATCAGCGCCGAATCCCTGGACGCTGCCGTCACGGTGGCCGAGGGCTGCCCGATGCTGCTGCAGGGCGGCAGCGTCGAGGTCGGCGAGCTGATCCCGGCCGACGTCACCCCGCCGGCGCGATAGCCGGCCCGGACCTGCCGGTCCCGGCATCACCCGCACACCGGAAGCAACGCAACCAGGACACCGTGACACCCCGGCGGCCGTGAGGCCGCCGGGCAGCAGGAAAGGACACACCCATGACCGTGCACCCCAACGCCCGGCATCTGCGCAACGCCTACCACGCCATCGTCCAGGGAGACCTTCAGCCGATGCTCGATCTGCTGCGCGAGGACGCCACCTGGAATGACTCCACCCTCGGACCCCTCGCCGGCACCTACCGCAAAGCCGAGGTGCCGCGGTTCTTCGCGACCATGGTGGAGGCCTACCACGGCACGCTGCGGGTGGAGATCGCCGGCATCGTCGCCGACGACGGCCACGGCATCGTGTTGACCCGGGAGTCCGGCACCGTGAACGGCGAGCTGGTGACCTGGACCGGCGTGCACGTCTACTCCTTCGACCGGGGCCGGGTCACCAGCTTCATCAACTACGGCTCGGCGGAATACCAGCGGTTCTGGTCCGGCAGGAACCCCGCCGCGCCGGCCGGGCATCACCGGCACAGCGCGCGCGGGCCTGCCGGGCACCGCTGACCTGGCCGTGATCTAGCCGCCCTCGGAGGGCCGGGGCAGTTCGCGGACCGGGCGGACCTCCACGCAGCCGAACGGCGCCGGCACCTGCTTGGCAACCGCCAGTGCTTCCTCCAGGCTGCCGGCCTCGATGAGGTAATAGCCGCCGAGTGCCTCCTTGGTCTCGGCGAACGGCCCGTCGGTGATCACGAACCCGCCATCGGCGTCGGCCCGGACGGTGGCCGCGGTCGCCGTCGGCATGAGCGGGTTCCCGCCGCGCAGGTACTTGCCGTTGGCGGCCTTGAACGCGTCGTGCTCCTTGAGGACCTTGTCCCAGGTCTGCGGCGTCGCCTCCGCCCACTTGGCCTCCAGCTCGTAGATCATCAGCAGGTACCTGCCCACCGTGCCCTCCTCCTCTTTCGTTCTGCGCCCTGAGCCGCCCTGGTCCCGCTCCCAGGCTATCCAGCCGCGGCGAGCGTCCCATGGGGCACGTGGACGCATCCCATGGAAAACTTGTAACCAGGGCCTTGTGCCGGTTCCCGGCACGCTGATCCGCCTGAGTGAATCCCTGGCGGTTAAACTCCCGGAAGGGCCCCGATGACACATCCCGACGCGCAGATGAACACCACGCGAGCCGGGGTCGGCGCGGCCGTCGCAGCGGCGCACCGTAGCGAGTGGGCGTTCGTGCTCGCCGCCACCGTGCGTGTCACCCGCGACTTCGATCTGGCCGAGGAATGCGCCCAGGACGCCTACGCCCAGGCCCTGGCCACCTGGCCCGAGCAGGGCATTCCCGCCAGGCCGGGAGCCTGGCTCACCACGGTCGCCCGGCGCCGCGCCCTGGACCTGCTGCGCCGCGCCGGCACCGCCCGCCGGGCACTGCCCCTGCTCATCACCGACGCGCTCACCGGATCCGAGCCGCCCGGACAGCAGGAGATCCCCGATGACCGGCTGCGGCTTATCTTCACCTGCTGCCATCCCGGCCTCGCCGTAGAAGCCCAGGCGGCGCTGGCACTGCGCCTGCTGTGCGGGCTGACCACCGCCGAGACCGCCCGCGCCTTCCTGGTCTCCGAACCGACGATGGCCGCCCGGATCACCCGCGCCAAGAAGAAGATCGCCGCCGCCCGCATCCGCTACCAGGTGCCCCCGCTCGCCGAACTGCCCCAGCGAACCAGCGCCGTCCTCACCGTCGTGCACCTGATCTTCACCATCGGCCACACCGCCCCCTCCGGGGACCAGCTCACCCGGACCGATCTCGTGCAGCGCGCCCTCGACCTGGCCCGCATGCTGCACGCCCTGTTGCCCGACGACCCGGACATTGCCGGGCTGCTAGCGCTGATCCTGCTCACCGACGCCCGCCGCGCCGCCAGGACCGGTGACGGCGGCGGCCTGGTTCTGCTCGCTGATCAGGACCGCTCGGTGTGGGACCGGGCTGCCATCACCGAGGGACTCGACCTGGTCCGCCAGTCGCTGCGCCGCGGCCGGCCCAGCCGGTGGATCCTGGAGGCCGCAATCGCCGCCGTGCACGCCGAATCCCCCGCCTGGGAGCAGACTGACTGGGCCGAACTCGCCGGGCTGTATGACCTGCTGGTCCAGCACTGGCCGTCCCCGGTCGTGGCCCTCAACCGCGCGGTCGCGATCGGGTTGGCCAACGGCCCGCAAGCCGGCCTGGAGACCCTCGACCGGCTCAGCGACGACCCGCGGCTCGCCACCTACGCTTACCTCCCCGCGGCGAGGGCCGACTTCCTGCGCCGCCTCGGCCGCACGGACGACGCCAGGACCGCTTACACCGAAGCGCTAATGCTCACCGGCAACACCGTCGAACGGCGGTTCCTCGCCTCCCGGCTCGACGAACTCGGCCCCGGACCGGCAGGCTTCCCCCGACCCTGACACCCCGGCCACCGCAGATGACGCCTCACGACATCTGCCAGATCGTGACGTCCGGCGACGTCCGGCCCGCAGTTGTCGCTAAGGGTGGCACAGGCGAACCCGGCAGACCACGAAAGAAGTGTCATTTCCCGAGATTCGGCTTGCCGGCGCCGTTCGGCCCAAGCAGCGAAAGGACCTCGCCGCGCTCCACGCTGAAGCTGAGCCCGGCGAGCGCCTGCACCGTCCCGTAGCGCTTCACCAGTCCCTCCGCCTCGATAACCGGGTGGGTTGTCATCCTGTCTCCTCCCGCGGCTGTGAGCTCGACCACTTGCCTCACCGGCAAAAGCTGGCAGCCTCGTTCGCCGTTGCCTTCGTCACCCCGATGATGGCGGTGGCCCTGCTGGGACCCGACGCGCGCGAGCAGCTCGGGCCGACGCTGCGCAACATCGTCCACGCCGTCCTCCACGCGCCCGCGGGGAGCTCCGCCAATGGCCACAGCGACGCACTGTCGGCCCCGTCGCCGAGGAGCCGGCGTTCTGCCAAGCCGGCAACGCCCCAGAGCAGCTGACCGGGCCCCTAAGCCGGCCCGGGCGGTGGCCGGGCTGGGCGGGCGGCGGGCCCACGGGCACTGTCGGAGGCCCGGTACTCGGACTGGGGTTCCCCCTGTGAGCCGGGCACTGGGTGCCAGCGCTGTCAGGACCGGTGGGCATGTCCGTGGCAGTCGTTGCGTGGTGTCTCAGCGCCGCTTCACCTCTCACTTGAAGGTGGGGGCGCTCCCGTCGTAGTTGGGAGACTACGAGCTTGAGCATGAGACGCGGGCCGTAGGGCGGGGACACCTGCGTCCTCGGCGTAGGAGCCGCAGATGGGACCGAGATCGAAGAGCACGTGGTGAGGTGGTGCACCGCTCCCGGAAGTCCCCGGGACCTGGATCTCGGTGCACAGGGCCGCTCTGATAGCACACTGTGTGCCACTTGTGCTATCGTGTAATCACCATGAGTAACACTGTGGGTGTCCGCGAGCTACGCCAACAGGCAAGTGCCGTGCTGAAACGCGTTGTAGCCGGCGAAGTCATCGATGTCACCGAGCATGGCCACCCGATCGCCAGGATCGTCCCGCTCCGGCGGGGTGTTGTGGAACAGCTCGTCCTTGAGGGCCGAGCCAGCGAAGCCGAAGGGGACCTTGTCGACTTGCTAGACGACCTCGGTTTGCCCGCTGTGCCAGTTGGCCAAGTTCCGCCTTCTGCGGCGTTGGAGGAGCTGCGGGCCGGGGAGCGGTAGCGACATGGCTCCCTCAGTGGCCTACCTTGACTCGTCAGCCTTCGTGAAGCTGGTTGTGGCCGAGCCGGAGTCGGCCGCCCTAGTTCGCGCTGTGGCTCGCTGGCCCCAGCGAGCTTCGGCAACGCTAGTACGGACCGAGACAATACGGGCCTTGAGACGCTCGGGGAACAGCTCTCAGATCCCCAAAGCGAGGAGGCTCCTGCGCTCGGTGCATATGGTGCACCTCGAAGGGCCACTGCTCGACCGGGCTGGCGACCTCGACCCGGTGGACTTGGGGTCGCTCGGTGCCGTCCACCTGGCAGCCGCCCTGGCAATTGGCGAAGACCTTGGGATCTTCTTTGTTTATGACACGCGTCTCGCGCGGGCGGCCGAACTTTATGGGATCGCCGTCGCCTCGCCGAGCGCATGACGCGAAGCTGGGAAAATCCGCCCCGATCGCGCCCCGTCCGAGCCGTTCGCTCCCGCCACCCGCTCGCGCCGCAGCGCAGCTCCACGTACGAGCCGGGCACTCAGCCCTAGGAGCGCGGGCCAGAACTAACGCGTGCCGCACCGCCGGGCCCCTCGGGGGGCGTGTTGAGGTCGGTGACCCGCCAGGAGCCGTCGCGAAGCTCCAGCCGGCTCGAAGACCCGGTGGACAGTTCGATGGCGTCGGGGTCGTCGGGCAGTTCGGCAACGAGGCCGGCGAGGACGGCGCGAAGTACCGCGTCGTGGGAGACCACGGCCACCACACTGGTTGGCGAGGCCGAGCGTGCCAGTGCTCGCGCCGCCTCGAGGGCTCGCGCGTTGAAGGCGGCGCGTGGTTCCACACCGGGGGCTGCGTCGACCGAACCGAAAAGGGCGGCGACGTCGTCTGGGCGGTGGCCGGCCCACGGGCCGTAGTCCCGGTCCGCCCACGCACCTTCGACCTCGACCTCGGCGCCGGTGGTGGCGGCGAGCGCGTCTGCGGTCCTGCGGGCCCGCAGGAGCGGGCTGGAGACGATCCGGTCGATCGGCACCTCTTTGAGCCGTTCGGCGAGCGCGTGGGCTTGGGAGCGGCCGACCTCGTCGAGGTCGGGGTCGAGCCGGCCCCGCAGGACGCCTTCGGCGTTGAGGGCGCAACGCCCGTGCCGCACGAGGTAGACCACCAGGTCAGGCTGCGACGGCACCACAGGTTCGTCAGGCGCGCTCGACAGCCAGTTTGATGCTGAAACCAACGAGCGCCGCTCCGGTGGTGGCGTCCATGGCCCTACGCCACCTTCGCCGGGAAAGCAGGCTCCGCAACCGGCCCAGCCCGGCGGTCAGGGCCAGCAGGTAAGCCAGCGACAGCACGGCGTGGCTCCAAGCGAAGGCCAAGAGCCACCCTGGCGCCACCCCGGGACGGAGGAACTGGGGTAGGACCGCCAGGTAGAAGACCAGGACCTTCGGGTTGGTGATGTTGGAGAGGAACCCCTGTTCCCAACCCCCAAGCGCGCTCGCCCGGCCCCGCTCGGCGCTGCCCACGCCGATAGGGTCGTAGCAGCCCCGGGCCGCAGAACGCAGCGCTTGGGCGCCGAGGTAGGCGAGGTAGCAAACGCCGGCCCACTTGATGGCCAGGAAAACCGGCTCCGTACGAGCGATGACCGCGCTCAGGCCGGCCGCGGCTGCCGTGCCTTGCAGGGCGTTGGAGCTGCAGATCCCTGCTGCGGCCCAGCGGCCTCGGCGACGACCGGCCATGAGCGTGTTCTTTGTCACCACTGCGAAGTCGGGCCCCGGGACCAACACCAGTACCGCAGCGAAAGCCAGGAACTCGCCGTAGGTTGACCACTTCATCGGCCCATCACACTAATAGGCCGCCCGTCCGGCTCCTGCCGTCCGGCTCCTGCCGTCCGGCTCCTGCCGTCCGGCTCCCGCCCGCTGGCGAGGCGTTCACAGCCACTTCCTCGTGGACGCCCGGGCGACCCGTGGGCGGGCGGGGTGCAGGGGCAGCTCCCCGCTCGCTGAGGGAGCAGCGTGGCGTTATCATGCGGACAACCAGAGCAATGGCGCCGGCCCGACTGGCGGCCAGCAAGACGAGGAGGCAACCGGCGTGGCAGAGCTTGCTGTCGAGGGTGACGAGGTCGTGCTGCGCCTGTCTCGTGCCGAGAAGGTCGAGAGCGTCCACGGCGACCTGAGAGCCCCTCTGTCTGCCGTGCGGGGAGTGGAGGTCCTCGACGACGCCCACGCGGCCGCGGACGTCATTGGTTTCAAGGTGGGCACGAGGCTGCCGGGCGTGGTCGAGGTCGCGACGGTGCACGCCGGTCGCCGGACGATCTTCGCCGCGGTCCACCGCGACACCCCTCGGGGGGTCCGTGTCATCCTCGACGGGCAGCGTCAGGACGAGTGGGTGGTCGGGTGCGCGGACCCCGAGGCCGTGGCCTCGGCGCTGCGTGCCGGGGGTAGCGGGGCCTGAAGGGCGGCTTTCAGGGGCCTACAGCGAAAACGCTCATCGAGGCCGCAGACCGCTACGCCCGCCAAGTTCGCCTGGCCCTCGCTATCGTTGTGCTCGATATGGCTGTCTATGAGTACCTCTGTCGGGCCTGCGGCTCGCACTTCGAGGTCCGCCGGCCCATGTCGGAGGCCGCCTCGCCCGTCGCATGCCCAGCCGGGCACGCTGACACCACCCGGCTGCTGTCGACCTTCGCATCGCTTGGTGCACCAAGCTCCCGGCTAGCGGCATCGACCTCGGCCCCGGCTTTTGGTGGCTGTGGCCCGGGTTGCGCCTGCGCACCGGGGCCCTGACCGGGTCTTTAGCCCGCCGGTGCCGGCTCCGGAGGTGCTGGCTCCGGAGGTGCTGGGCCAGGCGGGCGCTCAGCCGTCCTGGAGCAACCCGATGGGGTTGCCGTCGGGGTCGGCCACCGTTGCCACCCGCCGCCCTCCGCCCACCTCGCGCAGCTGGTCCTGGATGCTGGCGCCGGCCGCGGTCAGCTCGGCGAGCTTCGCAGCGATGTCTGCCACGTGCCAGTAGGCAACGGCCGCGGCGGGAGCTTGCGGGCCGCCACGGGGCACGAGCCCGATGTGCTGGCCGGCCGCGTCGAAGCCCACGTAGTAGGGCGAGTCGACCTGGGGGGCAGTTCCCAACAGGGCGGAAAAGATGCCTTTGGCCTTGCCCAGGTCGGAGACGGGGTAGAGCAGCGTCTTGGCTCCGTCAGTGGGCGTTGCGGTCATTGTCCCTCCTTCGGTCGAGCACCTTTGCGTGCCCCGTGGCGTTCTTGCTCGTCCGGCCACCGAGGTGCGACAGCGGAGCCGCGGCTGGCCTCAGCGCCGGTGGTGGTGCCCAGCCTAGGGCCAGAGCACTTGGGCGAGCGCTCGAGCCCCCGGCAGGATGTCGCCCTCAGCGGAGAGGACCTGCACCGCGACCTGGTCCGCTCCAGCGCTGAGGTGGGCGCGCAGGCGAGCAGCGACCTGCTCTGGCGTCCCGTGGGCCACCAGGGCGTCGACCAGCCGGTCGCTGCCGGGGAGGGTTACGTCTTCGGTACCGAAACCGCTCCGGCGCAGGTTGGCCACGTAGTTCGACAACCTCAGGTAGGGGGCAACGCGTTCCCGGCCGAGCCGGCGCGCCCGGTCTGAGTCGGCGTCGACGACCACCTTCTGCTCGGTCACCAGGAGGGCAGCGGGGCCCAGCCGGGCGCGAGCGGTGCGGGTGTGCTCGGGAGTGACCAGGTAGGGGAGCGCGCCGGCACTACGGGCCCGGGCGAGGTCCAGCACTCGGGGCCCGAGCGCAGCCAGGGCCCGGCGCTGGACCGGCACGCCGGCTTGGTCCAGTTCGTCCAGGTAGGCAACGAGCGCTTCGTAGGGCTTGCGGTAGGCCTTGTTGTTCTCCCGGTGCCCCGCTCCTATCCCGAGGAGGAAGCGCCCCGGGTACTTTTCCTCCAGGCGGTGGAACGATGCGGCGACCGAGGTGGCCGCCGCCGTCCAAATGTTCACAATGCTGGTGCCGACGACGAGCCCCTCCGTCGCAGCGAGGATGGGGCCGACCATCTCGAGCGAGGCGGGTGGGGAAGCACCGAGCCATAACGCCGAGTAGCCAAGCTGCTCCAGCTCACCTGCCAGCCGCTGGCCGACGTCAGCGTGGCGTGCCCAGATCCCCGTGCTCCCCAGCTTCTCCATGACCTTTGCGAACTGCCGGCATGGCCTCGCTATTCCCCCGGCCGCTGCCGGCTCGGGTGCCCCTCGGCACAGGAGGGCGCGGTTTGCTCCAGGGCGCCGGGCACCGTTGTCAGGTCAGGCCCAAGAGCTCGGCCCCGTAGCTCGACAGCCGACGGTCAGCGCTGACGAGGACCAGGGCCTCGCTGCGGGCTTGGGCCACGATCATGCGGTCGAACGGGTCAGCGTGGTACGGCGGCAGCGCGGCCACCGCGACCGCGTGGGCAGCGGTGAACGGCGGGGCCTCGAAGCCGTTGGCCGCCGGGGCGTCGAGCAGGGCGCCAGGCAGCTCGAGGTAGCTGAGTTGGCTGAGTTAGCCAGCCAGTTCGGCGGGCGACCAAGGAAGCCAGGCCAACATGTGGCCGGCGGGTTTGCCCTGGTTGGTCAGACGACGCTGAAGCCCTCGGGAAGGCGGCGACGGCCGCACAGGGCCAGCAGCACCTGCGCCGCCTCGGGGCTGGCAGCAGCGACCTCGCCGGCCAGCACCACCGACTCGGAGATAGCTGGGCCGAGGGCCGGAGGGAGGGGCAGGCCGAGCGCCTGGGCCAGGTCCAAGCTGTGCACCACCAGCTCGAAAGTCCGGGTGGGCAGGTAGCCGGCCAAGGTCATGGGCCCGGCCGGGCAGGCCACGGGCGTCGTGTCGTCACTGGCGTCGACCAGGGCGATGGCCCTGGCGGCGAGGGAGCGGACGGCACCGGCGACGTCCTGGCCCAGGGCCGCGCCGGCCTCCCGGCCTCGCTCAGCGATCGAGGCGTCCCGTTGGCGGCGGGCCTCGCTGCCGGGGGGAGAGCTCCCGGCCCGCAGGTAGTAGGCGGCCGGGCCCTCGACCAGGGGCCCGTCGGCTTGCTGGCCGCAGTACGCCTCGATGGTGGACAAGGCCCGGCTGGTGTGCCCGATGAGGCCACGCACGTCCCATTCCCCCAGGGCGGGCTGGTCGAGGCGGCCGGCCGGCACCGCCCCCACCAGCTGGACGAAGCCCTCGACGGCGGCGTGGAACGAGGCCCGCCGACCAGTGCCGCCTGCCTCGTGGCCGGTGCCCGGGTGGCCGAGGGCGCTCACCCGCCACCGCCTGGCCTGGGCCGGGGCGCCCGTACCGGCATGCGCTTCATTGCTCACCCACCGGGGCCGGCGCGGGGGCTAGGGACCGGGCAAAGTCGCTTATGAGCCGGGCTACCTGTTCGGGCTGCTCGCGCTGGAGGGAGTGGCCGCCTTCGAGGACCACGAAACGCCCGGGTGCCAGGAGGCTCTGCAGGAGTTCGCGGTCGGGGCCGCGCAGGGCCGTGCCCTCGCCGGTGGCCGCAGCCACGAACACCGGCACCGGGGCCGAGCGCACCAGCTCGCCCAGGTCCCAGCGGAGCGCGCCCCGCAGCGCCTGGGCGACGGCCGCCGCGTCCATGGCTTGTACCGAAGCCACGACGCTGTCGACGTCGGGGCCGGACCAGCTCGGGTGGACGGCCTGCACCAACTGGCGGTAGCCCTCAGGGTCTCTGGCTGCCGCGGCGGCCTCCGTCTCGATGCTGTTGGCTAGGGCGACGGTGCTCACGCCGCCCGGCCCGGGGGGCTCCAATAGGAACAGCCCCTGGGCCAGGGCCGGCTGACGGGAGGCGCACGCCAGGGCAACGATCGCGCCGAGGCTGTGGCCGACCAGCACCCTCAGGCCGGCCGGCAAGGCCGTACCGGCAGCTTGGGCCAAGGTGGCCAGGTCGAGGGGGCCCGTTGGCCGGGGGCCGTCGCCGTGGCCGGCCAGGTCGAGCGCGGTCACGTCCCATCCCCGCGCTGCCAGTTCCGGGCCGACCCGCCACCAGGTGCGAGACGAGGACTTGATGCCGTGGAGAAGGCCGATGGCCCCAGACGCCTGCCCCCGAGCCGGCCAGTACTGGGCCCCGGGAGCCGCGCCCCTCTGCCCGGCGCTGCCCGGGGTATAGGTCGTCACGCCGTCACCGTAGCCGGTCGCTCACCCCGTCGGCGGTAGCCCGTCGGCGGTAGCCCGTCGGTGGTAGTGGCGCCAGGCGGAGCTGATGGTCATAGCCGTGTAGAGGGCAGCCACTGCCGGGAGGCTGGGCCCGGCCACGACCGGTGCCCGATAGTGGCGAGCCATCGGGGCAAAGGTCGCGGCCATGGCCGCCCAGGCGGCGAACCCGGCGGCCGAGGCCAGGGGCCGCCTTGAAGCCAGGCCGCCCAGCGCCAGCAGGGGCGGGGACACGTAGGCGACCCCCATGGACGCGGCCGTAGCCACCAGCAGGGCCGGGTTGTGCCGCAGTTGCGTGTAGGCGTTGCGGGCCACCATTTCCCATACCCCCTGGAGCCCCCGGTAGCGCCGGAGGCTCAAGACGGCCGGTGCCTGTCCCGGAGGTCGGCCGGCACCAGCCAGGCCGAGCCAGATGTTGGCCCTGCTACGCTTGAGCGCCTTGGCCAGGGCGATGTCGTCGATGGTGTTGCCGGCTATGGCCTCGATGCCGCCCGCTCGGCTCAGCGCCTCGGCCTCCACCAGCAAGCAGCCCCCAGCCGCGGCCGCCGTGCGCCGGGTGGGGTCGTTCACCCAGTGGAACGGGTAGAGCTGGGCGAAGAAGTACACGAAGGCGGCCAGCAGGAGCCTCTCGCAGGCGGTCGGTGCCGTGGCCGGGTCGTACAAGTTGGCCATCAGCGAGACGGCCGACCGCCCACTGGCCCGGGCTGACCCGACGAGCTGGCGGAACGACCCCGGTGGGTGGGCGATGTCCGCATCGGTGAACAACAACCACTGGGGGCCGAAGTACCGGCGGAGGTGCTCCACGCCCTGGGCCATGGCCCATGGCTTGCCGGCCCAGCCCGCCGGCCGCGCCCTGCCCTCGACGACGCTCAGGGAAAGGTCACGGCCTGGGCGCGCCCGCCGGGCGACCTGGCGGGCCACGTCGGCTGTGCCGTCCGTGCTGCTGTCGTCGACCACGACCACATGTGCCCGCCCTGGGTATTCCTGCGACAACAACCGGGGGAGGGTGGCGGGCAGCAGGCCGGCTTCGTTCCGGGCCGGGACCACGACGCCCAGCGACGGCCAGGGGGCCGGCTCCTCGCCCTCTGGCCCCCGCGGGCTACCGGCGGGGGGAGGCAGCCCGACGGCCGTTGACCAGTAGCGCCCACGCCAGGACAAAAGCCCAGCCCAGGCCGCCGCCGCGAGCAAGGCCAGCGCGTCAGCGGCCACCCAGGGCTTCCGGTTGGCGGCATATCGTGCGCCTCGGCGGCCCCCGGCCGTGGCCCGTCGGTCCCCCAGTGGCGCGAGGGCTCGGCGGCCCAGTAGCCGGGGAGCGGACATGCCGGCCAGCGTAGGGGCTCCCGGCTGGGCCCTCGAGCCGTGCCCGCGGCGGCCCCTGCGGCCCTGGTGGCCCTGCCGGCGCCGGTCGCCGGCTGAGGAAGCTACGGGTATGCTTTCGGGGTGCCGGTCAGCCGGTGCCACGTCGGAGTGGCGGAATAGGTATACGCGCTAGCTTGAGGTGCTAGTGGGCGCAAGCCCGTGGGGGTTCAAGTCCCCCCTCCGACACCCCCTCTGAGCACCCCAAAGGCCCGGCGTGCGCGCCGGGCCTCCTCGGGCCCAGGGGGTGCTCGTCATCACTTTGCCCTCGCGGTTCGCCACTGACGGCGCGATGGGGTCGGACGACTTCGGCCCTGCAGGGGACGGGCGCCTCGCTGGGTTTGGTACCGGCGGTTGCCTGCGGGACAGCCCCCTAACAGCTGACGACGATCAAGCCAGGGTCGTATGCGATCAAACCACCTGTGCCGAGGACTACAGGCCGAGGACGCTTCTCGCCCACGCAACCTCCTCCTCGGTAGCCGGCCCAAGCTCAGCCCGGGTATCGGCGAGGACGTCCGCGAGGCGTTCCTTCTTGGCTCGCTCGGCCATGGCGGTGGCCACCCAGGCACTCACCGAAGGGGCACGGCCCACCGCCACGTCTTCTTCTGCCTTACGTGCAAGGCTTTCGTCCACGGTGACAGTGGTCCTCCTCTGCATTTTCAGCACACTGCTAATGCGAAGAGCATGCGGAGTGCTCGTCTGGCTAGCGCGCCAGGCCATGAGCGTGCCGAAGCAGGTTCGCTCGTCTCTGACGACTTGTAAACTGGCCTGGGAGATCCTCCTGGCCAGGCCGGCCCGGTGGGCGTGGGCTGGGTAGGCCGGCCCCAGCAGGTGCTACACCAGGATCCCAGCCAACTATAGCCGTTGGGCCCGCCTCCGGCTTGCTTCCTCGCCGCTGCTGGTACTGGCCAGAGCGAGGATCCTGGGCCCCGAGGTGCGGCTTACCTTGGCCGCAACGCCTGGGGTGGTGCCATCCACCAGCAGGCCGCAGCCCTCGGCCTACGATGCTGGCCAGCATGACTGGGAGACCGACGGAGGCCGGGCTGGGCCGAGCTGAGGGTGCAAGCCAGCCGCCCCCGGGGGCCGTTGCGGCCGCCGGCTGCCAGGGCATCGATGGCCTTATAGCCCAGGGCCCTTTCGCCACGGTGCTGGCCGACCCGCCATGGCGCTTTGCCAACCGGACGGGCAAGGTCGCGCCGGAGCACCGGCGCCTGGCCCGTTACCGGACCCTTTCGGCCAAGGAGATCGCGGCGCTGCCGGTGGCCGACTTGGTGGCCGGCTCGGCCCACTGCTACCTGTGGGTGCCCAACGCCCTGCTGGCCGAGGGCCTGATGGTGCTCGAGAACTGGGGCTTCACCTACAAGACGAACCTGGTGTGGCACAAGGTCCGTAAGGACGGGGGCTCCGACGGCCGGGGAGTCGGCTTCTATTTCCGCAACGTGACCGAGCTCGTCCTCTTCGGGGCCCGGGGCGGGCTGCGCACCCTGGGGCCAGGCCGCTCGATGGTGAACCTCTTCGCTGCCCGCAAGCGCGAGCACTCCCGCAAGCCCGACCAGCTGTACGAGGTCATCGAGGCGTGCTCCCCCGGGCCGTTCGTGGAGCTCTTTGCCCGCTACCCGCGCCCGGGCTGGGCTGCCTGGGGTGAGGAGGCAGCCGACGGCGTGGTGCCCCAGGGCCGCCAGTACCCCGGGTACCGCTAGGGCTAGGGCTGCAGCGGTCTACAGGTCCGGTGCTGCCACCGGCCCGCGCAGCGGGCGGCCGGCGGCATCGAGGTAGCAGGTCCCGTCGGTGCCCAGGCGCCGGTACATCACGGCCAGGGCCTCGGGGTTGTCGTCCACGAGCACGAACCTCCTCCCGAGCTGGCGGGCCACCGCGCCGGTGGTGCCGCTGCCGGCGAAGAAGTCGAGCACCCAGGCGCCTGGCTGCGAGGAGGCCTGGACCACCCGGCGCACGACGCCCTCGGGCTTTTGGTTCGGGTACCCCGTCTTCTCCTTGCCGTTGGTGGGGACGATGGTGTGCCACCACACGTCGGTTGGGGCCTTGCCTCGGGCCGCCTTTTCGGCCGTGACCAGGCCGGGGGCCATGTAGGGGGCCCGGTCCACGGCGTCCTGGTCGAAGTAGTGGCGTTTGGGGCCCCGGACGTAGACGAGGATCGTGTCGTGCTTGGCCGGCCAGCGGCCCTTGGGCCGGCCCCCGTAGTCGTAGGCCCAGATCACCTCGTTCAAGAAGCACTCCCGGCCGAAGATGTCGTCCAGCATCACCTTGCAGTAGTGGGCCTCCCGGTAGTCGATGTGGAAGTACAAGGTGCCGTCCTCGCTGAGCAGCCGGCGGGCATGCTCGAGGCGGGGGCGGAGGAAGCCAAGGTAGTCGTCGAAGGCGTCCAGGTAGGACTTCCTCCCGGTTTCCACCGTGGCGTAGCTACGGCCGCCGAAGCCCCGCCGGTCCCCCTGGTCGGAGCGCCGGGTGCGCAGGGTGCGGCGCTGCTGGGCCCGGCCGGTGTTGAACGGCGGGTCGATGTAGATGAGCTGGAACGACCCGTCGGGCAGCTTGGGCAGCACGTCCAGGTTGTCGCCCAGCACCACGTAGCCACACCCGGGCCCGTTGAGGTCGATCATCGGCAGGCCTCCATGGTTGTTCCCCCGGCACCATAGCCCGCTTGGGTCAGGGCTCCCTGGCCGTGCTGGCCCCGGTGCCGGTGGAGGCGCAGGCAACGAAGCGCTCTGCCAGCTCGGGGGTAGCACTGAGGTGCTGGTGGAGGTAGCTGGCGAACAGGTGGGCACCCGCGAAGCCAGCCGTGGTGGCACCAAAACGGCTGTCCAGGGCCAGGGCCTCTCCCGCCGGTACCGTCTCGGAGCGGTGGAACTCGTGGCCCCGCAAGGCCGTGCCCCGCGGCCCGAAGAAGCTGGCTCGTTGCAAGGTGGCCTGGCGGTAGCCGATGGCCAGGCGCTCGGTCATCCGGGCCTGCACCCCCGGGAGGGCACCCGACATCGGGGTGCCGTCGAGGGACTCGCACAGCAGCAACAAGCCGCCGCACTCGGCCCAGGTGGCCATGCCCGCCTGCACCCGCTGGGCCAGCTGGGCGAGCAGCTGCCGGTTGGCGCTGATCTCGGTGGCAAAGACCTCAGGGAACCCACCTCCGGCGTACAGGCCGCGGCAGGCCTCAGGCAGGGACTTGTCGCACAGGGGGTCGAAGGGCACCAGCTCGGCCCCCGCCTGTTCGAGGAGGGCGAGGTTCTCCGGGTAGAGGAAATCGAAGGCGCGGCCCGAGCAGAGGGCCACCCTGGCCCGCCCGGCGGGGCGTGCCCTCGGGGCTTCGTCCACCCAGGAGCTCGGGGAAGTGGTGGCCAGCTTGACGATCGCCTCGAGGTCCAGGCCGCTGGCCACGACGTCGGCCAGCTGGCCCAGCGAGCGGCGCACGAGCTCGGGGGCCTCGACCACCGGCACCAGGCCCAGGTGGCGTTCCCGCCAAGCCAGGCGGTCGTCTCTGGCCAGGTGGCCCAGCACCGGGATGCCAAGGGGGGCCAGGGCCTCCTCCAGCAGCGAGGCGTGGCCCGGGCTGCCGGTCCGGTTGAGGACCACTCCGCCCAGGCGCAGGCTGGGGTCGAAGGTGGCGAAGCCGTGCACCAGGGCCGCGACCGACCCGCTCATGGCTTCGGCGTCGACGACCAGGACGACCGGGGCGCCCAGCAGCTTTGCTACCTCGGCGGTGGAACCGGCGGCCGGGGCGCCGGGGACGGTCGCATTGCCGTCGAAGAGGCCCATGACCCCCTCGACCACCAAGATGTCTGCCCCCGAGGCGGCCTCGGCCGCCAGGGAGGCCAACAGCGCCGGGCCGTGGAGGTAGAGGTCCAGGTTGTGCGAGGGCCGGCCGGTGGCAGCCCGGTGGTAGCCGGGGTCTATGAAGTCGGGGCCGACCTTGGCCGCGGCCACCCGCAGGCCGCGACGCGCCAGGGCGGCCATGACGCCGGTGGCCACGGTGGTCTTGCCCACGCCCGAGTGGGTGCCAGCGACCACGACGCTAGGGGCGAGCACCGGCATACGACCTGCCATCGTGGCACGGCAAGATTGGGCTGTGCGCGTACTGTCCCTCCTGCCCTCGGGGACCGAGATCGCCTGCCTGCTCGGCCTGGAAAGTTCCCTGGTGGGCGTGACCCACGAGTGCGACTGGCCCCCGAGCGTCCGGTCCAAGCGGCAGGTCACCCGTTCGCTGCTGCCTGAGGGGGCCACGCCCGCCGAGGTGGACCAGCTGGTGAGCGCGGCCGCCTCCGGGGGCAGCCCCACCTACTGGCTCGACCGGCAGGCCATCGCCGAGCTCAACCCCGACGTGGTGCTCACCCAGGACCTCTGCGCGGTCTGCGCTGTGCCCCGCGGCCACTTGGACGCGGCGCTGGGTAGCCTCGGCCTGCAGGCCGAGGTCGTGTCGCTCGACCCCTCTGGCCTCGACGACGTGCTGGCCAACATCCAGGCCGTGGGCCGGGCAACAGGGACTGAGGCGTTGGCCAAGGAGCTGACCGCAGCCCTGGCAGAGAGGCTCGAGGCGGTGGGACGCCGCGTCGCCGGACGGCCCCGGCCGAGCGTGGTAGCCCTCGAATGGGGGGCCCCACCTTATGGGGCGGGCCACTGGGTGCCCGAGATGGTCGAGCGGGCCGGTGGGCGGCCCTTGTTCAGTGAACCGGGTGCCTACTCCCAGCGCCTGACATGGGAGCAGGTCGGCGCAGCGGGGGCGGAGGTGGTGGTGTTCATGCCCTGCGGCTACGGCTTGGAGGCCGCTCGCACGGAGGGCATGGGACTGCTGGGCCGAGCTGAGCTGGCCGGGGCAGCCAGGGTCTACGCAGCCGACGCCGGGGGCTATTTCTCCCGCCCTGGCCCCCGCCTGGTGGACGGCGTCGAGGCTCTGGCGGAGGCCTTGCACGGTGGGGGCGAGGCGCCGGGCATCCTGGCCCGGTTGCGTTGACGGCGCCCGGCCTGGCGCCCCCCACCTCGCTGGCCGCTGCCAGCCCAGGCGGGCGACGCTGGGAGGACAAGAGGGGAGCGAGCGGGTGAGGCCCAGCGGGGCAGCCAACGACAGTACCCGGCTCGAAGATGCCCTGGCCAGGGTGGCAGACGCGCTCCCGTACCTGCGGGCCGTTGTCGGGGAGCCACCCGGCCTGCTACGGGACGGCGAGGAACTGGCCGATGGCCGCTGGTTATGCTGCGACCGGCTCTTGGGCGACCATGACTGGCTGCGCTCGGTGGTGAGGGGCGCCGGGCGGCGCTTGTCTGCCCCGGACGACGCTGTGGCCTCTTCGATCTTCGTGCAGGGCTACTCCTACCGGGCCCTGGCCACCGCCATCTCGTGTTACTTGCTGGGCGGCGCCCTGCCCAGCTCGCGCCCGGAGGTCATGGCCGTAGCGTTCTCCAAAGGGCGGCCGGTGTCCGTCGCTTACCGCCAAGCTCGCCTCCTGGTTATCGACGGCGCCTGCCGGCCCGCTGCGCCAACCGCACAAGCCGAGAAGGCCTCGGATGATCGGGCCGGGCCCTCTGGCAAGGCGAGGCCCCCGGGCAGGACGGGCCCGCTCGCCGGGGCGGACGGGCTGAGCTGGGCAGGAGCACTGGAGATGCTCTTGGAGGACGCCGTCGAGGCTCACATGCGCCCCTTGGTGACGGCCGTGCGCTCGTGCTTCAAGGTGGGCAGGCGCCTTTTGTGGGGCAACGTCGCCGCGTCGGGCGCGGTGGCCTTCCGTACCGTCGAAGGCTTGTTGGGCCCGGCGGTGAAGCCTCTGGGCGAAGCCTTCTTTGCGTTGGCCCCGCCCGAGCTCAAGGGCCTCGGCAGTTTTGCCACCGTCGAACATGGCGGGCGCAGCGCCTGGTACTGGGAAAGGCGCAACTGCTGCCTGTACGACCGCTTGCCGGGCGGGGTGCGCTGTGCTGACTGCAGCAAGCGCTCCGCCGAAGAGCGCCGGGCCTCGTACCTGGCTGTCTTGGAGGAAGAAGTGGGCGCGGAGGGCGGGCAGTGACCGGGCGGTTGGCCTAGGCCGGTGCGCCGACCGGCTGCAGGGGCGCCAACCGCGGTAACTTTGGTGACCATGAAAGCTGTACTTCGGCGGTGGCGGCGCTGCCCCAGGCCCATGGCGGGCATATTGCTGGCTGGGGCCTTGGGGCTGGGAGTACCCGTTGCTGGCCTCGGGGGCACGGCCTACGCCAGCGGGGCCTCGGGAGGCTACGGGCCCAACGTGTGCAAGCTCCTGCCCGCAGCCACGGTGGCCCGGCTCATCGGCCAGCGCGTCCCCCGTTCGGCCGACAAGCACTGGTCGCTCCTGGTGGGCTTGTCTCCCGAGCGTTACGCCAAGGGCAACCAGTGCGACTACTCCACCCCGGCTGACCCCGGTTACCCGTCGGTGCTCGTGATGCTCATCGTGACGAACGCCTCTTCCAAGTACCAAGGCGCGCTGAAGGCGGAGTTCGAGACCCCTACTACGGTGGCCCACTTGGGCAACCGCTCCTTTTTCGACACCGCCAACGGCCTGTACGAGCTTTGGGGGAAGTACGAGATCGAGGTAACTGGCACCCCCTCGCAGAACGACCAGTCCATGAGCCAGAACGTGGCCATCGCCAAGGCGCTTATGAAGGCGCTGCGCTGAGGCCCCCCACCTGGGCCGGACGGGCGTGAGCGGCTCGGCGCGCCCCAGCGGGGCTGCCCAGCACCGTTGCCCTGCGTGCGTTCGCCCGCCCGTGGTGGGAACATGGCGGCATGGAGCTGCTGACCGTTAAGGTTGAAAACCCCGACGGCCTCAACTTGGTCCTGGGGCAGAGCCATTTCATAAAGACCGTGGAAGACCTCCACGAAGCCCTGGTCGGCTCGTCGCCCGCTACCCGCTTCGGCTTGGCGTTCTGCGAGTCGTCCGGGCCTCGCCTGGTACGCCGCTCAGGCAATGACGGTGCCCTGGTGGAACTGGCGACGAGGAACGCCCTGGCCATAGGGGCTGGCCACTCGTTCATAGTGTTCCTCCGGGACGCCTACCCCCTCAACGTGCTGAACGCCATGAAGCAGGTGCCGGAGGTCTGCAACATCTACTGTGCCACCGCCAACCCGGTGACGGTCGTGGTCGCGGCCAGCGACGAGGGCCGGGGGATCCTGGGGGTCATCGACGGCGGGGCCCCGCTCGGCGTGGAGGACGAGGCCAGTGCAGCCGAGAGGAAGCAGCTGTTGCGGGCCATAGGCTACAAGCTTTGAGCTTCGGTGCCTGCTTGGTGCTGGGCCCGTTAGCTGGGCTGGCCCCCTCGGGCGCTCAGCTCATGTCGCCGGCTGGGGCCCGGTCCCCCGGGAGATGAGCACGCACACGGCCGCCACCAGCAGGCCGAGCGGCAACGCGTGGAGCTGGTAGGGCACCCGGCCGTGGCGACGGGCGGGGTGGCAAGTGCCCGCGACCGGCCCCGAGACGGCAACCCCAACACCATTGGCAGCGCGATCGCCACGAAGCTGAGCAGCGTCGCCGTGTTGGCACCGAAGTGCGGGCCGAGCAGGATGCCAAAGCCGGCGCCCCAGCACCCAAACCAGCGGCCCCCGGTCCCCGGGCAGCGGCAGCGGCCCGGCGCTGGCCGGCTTGCGTTGACCGGCCGCCTGGGCTGGGCTACCGTACAGCCAGCGCGCCCAGCGCGGCTAGGGGCCAAGTGGAGCACATTTGCCTTGGCGTTACCCACCAGCGCGCGGCGTGCCCGGGGACTGCACGTTCCCGCCAGACCACAAGGGAGAACCAATGATCGATCTGCCGGCAAAGAAGCGGGGGCCCCAGTTGGCGCGGGCCCTGACCGGTATTGTTGCCGCGGCTCTGGTCACGCCGATGGCGCTCGCCGGCCCTGCCGCCGCCTCGGCTCGGCCCAAGCCGCCCAATGTCACTGTGATCATGGGGACCACGGACCGGATCGTGTCTGCTGACCCGGCTGGCTCCTACGACCTGCCCTCGTGGACGATCGTCTGGAACGTCTACCAGACCCTCGTCAAGTACCCACCTGGGAGCACGAAGATAGTGCCGGACGCAGCAACCTGCCACTGGCAGGGCAGCGGCGCCACCGTCTATGTCTGCACCCTGCTGCCACACCAGTTCTTCTCCAACGGCGACCCCGTCACCGGCCAGGACGTCGTCTACTCGTTCGAGCGGGTGCTGAAGATCAACAGCCCTAACGGCGCCGCCGTCCTGCTCGCCCCGATGAAGAGCGTGAAGGCTTCTGGCAACACCGTCACCTTCACCTTGAAGTACAACGACGCCACCTGGCCCGACGTGCTCACGACCGGGGTCGGGGGCATCGTCGACGCCAAGGTGTTCCCCTTCGACAAGTTGCAGCCCGATGCCCAGATAATCGGCTCTGGGCCTTACGAGCTGCACTCCTACACGCCCAACCAGTTGGCCGTGTTCACCCCCAACCCGTACTACGGGGGCAACGACGTCCTCAAGAACAAAGAGTTCATCATCCGCTACGAGGAGAGCGCGACCACCCTCGTCTCTGACGTCCAGAGCGGGGCCGTGGACATCGCCTACCGGGAGCTGACCCCGACCCAGCTGACCGCCCTCAAGCGCTCCAAGGGCGTGACCGTGGTCAAGGGCCAAGGGATCGAGATCCGCTACCTGGTGTTCAACTTGAAGGTGATGCCAGGCTCCAACCCGGCCCAGAAGCTGGCCATCCGCCAAGCCGTGGCCTATGTGCTGAACCGCCAGGACATCGCCACCAACATCTACCACGGCATCGTGTCGCCCCTCTACAGCATCATCCCCAATGCCCTGCCCGGGCACATCGATTCCTTCCGGCTGGTGTACGGGTCAGCGCCCAACGTAGCCAAAGCCAAGAAGGTGCTGGAGGCCGCCGGGGTGCAGGTCCCGGTCAAGTTCACCCTGTGGTACAACACCAACCACTACCAGGACGCCGACCTGGCCACTGAGCTCCAGCGCCAGCTCAACGCTTCCGGCTTGTTCAACGTGTCGCTGTCTTCGGCCGAGTGGACGACCTACGACAAGTCGGCCACCACGGACCAGTACCCCGTGTACTTGTTCGGCTGGTTCCCCGACTACCCGGACGCGGACGACTACACCAGCCCGTTTTATTCCTGCCCACCGTTCATGGTCGACCACTACTGCAACGCCACAGTGGTGAAAGACATAGCCAAGGAGGAAGGCTCCACGGTGCCGGCAGTGCGCGACGCCGCGTTCAGGCAGCTGCAGCTCCAGACGGCCAAGGACGCGCCGCTGGTCCCGATCTGGCAAGGCGGCCAGGTGGCTGCCAGCCACGGCCCGGTCACGGGCTTGAAGCAGACGCTTGACCCCTCGTACATCTTCCGGTTCTGGTTGATAGGCAAGTCTTAGGGGCAAGACGCTCCGGCCGGTGGGAGGCGGCCACCGGCCGGCGGCGGGCCAGCTGGTGTTAGCTTTCTAGGAGGCCAGGGCCATGGCATCGACCTCGGGGTCGCTCCGGCGTTACCTCTTGACGCGCCTCGCGCTGGTCGTCCCGATGGTCTTCATCCTGCTCACGATGGTGTTCGTGCTGCTGCGGGTGGCACCTGGGAACCCGATAGTGGCCGCCCTGGGCGGCCACCTCTCACCCTCGCAGCTGGCCGCCCGAGAACGGGCGGCTGGTTATGACAAGCCGCTGGTCGTCCAGTACGGCGAGTACCTGCGCCAGGTGTTCACCGGCCATTTCGGCACGACCCTCACCGACCAGCGGCCGGTGACCCAAGTCATAGCCCAGAACGGCGCCGCCACCCTCGAGCTCACGGTGGCGGCCATGCTGGTGGCGTTGGCCGTGGGGATCCCTTTGGGGATGCTGGCTGGGCGCCTGCGTGACACCTGGGTGGATGCCGGGGCGCGGGGCTTCGGCATCGTCATCTATGCCGCGCCAGTGTTCTTCCTCGGCCTGCTGGCGCAGTTGGTGTTCGGCACCTACCTCGGCTGGTTGCCGACGTCGAGCCAGGCCAGCGTGCTCGTCCAGGCCACCCTCCAGCCCCATACCAACATCTTGTTGCTGGACGCCATGATCGACGGCCAATGGGGGGACATCCCCAACCTCCTGGCCCACCTGGTCATGCCGGCAGTCACCTTGGGCCTGGTCATTTCCGGTGTAGTTGTGCGGCTGGTACGGGTGAACGTCATCCAGGCCATGAAGGGCGACTACATAGAAGCGGCCCGAGCGAGAGGGTTGCGGGAGCGGGACGTGGTCGTCCGCCACGCCTTCAAGAACGCTCTGGTGCCCATCGTCACGGTGACCGGGCTCCAAGCCGCGCTCTTGCTCTCCGGGGCCGTGCTGACCGAGGAGACCTTCAACTGGCCGGGCATAGGCAACGAGCTCATCTACTACCTGGAGAACCGGGACTACATCGCAGTACAGGGCATCATCACGGTGTTCGCCTTGGCGGTGGTGGCCATCAGCCTGCTCATCGATTTCATCAACGCCTGGGTGGACCCAAGGGTCAGGTACTGATGACGACCGGTGCCGTGGTGCAAGAGCAACGGGACGAGCCTGGGTTGGCCGCCGGCCCTCGTGCCCTCGGGCCCGGCCGGGCCCGGGGCGTACGCCACCTGGTGGCGCCGCTGCTTTCCGCCCGCGGGCTGCCACGGTGGCTCCTGTGGACGGGGCTGGCGCTCACCTCCCTGTTCGTCGTCCTGGCGGTGTTCGCCCCGCTGGTGTCTCCCTACGGCTTCAACCAGTACATGGCCCACGGTGCCCGGTTCCCTCAGCAGGCCGGGCCTTCGGCGGCGCACTGGTTCGGCACGACGGTCCAGTCCGAAGACGTGCTTTCCCGGGTGATATACGGGGCGCGCACGTCGATCGAAGTAGTCGTGCTGGCGGTTTGCTTCTCCCTGGTCATTGGGGTGCCCCTCGGCCTGGTCTCCGGCTACTTCGGAGGCTGGGTGGACCGGGGCTTGGTGCTGGTGAACGACTCGGTCTTCGCCTTTCCCTACTTGTTGCTGGCCATCGTGATCGCCTTTTTGCTCCAAGGCTCGGTCGGTGGCGGGGTGGTGACGGCGGCCATCGCGATCACGGTGGTGTACGTCCCCCAGTACTTCAGGGTCGTCCGCAGCACCGTGCTTTCCGTGCGCGAGGAGCCCTATGTCGAAGCGGCCCGCGCCCTTGGGGCGCGGCCGCGCACGGTCATCCGGCGATACGTGTTCGCCAACGTGGTCCAGTCGGTGCCCGTGGTCGCCTCCCTCAATGCCGCCGACGCCATTTTGACCCTGGCCGGGCTGTCCTTCCTGGGCATCGGCATGGACCCGTCGGCCGCGGCGGAGTGGGGCTATGACGTCTCCCGGGGCATTGCCGATGCTCAGGCCGGGTACTGGTGGACGGGGCTGTTCCCCGGGCTGGCCATCATTTTGCTGGTGACCGGGTTGACCCTGGTGGGGGAGGGGCTGAACGACTCCCTGAACCCCGTGCTGCGCCGGCCGGCCCACCGCCGCCCGCTGCTCCCTGCCCCCGAGGTCCCCGGTGCAGGGGCAGGCAGCCTGGCCCACGAAGGCTTGACATCCGCCGGCCCGGGGTTGTCGCTCCCGGACGCGGGGTTGGCGCTCCAGGGCGGGGCGGGCGCCGTGGGCTTGGAGCAGGCAGGGCCCGGCCAGGTGGATGGGCGTGGCGCGGCCAGCCCGGTCATAGCCGTGTCCGGGTTGCGGGCTTGGTACGGCACCGAGCGGGGGCCGGTGCGGGCGGTGGACGGCGTGAGCTTCCAAGTGGCCGAGGGGGAAACGCTCGGGCTGGTCGGGGAGTCGGGTTGCGGCAAGTCCACCCTGGGGCGGGCGCTGCTCGGGCTGCTGCCGGAGGGGACCAGCTGTGACGGGGAGATCCGCTTCGGGGGACGGGACCTGCTAGCGGCTTCGGCGGCCGAGATGCGGGCCATGCGGGGGCCGGCTCTCGGGCTCATTTTCCAGGAGCCGATGACGAGGCTCGACCCGCTCATGCGGGTGTCGGAGCACTTCGCGGAGGCGCTGAAGGCCCATGAGCCTGATATATCGGAACAAGAGGTGCGGGAACGCTCGCTGGAGGCGTTGGGCTCGGTCGGGATCCCGCCCACCCGGTTCACCAACTACCCCCATGAGTTCTCCGGGGGTATGCGCCAGCGGGTCATGATAGCCCTTGCCCTCGTCCTGCGCCCGCGCTTCATAGTCGCCGACGAGCCCACGACCGCCCTCGACGTCCTGGTGGAAGCCCAGATCCTGGAGCTGCTCTCGCAGCTGAGGGCCCGCACGGGTGCCGGGCTCCTGCTCATAACCCACAACCTTGGGATCGTGGCCGAGTCCTGTGACCGGGTGGCGGTCATGTACGGCGGCCGTATCGTGGAACAAGGACCGGTGCGCGACGTGTTCGCGCACCCGCAGCACCCTTACACCGAGGCGCTGCTGGGCTCGACCATTTCCCTGTCCACCCGTACTTTGCGTTCCATCCCCGGCGCGCCGCCGGACTTGCACCAACCGCCACCGGGTTGCCGCTTCCACCCCCGCTGCCCGTTGGCGATGGAGGTGTGCCGGGCCCTGTCCCCGCCCCTGGTCAGTCGGCAGGGCCACTCGGTGGAGTGCTGGGCCCGCACCCCCCCAGGCACGGTCCCCCCGGGCCAGGACGCCCGGCTGCTCATCGAAAGTGGCTCGGTTGCTGACGAAGCCTGATGGGCACAAGCCCGCGCCGTCGCCGGGCAGTGCCCGGGGGCCAATGCTCCTCGAGGTCCGCGACCTGCAGGTGCACTTCGGCCTACGGGGCGGGTTCCTCCAGAGGGTGCTCGGCCGTGACGTGGGGGCGGTGAAAGCGGTCGACGGTGTGAGCTTCTCGCTGGGCCGTGGTGAGGTGCTGGGCATAGTGGGGGAGTCGGGCAGCGGGAAGACCACCCTGGCCAAGGCGGTGCTTGGCCTGTTGCGGCCGACAGCCGGTTCAGTGGTGCTGGAGGGCGAGGTCATCTCCAAGCTGCCCGAGCGGCGGGTGCGCCCGTTGCGCCGGCACATGCAGCCCGTTTTCCAGGATCCCCGTGCTTCTTTGAACCCGACCATGACCATCGAAGAGGCGGTAGGCCACCCCCTGCGGATCCATCGGCTGGGGTTGACCCCCGACGAACGCCGGGCCAAAGTTGCCGAGGCGCTGGAACGGGTCGGCCTGGTCCCGGTGGCTCGCTTCCTGCCTCGCTACCCGGGCGAGCTTTCCGGCGGCCAGCGCCAGCGGGCCGCCATCGCCCGGGCTATCATCCTGGGGCCGGCGCTGGTCGTGGCCGACGAGCCGGTGTCGATGCTGGACATGAGCGTGCGGGCGAAGATCCTCCAGCTGCTGGTCGACCTGAAGCGGGACCTAGGCTTGACATACATCTACGTGACCCACGACCTGGCCACGGCCCGGTTCTTTTGCGACCGGGTCGCCATCATGTACTTGGGCCGGGTAGTCGAGATCGGCACGGTGGACGAGCTTTATGCTCACCCCCGCCACCCTTATACTCGTTCGCTGCTCGAGGCCATACCAGAACCCGACCCCGAGCACCGCATCCCGCACCGCCTGCCTCGGGGCGAAGTCCCCGACGCGGCGGCACCGCCGCTTGGGTGCGCGTTCCACCCCCGCTGCCCCGAGGCGTTCGGGCCGTGCGGCTGGGAGAGCCGTGACTTGCGTTCCTTGCTGGAGGCCCGCTGGGCCGCCCTGGGCCCCGAAGAGTACCGGCGCGAGCGCGAGGTGCTTGGGGACCTGTCCGGGCTGTCGGTGCCCTCCTTGGACGTGGTGGTCCCCGCCGCCTCGGGCCGGGGCAGCCAGGCGGTGGCCGACCTCCTGGAGCAGCACCGGGCGGCGGGCCCGGACGAGCCGCTGTGGCGTGGGGTCGCCAGCACGCACGTGGTGCCTGCCGGTGTGCGCGTGCGTTTTCGCGCCCACGCCGAGCCTGTGCTGCAGGAGGTGGGAGCGGCCGGGACGAAGGTGGCCTGCCACCTCTACCACGAGCCCGTCTTAGGGGAGCCCGTCCCGGGGGAGCATGGCGGGGCATGAGGGCGGCACCTGGTTGGCTGGGCACCCGGTTGGCCAGGGCCGGTCGGCTGAGGCTGAGGAGGCGGTCGGCCAAGGGGCTAGTCGGCTGAGGGGGCGGTTGGCTGAGAGGGCGGTTGCCGGTTTGAGCCGCTAGCGGCCGGCCAACCCGTTGTTGCGCTCGTTCACCAGGTCGAAGAGGGGTTCGGCGTTGCCGAGCACAGCAGTGGCCTGGGCCAGCCGGGCGATGCGGAACGCCTCGAGCAACTTCTGGCTTGATATGTCCTCGGTACGGGCCTTTTTGAGCATGACCTGAGCACAGGCGTGGTTGGACGTCGCCAGGGCCACGGCCAGGTAGATGAGCGTGCGCGTCTCATTCGACAGGGCGCCGCCCTCAGGGGGCATGGCATAGCCCTTGGAACGAGCATGCTCGAAGATGAGCGTCGGGTCGGCACTGACCGACTTCTCGATAGCGGCGGGGACCTCGCCCAAAGTCTCGCGCATCTGGGCCAGGATGTGCTCGGCGCTGGGGGCCTGAGCCGTCTCTGCGCTGGGGGCCGGGGTTGGCATTGGGTGCCTCCTTGGTAGCTGGGATGTTCCCTCCATGGTCGCCTGGACAGTGCCGGTCGCCGTCAGTGCTGGCACCCAAAGACGCCCCCAGCGGGCGTGAAACTTCGCCTTCCGGCTGACCGGTAAGAGCTGTTGGCGAGCCAGGGGCCGTGCCGTCCCCGCCGGTCAAGCTGCCGGTGCCCGGGCAAGGGCGGGTGCACCTGCCCCGGGTGCCTATAGTCGCTTTGGTGGACAGCGGCACAGAGCCAAGCCCAGGGCCGGCCGGGAGCCGCGCCCCGGCCAAGGCCGCACCCGCGGCCGCCCCCGCCCGGGTGGTGCTGGCTGACGACGACGTGCTGCTTCGCGAGGGGCTGGCCAGCTTGCTGGAGCGTTCGGGTTATGTGGTCGCCGGCCAGTGCGGCGAAGCCACCACCCTCGTCAACCTGGTCGCCGAGCACCGCCCCGAGCTGGCGGTCGTCGACATCCGTATGCCCCCCAAGCACGGCACCGAGGGGCTGGAGGCCGCCAAGTACATCCGGGAGAAGTTCCCCGGCACCGCCGTGCTCGTGCTGTCCGCGTACGTCGAGGTCGAACAAGCCATGGAGCTGCTGGCCGCTGGCGGGGGCAGCGGCTACCTGCTGAAGAGCAGGGTCACCGACGTGGACCAGTTCCTCGACACCGTGGAGCGGGTGCTGAAGGGTGGCTCCGTGGTCGACCCCGCGCTGGTCCGTGAGCTCGTTGCAGCGCGGCGCGCCCACGACCCCTTGGCGGAACTGACCGAGCGCGAGCGCGAGGTGCTCGCCCTCATGGCTGAAGGGCGCTCCAACGCCGGGATCGCCCGCCGGCTTTATGTGTCTGAGGGGACGGTGGAAAAGCACGTCCACAGCATCCTGAACAAGCTGTTGGTCCCCGAGACCGACGAAGACCACCGCCGTGTCCTCGCCGTGCTCGCGTTCTTGAGCTCCCGCTGAGGTGTGCTACGTCAAGGCCAGGTCGGGCTGGGGCCCGGCTGTGGCCGGCACACCATCGCGGTCGCCCGGGCGGCCGGTCCCGCCTGAGAGCCTTGGCAACCCGTGGGAGGCGTGCCTACGTGCTGAGGGGGAGCACGGCCCTCAAGGTCGTACCGGCGCCGAGCGGGCTTTCGACCGAGAGGCTGCCGCCAAGGGCCTCGACGCGGTCCTTCAGGCCGATGAGCCCCGAGCCGGCTGCCGGGGCCGCACCACCTCGGCCATCGTCGCTCACCGAGACCAGCAATTGTTGGCCACTTATTTGCACCCCGATCCGGACGACCGATGCTTGGGCGTGCTTGGCCACGTTGGCGAGGGCTTCCGAGACGACATAGTAGGCTGCCACTTCCACCGCTTCGCCAAGACGGCCTTCGGCTGCTACGTCGAGCTCGACCGGGACGGCTGAGCGGCGGGCCAGGGCCCTCAAAGCCGGCCCGAGGCCACCGGAGTCCAAGACCGCCGGGTGGATGCCCCGGGCTGTCTCGCGCAGGTCGTCCAAGACGCCGGCCAGGCCCTCGACCAGCCGGTCCAGCTCCGCCCGGAGCTCGCTCAGCCGGGCCGGCACCGACGCCTGGGCGGCCCGTAGCTCGAGGGCGAGCGAGACAAGCCGTTGCTGGACGCCGTCATGGAGGTCCCGCTCGATCCGCCGCCGAGCCTCGTCGGAGGCAGCGACGATGCGAGCGCGCGAAGCGCGTAGCTCGGCCCGGCTGTTGGCGTTCGCGATGACGGTCGCGATGAGCTCGGCGAACTCAGCCAGGCGTGCCCCCGCGTCGGCCGGCAGCTTGCTCTTGGCCCTGGGGCAGGCCACGACGACCCCCCAGGGCTGGCCCTCTACGTGCACCGGCGCGGCCAAGGCCTGGCAGTTGCGGGCCAGGCTGGGCCGGGCGCCCAAGGGGCGGCCCGAGCTGCCCCGATCGGTCCCCTGGGGGCTCGGGCGCACCGGCTCGGCCGCCTGCGCCGGCGTAGCGGTGGCCCCGTCAGCCCCCTGCGGGCCGGGGCCCAAGCCTGCGGCGGCGAGCACCACCCAGGCATCGCCAAGGGCCCGGGGGCCCGTCCTGGCCCACAGGGCGACCGGGGTGACCTCTCCGTCAGGGCCGTAGCGCCCCAGGGCCACCATTTCCCCGGGCAGCAGGCCGCCCAGTTGGTCGGCGAAGGCGCTGAAGAGCTCCTCGGGCGGCGCGCCTTGCGCTACCAGGCTGGAGAGGCGCCGGTAGGTGGCCTGCTGGTGGGCCAGCTGCTCGAGCTCGCGCGAACGCGCGCCCTTTAGCATGCTGTGCCCCAGGGGAGGTGCGGGCCGGGCACCGAGGCAGTAGGCGGGAGCGGCTCCTGGTGGGTCACAGTGCCTACCCCCAGAGCGCAGTCGTGGCCTCGGTGGGGCCGGCCCATGGGGCCCAATGCTAGGTGGGCGGAGGCGGCGACGGTCCTGGCCAGCACCAAACCTGCCTACCTGCTAGCCGCAGTTTCTTCCTCGCGCCGGGGGCTCGAGGTCTCGTCACAGCCCGGGCAAGGCGACGGCTCAGCTGAGCTAGCCGGAGCGCCTTGGCCTCCAGCGTGGCGGTGGACGGCCCAGGGGTGGGGCCGGCGACGTGCCCCCAGGCGGCCGGCGAGCTCGATGCCTGCCCACGCCCCCCAGCCCACCGGCTGCAGGGCCCAGAAGCTGACCGCACGGTACAAAAGAGTGGTGGCCAGGGCAGCAGCTACCGGCATGCCATAGGCCACCAACAGGGCGGTGAGGCTGGCTTCGACCACGCCCAGTCCCCCCGGGGTGACCGGCAAGGAGACCGCGACCTGGGTGAGGCCGTAAGCGGCGAGCAGGCCCCGCCACGGCACCGCCGCCTGTAGCGCCCAGGCGGACGCCACCAGGCAACCGGCGTCGAAGAGCCAGTTGGCCAGGGCGAAGAACACGGCTTTGGCCCATTCAGGCGCTCTGGGGCGGACGGTCCGCACGCCGTCCCACAGGCGGCCCAGCCCGGCCACCAGCACGCGGCCCGGTTGGCCGGCCCTCCCCACTGCCTGCCAGCCCCGCTGTGCCACCTCGCGCAACCTGGGCCTGCGGCTGAGCACCAGGGCGAACAGGCTGGCAGCGACCGGGATGGCGGCAAGCCCGCCCGCCACGGGCCGCAGGCTGGCCAGCGGCCCGCGCCGCCCGGCCACGAACGCACCGGCCACGATGACCACGAACAGGGCGAAGGTGGACAGTGCCCCGGCCGTGAGCAGCGCCCACACCGCGAGGGCGCGCCCGGCCCCCCGGCGGCGCAACTGGGCGAACGACCACGTGGCTCCCCAGGCGACGCCCCCAGGCAAGGTTGTCCCGAGGGCATTGCCGGCAAAGGTGACCTCGGCCATCGACCAAATCCCGAGCTTTACCCCGCCGCTCAGCAGTAGCCAGCGCTGGAGGCGGGCGAAGGCCATCATGGACAACACTTCGGCCCCGATGGCTGCGGCCAGGCGGTACGGGTCGACGTGCCTCAGAAGGTGGGCCGCCGAGGAGATGTCGCTGCTGTGGGAGACAGCCACGCCCGCCGCCGCCCCCACTACCGCCAGGGCGGAAGCGGCTCGCAGCCGCCCCCGCCAGGCCGGGCTTAGCAGCGGTGCCATGGCGGGGGCCGCCCCTTCGCCTTGGGCCTCTGTTGAGGCTGCTCAGTGCCCAGCGCTGAGCGCGCCGTGGGCGCCGTGGGCGCCGTCGCCGTCACCGTTGCCCGGTGGCGAGCCAAGGTCCGGGGCCGGGGAGCCGGGTGAGGTACGCGAGAGCTCCCCGCGGGCGATGGCCCAAGCACTGCCTGCGGCCACGACGACCCAGAACAGCCCCAGGGCCACGAACAGCCCGGCTCCGGCCCAGTCGAGCCAGCTCAGGCCCCAGGCTTTGGCCAAGGCCAAGGTGGCCACGGTGTACGCCCCGAGCGGGAAGGTGAAGGCCCACCAACCCACGCTATAGGGGAGGTGGCCATAGGACAGGTACCGAGCGAGCAGGACGGCCGCGGCCACCAGCCACCAGGCCCCGAAGCCCCACAGGGCCGTAGCCGCCAGCTTGGAGGCCAAGGCGACCGAAGCGGTGGCCGGCCCGAAGACGGCGGTGCCGACCGACGACAGTTTCACCAAGGCGAGGGCCCCTACGCCTATGGGGCCGAGGCCGATCCAGATCGACGGGGCCAGCCCGGCGTGGGGGAGCGGGTACATGACCAGGCGGTGGTGGAGCATGGCCATGACGAGCAGGTAGAGCAAGAAACCCATGCCCCAAAAGCCATAGGAGGCCACCAGCAGGTCACGGGCCACGGCCGGTGTGGCGCCAGGCACGAGCGGGGCGAGGACGAGGGGCACCACTATGTTCGCGACCGGAGGGATGAACCACCCACCGTTGACTGCGTCAGGGGCGAGGCCAGGGCGGGCGAAGAGGATGTAGGCGAAGACAAGGCTCACCAAAAAGGCGAGCGGCACCCCCGCCCAGTCAAAGCTGACCACCAGGTCGCGCACCACAGGCGCTGAGAACCACGTCGGGCCGACTGCAGCAGCGGCCGCAGCCAGGACCAATATCCCCCCGGGGAGGGTGCCGTACAGCGCCCCCAAGGTCGGGTCCCGCAGGTCGGCCAGGGCGGCCCTCGGGTGCAAGATGAAGCGGCCCAGGTAGCCGAGGGCCAGCAGCGCCGCCAGGACGGCCGCAGCGATGGCCATCACCTGGCCGAAGGTCCGTCCCGCCGACGCCAACGACGGTGCCCCGCCGGGGTCCATGGACGCTGCCACCCCGACGATGGCCGTGCCCATGACTGCCCCGTACCACCCGGGGTGAAAGCCGCGCAGACGGGCCAGCGGTGCGCCAGTGGCGGCGCGCCCCGGCGGAGTAGCAGCCGTGCCGGGGGCGCCGGCTAGGTCGGCAGGAGAAGTTCTGGTCTCGCTCATTTCGTTCCCTTCCCTTTCTTTGGCAGTGCTTTCTTTGGCAGTGCTTTGCCCGCGGGCCTTGGGGAGGGCAGTGCCGGCACTGTCCCGGCCGTCCCCGACGTCCCCGGCGGTGAAGGCGGCGCAGGTGGCGTATTTGCCGCCTCGGTCTGGTGTTGCAGGTACAGATCCCTCACGGCGCTGGCCGACAGTTCCCACTTGGAGAGGAACCCAGCCGCGGGGCTGGCCTCCACCAGGTCGACGAAGTCGGCCTCAGCGTGGGTGGAGATGAGCACGACCGCCCGGGCGGGGCCCGGGTCGTCGTCGTAGAGCTGGCGAGCCAGCTCAAAGCCGTCGTCAGGGCCGAGGAAGATGTCGACCAAGATGACATCTGGGCGGAGCTCCCTGGCCAGCTGGAGGCCCTGGGCGCCATTGCGGGCGACCCCAGCCACCTCGAGGCCCTCACGTTCGAGCAGGGCACGGGCGGCCCGGAGGAAGCCCTCGTTGTCGTCTACGACCAGGCAACGCAGTGGCTCGGGGGCAGGGCTGGCCAGCTCAGGGGGGCCGGCGCTCGCCCTGCTTTGCAGTGCCTCATATGCCATGGTCGGGCCTCCTTGGGAGTGGGCTGAGGGTGCGCTGAGATCGCCATGACGGCAAAGGGGCCCGAGGCCAAGAGGTTGGTGGCCTCGGGCTCCTTCAGGCCTGAGCCTTATGCGACGGCCCTGAGCTCCTCGGCGGAGCGTCCGGCCTCGAGCGGGGCCGCGCTCGCCTTGCGGATGGTCCGGCCCTTGACCAGTTCGTAGGTCGCCACACCGGCGGCCGTGACGGCCAGCGTGGTGAAGGCGATCGCGTAGGCGAAGGACCCCCAGGTCACTACGTCGCCGGCGAAGACGACCGACGCTATCGTCGCCCAGATGGCCAGCGTCCCGGTGAGCCCGTCCAAGACGTGCTCGGCCACACTGGCGTGACGGTCGAGCTGGGCCACCCCGACCAGGGCGAGCACGCCCAGGGCCACGCTGAACATGAGCCAACCGGCCACAGTGGCGCTGAACACCAAGCTGGCGACGATGAGGAACACAGCCACGAAGGCAAGGGTGATATTGGCAGCAAGCCGTGCGATCCTCATTCCGACTACCTCCTTTTTGGGTTGCCGCCTCCTTTGAGGCGAACAACGTTCCTTGGTCCTCATGGTGGCGCCCGGGGAGCCGGCGGCCAACGTGGCCAGCACCAAACTTCCCTACCGGCTAGCCCTACTCTTGTGGCCCCTGCCAGCCGCAGCCGCCTGGTAGGCCCTTGCGCACCAGCCGGGCACGTCCATGCGCACCAGCCGGGAGGCCGAGGCATCGGGACCTTCGGCCCTAGTTGCCTCAACAGGTGTTGATGTAATACTGGTGACGTGAGCACATCAATCAATGTTGCAACAACGTCCGTTAGTATGCCTGGCGACATTGCCCCGGCTGGCGCCGCGTTGCTCAAGGCGCTGGCCGACCCGACCCGTAGGCGGGTCTTCCTTGCCGTGATGGCGGGCGAGATCTGCAACTGCGAGCTTTCCGAGGCGCTGGGCCTGCCCCAGAACCTGGTCTCCCACCACGTGCGCAAGCTGCGCGAGGCGGGCCTGGTCGAGGAGCACCGGGACCCTCACGACGGGCGCTGGGCGCACATTGAGGTGGACCGCGATGGCCTGCAGGCCGGGTGGGAGGCCCTGGAGGCGGTGCTGCACCCCACGCTCGTCGGTGAGCGGGTGCCGGCCTGCCGGGCCCGGGCGCGTGAGGCAGCTCGTCACCCCCGCCGGGGTGAAGCCCGTTGAGCGCCCTAGAGGGCCCGCTCGAGGGCCCTGCAAGCAGCTTGGTGGGCCCAGCAGCTCGTCCCGCCGGCAGTGAGGCAGGCCACCTGGACGCCACGGGCCACTTCGCCCTGGGCGCGACTGCTCGGGGCAAGCCGTGGCTGGTACCTGCGGTGGTGGCCGGGACAGGCGCCTGGTTCGCCCTGTACATGCAACTGGGCCGCTTTGCCGGTTGGCTCTCCTACGACTTGCTCGGCCTCGACCGCCGTACCCACCTGGCCAGCGCGGTGGACTTCTTCGCCACTGACGTGCCCAAGATCTTCCTGCTCCTGTCAGGGATCATCCCGCTGGTGAGCGTGGTGCGCAGTTACTTCCCGCCGGAAAAGGTGAGGAACGTGGTAGCCGGCAAGGGCGAGCTGGTGGGCACGGTGCTGGCCGCGTTGCTGGGCGTGGTCACGCCGTTCTGCTCGTGCTCAGCCGTGCCCATGTTCATCGGCTTTGTCGAGTCGGGGCTGCCCCTCGGGGTCACCTTCGGGTTCCTGATCGCTTCTCCGGTAGTCAACGAGGTGGCCCTGGTGCTCCTGGCCGGCCTGTTCGGCATAAAGGTGGCCTTGCTGTACGTAGGCCTGGGCTTGGTGGTGGCCATCATCGGGGGCACCGTGATCGGCCGGCTCCACCTCGAGTCCCAGGTCGAAGACTACGTGTACAAGGTCAAGGTGGGCGAGGCGGCAACCGTACGGCTCGCCTTCGAGCGACGCCTGGCCGACGCTTTCGCCTACACCAAGGACATCCTGCGCCGGGTGGGGCCGTGGGTGCTGGGTGGCATCGTCCTCGGGGCCGCCATCCACGGCTACGCGCCGACTGGCTTTGTAGCCCACTATGCCGGGCGGGGCAACCCCTTGGCCGTGCCCATGGTGGTGCTGATCGCCGTGCCCCTTTATTCGAACGCCGCCGGCACCATACCCATCGTGCAAGCCCTCATCCAAAAGGGCCTCCCCATGGGCACAACCCTTGCCTTCATGATGGCCATCACCGCCATATCCACGCCGGAGATGATCATCCTGCGCAAGGTCATAAAGCCCAAGCTGATCACCATCTTTATCTCCGTGGTGACCCTGGCCATCATCATGATCGGGTACGTCTTCAATGCGGTGCTGTAGAGATGGCGTCCTGTCGCGGGCTGTGGCCTCCCACCACCCCTGTCACTACTGAAGGAGGGAGCGGGCAATGAAAGCGCTCCAGGCACACCTCAACAAATGGTTGCTGGCCTATGTGGTCGTAGTAATGGGCTTGGGCGTGCTCCTGGGGCACCCCCATGCCGAGGCCAGCTGGGTAAAGGCCCACCAAGGGGGCATAAGCACCCTCACCACGGTGGCTGTGTTCATGATCATCTACCCGATGATGGCGAACCTGCGCCTGGAGGGCCTGCTGAAGGCCGGGAAGAACCTGAAGGGCCTGGTGCTGGCCCTGGTGTTCAACTTCGTCTGGGCACCATTGTTGGGCTACGGCTTGGCCCACCTGTTCATCACCGACAACCCGCCCCTTGCCCTCGGGTTCTCGATGGCATTTTCACCCATGGTGGCAGTCCCGGCAGCCACCATGCCCATATTCCAGATCCTGCTCATGGTCGTGTACCTGAAGCTGGCTGGCGTGGTCAGGGCGTACTTCGCCCAGGGGCGCTCCCGAGAGGGCGCTGGGACAGCACAAGGAGAGCCATATGAACATGAAGGTGAAGGTACTGGGGACCGGTTGCGCCAACTGCAAGCGTCTTGAGGCCATGGTGCGGGAGGTGGCGTCCGAGGCGGGGCTCCAGGTGGAGCTCGAGGAGGTCAGGGACATCGCCGCCATCATGTCCTACGGGGTCATGCACACGCCTGGGCTCGTGGTCGACGGCGAGCTCAAGGTGAGCGGCCGGGTGCCGTCCAAGGCAGAGGTCGCCAAGTGGCTCACGGCATCAAGCAAGAGCTGAGCGATGGGTACGTCGGCTACTAGGCAGAGCTCGTTGGCCGAGCAGGCTTCGGTCATCAAGGATCTCGTGGACGACGGGACCGGGCCCCGTTGCCGTGCCCCTGCTCGCCCCGGGTGACGGCACCACGTCCTTCCCACCTTCGAGCCCCTAAAACGCCACCGTTACTGCCAAGCCGTCATGAGGGCGCGCCACGGGACGTCGGTGACCCTGGACGGGCCCAGCATGTCCTGCCCGGCGGCAGCGGCAGCCGTACCATGGCGGTACGCTAGGTTCAAGTATGCTTGAAGCAAGATTGGTTGAAGCTGCCCAGGCTGATGCGGCGCACGGCGGGGCAGCAGGGCTTTTGGGGGCGTTGGCAGACCCGTTGCGCCTGGCGATCGTGGGTGTGCTGTCCCGAGGCGAGCATTGCGTGTGCGACATACGCGCGGAGCTGCCCGTCGCCGAGAACCTGCTTTCTTACCACCTGAGGGTCCTCCGGGAGGCGAAGCTCTTGACGGCCACCCGCCAGGGCCGTTGGGTCTACTACCGCTTGGACCCAGACGGCTTCGCCGCCCTGTGGGCTGCACTGGCGGCTGCCGGCGTGCCCCTGCCGGGCGAGGCGGTTGCCACTGGCCGTGCCGGGCGGAGCTGCGCTGAAGGCGAGGTGGCGCCGTGACCAGCACCACCAGCGGCACCGGCACTACCCGCACCAACAGCGGCACCAGCACCAAGGCTGAGGCTACTGAGGCTACAGAGGCGGGCATGGAAAGGGAGGCTGTTGTGGGAGGGCGTCCAGTCGCGGCGCCACGGCCGGTCCGCCGAGCGCAGCCGGTCGTCCAGGACAGCCCCGTCGTTTCCCGGCTTTCGCGCGTGGACAGGTTCTTGCCCGTGTGGACCGGGGCCGCCATGGTTGCCGGGCTGTTGCTGGGCCGGGCGGTGCCGGGCCTCAACGACGCCCTAAGCAAGGTGGCCATCCACGGCACCAGCCTGCCGATCGCGCTGGGGCTTTTGCTCATGATGTACCCGGTCCTGGCCAAAGTCCGCTACACGGAGGTCGCCCGCATCGCCGCCGACCGGCGCATGATGGCGGCTTCGCTAGCGATGAACTGGGTGGTCGGGCCGGCCGTCATGTTCGGGCTGGCTTGGGCGCTCCTACCTGGCCAGCCTGCGTACCGCAGCGGCGTCATATTGGTCGGCCTCGCCCGCTGCATTGCCATGGTGCTCATCTGGACCGACTTGGCGGCCGGCGACCGGGAGATGGCGGCCGTGCTGGTCGCGTTGAACGCCGTGTTCCAAGTCCTCGCGTATGCCGCCCTGAGCGTGTTCTACCTGGACGTGCTGCCCCGCTGGCTTGGCCTGCCCACCCAGCACCTGTCGGTGTCGATGGCCACCATCGCCACCACCGTGGCCGTGTTCCTGGGCGTCCCGCTGGTTGCCGGGTACCTTACCCGCACCCTGGGCGAGCGGGCACGGGGGCGCCAGTGGTACGAGAGCCGGCTCCTGCCCAAGCTCAGCCCCGTCGCCCTCTACGGCTTGCTGTTCACGGTCGTAGTGCTGTTTGCCCTGCAGGGCCATAAGATCACCTCCGAGCCGCTCCAGGTGGCGCGCATAGCCCTGCCCCTGCTGGGTTACTTCGTGGTCATGTGGTCCGCTGGCTTTGCCGTGGGCCGGCACCTCCGGCTGTCGTACCAGCGCACGGCCGCCCTCGCCTTTTCGGCTGCCAGCAATGACTTCGAGCTCGCCATCGCCGTGTCTATCGGGGTTTTCGGGGTGACCAGCGGCCAGGCCCTGGCCGGGGTGGTCGGGCCGCTCATCGAGGTGCCAGTGCTGGTCGGGCTGGTTTACGTGGCACTGTGGGCGAGGCGGCACCTTTACGCCGGGCAGGCCGCGGCCTCGTGACCCGCTCAGGGGCCCTTCAGGCCCCAAGTGCCCTGCGGACGGCGGCGAGCCGAGCCGGCTCCACTCTCCACCAGACCCAGCGGCCACGCCTTTGGCCTACAAGCAGGCCGGCGTTGGACAGCACCTTGGTGTGGTGCGACACCGTCGGCTGGCTCTTGGCCAGCGGGCCCTCCAGGTCGCAGGAGCACACCTCGTCCCGGGAGGCGACTATGGAGAGCAGCCTCAGGCGGACCGGGTCGGCCAGGGCCGCCAGCACCTTGGCCAGCTCCGCGGCCTCGGCTTCGCCCAAGGGGGGCTCGCCCACTGATGGGCAGCAGACGGCCAGCCCACTGCCCTCGGGGAGCAACTGGAGCCTGTCCACTGGCCCAGTATATTGACCTCAGTCGATAGGGGTTAGTACAACCTATATTGACCTAATCGACGGCTTCGGCGACGGGGACAGGCGCCCTGAGTGGGGCCCAGGAGGAACCGACGTGCCCCCTGAAGTGCTGTTCATGTGCGTCCACAATGCCGGGCGTTCCCAGATGGCGGCCGCCTTGCTCCAGCGGTACGCGGGCGGGAGGGTTGTCGTGCGCTCGGCCGGTTCGGCGCCGGCCGAAGAGGTCAACCCGGCCGTCGTGGCCGCCATGGCCGAGGTCGGCATAGACATCTCCGAGGAGGTGCCTAAGGCCTTGACCGACGAAGCCGCTCGGGAGGCTGACGTGGTGGTGACGATGGGCTGCGGGGACGCCTGCCCCTACTACCCGGGCAAGCGCTACCTCGACTGGCAGCTGGACGACCCCGCAGGCAAGACGCTCGAGCAGGTCCGCCCCATCCGCGACGAGATAGACCGGCGCGTCCGTGCCCTCCTGGAGGAGCTCGTCCCGCCGAGCTGAACTGGGCGCCGGCCTCGGAGGCTCGGCTGGGGCCGGCAGCGTTTATCGTTGAGGGGCATGGGACCTGTCCCTGAGGACTGGGGCCGGGCCGCCGTGGTGGTGGCCCACCCAGACGACGTCGAGTACGGGATGGCCAGCGCGGTGGCTCGCTTCACCCGGAAGGGCAAGGAGGTCTGTTATGTGCTGGCGACGCGTGGGGAGGCGGGTATCGACGGCATGGCCCCCGGGCAGGCCGGGCCGGTCCGGGAGGAAGAGCAACGGCGCTCGGCCGCGGTCGTCGGCGTACGCCACGTCGAGTACCTCGGGTTCCCCGACGGGCTGGTCGAGTACGGCATCGGGCTCCGTCGGGCCGTTGCCGCCAGCTTGCGGAGGTTGCGCCCCGAGGTCGTGTTCGGCCTCAACTTCCAGCTCACCTGGGGCGAGGGTGGGGGGGCCAACCACTCTGACCACCGGGCGGTCGGGTTGGCCCTGCTGGACGCCTGCCGGGACGCGGCCAACCGGTGGGTCTTCCCAGAGGCAGGCCAGCCCTGGAAGGTGAGGGCCGCCTACATAGCCGGTGGCGAGGAGGCGGCGACCCACTACGTGGACGTGGGCGAGACGATCGAGGCGGGCATAGCCTCCTTGGCGGAGCACAGGGCCTACATCGAAGGGCTGGGCACCGGCTTCGACCCCGGGGAGCTCCTCCGCCAGTCGGCGGCCTACGGCGGCATGGCGGCCGGCTGCGAGCTGGCTGTGCTTTTCCACCAGTTCGCCCTGTAGCCGGCTGGCCCGGGGCCGGTGAGTGGAGCAGTTCGGTGGCGCCGGCTGTGTGCAGCCACGCCCAGGACCGGGCCTGGCCAGGCCCTCCTGCATGGCTGGTCAGTGAGGCGGGCTGTGCCTAAGCAGCCTCAGCACAGACCAACCAGCCTGGACGGGCACCTCGACCTCTGCCGCCAGGCCCTCGCGGTGGCCGACCACCGAGAACTCCACCGGTGCGAACCGGTCTCCATCGCGCCCGAGCACGGCTACGTACGCTCGCCAATGCTCAGGCGCGTCCAGGAGCACCTGGACTTGCACAGAGCGGCAATGCCCTGGCCGCGTCGGCCTTGACCATGACCCCTTCTCGCTCCCGGACAGGTCTAGCACAGACACGGCGACGTAGTGGTCGTCGCGGGCGACTCTGGCGAACACTGACCCGCCGAGCGGCTCCGGGCTGACTGGGCCGCCGCCCCACAAGACCCTTACCGCGCCGTTGTCGTCGCCGATGTCGTACCAGCTAGTGTCCTCTCCTTCTAAGAAGAGGTCGCGGCACGCCAGCGCGAAGCGGTGCCAGGCGAGGGCAGTCGCAGCCTCAGACCGTGACAACCGCTCATGCTTTGGGTAGTAAGCGTCAGCCAAGGCCGCCCGCCTGTCACCGTAGACCAACAAGCTGGCACCAAGGGAAGTCGCTATCGCCTCAGTCAGTACCACGGTGCGCAGGGCGTCCGTTCGGGCCTGGTCCTCTGCCCCGCCCGAGCAGTCCTGTGCGCTCCACACGGGGGGGTAGCAGGCGAGCGTGCCGCGGGCCAAGGGGCCTCCTTTGGCTGGCCCCAAGTGGCCTGCCAGGCCCGCGCTGCGGTCAAGGAGGCCCTCAAAGTGGCGCCAGCGGTCGTTGGGCGCCCAGATCTCGCAGTAGCGGAAAGCCGGCCCGCCTGGGAGGGCGAGAGCCGAAGGGACGCCGTTCACCTGGTTGAAGCTAAGCAGTTCACCCGGCCGTGTGGAGCGGAAGGCACGGAGGAAGGAGGAGTAGGCGGCTCGCATGTCGATCGGCCTACCCCTCTTGTCACGCCCCGCTCTAGGGAAGCCATAAGTGTCCAAGTGAAAGCCCCCAAAGCCGATGCTCTCTGCCGCGCGACCGTACGTTGCGGAAAAATGTGCCTGCCACTCGGGGTTCGACGGGTCTGCCAGCTGGATACCATCGAAAAGCCGCTCCGGGCTACCATCACCCCGGTACATGAGCCAGTCCAGGTGCTGTGCCGCGAACGGCGGGTCGATCGCGTACAGAGGGGCATAGGCGTGGGCAACGCCGCCCTGCGCCCGGATGCCCGATGCCAAGTCCTGTAACGCTTGGAAGGAGACGTCCCTCCCCGATGGGTCTTTCCACCCTGGAGAAGGCCCTAGAGGTGCCGAGTAGCTCTCCATCCAGTCGTAGATCTGCACTACTGTGCAGCGCAGTGAGCGCAGCCACTGAAGGGTGTCCTCGAGGGCCTCGGCCGTGAAGGACGTGGCGAAGCCGTGCACTGGTCGCTCGCCCGGGTGCCGGCCCACAGTGGTCAGCTCGTCCGCGACGACACGCCCTGTGGGGTCTTGAGCCTCCACAACATAGGTCCCGGGCCCGAGCCCGCTCAGTAGGGCCTGGTCCTCGTCCGAGGCCGTTGTCACCCTGTCCCAACAGTCCCTGGCTACGATGGTTGTCCTCTCGGGCTTGGGCTGCACCACGATGTCCTGGCCTAGGACGTAGAAGGCCCGCAGGCCTTCCAAGCTGCTCCTCCCCCTTTGGCCCTCTCCGGTCAACGGCTGCCAGCTCAGCGCGGCTCCTTCCTAGACGATGCCTTCATGAGAGCTTTGCTCATATACCAATCAAACTAGCCCCAACCGCACAGACCTTCAACTGTCAGACTCCAGGCAGGTAGGGCACCTTGCTGCGCAAGTACGGGCCTTCTTCGCGTATGCGCTAACATAATCTCCGTGCCAGCCGACGACGTGGCCGGGAGCGACTTCACGCGCATGCAGGTGCTCGCCTTCTTGGGCCGGAAAGGCCCGGCCTCGCGAGCCACGATGGCGCGCGAGCTGAACCTGAGCCCAGCCACCGTAAGCCAGGTCACCAGGCAGCTTATCCACCAAGGGGTGGTCGAGCCGCTCTACTTCGCCCCCTCGGAGGGAGGCCGGCCGGGCCAGCTGCTCGGCCTTGTCGGCGACTCCGGCCGAGCGGTGGGGGCCAAGGTTGCTGCCGACCATGTCGTCTTGGTCGACGTCCGCCTCGACGGGCAGGTCATGGCCACGCACACCGAGGACTTCGACGCTACGGCGGAAGGGGCTGTCAGCAAACTGTCCGGGCTGCTCAGCTCGTTCGTAGGTCGTGGCCTGTCCCGGTTGCTTGGGGTGGGGGTGTGCGTGCCCGGCGTCGTTGGCCGTCCTGATATCGGCGAGGTTGATGCCGAGGTGCTGGGCTGGGCAGGCGTCCCGTTGGGCAGCCACCTACGCCAAGACCTGGGCGTGCCGGTCTTGGTTGAAAATGACGTGAAGGCGTTGGCTGTCGCAGAGCGCCTTTTTGGCAAAGCCCAGGAACGGCCGAACTTCGTCGTCTTGACAGTGGGGCGAGGGGTGGGGTTTGCCAGTGTGTGCAATGGTGCGGTCCAGCGGGGCGCCCATGGAGGGGCAGGGGAGATCGCGCACGTTATCGTCTCGCCCAACGGTCGTCCTTGTGCTTGTGGCCAGAGGGGCTGCCTTGAGGCTTACGTAGGTATGGAAGGCCTTGTCGATGCTGGTCGCACGAGCCGCATATTGGACAAAGGCCAGGGTGTCGACGAGTTGAGGGCGGCCGCCGAGCGCGGGGACGTCCGCGCGAGGGAAGTCTTCGCCCGTGCTGCACAGCGCCTGGCGCAAGCCATTGCACCCGTGCTTGCCGCTCTCAACCCCGATGCGGTCCTAATAGCTGGTGAAGGGGTAGCTTCCTGGCAGTACTGGGACGCGTCCTTTCGTAACACGCTCGTCCACCGCCTGCCCCACTGGATGCGCCAGCTACCTATCGAGGTAGACGAATGGGACGACACAAGTTGGGCACGAGGCGCAGCAGCGCTTGTGCTGGCGGCCCCCCTCGACCGGAACGCCTCGGCTGGCGAGCAGCGCCCGCAGGTGCTGGCGCGCTTGCACAGCTCATCCTCCGGGCGGCCATGAGCCCGCCTCTTGCGACCCAGGAGGTGGTCCCTGCTATGGCGGCAGGCCTCGAAGGTTGGCTCGGTGCTCTAAGCTAAGCCTTGCGCCAAAGCCTTGAGGATGTCCCGGCTCCCGTAGGATTTCGCTGACGGCCCCACGGCTGTTCAGGCGACAGCCTGATCGTAGCCCTAGCCTAGCGTGTAGCAGTGCCTCCTGCTCCTTTTGCCGGGCGCTGTGCGACCCCGGCGGGCACGGCCTCGACGAGCGGGTTCGGGTCATCACCCACCAGTTGGTTACGTCAGCATCTGTACGAACGGAAGGCTCCTTGACCATGGCCCCCTGCCGACGGGTACGCGAGAGCGTCAGTCAGGCTGCAGCCAGAGGCGGTAGCTGCTACCCCAGGCGCGCGCCGGGTGCTGAGGGGTTGACATCCATGGTACGTGACACTACTTTATATAGCATATGAACGAGCGACCAGCCGAGGCCACCGCTGCACCGGGTAGCCCGACCTCGCAGGTCGAGCGGTCGGTGGAGAGGATCCTCCGCTTCCAGCACGACAGCGGTGCCTTCGTCGCCTCGCCCGACTTCGCGCAGTACAACTTCTGCTGGCTACGCGATGGCTCGTTCACCGCCTACGCGCTCGACCGGGCCGGCCATGCCGAAGCCGCTGGGCGCTTCCACAACTGGTGCGCCAGTTCTATCGACCGGGCCACGCCCCTTATCGCCGCGGCCCTGGACCGGCTCTCAGCCGGTTTGGACGTCGACCCAGGAGCAATGCCGCCAGCGAGGTTCAGCTTGGAGGGTGCCGTAGTGGACGACGACTGGCCGAACTTTCAGGTGGACGGTTATGGTACCTGGCTCTGGTCCCTGTACCAGCACCTGCAGGTCACCGGCACGCTGGCCTTATCCCCTGGCCTTGCCGCCGCGGTCAAAGCCACGGCCAGCTACCTCGCTGCCTTCGGCATGTCACCGTGCTTCGATGTCTGGGAAGAAGATGGCCGGTCCGTACATACGGCAACCCTCGGCTGCGTCTATGCCGGCCTACGCTCTGCCGCGGTCATGCTTGGCGACGACGCCCTGGCGGGACAGGCGGAGGTGGTACGAGCCTCTGTGCTAGGCCAAGGGCGGCGAGACGGGTACTTCCGCAAGTCAGACCACAACGAAGACGTCGACGGCGCGCTCCTTTGGCTGGGCGTGCCGTTCGGGGTCGTAGACGTCCACGAGCCGGCTTTCGCCGAGACCGTCACGCGCATCATGGCAGAGCTCGACCTGGCCGGCGGCCTTCGCCGGAACCCCGCTGACACGTACTACGGCGGCGGCGCCTGGCCCGTCCTTACGGCGTCGCTCGGTTGGTACTACGTCAGCATCGACGACATCGGTGCAGCCGATCGGTGCTTGTCGTGGATCGAAGCACGCTTCGACGAGGAGGGACGCCTTGGCGAGCAGTTCGGGGGAGAGGCACGGGACCCGCGCAGCTACGCAGCGTGGGCCCAGCGTTGGGGCCCGCCCGCGGCAGATCTCCTATGGTCGCATGCAATGTACATCGTCCTGGCAACTGAGCTATTCGCCCGCCGCCCGCCCCTTGTGGACGGCGCTCCAGGGCCCGTGCCGCCTGTCAGTAATGACCGCAGACAAACAATGGACAACAAATGAAAGGAACATACAAGAATGAGCAGGAGAACACCGTCGTCAATGACGACTAGCAGGAGCGCCAAGCGACGGCCGTTTGTCAGGGGCCTCGCGTGTGCCATCCTCGCTGCGGGTGCCACGCTCCTCGGCCTGACACCGACAGTGGCCTCCGCAGCGCCAACTGTGACGTTGGAGTTCTGGAACACCTATAACACTACCGACAAGGAAGCCTCCACGATGCAGAACGTGGTGCTGAAGCGGTTCGAGCAACTGAACCCGGGGGTACGTGTTACCTCTGTCGTCGTGCCCTACTCGCAGCTGCTGCAGAAGTACATAGCGGCTGTCGCGGCCGGAGACCCACCCGCTGTGCTGCGTTCGGACATCATCTGGGTACCTCAGTTGGCGCAGGAAGGTGCGCTCATGAACCTTACCCACCTCAAGTGGTTCCAGCCCATCAAGGCAGCTTCCCTCCCTGGCCCGCTATCGACGAACTACTACAAGGGTAGCTACTACGGAGTGCCCGACGACACCAACACACAAGTGCTCTTCTGGAACAAGTCCCTCTTTGCAGCGGCCGGGCTGGAACCGCCCAAGACGCTCTCGCAGCTGTGGGTCGATGCCCAGAAGCTCACCAACAAGTCCAAAGGGGTATATGGCCTTGGCATCGACGGGACGGACATCTGGAACGTGGGACCTTACGTCTGGAGTGGAGGCGGGTCGTTCACGAACAAGAGCTACACGAGCGCTGCCGGGTTCGTGAACGGAGTGGACACCGAAGACGTCCTGCTCCAGATGCTCAACCTGAACGCTGCGGGCGATATCGGTACTGACTTCCGTGGCGGCGCCGGGGCCGTAAGCGGGGAGACGGGCTTTGCCAAGGGCGAGTACGCGATGTACATAGACGGCCCCTGGGCGGTGCCCACCTATCGCGAAGAGCATTTCAGCGATTACGGCATGGAGGTCATGCCCAAAGGCCCAGGGGGTTCGATCTCGGTGGTCGGGGGAGAAGACCTCGTACTCGCAAACAACGTCCCCAACAAGGCAGACGCAATTAAATTGCTGCAGTTCCTGGCTAGCCCCTTCGCACAGCTGCAGATGGCAAACCAGGGAGACCTGGCAGGGTACGCTCCCGACATTGCCGCCGAGGTGAAGGCCCAGCCCTATCTCAAGGTCTTTACCCAGCAACTTCTCACGGCTGAGGCGAGGCCGGTTAGCCCGGGTTACACCAAGTTTGACACCATTTTCTCGAACGCCTTGCAGGAGGCGGTGGCAGGGAAAGTAAGCCTGGCCGCCGCCATGCAGACGGTGGCTGCCGAAGGTACTGCTGCGCTTCAGGGTAGTTGATGGCGACTGGTATGCTTGTGCAACACCCGGCGGAAGCCCCGCCGGGTGTTGCCGCGCGCCGATCCCGTCGTGGCCACAAAGCCGGCGTGGCGGCGACGCCGTACTTGTTGCTAATACCGGCCATCGTTATGTACGGGGTGTTCGTCGTTTACCCGGTGTACCGGCAGTTTGAGATCAGCTTTTTCAACTGGCACATTTTCCCTGGGGCCTCCAACCCCTTCGTCGGCTTCAGCAACTACAGCCAGATATTTCACGACCCGGTGGTACGCACAGCGGCGTTCAACTCCTTCCTCTACATTGTTGTCACGGTGCCTGCGCAGATGGCTCTCGGGTTGTTCGCCGCTGCCGTCCTCACTGACCGCCTGCCGGGTGGCATGCTGTGGCGCGCCGCGGTCTATATCCCAGTTGTCACCTCCTGGGTGGTCGTCAGCTTCATATTTGCCTATATTTTTAGTTCGCAAGGCGGCGTCGCCAACGCTGTCGTTGGGTTCTTCGTGGGCCACCGGGTGAGCATCCCGTGGACGGCAGAGAAGTGGACAGGGGACCTTGTGGTCTGGCTGATCGGGATCTGGAAAGGCATCGGCTGGTCGTTCATTATCTTCCTTGCCGCCCTCGACGGTGTACCCCGCCAGTTGCTGGAGTCGGCTCGGATCGATGGCGCGGGGGAGCCCAGGGTGTGGCGCCACGTGGTATTGCCGGCAATCCGGCCCGCGATTATGTTCGTTACCGTGCTCTTGGTGATCGGCGGTGCGCAGGTGTTCACCCAGATATACTTGGTCACGCGGGGCGGGCCCTACAACTCGACCCAAGCGCTGATGCCCTACATGTACCAGCAGGCTTTCGCCAATTTCGCCTTTGGCTACGCATCGGCGCTGGCGTCGCTGCTGGCGGTCGTGTTGTTCGGGCTGAGCTGGGCAGAGATCCGTTTGATGCGCCAGCAGGAGCTATAGGGAGGAGCTGAGATGGCTGTGGTTACGCAGAGGGCGGAGCGTGCTGGCGTGATCGTACAACCCGGGCTGCTGGGAGTACGCCGGCTGAACAAGACGCGGCTCGTGGTGGGTGTGCTGTTGGCGCTGGTGTCGTTGGCACCGCTCCTGTACATGCTGTCGCTGTCGTTCCAGCCCAATCAAGGTATCCTTGGCTCCACCGCTGTCATACCCACAAAACCAACGGCCTCGAACTATGTGCAGGCCTGGAGCGAGAACAGCTTCGGCCACTACTTCTTCAATAGCCTGTTTGTTGCCATAGCAACCGTTGTGATCACGGTGGCCCTCGCGTCCTTGGCAGCGTTTGCGTTTGCCCGGTACCGGTTCCCGCTAAAGGAGCCTATCTTCTACTTCTTCTTGGCTAGCTTGGCGGTACCCGGGTTGCTCCTGCTGATACCGCAGTACCTGCTCCTAGATAGGCTGCATCTGTTGAATTCACTAGTTGGGTTGACGCTCCTCTACGTAGGCTCGAACCTGCCGTTCACGATATTCTTCCTTCGGGGGTTCTTCCAAGGTATCCCGCGAGAGTACGAGGAAGCGTTCCGTCTAGAGGGGGCCGGTACGTTGCGCGTGTTGTCTCGCCTTATTCTACCATTGTCGGTGCCGGCACTTGCAGTGGTGTCCATCTTTACGTTCAACGCGTCTTGGGACGAGTTCCCTGCAGCGCTTACGATGCTGAACACGCCTTCACGCTTCACCCTGCCGATAGGCCTAGCGGACTTCATCGGTAACCACACAACGGCTTGGGGCCCGCTCTTCGCAGCGTCGGTGATCGCGACCGTGCCGACAGTCGTGGTGTTCGTCCTGTCTATGAGGTGGTTCAGGAGCGGGGTGTCCCTAGGCGGTATCCGTTAGCCGGCTTGGGCGAGGACGGGTTCCGGGGGGTGCTGCTGGGGATGGTGGGCGTGCGAGACGAGGGTACTTCGGCGGCCGGGTGGCTGGCGGCAGTGGCTCATGTGCCTGGGGGTGGTGCAGCTGCTGTACTTTGGGGCCGCCGGAAGGGGTTCCCGCGGCCCGTTAGAGGGTCTCGTCGGCGACGCCAGGGGGGGCTTCGGGGCCGGGGATGGGCTTTGCTTGCGGCGTCTGGCTTCTCCCGAGGTGCAGTCGTCGCAGCGGCTGTGGTGCTAGCGGCGCTTTCGGTTGTGGCTCCGATGTCGGCCTCGGTTGCGCGGGCCGCCTCTTGGGGTAGCGTTGGGGCCCTGAGAAGTGGGCTGGTGCTGGCAGGGATGTGGACCGACAAGTCGCGTTACGACCCCGGCGACACCGTCGTAGTGACGGTGGGCGTCACCAACCGCACAGGTAGGAGCATCATCGGTGGCGACGTGACGCTGTACGCTATGCGCTTACAGAGGGCAGTGGGCGCGGCCACCTCGGAGCCGCTCAGCGTCGGCAACAAGGGGTCTTTGGCGCTCACCTTCGACTGGACCGCCCCGCGGGCGGACTTCACCGGCTACATGCTGACGGCGGTGGCGACGAACGCTTCCGGCACGCCGCTCGACTCCATCAACGACGCCGTTGACGTCTCGTCGTCGTGGACGAAGTTCCCTCGCTACGGCTTCATGACCCACAACAGCTTCGGCAACCCGACCATGACGCCGTCGCAGGCGGCCCCGATCATGAGCGACATGGTCCGCTATCACATCGACGGCCTCCAGTACTACGACTGGCAGTACGAGCATGACGAGCCTCTGTGCGGGACCGTCGGTTCTCCTTGCGCGTCTTGGGCCGACGACGGCAACCAGGAACGGGTCTACGCCTCAGCAGTGAGGGACTTGGTCAAGGCTGGCCACGCCGACAACATCGTGGCCATGGCGTACAACTCCATCTACTCCGCCGACAACGGCAGTTGCTGTGAGGCGCCCAACTACTTGGGCCAGCACCTCGGCATCAGCCCTACCTGGGGCATCTACACGGGCACGGGCCACACAACACCCGCTGCCTTTTTCCAGTGGGACTACATGGACCCGAGCAACCCCGACTGGCAACGGTTCATCATTAGCCAGGAGCTGAAGGCCATCGATGCCTTCAGCTTCGACGGCTTCCATGCTGACAGTTTCGGGGACCTCGACACGGTCGACTACACCTATGACGGCAAAGCGGCGGGGGTCGAGCACGACCCTTGCACGACCGACACCGTCAACGCCAACAGTACAACCTCCGTCCACAACGTGGCCGGGTCGCCGACGTGGGTCAATGGCACCTTCCCATCGTTCTTGAAGTACGCCAAGAGTGTACTGCAGGACAAGTACCTGATATTCAACCCGGTGACCTATGAGCACGCCCACTGCGAGGTAAACAAGAGCCCGGTCAGTGTCCTGTACTCAGAGCTGTGGCCGAACGACCAAGACGAGTACTGGAGCTACAACAACATAAAGCAGGCTATCGACGAAGGCTTCGAGGAGAGCGCACCAGTGAGCCCGGGCCACCAAGGCAAGTCTCTCGTGGTCGCGGCCTACCAAGACTACTCCCCGAGCGGCAGGGGCACCTTCGGCACACCCGACGTGCTGCTGCTCGACGCTACCATCTTTGCGAGCGGTGGGAGCCACATGGAACTGGGCGACAACGGCCTAATGCTCGACAACCAGGACTTTACCAACGGGGCCGCACCCATGGGCGCTTCGCTCGCCTCGTCAGTGCAGGACTACTACAACTTCCTTACAGCCTACGAGGACCTCCTTCGCGACGGCCAGCACAGCACCTCCCAAACCGTCTCCATCCGGGGCCAAGCCGTGGGGAAGGGGGCTGCCCCCAACAGCATCTGGGCCTTCACCAAGGCTGACTCCCGGTACGAGGTCCTCCAGTTCATCAACTTCGACGGAGAGGACAGCGTCCTTTGGCAAACGGGCCCGTGCAGTGATTGCACCGAGATCACTTCGCGGCACCCGGTACCGAGGCAGCTGACGAACGCACAAGTGAAGTACTACTACATCCGCCAGCCCAAGGGCGTCTTTTTCGCCTCGCCCGATTACAACGATGGTACGACCTACCAGCTACCCTTCACGCTCGGTAGGGATGCCAAGGGTGCGTACGTGTCGTTCACCCTGCCGAGGCTCACCTACTGGGACATGGTGTACATGAGCAGGACTTCGCCAGGCAACGCTCCCATGCTCCCCGGGACAAGCTCCCTACAATGACCACCGTGCCTGCGGGGAGGGCCGCGGACGGGCCAGTCGTGTTTACCCGTCGCTTTGCGTGCCTTCGAGGCCCCTGTAGCGCGCCGAACAGGCAGAATATGCATGGCGTTGCAGCCCGCCAGGCGGGCCCGCTATGCGCAAGTCCTACATGCGCAGATGGCACCCTAACAGCTCACGGCTTCCCGTGTTGGTTCACAACAGCGTGCCCGTCAACTTCGAGGTCGTCGGCGGACCACCGGGACTGGCCGAGCTGGCCAGGCAGCACGAGGAGCCTCCTTTGGAGGCACCGGGTCTTCAGTTGCTGTGCCCGCTGGCGGCAGCCGAGGTTCGTTGCTGTCCCTCAGCAGGGCTCAGCTGGGGTGACGTAGTTGGAAGGAGCGGGCCCGTTCGGCCCGGGGCACCTAGAAAGGCGTGACGTGGCGCACGCCCATGCCGGGGCAGGCGTTAGGGACCTTGACCTTGTCCGTGGAGTGGGCAGCGACCTCGTGGGTGGCCACAACGTGGAGGTGGGTGGGCGACCAGGTAATAGTCGGCGTCGTGGAAGAAGGTGGGCGAGGGCGGGCGGCTCGCACCCGAGTCGGCAGGGCCCGGCTGGCGGTGGGCTGCAGGCTCGGTGCCAGCGCGGGACCGGCTTAGAGGGCTCGGAAGCTCCGATCCCTCCCTGCCCGATGAGGCTAGCATCCGGATATCAAGATGTCCTATCGGGAGGTGCTGTGGGGTACGACTTGACAGTCAACGGGTCGAGCCAGGCAAGCTTCGCCGTTGCTGTCGCCGGGCATGGGCTGGGCGCCGGCCCCCGTCCTTGGGGTGCCGTCGCCGGCTGCGCGCCATGAGCGCACCGCCTGCTGCCGTTGTCACCGCGGCCAAGACGCTGGTCCCGCCGGTGCCTGACGACCCTGCCGGACGCGACCTGCTCGCCCGCTTCTACCGTGCCCTGGGCGACCCGACCCGCCTGGCCCTCCTCGCCTTCTGCGCCGAGGAGGAGCGCACCGGCAACGAGTGCGTCGCCCACGCAGGCCTCTCCCAAGGGCGCGTCTCGGCCCACCTCAGCTGCCTCGTCAGCTGCGGGCTGCTCGAGGTGCGACGAGCCGGGCGCTTCGCCTACTACCGGGTGACCGACCGGAGGGTGGCCGAAGTGGTCAGGCTCGGGGCGTTGATGGTCGCCGACCACGCGGCCGGGATCGCGGCGTGCACCAGGGTCGCCCCCGCTCCGTGAGCGCCGGGCAGCTCCCTCCTCCCGGGCCTGCCCGACCCGCACAAGCCCGGCCCGCCATCGGCCCCTGACGCGCCCTGGCCCGGAGGCCCTGGCCGGAGCTGGGCCGCCCCCCGGCAAGCCGCCGGGCGAGCTTCAGGGGCAGCACGCTTGCACGGTGGCCGTGGCCTGGGCGTGGGTGCCCAGGCGCTTGGCCGCGGCGAGCAGCTCCCCCATCGTCGAGACCGGCACGCGGTTGCGGTACCGGATGTGCCCTCTGGGCCCGATCAGCACGTAGAGGTCCGGGGTGCCGGTGGGGTCGTAGGCAAGGCTGAGCGACTTCGACGCCATCCCCCACTCCCAGCCTGGACGCGCGATGGGCTCGTTGGAGGCGGCTTCCCGCCCGAAGCTGAGGACCTGGGCGACCCCCGTCTTCCCCGAGGGGAAGTCGCCGTAGAGGCCCAAGGTGAGCACCCTGAGCCCAGCCGCGTGCAGCTGGCTGAAGTGCGCGGCCACCGCTGGGATGCTTGCTGCGCAGCTGGCACAGCCCCCCGCCACGAACCACACCATGGTCGGCCTGCCGCGCAGGGAAGCGATCGTGGCGGTCTTCCCTGATGACGCGGTGAACGTGCCGTTGGGCGCCAATGTCGCGGAAGAGGACGGGGGCCGGTGTTGTGACGTCGCAGGGCCCGCCGTGGGGCTTGCCGCCCCGCTCCCGGTGCCCGCCAGCGCGTACGCGCCGAGGCCAGCAGCCAGGACGAGGGTGCTGGCGGCCAAGGCCCAGGGCCGTCGCCCACGGGGTTCGTCGACGCGCTCACAGGCACCGTGGCCGCTCATGCGAGCGCCTTTGCGGCACCGAGCAGCTGAGGCATCGTGGACGCTGGCGAGCTGTTCACGTAGGTGATCTTCCCCTTGGCGTTGACCAGGTAGTAGATGTCGAGGTAGGCCTTCGGGTCGTACGTACGGGTGAGGGCCGGCGACACCTCGCCGAAGGTCCAGTCCGGGCTCGAAAACGCGCTGCCGGCGAGGGCCTTGGCGAAGGTGCTCATCGCAGGGCCCGACTGGCCGAGGTCGGCATAGTTCTCGACCTCGACGACCCGCACGCCGTCTGCGGCGAGCGTGGCGACGTCCTGGGCCATCGCCTGAGTACCCGCCTGGCACGACGAGCACCACGTCGTCACGAACCAGATCAGCGTGGGCTTCCCCCGCAAGCCAGCCACGGTCTCGGTCTTGCCGGCAAGGGTGGTGAAGGTGCCGTTGGGCGCGGTCGTCCCGACCGAGGGCGGCACGCCAGAGGCACCCGCCGAGCCGCTCGCCGGTGCAGGGCCCGAGCCGCTGTTGGCGACGTGCAGCGCGACGGCCAACCCGGCAAGTACGACGACAGCGGTGGCACTGCCGCCAAGGAGCAGCCGGTTGCGCTTGTGCCGCTGTGCCTCAGCCCGGCGCCGGGCGGCGCCGGTCGGACGCGGCGGTCGCTGGCGCGTCGGTGCCTTGTTCACCGAAGGGCTCCTTGTCGGTTCCCGGGCCCTCGGGCCGGGGCTGTGCCGCCGGTCGGCCGCGTCGTGCTGGCCCGGGCCGCTCGCGCCCGAGCGGGCTCGACGTCGCTGCAGCTGGCGGTGACCACGCCTGGCACTTCATCCGGCGTCGTCCCCACTGCGCAGCCGTCGTCGACGAGGCACTGCGAGCCTGCCACCTTGCGCAACCCCCACCAGCACATGAGGGCGAGCAGCAACAGGCTGGCTGCGAGGAACTCGCTCTGGTGGACGGCGAAGAAGTGCTGCAGAGCGCCCGTCGTCGTGTACAGCCCCACCCCCGACACCCCGACGAAGGCGAGCAGCGAGGGGATGACCGGGGTGCAGCACAAAAAGCTCGGGAGCAGGCTCGCCACGAACGCCACGCCGCCCGCTGCGCCGCTCGCGGCCCGGGCTGCGGCGACCCGGCGCATGGCGTAGGCCTGGACGCTCAGGACGAGCCCCATGGCGAGGCCGAGCACGACCGCCCAGGCGAGCAGGTAGGCGTCCAGGTAGCCCCAGTTGGCGAGCTCGAAGCGCTGGGTGTAGCCGAAGGGCAGGAGCAGGGTGTAGAAGAACGCCACGACGCCGGAGGAGACGAGGAACCCGGCGGTACGCCCGGGCGTGCCCAGCACCTCGGCGAGCGCCCGTGGCGCCCGCAGGCGGGCAAGCGGGTTCGTGGCCGTGCTCACGGCCGCCACGCCTCCTGCGCCGGTGCGCAGCACGCGGCACGCCGTCGGTGCCGCAGGAAGAGCCCGAGCGCGACCGCCAGGAGGACGGCGCCGATGCTCCCGCCGACCACACCGAGGGTCGCCGCGCTCGTAGCCGCCAGGGCGGCAAAGACCACTGGGCCACCACAGCACAGCACGGGCAGGACGACCAACAAGAGGGCCGCGCCGAGACCCCTTTTCTCAGCGGGGGCCTGCGTGCGCGGGCTCAGCTCCCCACGGGCACGCTCGCCCGCACGGGGGCTGGCACCGGGGGGTGCCACGTGGGGAACAGCCATCACTGCCTCCTTCGCGTTGGCGGGCCCTGGCCCATGGGGCGGAGCACCAAGCGCGCTTGCGACTGGGGACACTCTACTACACATTCGTGAGAGCGAGTGAATGCCGTCAGGATGGGTAGGACCGTCGTCGAGACGGGCCGCGCCGAAAGCCCAAAAGGGCCCTTGCCGCGCCCGTTCAGCCTGGCGCGCCGTGGCGCCCCCACGCCCACGTCGGGCGCAGGCCCACCAGGGCGACGACGGCGAGGCAGGCAGACGCTCCCGCGGCGCTCGCCGGGACGCCGGCGAGCATGCAGCCGACGAGCGCCATGGCCGTGCCGGTGGCGATGGTGGCGGTGCTGACGACCGCCGTTGGCCACGGTGCCGGCGAAGCCGGGCGTTCGAGGCGCGCCACCCGCCAGCGCAGGTGCTCGGCCCAGCCGGGACCTGGTGCCACGGCGGGGGTCTCGCGCCCCATCAGCATGCCCACATGGATGAGCGCAGACAACAGCGCCTCGGTGCCGACAACCCTCGCCGCCTCGTCGTCGGCTGCGGCTTCGAGCTCTCGGCGGAGCCCGTCCCAGGCCTGGCGCACCGGGCGGAGGCGGCCGTAGGCGGCGGCGACCGCCCCGCACACCACGAGCAGGCGGGGGTGCCCGAGGCGCACGTGTGCTGCCTCGTGCTCGCACACCGCCTGGCGCTCTGCGCCTCCCAACGAGGCGAGCATGCCAGAGGTCACCACCGCCCGGCAGCGCCACAGGCCGGAGGCGACGGCAACCGGGTGGCCCGAGGGCACCACCCACACCTCGCCGGCGCTCGTCGGGCGCCGGACGGACTTCGAAAGGGCCGCCCCCCGCACCTCAGCCCGCCGGGCGGCAGCGGCATGGCGCAGTGTGTGCCAGACGAGCACGCCGAGCACCGCTGTGCCGGGCAGGTAGCCGAGAAGTTGCCACTGACCGTGGTCGAGCCCGAGCAGGCAGCCCCCGCCCGGCGTCCGGATCCCCCCGAGCCACGACCCGAGCGCGCTCCCGGAGCAGGCGAGCCACACCGCTGGGAGAAGGGCCCAGCCGATCAGGCTCACGAGGTGCGCACCCGCCGCGACCCGAGGCGGCACGCCATCGCGACGCCCCGCCAGCGCAGAGAGGCCGACGAGCACTGCGAAGAAGCCGAGCCCGGCAGCTGGCGCGCTCACCGCCGGCGTACCCGTTTGATGGCCGTGGCTAGCTCTGCCACCAGCTCGGGGTCGTCGAGGCTGTCGACGAAGTGCGCGAGCGCTACACGGGGGTGCGCCGTCGCCGCGAGCAGGGACCGGATCGCCTGGGCGGTCAGCTCGTCGGGGTCGCCGGCCGCACGGTAGACGTGACCTTTCCCCTCCTCGGCCCGCTCGACGAGGGACTTGTCGACAAGTCGGCCGAGGACAGTCATCACCGTCGTGTAGGCCCGAGAACTGTCCCCCAGCCGTTCCCAGACCTCGCGCCCCGATAGCCAGCTGCGGGCCGACCAGAGCACGTCGAGGATCTCGCTCTCGAGGTCGCCGACCCGACGCCCCGCCACCAACCGCCTCGGCACTGGCGACCACCTCCTACGTGCTCGTAGGTTAGGCCGAGGGCCGGGCGCGCCACCAGCTCACGGTTGGCCGGCTCCAAGGACCGGCCGGGGCCGCTCCGTCCCCGCCGTCTACGCCGTCTACGCCGCGCAGCACGAGAGCTTGTCCACGTCGCGGGTGAAGGTCTGGGAGGCGAGCTTCAGGGCCTCGGCCATTGTCAGGTAGGGGTGGAAGGTGGCGGCCAGCTCGGCGGTGGTGATCCCGTGGCGGATGGCGAGCACGGCCGACTGGACCACGTCGCCCGCACCCTCGGCGAGGAACGACGCGCCCAGCAGCCGTCCGGTGCCGGCCTCGGCGACGAGCTTCACGAGGCCGTGGGTGTCGTGGTTGACCAGTGCGCGGGGTACGGCGGCGAGGGGAAGGACGGAGGTCTCCACCTCGAAGCCGGACTCGGCGGCCTGGGCCTCGGTGAGCCCGGCGCTCGCCACCTGAGGGGAGGTGAAGGTGACCCGGGGAAGGCCCGTGAAGTCGACCTTGCGCCCCGCGCCGAGCAGCGCGTTGTCGACGGCGAGGGCGCCCTCGTAGGCCGAGACGTAGACGAACTGGGGCGCGCCGGTCACATCGCCGGCGCCGAATATACGAGGGTTCGCGGTGCGCAGCTCCTCGTCGACGACCACCGCCCCCCGCCTGTCCACCTTGACACCTGCCTGCTCGAGGCCGAGCCCTTCGGTGTTGGGGCGCCTACCGGTCGCGACGAGGATCTCGTCGGCGACGAGGCCCAAGTGCCGCTCTCCCACGCTCACGGTGACGTCCAGGTGGTCCTTGTCCCTCCGCACGCCGAGCACCTGGGCACCGACGTGGACGGTTGCCCCTTCGCCGGTGAGCACCGACGCCAACGCCGCAGAGACCTCAGGCTCTTCGAAGGGGGCGATGCGCTCGGCCACGTCGATGAAGGTCACCTGGCTGCCTATGTGCAAGAAGAACTGCCCGAGCTCCAAGCCGATGGCGTTCGCCCCGATCACGACGAGGCGCTTGGGGACCTCGGTGAGCTGGAGGGCGCTGGTGGAGGTGAGGTAGCCGGCCTCGGCGAGGCCGGGGACCGGCGGCACTGCCGGTGACGCGCCGGTCGCCACCAGGTACACCCGGCCCCGAAGGCTGCGGCCGTCGACCTCGAGCACGTCTGGGCCAATGAAGCGGCCGTGGCCCGGGACCACCGCAAAGCCGTAGGCTTCGACCAGCTCGGCGTACTTCATCTGGCGCAACTGGCCCACCAGCTCGTCCTTTTGTGCGACCAGCGCCCCCAGGTCGACCGGGCCCGAGCTCGTCGACAAGCCAGCGAAAGGATGGTGCCCGGCCGCCCAGGCGAGCTCACCGGCGCGAAGCAGCGCCTTGGACGGCACGCAGCCGACGTTCACGCAGGTACCCCCGAGCGTGCCGTGCTCGACCAGCGCGACCTTGTAGCCGGCCTCGGTCGCCTTGATCGCCGCGGCGAAGGCAGCCGAGCCCGCGCCCACGACGACCAGGTCGTAGTCGGCGCTGCCGGCCGCAGCGTCGCCCGGGGTGCCCGCGCCGAGGAGGCGCAGAGGCCCGGGCCGGTAGCCGGCACCTTCGACCGCGGCCCGCAGTGCGGCCTCGGCGAGCCCTTCGGGCACCGACAAGCGCGCCTCGCCGGCCCGCCAGGCCACTGACACGTCCTGGGCTCCCACGGCCTCCAAAGCGGTGGTCACGTGGCGGGCGCAGTCCTCGCAGGTCATGCCCCCGACCTCGAGGATGGCCGGGCGGGCGTTCTTGCTCATCGGTTGGCTCCTTGCTCTAGGTCCTATGCGGTCAGTGGTGCCCTGAGCCGTCGGCTGCCCGCACGAGTGCCGGCTGGCAAGAGGCGGCGGACGAAGCAACCAACATATCCTATCAACGGGATACTAATATCTACGGCTCGCCTCCCTGGCTGCTGTCCGGCCGGACAGGCCAGTGGGGCTCGGCCGGTGCCCGTCGTAGTCGGCGTGCCGAGCAGGCCTCCACTGCTCAGGGGCGGGCTACCTGGCGGACCGAGTCGGTGAGATCCGCCCCGGCCAGTGGATGACGGCGGCTCAGAAGGTAGATGTCGGCGAAGTCCCTCCAGCGGGTGTTGACTGTTCCGCGGGCCACGGCAGTGACGATCTTCTCGGCGTGCACCATCACGAGCCGGTACCCCCGTACGACGACCGCACCGCCGAGCAGACGCGGAAGGACTAGGTCCTCGGGTGCAGGAACGATGGGGTCACCTACGTTGACATCGACGTGGAAGTGCGGCCGGGCACGCAGAAGATTGCCGCCCAGGTGATGGCTGAGCAGCCTGCCTAAAGCCCTCGGAGCAGGTTGCCCAAGTCCTCCAGTTCGTTGTGCGGAGGCAGGGCCAGCATGGGTTCAGGGGCCCTCCGGGGCTTCGGTTGGACGCGCAGAGCTGCCACTCCGGGGTGCGGCAGCAGGGCCACCGCGCCGTCGTCCCGGTGGCTACGGCTAGCCGCAACTAGCAGCGGGTAAGGTCCGGACAAGGAGTTAGCGTAGTATAGGCGCCGTGCTGTGCACAGTCGTCATACGAAGGCATCGGTCCTAATTTGCGCTGCGCCACCTCGCCTAGCCCTCCTGACGACAGCCGCGCTCTCGGCGAGGGAAGCCGCGGTGGCATTTTGGACCGATCAGGGTGCTTGTTGGAACTTCAGGCTGCCAAAAGTAGCGCCGATTACAAAGAGGCCGCTCGGGTGCTCTCGCAGGGTTACAAGAGCGGTTGGTTCACAGCAGACGACCTCAAGGAGCACATAAACGAGATCTGGACACGACTCGACCCTCCTACGTCCCCACGTGGTCCCTTGACGGTTGATGACTGGGTCGAGCTGTTCCGAGGGATGGGTTTTTATATGCAGGCCCCGAGAGTGGACCTTGGCTCCGAGCCTTATGTCATCTATAGGGCCGCTCCGGCCGAGCGAGCCAAGGGGATGTCGTGGTGCAACTGCATAGGAATGGCTAAGAACTTCTTGCCCAAGCATAAACAATTCGGTGACTATAAGTTGTGGCAAGCATCTGTCGCGAGCGCAGCAGTGCTGGCTGTCCCGTACCGACAGACGGATAGCTACATCGGCCTCGGCAGTGCAGGCGCTCGGGAGGTTGTCGTGGACCCAGCCCAGTTAGGGGAGGTGAGAGAGGTCACGTTGGCAGCGCAGCGGGACGGGCACTGAGAGCGCCATGAGCGGCTGCTCCCGTGACATACTGGGCGTATGGCGAAACGGTCAGGTGACGTTGTCATCTTGGGCGCCGGGTTCTCGAAGGCCGTCAACAACGCGTTCCCCGTGCTCTCCCAACTTGCCGAGCAGGTGCTCCAGCTCGTTGAAAACGAACAGGCGTCGTCTACGCAACCATTGATAGAAGAGCTGCGGAGAGTCATCGACGGCCCCAAGGCCACCCACGTCGATGAGGAGCAGCGGGGTAGCGTGGACTTTGAGGGATGGCTTTCTCGTATCGCCGTAGACCAACCCCACTTGAGCCTGGCCGAGAACTACGAAAGGCGAGCACTGTTTGCGCGGGTGACGATTGCCATCCGCCAGGTCTTGCTCGAAGCAGAGAGGCAGGCCTTCTCGGGAACGAACGGAATTGACGGGTGGCCGTACCAGTTGCTGCGCCTGCTCGACGTAGGCAGGGCAACGGTTATCACCATGAACTACGACACCATAATCGAAAGGCTGGCACCGCTCGCGATCTGGCCGTGGTACCATCTGCCGTCGACATGGTCACCGGGTGGAGTTTACCGGCTCCACCCAGCTGACCTATTTGGCGGCCTGCCGCCGACGGTCCCGACGCCTCCAAGTGAGATCGTTGACCCCTCTGGCAAGGGAGGTACAGTCTTGCGCCGGGCACCAGAAACGCTGCGCCTCATCAAGCTCCACGGCTCGCTGGACTGGTTTGCCGCTCCCACCGACCCGACTGGGAGCACGCTTGTCAGGTGGACGCCCGGTCCAGCCCCCGCTGAAGACGACGAGACATTACTGGGCCATCCGCCAGGGCGGGAACCGTTCCTTGTGCCACCAGATGCCAACAAGTCTCCCTACTTCACTAACCCCGTGATGCGTGAGCTGTGGGCTCAAGCTCGTACGGCCCTAGAAAGGGCTACACGGGTTAGCTTGGTGGGCTATTCGCTCCCGGCAACCGACACGACGTTCGGTGGCCTACTGGCCGACACCATCGGGGGACGTGACGTCCCCGTCACCGTCGTGGACCTCCGCCCTGACTCAGTTGCTCAACACCTTCAGAGCTTCGGCATATTCCAGGTCAATGAGGGCAAGTGCAGCGGCGAGGGTGCGGTCGAAGCGTGGACGAACGAACTGGTCAAGGAGCACGCGCAGGCGACGGCCAAGCACTTGCGAGACCTGGCCACGCTGCCCCGGGCAGGCGAAGCAATCTGGTACGCGGAGCTGGGGGTAGGGCCTCCGTCTGGCAACGGTATGGTGCCCTCCAGGCACGTTACGGGGGGCAGGCTGGTCGACGGTACGTTCGTCCTTGACTTGTTGCCTTCAGGTGCGAAAGTCCCGGATGGGCGCCCAATGGCCCAGTTGCTCCCGCCAGCAGGTGCAACCACGGTAGCCGCTGACCTTGCCGATGGCCGGCGGCTTGTTATCTCCCATTACGTCAATGGGCCTCGAAGCCAGCACGACACAGGGTGGCTTTTCTTTTTGCCAACCACCGCAGCCGCCAAGGGCCCCTGGTAGGCGGACCCACTCTCACAGCCAGAGCTGGGGCCTCCTCCAAACCCAGGGCAGTCCATGGTCAAAGGCTTTGAGCTGGGTCGCGCAGTGGTCGTACACCACTAGCGCGGACACGACCGAACGGAGTACCCGGAGCTCGGGCTGCTGGTGCGCTTCGCGGCGTACACCGGCCTTCGCGCAAGCGAGCTGGCGGGCCTGCGCGTGCGGGATCTCAACCTGGAAGAGGGCTGGGTGGTGGTGGGTACGACCCTGGCCGAGGTGCGCGGACACGGCCTCCTGGAAGGGCCGACGAAGACGGCCCGGCAGCGCTCCGTGCCCCTGCCGAGGTTCCTCGTCGAAGCCCTGCGCGCGCACGCGGCGGGCAAGGAACCGACTGATTGGGTGTTCTTGGGTGTTCACCGCACCGGAGGGAGGGTCCCTCCGGCACCACAACTTCTAGGTCTAGGTCCGTCACTTCCTTCCGGCCACCAAGCAAGCGGGCCTGGAAGGGGTGCGTTTCCACGACCTGAGGCACACCTGCGCAGCCCTCCTGATGGCGGAAGGCGCCCACCCGAGAGCGGTCATGGAGCGGCTGGGGCACAGCTCGATCACGGTCACGCTCGACCGCTACGGGCACCTGTTCCCTCACCTCGAAGAGTCGCTGACGGCTGACCTGGAGCGCTCCCGGGCCCTGGCCCTCGGCCTCGGGGCCGCTGGCCTATCGCGCACGGATTGCGCACGGCGACCCGAACACTCATGTCAGCGATCACCGAAGTTCGCGAAAGATGATCATCGAAGTTCGCGACTGATCTGAGCCTCTGCGCTTCCTGGGAACTATCCACCACGGTCGGGGGGGGAACCCTCCAGGCTCGGGACTTGCACGAGTTCCCGAGTACTGGAGGGCCCCACCGGTCATGTTGACCCAGGAGGAGTACATGGACGTCGTCGCACTTCGACGCCAAGGCTGGACCATCGG
>Ga0209061_1000874_pt1 | contig 60837 bp, 57 predicted proteins | sample Coa_R1_10_FD_187157 | JGI IMG/M metagenome (GOLD analysis project Ga0209061, IMG submission 187157) | Surface soil microbial communities from Centralia Pennsylvania, which are recovering from an underground coalmine fire - Coalmine... | ecosystem: Environmental > Terrestrial > Soil >... | reverse complement strand
TATCCAAAGATGAAAAAACGCGCTCTGCTTTAGGGGATATCATGGATTCAGAAGACCTTCTAGTAGAGCTGTTGGCCGGCAAATTGAATTCTGAACAAAATATCCAAAAGGTTCTTATTGCAATGGGCGAATGGGAACAGGGAGCTACACCTAATCCGTCTGCGTGGCGTGTTGCCTCACTCCAAGTAAAACCCCAGTCGGATACGTCCCTTATTACCCTCGAAGCCCAAATCAGCGGGGCTCCGACCTATGGCACCTCCACGATAAGCATTTGGGTTAAACCGTTAGGGAAGAACCTGTATCAGCTGATGGGTTACAGATTGCATGTGTGGGATGGCAGTTTAGTACGGACCGTGAACTATGAGGGCACCCTTTATTGGCAAAGTTCGGATTTACCCCTATCGCTGTTTCATTGCACCCTGCCTCAGGGAGCCATCAGAAAGGTGCTGCCGGCGGAGGCGAGTGGAGGAGATGTCAGTAGTGCACTTGAGACACTTCCCCAACTCGTGTTGTTGAAAGTAGGTCAAAAACCTTTGCCTCTCGTCGCATCTGAGTACCCTACTGAGACGGCCTTAAGTTGGGAGCAGTTTCATGGGAAGGTGGTGTTATTAGATTTCTGGGCGCCCTGGTGTGGGCCATGTGTGGCGGAGTTACCGCACTTGCGCAGTCTGTATGAGAAGTATCGGGGTCGGGGTTTTACCATAGTTGGTGACTGTCTTTTAGGAGGGACATCGGCGGAGGCTTTACCGAGTTTTCTCAAGAAGTACGGGATAGTTTGGCCTATCTGTGTGGATAAGGGGGAGGCTGGGGGTATGGCCTCTGCGTACCATGTGGAAGCGATCCCGTTCAATGTATTAGTAGGTCGAGATGGTCGGATTTTAGCGATAGATGTTCACGGAACGGCATTAGATAAAGCCATCAAATCGGCCTTGCAGGGAGGGCAGGGATAAGGGGGTAGATGGGTATCGCTACAAAGCGTCTAGGGAATGTTCAGGCGTTGTATCTCCGTGCCGGTGGAGGTTGCAGCAGCCTGTTGGTGCGTCGGAATGGGGAGTACCATCATGGAGACGTGCTAGGCAATAAGGGAGTGATAACAGACGGGAGTGGGAATGTGCTCTCGAGCAATGAGGGGAAGGGCGTCGGCCTTGAGTACGATAGCTTCGGAGTGGCTATGTACACGAGTGGGAGTGCGCAGACCCCCTATCGTCCGGCTGCTGGATTGCTCGATGAGGAGGGGCTGCTCTATCAGCACTCCTACCTTCTACCTACTCGGGCACTGAAACTAAGCCCTGACTCGACTCTCTCAGATTGCACACAATTTTGTGCTCCGCTTCTCAAAGAGGGGTTGGTTGCCTATCTTTTGTGTGTAATTGGCTGTTCACTTGGACTGGGAAATGGCCCTTCTTCCCCAAAGCCTACTCCCCCTGGTGGCGGAGGTTCCCCACCAACCACGCCAATACCCCAACCTCCCACGAACTGCCCACGTGGGATGATACCTATCGTAGTCAACTGCCCGAAAGGCTATATATCTACCTGTGTGCCATCTAACTTTTATCAAACCTGTCTCCCTGGTTGTGACGCAGATGGGAGTCCTAACCTATGTCAAACCCGTCTGTATCCACCTCCAGGCAAACAGAAGCAGTAGACCTAAGCATAAAAAGGAGAGAGGCACAAACGCCTCTCTCCTCCATCAACCCGAAAGGAGAAAAGTAAGATGTCTGGTTCCAAGAAGCTACTGAGCCGGTTCGGCATGGCAGGGTTTTATGTGCTGTTAGGCGTTCTTATAGGGGCTTTTGGGGTCACGATGCGCAGTGCCTCCTCGCAGCCTCAGGAGGGAAGTGTCACGATGCCTAACCTAAGAACCCCATCGTTGACCATTGTGGATAGTCAAGGTCGGCCTGTAATCACTATGGGTTCGATAAGACAAGGAGAAGAGAGCACTCCGGCTCTTCTGCTTAGCTCCTGGGAAGGAAACAAGGTTCTTGTGAATGGCTTGCTTGTGGGGCAAAGTTCTGTGCTCAATCAGCTTGTTAAGAAGGCAGGGGATAAGGGGAAATATCCTCTAATTCCCTTCACGCCGTGTATCGTGCTTGCGTATACGCGTGTGGGCAAGTTGCCTAGCTTCCTTCAGATAGGTTTTGCTGCGGATGGGAAGAGTGGGGAAGTCGTCCCTGTGATTGGAGGAGAGGATTCGAAGTACGAAAACTGGTATATCCGTCTCGAAGGGAAACATCTTCTTAGTGGGGCGGTTCCCTCGCATCTATCAAAAGCGGAAAGCGAGCAACTAGGAGGGCTATGGCAGAGCCTAATGGACAGATTTGCCCACACAGACCCAAAGTAAATGGCATGTGCTGCCCTCAGTTCCAGCAGATGGGTATAAAGCAAGCTGAGGGGATACTTGAACCATCATGGGGACGTACTGGGCAATAAGGGGGTGATAACGGACGGGAGTGGGAACGTGCTCTCGAGTAATGTGTATGATAGCTTTGGCGTGGCTATGTACACAAGTGGGAACGCGCAGACCCCCTATCGTCCTGCAGGGTTGGTATTGGATGAGGGGAAGGGCGTCGGCCTTGAGGAGGGTTTGGACTTCAGCGGCCCTCCTGTGGTCTGCCCGCGTGGAGGAGGACCACCTAAAAAACCCAAGCCCAAACCGCCCAAGAAGCCAAAGCCTCCAAAACCACCACACAATCCATGTAGCCAATTCGACTTTACATATCATGGGGTGCATGTGCATTATCGTCCTGATTGTCCTCTTTCCGATATGGCGATATGCGCTCGAGTATGTGGTTCTTGGCAGAAGCTCGTGACATGTTGTGAACCGCATCCTCTGATGATCTCATTCCGTGATAAGCACGGAGCTATCTACTACGTACCTGATGTTGATTGTATATGTCGAGGAGGAAAGACTATTCATGCTCCTCCAACAGCAAGCCTTTGAGGAGGGTATATTCATGCAGTGGAAAGAGGAGTTACCGATCAAGCCAGAACCCTCGGTGGTTGAGGAATTAAATAACCGCTTACAACTAGAAACAAGGGCGCGGTATCAATTACAGAAGTCACTTAAAGTCATGCAACTCAAGTATCGGCTTTTAGCTTTTGCCTTGTGCATCAGCCTCAGTGGGTGGTTGCTTATGGCTGTATGGTCTCTGAGGCACTCTGGGACTTGGCAGAAGCGTCCTCGTGGAGGAGTGCCGAAGTTAGAAGGACGTAATGCTTTATTAGCGAAGAACCTTAGCGAGCAAGTGAGCACACAACTCTCAATCCAGCGCACAATAGTAGCTCTATGGGCGGGTTCTTCCAGAGTGGAACGCGTTACAGTTCAATATTTTCCTCCTAATACAGAGGTGGTCGTACTAGAGGGGAAAAAAGCCTATTGGAGGAGGATACGTCCGGATGCTCCGATAGAACTGTACCCATCTAAGGCCGACGGGGGTACCAAGTAAGCGGGCGGGGGAGTTTGAGCGTTCTGCCTAAGAAACCCAATCCTTGTTCTACTTACAACACGACATTCCCACTTCCCGGTGGAGGGCATGTTAATGTTACCTATTCACCTTGTGGTTCTGTAGATGCTGCATCTTGCCAGGCCGCTTGTGCACTGACGGGAGGTCACATGAAATTATGCTGTAGTCCAAATCCACGCCTCATAGTCGATCCTAAGCACAAGCCTCCTAGATATCGAATAGAAATTGCCATCGTCTGTGTCTGTACACGGTCGGTTCAGCCCACAGGAGGGAAAATCTATGTTGCATCAGCATGATGAAAACCAACTTCAGTCTTCCGGCTCCTACTACAAACAGCTTATGGCTTTACAAACCCGCTATCAGGAAACGGAAAAGCTGTTTTCGGAACACATAAGACGCTTAAGAAAGGTAGAGCGCCAGAGAAGGCTTTGGAGCCTCATGGCCGGCTTCGTGGGGGTTATCATAGGCATAGGGATTGGGAAGCACCTACATTCCCATCCCGCTAAGCAGGATTCCGTCATGCACCAACGACCTCCATTAGTTGCTATTACATCTTCGAGTATACGAGACGCACCCTATATGGTGGTAAGTTGGGACGAGGGAAAACGGTGGAAACAGCGTCTGGTGATAAAAGGGAAACCCTACTTTGCTAAGTGAGCACGTAGGCTGCTATTACCTAGAAGCCGATAGCTTGATCCAATATGGCAATTAAAGCGAATAGGCAATCTAACGGTCGCCCTGAAGCCGACACGCATGTCGGCTACGGCAAGCCTAGAACCTTATTCTGATAGAATAAGTGAGCGTGGGGACAGAAGCCACGACAAAGATAGGGACACCTGGCTAGGCCTGCGTTACTAGAGGCTCGATTCTAAGTTATACGTTGTAAGGCGAACAGGGAGCGTGGAGACTTCGTATCTGACTATAAGATGCGAGTCTCCACGCCCAAAATCGTTATGTTATTCAACCCGTTTAGAATGGAGCATCTATGATGTTACGCGCAATCCGTGAGGCACTTCAAAGCCGCCGCGTGAAAAATACATCCGACTCACGCACCTATTTCCTGTCGCCCACAGGAAAAGCTTTTTGGCTTAATATCGGCCTGCTGCTGCTAGGGTTGATGGGACTTGGTATGGGCATGTTTTTTCTCTTCAAGGCTTTGACCTTTCCCTATATACCCTTCGTTCCACCCGTTCAATCGGGCAGCCCTGCCATACCTGCATTTCTAGATAAGAGTCTAATAGCACTTTTGCTCTCCCTATGCATTGGTATTGCATCGTTGGGGAACGCGATGGGGAACCTCATTTCTAAATGCCAGTTCCTCCGCATCAACGCCCAAAGCCTCCTTTCAACAAGTCTGTTCCGAACAACGTGGCTTCCATGGTCAGAAGTCGTAGAGATAAAACCTTGGGGGCCTCCAAATTCAAACAGGCACGGTTGGCTGATCGTAGGCCTGCGTGACTGGGTCTATATCCCCTCCTCCGCGGCTCACTCCGAAAAGGTGATAGAGGCCTGCAAAACCGCTCTCTCCCACTACCATGAGACGGCTGCTCCCACCTCCACCGCGCCAATTGCTTCTATCCAGAAGTTTTTCCATAGGCCACTTAGGTCCCTCGCGAGACTGGTCTTGAAATCTCTACCCTTTGTCGCTCTCACCGGTCTCCTTTTTATCTTTCATCCATGGAGACCCAATAAAAGCGGATTTAGCTTGATTGATGCATCTTTACAATCTGTTATTTTCTTATTCCTACTACTCGTTCTAATTTCATTACCGTATGCTATGATCATTGGTAGATTTGATGCGCTATCGCGTGCCAAGAAATTGTATAGACGCAAACCGCCACTCGCTCCAGAGGACATCACCCATTTGATTACTTATACGCTCTACTCCCTACCCAATAAACCCTTGAAGGATAGTTGGGAGGAGCAAGGCTGCCTCTATAGCTACATTTTGACCCGCTCGCTCAACGCTTTGCAGGACGTTAAAAAGAGTTGGCTGGAGGAGGTTCGCAAGCCGATTCATAAGCTTATGATGCAGGCTCCGGCTGCAGAGCTGGTAGAGGCGCTTATAAGAACGTTGGAGAGAGCGGGTTCACGAGAGGACATCCCCGTTTTGAAAAGTTTTGCGGAAGGAAAGGGAGCGGTGAAGGAGCCTTCCCTTTGCCGGCTGGCACTTGAGACGGCCGAGAAGTTAGCACGGAGCTTGGGCGTTGAGGAGTTGCTTCAACCCAGCGCGGCCCCTACGGAGCAGTTGCTGCATCCGAGCCAAACTCCTAAAGATAAGCTGCTTCTACATTCCACCACAACCGATCCCAACGAATTTAGCGTACAGAATACGAAAGAGAGCCAAGGTTCAAGAGAATATGCGCCTAGCAGCCCCATAAATAAACAGCACAACCTGGGATAAGCTTTGGTGCAATAGCCATATACCGATTCTTTATTCGACCAAAGAATGAAGAGCCGATTGCGGTAACCGTGCATGGAAGAGATAAAGCCAAGATTTTTAGGCAACAGGAGAGGAGGGAACGGCGCAAGGAGTGGCCGTGTGCGCAACATAAACGTTCTGCAAGAAAAACATAAACGTTCTGCAAGAAACATGAGGAGCGAACCATGTCACGTTTATCTGAAAGACTGGCCGGTCTGTTCAGGCCACATTCAATATGCGACTTTTGTGGCGCTACGTCGCCTGGCTTGGCAAGGCTTTTAGTAGGCCTGTCGAAACTCTTCTGGAGGCTGCTTACGTTGCATGGTCGGGCGCAGCAGGCGGTGTCCGCCAATGGCCTTCGGGTGATCATCACAGTCCCCGAAACCGTGCGTATTTGTGAGACCTGCCTGCGCTCTTTCCACACGAACCCAGAAGGCAAAGACCTCTCCCTAACCACGTACACCTGCAGCGTCTGTCATCGGCAACGGGAGGGCGGCGGCTTCCGAGGCCTGCATGGGGCGATCCTCTGCCCACAATGTGTGGAGATGATGGCAAGCGACCTCTTCAAAGAATAGGCGGCGGCAAGCCTAGTCTAAGCGATGCAGGCGGCCCCACAGCAGGCACTGCAGACCTGCCGTGTGGTGACCTGTTCAGCGGGCGCCGCCTCACTCGCCTAACCGGTGGCACACGCCCGCCAGGAAGCGCTTGGCTGCGCGGTATCTGTGGCATAATATGTGACAGCCTTCAAACATCCAAAGAAAGGAACATCATGGCACGTAAAGCGTTGATCGTGTGGGGAGGCTGGGAAGGCCACGAACCCCAGCAAGTGGCAGAGATTGTGGACGAAGTCCTTCGTCAACACGGCTTTCAGACGGAGGTCTCGCACACCCTCGACTCCTTCCTCGAGGTTGAAAAGCTGAAACAGCTCGACCTCATTGTGCCGATCTGGACGATGGGACACATTACCAACGAGCAGTTGCAGGGCGTTTGTGAGGCCGTGCGAAGCGGTGTGGGCCTCGGGGGATGCCATGGCGGCATGTGCGATTCGTTCCGTGAGGCCACCGAATGGCAGTTCATGACGGGCGGACAGTGGGTGGCGCATCCGGGCAACGATGGGGTTCGCTATACCGTGCGGCCGGTTCAGCCCGATCATTTCATTATGCAGGGGACAAAAGAGTTTGAGGTCTGCTCCGAACAGTACTACATGCATGTAGACCCGGCCAATAGGGTGCTCGCCGTTACCCGCTTTCCGGTTGCCGATGGCCCTCACGTCACCAACGGCGAGGTGGATATGCCGGTGGTATGGACGAAAATGTACGGCCAAGGGCGCGTGTTCTACTCCTCATTAGGCCATGTGGCCGCCGTGGTACGTCAGCCCGACCCCCTTCGCATCCTCACGCGAGGGCTGCTTTGGGCGGCACATGCGGAGGATGCCGCGTGAAAAAGCGGAGGGTGTTCCCCTCCGCTCCTCCATGCCGAAGGTGGGATTCGAACCCACACGGGGTCGCCCCCAACGGTTTTTGAGACCGCCGCGTCTACCGTTCCGCCACTTCGGCAACACGATGCTAGATTATACGGCTTCCGATGCCCCTCTGTCAATCGGGTAAGCATCCAGAGAGAGACCTCGACGCTACCGCCCCATCGGTGCCTTAACCGTTGTTAAAACCACACCCAAATATGGGGGTAGGCCTTGTGCCTACCCCCATAGCCTATTCTCATTGGCGTTCCAGACCGTCAACAGTTGCCAACCCTATCGCTTCACTTTCCAAATGTTTACCTCTACCGAACGACGCAGATCGCCCTCCTCCGGTCGAATAGCTCCGACCTCACACGTCTCCCAATCTATGCGCCAGCCTCTTCGTTCCAGATAGACCATCATCTCTAAGGTCGCATCACGCCCCGGATCGGCCAGCACCACCAAACCATCCGGCGCGAGGCTGCATCGAAAAATGGCCTCTAGTTCCGCATGAAAATGCCTATCGTAGAGAATATCCGCTCCAATAACATGATTAAAACGTTCCTCACAACGCCATTCTTTCCAATCCGCCAGAAAACGGGTGATTCCCTTTGTATGGTTCCGCTCTGCGTTGGCCTGCGCCAAACGCAGCGCCTCTGCCAGGTGATCGGTCTGAAACACCCTTGCTCCAACCTTACAGGCCACCAGCCCCGGCAGCCCGGCACCGGCACCAAGCTCCAACACCCGGCTGTTCTCCACAAGCGCCGCATGAGCCGCTATCCACTTGGCCAAAGCAACCGCCGACTCCCACAGCATAAGCCCAAACGGAAACTGCTCGAACTCATCCAGCCTATCGGCAAGAACGACCTGGTTTTGAACGGCCATGATCTCCCACGTGGTTTCACCAATGCCGATGGAGTGTCGTTCGAGAGGGAGAGACGAGAGACAGACGGAGCGCATTCAACAGCCCGAACCTATACCTCGACCGATTGAAAGCGAAATAAGGCCAACTCGGCAGGACAGCGGTAGCGCATCGGATAGCCGGTTACCCCAATACCACGGCTCACATAAAGCCGCGCACGCCCGTTCTCATACCACCCTGCCACCTGACGACACCCCAAATGGAAACGGCAAACCATCGCCGGAGTGGGAAACGGCAGACATATCTGCCCCCCATGCGTGTGGCCTGAAAGAATCACCACCTCCCGATCCGGAATCAGCTCAATGAGTCGAGGGTTGTGCGACAACACCACAGGCATCACCGTGGGGGGAACATTTGCAAAAGCACGCGCAACATCCGGCTGCCCCTCATGCAGATCGTCTACCCCAACAAGCCAAAGCCCGTGGGGCGTGCAAAGGCTTTCGTTATAAAGCAGTTTAATGTGCGCTGCCTCCAGATGCCTCCTCACGCCCGCGATCCCCCCACGGTGGTCATGATTGCCAAAAACCGCATAGATTCCTAACGGCGCCCTGAGACGACAAAGCAGCTCCGTTAAAGGGTAGTTACGCGCCGAGTGATTATCGTCAATATAGTCGCCGGTCAGCAACAGCATATCCGGGCATATCTTCTCCAGATACTGCCAAACGGCCTCAAAAACCGCATCCGTATTCCCAAAACCGGCATGAAGGTCGGTGATCTGGGCCACTAAAGCCCCCTCTAACTCCGCAGGAAGGCCCCGCACAGAAAGTAGATTTTCCGAAATCTCAACCGTATAGGGAAAGCGATGCCCACAATCAACCGACAACACAGCTCGAGGCGGCAAACGTCGCCCCTGAGGAGAAGCCTTCCTCAAAATCCCCCTCCCAAATCCCCATAGTTCGGCACCATGTTCGAGTTCGTATCGCTTTCAGAAGACATCCCATGAAGTTCGTTAAGCTCCTCCTGTGCCCGCTCTCCTTCGGGCAGCCCAGCTCCCTTTGCTACCGCATCCTCCAACTTCCTCTCCGCCCCAAACCGATCGCCTTGCAGAAGCAACTGCTGTGCCTCATCAAGGTCTTGCTGCGCCTCCTGCCGACGTTGGGCAATGAAATCGGCGCTGCCCGATGAAAATGTCCCGGACTGTGGAGCAGTGTTGGTCGAGAGCGTACCGGGCAGGGGAGCGATGTTGGTGGAGAGCGTTGTGGGCGGCTGCATATTCCCCGATGGACTTTGTTTGGCGAGCTGACTCTCTTGAGAGGCCTCCTGCGTGCGCCCTTCCGAACGAAGCAGTTCGCTTAACTCCTGATGCGCTGTGGCATAGCCGGGGGCATAGCGTAGGGCTGCCTCGTAGTCCTCCTCCGCCGTTTGAAGGTCGTGGTGCTCCATCGCCTGCCGTGCCAGCTGCACATAGGTATAGGCGAGGTCTGTTTTGATATCGGCCTTTTGCGAGGCATCCGTCGCGATATGGAGCGCTTTGAGAAAGCTTTGCAGAGCCGCCGAGTAGTTTTTCTTGGTGTAGGCCTGGTTGCCCTCACCGAGGATGTGCAGCACGAGCTGCCGATTTTGCTGTTGCTGATAGCTTTGATAGGCCTTCAGAAAGAAGATAACCCCCACCGCCAGTAAAACGCCAAGCGCAATGGCCACAAAAGCCCAGCCGAAAAAGGCCACCACCCCAGGAGGCAGGCTAAAATCGAATGAGGGACGTCGCCTTGCATGAGGCCAGTTCGGAGGGTGTCCATAAGCAGGCAGCCCGGAGGCCGTATAGGGCGGTGGTATTGCTTGGCTCAACGCCGTGCTGCCGGGGGGCGAGACGACAGGCGGAGCCGCAGCCATCTGCGAGGGGTCTCCGCCCGGGCCGGGTTTTGACCAGCGCCACGGCAACCCACCGCCGCCGTAGCTGACGTTCGGACTATTCGACGGCATGGGCACCATCACGCCAGGGGGAGACGCCGGAGAAGGGGGGGGTTGTGGTGTCGGCACGTTGGTGGGAAACGGTGTAGGGTAGTAAGAGCCGGTTATTTGCGCGCCCATGGCCGGGTTCATAGTGGCCATCTGCAGCGCCCGCTGCAACTCCTGGCGCATCTCCTCTGCGGAAGCGGGTCGTAGATTGGGGTTTTTGGAGAGCGCACGACGTATAACCTGCTCTACCGAGGCGGGCACGCCTATCAAGGGCGCGGGATCGGCGTTCATAATGGCGTAGGTAATGCTTACCACGCTGTCGCCCACAAAAGGTTTGCGCCCCGTGAGCATCTCGTAGAGCACGGCGCCCAGAGAAAAGAGATCGGAGCGATGGTCAATGGCACGTCCCTCGATCTGTTCAGGCGACATGTAGCTTGGGGTTCCAAAAATCTGGCCGTCTTTGGTGAGCGCCGGCTCTTCCGTTAACCGCGCGATGCCGAAATCGGTAAGTTTGGCTTTTCCACCCGAAATATGGATGTTTTCCGGTTTAATGTCGCGGTGAATCACCTGATGCGCATGGGCATAGGCAAGCGCTTCCAATATCTGACAGGCAATATCTACCGCCTCGTTTACAGGCAGAGCGCCGCGCAGGGCGAGAATATCGCGCAGGCTTTGGCCCTCCAAAAACTCCATGGCGATGTAGTAGTTCCCGTTCTCCTCGCCATAATCGTAAACGGCCACAATATTCGGATGGGAGAGTCGTCCTGCCGCCCGCGCTTCTCGGCTGAAACGTTCTATACGCTCTCTGCGAGCTGCCCCAACGAGATTAGGAGGGATGTTAAGAACTTTGAGAGCCACCCGACGGCCAAGCGTCTCGTCATACGCCTCATAGACGATGTCGTTGCTGCGCGCAATTTCTCGCTTTATTCGGTATTTCCCGCGTATTAAACCGTCAACCACGCCTTGCCCCTCGGGTTCTCCGTTGTTGCATTTCCACTATATGCCATTATACGCCAAAGCCTTTAAAAACTTCATCTTCATCATTCTTGACACGGTAGCTTTCGCTACGGTATACTGCCCCACGTCGAACAACGGTACCTATTTAAGGAGATGTTTCATGTCGCGCGTATGTCAGGTGTCGGGCGTTGGGCCGATGAAAGGCCACCGCAAGCGGCATCCCCACAGTGGAGCGTGGAAACTGCGGGCACCTAAAAAGAACCATACCTTTGTGCCGAACCTGCAAACCGTCACCGTGCCGACGCCGGAAGGTAAGGTCCGACTTAAGGTTACCACCAGCGTGCTCACCAGTCGCGAGTTTCAAGACTATCTCAGCGGCGTAAAACCTCTGCCCGAAGAGATTATCAAAAAAGCACGCCCGCGCTCTAAAAAGTAGTTTCCCCTTTCCACATCCGAAAAAGCTCCTGCAGTTGCAGGAGCTTTTCTCTTACTACTCTTCACTTCCACCGCGCCTTGCTTTGTAGTCCGCCAAAGTTTTGCGGAGCACCTCATCCGAAGGCTCTACCAACACCACCCGCTCCTCCGGCAGAGCCTCAATAAGAATGGTGGGCACTTTGCCCACACCTCCATTGAAAGCACGCATAGCCTCCTCGGCGCAGGGCACCTTCTCGATATCTATCTCCACAAAATCCACTCCGGCCTCTTTTAAAACCTGGCGTGCGCGAAGACAGTCCGGGCACCACGCGGTACTGTAAACAACGATCAATTCCTTTCCATCCTCTAACCTATAGCCCTAAAACACCTCTCACCCTCCTTATACGTCTCGACAGCTGCCAATATCGTTTCTACACGTGCGATGGCGCCTCGTCACGCACGGTTACCTGAGCGCCCAAAGCCTCAAGCTCCCGCCTTAAACTCTCCGCCTCTAACGCGGGAATGTCGAAGGCGACGATAAGCGGGGTTGTCTGCGAGGTTGTCTGTAGCAACATCCGTGCCTGCTCCTCATTCACCCCCATCTCTCGGCGCAAAATGGCGATAAGCTGTCGCTCGGCAGAGGGCGGATAGGCGCGCATCAACACCGTTTGGTTAGCCGCCCCTAACCGAACCGCAGGACTTTGCACCCGCGCTACAACCGAGTCGGGTAGCGGCTCCGGCTCCTTCTCCTTCTTTGGGTGCACCGGGATAGATAGCCCACACCGATCACAAATATAGTGGTCGGCAATCGAAGCGACCTTGTAATCCACGTTGCATTTCGGGCAGGCAACAATGGTGATCGGAACCATATGGCCGTCCTGATAGTAGATCGTCCGCTTGCAGTGCTCGCAGATGAAGTCCTCCATCGGCGGCTCCACAAGCACGTTCACCTCCTCGCAGTAGGGACATGTCACCTGAGAGCCTTTAATACGGCTCAAGCGCAGCAGATAAATGGCCGGGATCAACACCACAAGCGTGCCGAGCCCCAGTAGCACTAAGAGGGCCTTATCCGCCGCAAGTCTTTCGCTTGCCGGCAGGGCATCGCGGATCATCCTTCCGATCACCAGCAATACCGCGAGAACAATAGCCCTTTTTACAACGCTGATAACCGCAGATGTGTACTCCTCTTCCTTTAGCTCGGAGACGAGTTTTGCCATTTTCTTCCTCCTTCTTGGAAGGACACAGGGAAGAAGCCACCACTTACAGGCTCTTCCAACAACAGCGAACCGACCGGATGATACTTACTTATGTATTGGACGTTACAACTTCTCCCACGTTTCAGAAACTCGTGGAAAGCCTCGTCGAAGACCTCTAAAACGGTGCCGATGTTAAAGAACAATCAAGAACAGTATAGCGCTTCGACGCGCCTTTGTCAAGCGGATTTTTATAAAGGAGACCTCTATCGGGTAGACTATACGTCTGAAATCGTTTTCGTTGAGGAGTTTGCAGCCGCCATCCCATGAAAGTCGGCATCATCGGTCTGCCACAAACAGGCAAAACAAGCCTCTATAATGCCCTTACCCGCTCCAACGTGAACTTAGGTCAGTTCGACCCCAAACAGATTCACGTGGGCGTTGTTGCCGTGCCCGATCCGCGATTCGACTATGCTGTGGAGAAATGCCGCCCGAAGAAGGCCACCCCGGCGACCATCGAGTTTACCGAGGGCGGGCCACGCATCGAATCGGGGGGACCGGCAGGCCGAGCTACCAAATTTGGAACCGACTTCTTTGCCCATGTGCGCCTTATGGACGCTCTCGTGCTCGTGGTGCGTGCTTTCGAGGACGAACGGGTGCCGCCGCCGGAACACGGCCTTAACCCGCTGCGCGAGGCCCAACAGGTGCAGGAGGAGTTGATCTTTGCCGATCTTATGGTGATAGAGGGACGCCTTGAACGGCTCGAGAAAGCGCGCCAGCAAAAGCGCCAAAACCCCGCCGAGGCGGTTGAATATGAGGTGCTGCAACGCCTTAAAGCCCATCTGGAAACCATGCAGCCGGTGCGCACCTTTCCGCTTACCCCCGAAGAAGAGCGGGCGCTGCGAAGCTACGCTTTTGTCTCCGGCAAGCCACTGTTGCTTGTGGCCAATATCAGCGAAAACCAGGTAGGGCAAGAAAAGCCCGAATCCCTTGCCCCCCTCGCCCAGTTCGCCGCAGAGCAGCATCTGCCGCTCATCCCGCTCTGCGCCCGCGCCGAGATGGAAGTCGCCCAAATGGCTCCCCAAGAAGAACAAGAGTTCCTGCAAGCGCTCGGCATCGCCGAACCGGCTCGAAATCGTCTCATCCGCGCCGCCTATGAAGCGCTGGGCCTGATCAGCTTTTTTACCGTGGGTGAGGATGAGGTACGCGCCTGGACGATTCCTCAAGGCACCAACGCCGTAGGAGCCGCCGAAAAGATTCACTCCGACCTTGCCCGCGGCTTCATTCGCGCCGAGGTCATCGCCTTCGACGATTTTCGGTCCGCCGGTGGCTGCTGGGAAGAGGCCAAAGCCGCCGGAAAGATGCGCCTCGAAGGCAAAGAGTATATCGTGAAAGATGGCGATATCGTGCACATTCGCTTTAAAGTGTAGCCGTTGCAACGATAAACGGAACGAGGGTTCTATCCGTAAAGAATACGTCACCCGCAAAGCTGCATGAGGAGAGAGCATGCTAGAGGTAAAAATACTCATCGCAGAGGACGACGCGCTGCAGCGTCTCGACCTGAAACGGATGCTGGAGCAGCTCGGCCACTGCGTTGTTGGGGAGGCGGAGGATGGTGAAGAGGCTTGCCGCTTAGCGCGCAGCCTTCGCCCCGACCTTACCATCCTCGACATCATGATGCCCAAAATCGGCGGCCTGGAAGTGGCAGAGATACTCAGCAAAGAGCGGCTCTGCCCCGTGCTCATGCTCACCGCCTACAGCGATGCCCCCATGATCGAGAAGGCCTGTAAGGCCGGTGTGCTGGCCTATCTGGTTAAGCCCTATCGGCAGCAGGAGCTTCAACCGGCCATCACCATTGCTATCGCCCGCTACCGCGAACTTCTTGCACTTGAAGGCGCCTTAGAAAGCACGCGTGAAGAGCGCGAACTTATGGAGCTAACGGCCAAAGCGCAACGCGCCCTGATGCAACTGCATGAACTTACCGAAAGAGAGGCCGAGCGGCGCCTACAGGCGCTTGCGCTCTCCTCCGGCCGCTCCTTGCGCGAGGTAGCCGAAGCGGTTCTCCTCGCCTACGAAACAACCGCCACCTCTCCCAAAAAGGGGCGTCGCAACTAGGTAGGGGCAACCTTTGTGGTTGTCCCCATTGCGATGGCCCCATTTCCAGGGCAGGCACAAGGCCTGCCCCTACGATATCTCCATCCTCGAACGCAGATAGCGCCCAGGTAGCAACTTGCCCAAAGAACTCTCCAAATAGCGCGAAGCCTCTGTCACCTTCGCCAAATTTACATCGGTCTCAATGTGCATGCCCTGCAAAAGCACCAACAAGTCCTCCGTTGCCACATTCCCCGCGGCGCCCGGAGCAAAGGGGCACCCACCCGCTCCACCGGAAGCCGCGTCAAAGGTGGCCACGCCTAGCTCTAGACTTGTCAGCACGTTCGCAAGGGCCAAACCCCATGTGTCGTGAAAATGCATTGCCGTGCGCTCCAACGGCAAAACGGGCGCCAGAACCTCCAACAACTGCACCACATCGGTTGGCGCCGCATGGCCGATGGTGTCGGCTAACGAAACCTCGTCAACCCCAATCTCCAACAGCGACTCCACCACAGAACGCACCTGCGTAGGAGACACGCGGCCCTCATAAGGACAGTAAAATGCCGTAGAAACGTAGCCGCGCACGCGAATCCCCTCCGACCGAGCCATCTGACAAACCGCCCGAATCTCCTCGAGGGCCTCCTTCATCCCCATGCCGATATTGCGCAGAGAAAAGGTTTCGCTGGCCGCAGCTAAAACAGCTATTGATCGAACGCCCGCTGCCAAAGCCCGCTCCAGCCCGCGTCGGTTGGGCACCAGCCCCGTGTAACGCACTTTTTCGGAAAAACGAAGCTGCCCGCAGAGCGCCTCGGCATCGGCTAACTGGGGCACACGTTTTGGACTAACAAAAGAGGTGATCTCGATTTCGCTAAATCCTGCCTCGGAAAGCAGGGCGATATACTGCGCCTTCACCTCGGTGGGCAGAATAAGCGGTTCGTTCTGAAGACCATCTCGCGGCCCAACCTCTACCACCCTAGCCCGCCGAGGCATTTCGGCAAAATGCCGTTCCACCGCTCGCACCCGCTCTACAAGGCCGTTTTCTTGCATAACGCCTCCTTCACTGCAGGGCTTTTAACTGTTTGCGCAGCCGTGTGATGCGAAACAACACAAGAACACCGGCAACACCGTTGGCGATCTGCAAAATGCGCCAATACTGCACCAGACCAGAAGCCCACGTGAGGACATCCGATAACGCCAATTCGCATTGAGAAGGGGACTGGGGAAGATAGAGCACAGGGGTAACATGGCCAACCACCAGCGTGCTGAACGTTTCGGGCGATACAGGGCTTTTGCCTGTGTAAGTGCGATCCGACACGGTATAACGAAAAGTGACCAGATCGCCCGACGTCGTGACCCGTTTCGCGGTGATTGTCGCCATCGTTTGCTCCCCCTGCTTTAGCAACAAATGGAAACGTTGCGCTCGCATCTCTACGGCATGAATGGCACACTGCAGCACCCCAATAACGAATATAAAGAGAAGCAGGAAAATGATATAGCCGAGCAGAAGCCGCTTTTTGCTAGAACCAGAGACGACACTCATTCTTCCACCAACTCCACCAACGGCTCCCCATGCGATACCAACTGTCCCGCCTGCACCCATAAACGTTTCACCTGACCGGCACAAGGCGCGCCGATACGCATCACCACTTTCATGGCTTCAAGCACCAACAGCGGCTGCTCCTTCTCCACAAGCTGCCCTTCGCTCACCAACACCTCCGACACCACACCCACCATCGGCGCTCGCACAAGTCCGCCCTTCCCCTCAAGGCCGACTCCCTTCCCCTCCGTCGCTCTTTCCCCGTAAGTCTCCGGCCGACCCCCTCCTTCCTCCATACGTTCAAAGAGATAGACTCGTCCTTTCCAAGACACCGCTATGCGTCCATCTAGGTCAACAACCGGCACGCGCAGGAGCCGTTCGGGTTGCCCGTCGGCATCGCACAGTGCGATCTCAACCCAAGGCATAAGCTGGGTCGCCATCCCCACTCTTCGCAAGCGAACCCGATAGCTTTGCCCATTCGGCAGCGTAACCTTATAGATTTCGCCTTCTGCCTCCAGATCAAGGCTTAGTAGGTTCTCCGCTGCCTCTTCCAAACGATAGTTATAACGCATAGACATCCCTCATGTGTTTCGCCAACGCCCCACCGTGTACCACGGGCTTAACGGGTTTTGCGAAGCCGAGAGAGAGACACCACGCAAAGCAGGTAAACGGTCGCCTTCAACGCTCGCTGCAGCCAAGGCCAGCAGCACCTCCTCCGGTGGCTCTGTGGACGGCTTCCATTCGGCAAAATGCTCCTCAAGAAAACGGGTGGAAAGGTCGCCCTCACGAAACGCGCGATGGCGGATAATGTCGAGCAGATAAGCGAGATTCGTCTTGACCCCCACGCCATGCGTCTCCATGAGGGCGCGCTCGAGCCGGGCTAAAGCCTCATCCCGCGTTCTCCCAAAAGCGATGATCTTGGCCAACAGCGGGTCGTAGTAAGGGGAAACAAAGCTACCTATCTCCAAAGCAGTATCCACCCGTATTCCGGGACCTTCGGGCGCCTGCCAAAATCGCACCGTTCCCGGCGAGGCCAAAAAATGGTTTGCCGGGTCTTCGGCGCAAAGGCGCACCTCGATGGCGTGCCCCATAAGGGAGATATCCTCTTGCGCGTAGGGCAAAGGACGCCCCTGTGCCACATGAAACTGAAGCCGCACAAGGTCTAAGCCGGTCACCGCCTCCGTCACCGGATGTTCTACTTGGAGGCGTGTATTGACCTCCAAAAAATAGAACCGGGGTTCCGCAGCGTTCGCCTCCACCAGAAACTCCACCGTGCCGGCTCCAACGTAGTTCGCCGCTTTGGCAATGCGCACGGCCGCCTCGGTCAACGCTTTGCGCAAAGTGGCATTGACACCGCAGGAAGGACTCTCCTCAACGATCTTTTGGTAACGGCGCTGAACCGAGCACTCCCGTTCAAACAGATGGATCACGTTGCCTTGAGAATCGCCTAAAATCTGCACCTCCACATGGCGTGCACGTGGAATGTAGCGTTCGAGGAAGATTCGTTCGTCCCCAAAAGCCGCCAGAGCCTCGCCGCGTGCGGCCGCAAGCGCTTCCGGCAGTTGTGCCAAATCCGAAACGATCCGCATGCCCCGCCCGCCGCCACCGCCGGCTGCTTTGAGGATAAGCGGCGTGCCGATGCGTTTTGCCTCTCTCAGGAGCCGACGCTCCGACATATCGTCATCCGTATAGCCGGGCACGGTGGGCACATCGATTCGCTCCGCAAGGGCGCGTGCCGCACATTTGTCTCCCAGCTGCCGAATGGTCTCGGGCGAAGGCCCCACAAAAATCAACCCCTGTGCTCGGCAAGCGGCGGCAAAATCGGCATTCTCCGAGAGAAACCCATAGCCGGGGTGCACCATGTCGGCACGAGCACGTCGTGCTACCTGCAGCAGACGCTCGATATTTAGATAGCTCTCGCGGGCCGGCGCCGGCCCTAAAAGATGGGCTTCATCGCTTAAAGCCACATGCAGGGCATCGCGATCCGCCTCTGAATAGACGGCAATAGTGTGAAACCCCATCTCTTTGCACGTGCGCAAGATACGCACCGCGATCTCACCGCGATTGGCTATCAGCACCCGCTTCACGACAGCGCCTCGAAGAAGGAGGGACGCCGCTTTTCGAGAAAAGCCTGAAAGCCCTCTTTGGCCTCTTTGCTCATGCGCCGCTCCACCAAATAGGCGATCGTGAGATCGGCCGTTTCTGATGAAGAAAACCCCTGAAGATGCACCAGGAGTCGCTTCACGGCCGCAATGGCCTCCGGTCCGCATTGGAGAATGGCTTCCACTTTACGCTCTACGGCCTCATCGAGAGCGTTGGGCATCGCCACCTGCTGCACCAAACCGATGCGTAACGCCTCCGTCGCCGTAATGCGTTCTCCGGTCACAAACAAAGCTCTTGCCGTCCCCAACCCCACTTTTTGCACCACCCAAGGGGCAATGGTAGCCGGTATAAGCCCGATTCGCACCTCGCTGAACGCAAAAAACGCCTCCTCCGCTGCGATGGCGATATCGCAAACGGCCGCCAGCCCCGCTCCACCCCCTATGGCGGCACCATGTACGCGGGCAATGGTGACGCCAGGGAAGCTAGCGATCGCCTGAAACATCTGCTGTAGAGTCACAGCCTGTGCCCGTTGCGTGTCGAAATCGGCCTCCGTAAGTCGCTGCATCTCCTCAATGTCGGCTCCGGCACAAAACGCGGGGCCTTCCCCTCTTAGCACCACCACACGCGCCCTCTCGGCCAACTGATGAAAAGTCCTCGTTAGGGCGGTGCTCATCTCACTGTTTAAAGCATTGCGCACCCTTGGTCGGTTGAGCGTAATCGTCGCCAGCGCCCCACGTTGCTCCACATGCAAAAAGGTTCTCATAGGCTCAATTTCGCTCTCTACATCTCATCGAGCGCTCCATTTTGATTGTTATGTTCTCTACTCGCCCGCTTTTCTCCTGCAGACTTCGCCGGCAAAGCGACTGGCCTCCTTCCGCCACTCTTCCAAAACCCGAGGGCTTGGAGTGCGCAAGCTGCTTACAGGTCTCTGCCTCCTGCCCCTCAAGAGCGGCGGTGCTGCGCACTGCGCCCTTCCCTTCACGAGTAACCCCTACAGCCCCATCCCTTCCCCTCAAAACGGGTGGGAAGTGAAACTTAAGATTTCTCGCCTTCGGCTCGAAATGACAGTTGTGGCATCGGCCCCCACCCCCACTCCCCTCCCCCTATCAGGGAGAGGGGCACCTCGCGGTGGGCGTCCTCGCGGACGGCGCCTTTGCGGCCAGTACAGTTCGCATGATCGTCTATCTCACTGGCCGCTGCTGCGCCGTGCGCTAGCACCTCCCTAATAGGGGGAAAGGCCGGGATAGGGGGCGAACGAAGCCAACCTGCTCTACAAACTGCCTCTAGAACCGTGAAGCTGGCAGTCTCTGTAGCCACTCCCCCATCTTTCAGAACCGGTAGGAATGGAAACTCAAGATTTCTCGCCTGCGGCTCGAAATGACAGGTGTTGATCTCGTCTGCGGCTCGAAATGACAGGTGTTGATCTCGCCTGCGGCTCGAAATGACAGGTGTTGATCTCGTCTTCGGATCGAAAGGACGGGCGTATCGCCGGCCCCTCAAGGCCGACCCCCACACCTCTGCCCCTTGAATCTTTTTGTTAAAATAGGATACAAAGTTCTACTATATGGAGGATAGGTGAAGATGGCTCGCTCGTTACACAATCGGTTTGAAGGGGCGTTTGATCGTGCGCTTAAACCGCTCTACCGCCCCCTCTGCCGCTATGCAGCCAAACGTGTCGGCACACAGGACGCTGAAGATGTGGTGCAAGAGGCGCTTCTCGCCGCATGGAATGCACGTGACGACCGCGATGTCATTCCCCCAGCTGCCGAATTTCTGGCCTGGCTTCGCCGATTCGTGGACTACGCCTGTGCCGACCACCTTCGACGCCGCTTTCTCCACCCTGTCGAGACGCTTTCGGAAACGCAAGCAAACGCCATCGAACAGCGCCCGGCCCCACCACCCCTTACCGAACTGCTTCTCGGCTATCGCCAAGAGCTATATCGCCTTCTTCAAACCGTGCCTCTCACACAACGCCAGCACTTCTGCCTCAGCGCCTGGCTCGAAGGCAAGAGTCAGTTCCAAATTGCCGCCACACTTCGTGTAGACCCCAAAACGGTATGGGAGCATCTCGATGCCGCCACGCGCAAACTGAGCCGAGCCATGAAAACGGAACATATCGCCATCCTCGAAGTCTATTACGCCGAGGTTCGCCGCCCCATCTACCAAGCCCCGGAAACCGTGGGAGCGCGCCTCGCACGCGAAAAACTCGCTTCCTACTCCTCAAGGCCGACGGTGCTGCGCCCAAGGCGGACGCCCTCCCCCTCAGCACCTTCCCCTTCAAAGCCAACGCCCTCCACCTCAGAACGGGTGGAAATGGAAACTTAAGATTTCTCGCCTTCAGCTCGAAATGACAGTTGTTTATCTCGGAATGACAGTTGTTTATCTCACGAGAAATGACGGGCGTATCATCGGCTCCTCAAGGCCTACCCCTACAAGCCTCCCATCCCTCCCCCCATTGGGGAGAGGGGCACCTCGCGGTGGGCAACTCAGCGGCCAGGAAGATTGCCTTACCCGCCTATTTCTCTGGCCGCTGCTGCGCCGTGCGCTAGCACCTCCCGAATCGGGGGAAAGGATGGGATAGGGGGCGAACAAAGTCGGCTTACTCCACGAATTGGCTCTAGAACGGTGAAGCCGGCAGTCTCTGCAGCCCCACCCCCATTTTTCAGAACCGGTGGCGATTGAAATTCAAGATTTCTCGCCTTCGGCTCGAAATGACAGTGGTGTGACCGGCTCGAAATGACAGTGGTGTGACCGGCTCGAAAGGACAGTTGTTCATCTCATCCTCGGCTCGAAAGGACAGGCGTATCACCAGCTCTTCAAGCCCCACCCCGCCCCTCAAGGCCAACGCAGGGGTCCCCAGAAAATCGCAAGATTTTCTGGGGCAGGGCGCCCTTCTTCCTCTTCGCCTAAAGCATCACGCCCCGTCGCAAAGGCCAAGCCATTATCCCCCTCTAAAAGGCAGGACTCGGAGAGGCAGACGAAGAATATTCCGTCCAAACGAGCATCAAGGAGGTAGCGATGCCCAAAGAGATTGTTACGAAAACCGGTGAAGCCTTCTGGTTCCGCGAATACACCCTTCCCCCCCTTCAAAAAGACGAGGTGCGCGTTCAGGTCACTTTTGCCGCCCCCAAACATGGAACCGAGCTAAAGGCGATCACCGGCAGCGTTTTTGACCGCAAGCGGTGGGATAAAACGCTGCGTATTTTCCTGCCAAAAGAGGAGCCTGCACTGCCCCCTACCGAACGCACCATCGGTAACATGGTGGTGGGTACGGTCATCAAGGTCGGAGCCAATGTAGAGCGTTGGAAACTCGGCGACCTCGTATTCGGATATGGCCCTGTGCGCGAAATCCATCAAGCCAAAGAAACCCACTGGCATGCCCTCGACACTCTCAGCCCAAGCGATGCCGTCTGTGTTGATCCGGCGCATGTTGCCTTTGTGGCCATTCGAGATGGCAACATCCGCGTTGGCGACGATGTGGCCATTTTCGGCCTGGGCGCCATCGGCCAAATGGCCGTTCAGATAGCCAAAGCTGCCGGGGCGAACGCGATTTTCGGCGTAGACCCACTTGCCATTCGGCGCGACTGCGCTGAGCTTTATGGCGCAACAGCCACCTTCGATCCCACCGCATGCGATGTGGGCTTGGCCATCAAACAGGCCACAAACGGTTGCGGCGTGGATGTCTCTGTTGAGACCTCCGGCAGCGCTTCGGCTCTTCACCAGGCTATTCGTTGCCTGCGTCAGTGCGGAACCGTGGTGCATGTGCCCTGGGGGCCTCAGAACGCCACCGATCTCCACCTCGATGAAGAGTTTCACCTCAATCGTCCCACCATCGTGGGCAGCCAAGCTTGGGAGGGCTGGGGCAACCCCGATCGCTCCCATCCTCTGTGGACTCCGCAACGCGCTTTTGAAGCCACGATAGAGCTTTTCCGCAAAAAGCTCCTCTCCGGCGCCGGCGTCGTAAATCCCATCCTCTCTTTTGCCGATGCCCCCGCTGCTCTGGCCGATCTCTTTCACCACCCGGAACAGACCATCAAAGTGGGCATCCGGTTTTGAGATCGGCGATTGAATGGGGAGACCAATAAGCTAAACAGCAGCTTCCTCTGACTATCCGTCTTGTTGCCACCCCTCCATTCTGCACATCAAGACCGAAGCCCTTTCCCCCCAAAGGGTTACTCTTACACCCCTTGTGAGGAACCAACCTGCATCTGTAGGGGCAGGCCTTGTGCCTGCCTAAGAATGGCCCATCTTAGAAGGATAACCACAAGGTTTACCCCTGCAGCCCCATCTCCTTCCCTCTCTCAAGGCCCCCACCCCCCCGCCCCTCCCCCACTTTGGGAGAGGGGAGATGAGCAAAAGGGGCACGGTCACCGTGCCCCTACAGGCGGTTTCCTTTGATAAGCTGTCATCTGGAAACTAGCCACAACCGCCCCCTTTCTCCCTAATAGGGGGAAAGGAAGGGATAGGGGGCGAGCAAGATAAGCTCACTTTGCTGACTTGCTCTAGAACCTTGAGGTTGGCAGTCTCCACAGCCCCACCCCCTACCTCCTCAGAACGGGTAGAAATTGAAATTCAAGATTTCTCGCCTGCGGCTCGAAATGACAGGTGTTTATCTCGTCTCCGGCTCGAAAGGACAGGCGTATCGCCGGCTCTTTAAGCCCCACCCCCTCCCCCTATGGGAGAGGGGAGATCAACAAATTAACCGGCTGTCTGCTTTGATAGGGGACGAAGGACCCCAGCGGAACCCTCTCGTCTAATCCATCGGGTCTACCACGAAGATCACATGGAAGCGATCAAGAAAGCCGTCGCGTGCGTTAAGCCTTGCCAAACGCTCCGCATCGGCCTGACTGAGCACCACGTCCGCATGGACCGGCGAGTTCGATCCGCCGATGGCCCGAAGAATGAGAGGATGTGAACCCGCTTCCGGCAGTTGGCGCGCCTGCGCGATGCTATGGGCATACACCACGATGCCATGCTCGATAACGAAGTTGGGGTCCACATTCACCGTTCCCCACACCTCTGTGCCGTCGGCAGCGTAGATTTTCGGCGACATATCTCGCTGAACACGATAGCCTCGCGCATCAATGATGACCGATGTATAGGGTGTGCTGTCTTCGTCCACTTGCGGCCGAATGTTCGGAGGCGAAACGACAGGCGGCAACGTGGCACTCGGGGCCGGCACGGCTTCTGCTCCCGAAGCCCCCCTATCCCTATGCTCAGCAGCTCCTTCACCATGAGGTATCAAAGCCGAACGAAAGGCTTCGGCCACACTCCCGTTGCCATAGAGAGGCGCTGCCATCGTCACCTCCACCATGGCATCGCGTCCCTCACGAATACGCCGCTCCGAAATGAAGCGCGGGTGATGCAGCAGCCCCTCCACCTCCGCGCGAATGGTAGCATCCCGCGCCATATACTCTTCACCGGTGGTCACGGCATCTATGTGCACGTGATGGATGGCCATCAGCAGGTTGCGCATGGCGTCAAGAATGGCATAGTCGCGCGCCTTGAGATAGGCCACGGCGTCATTGGAGGCATTATTGGGAATAGCCCCAAGGCCGATAGCGTAGATGGTGTTCTCTGTCCAGTCTATGGAGCCATGCGGCCCCACTCGCTCGATATCGTCATCGGCGCGCCGTGAGGCGGCGTAAAGACCCACCGGCACCACGAGCAGGCCGGCGAGCAAAATAGAGAGCAGACAACGTCCTTTTTTCATGAATCGACACTCCTTTCCGTAAAGAATAAGGCCCCCTTGATGCCGAAGAGGGCGCCTCTCGCGGGACCCGATAGACGAGGGCAGCCCCTTGCATAGAAACGAGTTTTAATGGAAGCCCCGGAATTTTGCCCAGGCGTAATGCAACATCTTGCGTGGCTAAGCGCGAACGAAAGATGATGTCGTAACTGTCGGCTTGACGCTGCTGCCGAAGGACATCGCAAAACCCGCGCATGCCCTCTATCGCCTCGCACAGTCGGCTCTCCTTTGGCCTCGCTAACCCGACGACACGCAGGGCCACCGGATGGCCGTCTATGCGCTCTTTGGCCCAGCGAGCCGGTATCTCCTGTGTAAACAGCGTGCGGTTTTGCTGCATCAACGCATCCACCGCATTTTGCGCGGCCTGCTCGGCGGCCAGAGCATCGCTTTGAAAACTAACCCCCTTCGCATCCGCCTGAGCAACAAACAGGGTTTCCTGGCTCCAAGGGGAGACGGCCGCAAGGGTAAGATGAGCCTGACATATGGCCACCACATCGCCTACATGATAGGGGCTTTGCGCATCGCCAAGCCGCACGGTCGGAACGAGTTGCAGTTGCCCTTGTAACACGATATCGGCTGGGGGAGTCTCCGCCAAATCGTAGCCGTCCGACCGCAGCTGCAGCACCAACTCTTGCCGAGCTATCTGGGCACAATCTGGCGCCGTGGGGCAGGCGATCCTCACCAAGAGTTGGGGGTTTCCGAGGTCGTTGTAGGCATCACGAATATCGCTAAGCGATTGAATGGCGGAAAGCCTCGCCACATCGGCCTCGATCTGCAGACAGAGTATGCGCCCGTTCGGACCGGGAGCGATCTGCTCCACATGCACCGATTCGGGCACCAAACGCCACGAGCGGATGAAGCCCGCCGTTTGATTCTCGATCTCATCGTGCAGAGTTCGATAGTTCTCCCCAAAAGTACGCGCCCGAATGAAGACCCCCGTCGCCATCTCCACCGCGTTGCGCTTGGCGTCCCAAACGGCCTCCTCTTCGGCTGCAGCTCCATCTATCCCTAAAGGCGCCATGCCGGAGGCGATCACATGCACGGTGGCAGGCTCCGGCTTTGAGGCGCTCGAGGCCGAAACCGTCGCGGGCGCTGCTTCCCCTTGAAGCCATAGGTGCATGCCGATGAAGATCGGAAGTAGGCAGAACATAGCTCCATCCTACCGATCGGCATCCACAAGGATGCAGACGTTCCAGTTCCACAGGAAATGATCGCGCCGATCTTCGGCCAAAATACGATCGGCATCGGTGCGAGAGATAATAATGTCGTCGCCCTGCACGCGAAGCGCATTCACCCGCATAGGGTGTGCCCCGGCGCGACGTGTTTCTGCCTGAGTGTGGGCATAAGAGGCCGTTCCCTCCACATCCACAAAGTCGGGGTCGGGCATGTGCTCTGGCGGAGGATAGACCAACCGCCCGTCCTCATCCAAAATGCGCAAGCTCATGTCGCGTTGTACAGGCATATTGCGTGCGTCTACCAATAGACCGGTGTATTTGGGAGACACTATATCCTCAGAAGCCCTCGAAGTGGAAGAACGCACAACGGTATTCCCCACAGGTTCCGAATCCGCATCGGAAGAAGCTCCCGGTGCCCGTGACACAACAGTCCGTACAAAAAGCCATGTGGCCGGCTCTTGCGGGCGCAAAGGCTCGGTAGGCATCCAAAGCCCTTGGGCAAGCGCAGCATCCACATACGGGCGTGCCCAGTAGGGTATCGCGCTCCCATCGGCAAGCTGATCCACCTCACGCCCCATGTCCGATATCTGGTCAGGAGGAACAAGGGCGCGCACGATGGCAACCAGCGTGCGAAGGCGCGAAACCGCCGCGTTTGGATGGGTCATTGTAAAAGACACCTTTCCAAAGCGCTGCAGATAGCGCACCAACTCCCCCTCGGTCACCACCCGATCGTCCGGGGCCTGTGCCTCCGCCTCTCCGGTGGAATCCGCATGGGCAGGGGGAGGCGCTAATAAAGCATCGCCCGGCACGGTAGATGGCGAATCGGCCACCGTGCGTAGCTGTAAGGAACGATTCTCCATGTCGGGGTCGAGCGGCAGGTCTTTCCCTGTAAGACGCAAGTGTAAAAGACGCGCCAAACGATTCACAAGCCCTAAAATATCGTCTGCAGGGCCGGCCACATTGGCGGCCCCACCGGGGCTAACACGCCCTGTGTCCACGTTGAGCAGCCGCACATTCAAAATGAGGCGATTGCCAACCTGCAGATAGCTGCCGACGATGAGGTGGTTCGCCCCAATAAGTCGCCCCACCTTTTGCACTTGCGGCTCGGTAAGCCCGGTTGCCTGTAACTTTAGCTCGGTCAACACGCGGCTTATCTCGTCGCGTTCTACCATATGGAGAATGGGGGATTGAGCCAAATCGGTGAGCAGCGTGTCGGCCAAGAAGCGGCCGAAATCCTTGTCTTTTCCAGAAAAGTCGGCTACGGCAATAATGAGTTCGGATGCATCGGCGCGTGGCAAGGGGACGGGCGTCGGGCTTGAGGGGGCAACCGTCTTGGGAGGGCTAGCCCTCGAAACCAAGCAAAGCCCACAAAGCAGCGCCAAGCCAATGCCGCAAGGGAAGAGAGGCCACCGTGGCATATTGGATTCTCCTTTCTGAAAGCGCGTTTAAAGCGTGCCTCCATTGAACTTATGGGGGTTCTGCTCTTGGCCGTCCTTGTTCTATTCTGAAACGAACGGCGGGCAAGCAAGTGACACCCTAACCAAAAGTTTTTTTACCACTTACTCCACCAGGCGCACAGCAAAGCGGTCTGGCATTCAGCAAGCGGACAGACCGGGATTGCAGCCTCTTTCTATAATTATAGCCATTTTCCAACAAAATAGAGTGTGCTTTTTTGCAAAATTCTATGCGAACGATCAGTTCTTAAGAAGGAATCGCAGGGCCGACCCCCGAATTATATGGGTGCTTTTTGAGTGTGCAGCCGTGGATGCAGAATCGCCATGCCCTAGGGAAAGGGGCTTCCGTCAACAAACGGCCAGGTTCCGGGCGTTCTGTTTTTCTGCACTATAATCCTCTCACCCGCGCCTTGGAACATGGCCCTAGAAGTAGTAAAGAAAGCGAGGTGCAGCAGGATGGCCGAGATGCCGCTTGCATCACGCACGTTGCTGGTGGTAGACGACGATCTGCAACAAACCGAACTCCTCCGGCAACTCATTGCACGGCATGGCTACCGAGTTCTTGCCGTGCGAAGCGCCCAAGAAGCGCTCGATCTTATCCGATGCTCCACGGAATCGATCGACCTCGTCATCACCGACATCACGATGCCGGACATGACAGGGATCGAGCTGGCCAGACGACTTCTGGTAGAGCGCCCTGAATTGCCCGTTATCCTCCTGAGCGGGATAGGGATAGAGGGCGAAAGCACCGACTTTGAGGGACAGGACATCGGCCTCGCGACGGAGGCCGAATCGCTGCCCCCTAACGTGATGGACAGACTGCAAAAGCCCTATAGAAGCCGTCAGCTGATCAGCCGTATCGAGCGGATTTTGGAGGAACGAAAACACGCCGATGACTAGTATCTCTTGACAGTTTATGCCTCCTTCGCGAATAATGTCTGTATGGCTAGGCGTGCAGCAAAAGCCGCTTCTGGGCAGGCAAAGGGAGGTTTGCGTGCCCACTCTACCGTGCGGCGCAGCCCGCGAGGGCGCATCAAAAACTTTCTGGCTCTCCTCTTCCTCATAGGGGAGCTTTTTGTCGCCGCACTGCTCATCATTGGGTTAGCGATCTTCTATCGTTTTTCGCGCGACCTGCCCAATGTTAACCTGCTGTCCAGCCAATCCCTTGTCCCTGCCGCCACCTCCATCTGGTCGGAAGACGGCGTGCTCCTCGGTACCCTTCAACAGATCAATCGTAAACCGGTTCCCCTTAATGAGGTCTCGCCCTTTCTAAAAGAGGCCACAGTCGCCATCGAAGACCATCGTTTCTATCATCACTTTGGCATAGATATCGAGGGCATCCTGCGTGCCGCCTATATTGACCTCACCGGCGGCAACCCCACCCGCGAGGGCGCCAGCACGCTAACCCAACAGCTCGTCCGCAATGTCGGCATTTTCGGCCTTAGCCACCAAAAAAGCTACGCGCGCAAAATTCGCGAAGCCCTCATCGCCATGCGCGTCGAACAGCTCTATAGCAAAGATGAGATTCTCGATCTTTACCTAAATAACGTCTACTATGGAGCCGGCGCTTATGGAGTCGAAGCCGCCGCACGCACCTATTTCGGCAAGTCCGCAGCCGACCTCGATCTCTCCCAAGCCGCTCTACTCGCCGGGCTTCCTCAATTGCCCTCCGCCTACTCTCCCTTCGCACATCCCGATCGCGCCATCGAACGCAGAGATGAGGTGCTAGACGCCATGCTCCGCTACGGCTACATCACCCGCGCCCAATATGAAGCCGCAAAATCGGAGCAGCTCCATTTCGCCACCCCACCTCGCACACGCAAAGGATATAACTTCAAAGCGCCCTATTTTGTCTGGTATATCCTCAACGACCTTATTCGTCGCTATGGCCTCGATTTTGTGGAATCGGGTCTTAAAATTCAAACCACCCTCAACTGGAAGATACAACATGCGGCAGAAAAGGCGTTGGAGCAAGGCCTGGAACGAGCCAGCTATACCGGTGCAAATCAAGGATGCCTTGTGTGCCTCGATAATAGCAACGGTGCCATTCGCGCCATGGTAGGAGGCCGCAGTTTTCTGGCCAGTCAGTTTAACATTGTAACCCAAGGGCTGCGCCAGCCCGGCTCTACCTTCAAACTGTTCGACTATGCCGCCGCCTTCGATACCGGCAAAGCGGACCTTAACACCACTTTTCGCGATGAACCCATCGTCTACCCCAACAGCCATAAACTCGTTCACGATTTTGAAAACTACACCGGCCGCAGTATGACCTGTAAGGAGGCCATCGCCCGCTCGGTAAACACCATTGCCGTGCAGGTTGCGGAGCTAGTAGGCATCAAAACGGTTATCGCCTATGCGCATCGTATGGGCATCACCACCCCTATCGCCCCCTACTATCCCTCCGCCATCGGTGCCTCTGCCGTTCATCCTCTCGATCTCTGCGTGGCCTACTCGGTCGTCGCTAACAACGGCATCCTGCGCAAACCCATGGGGCTGCTGCGTGTCACCGATGCAGAGGGCAACATCGTGGAGGAGCATTTCCCCCAAGAGCAAGACGGCCTCTTGCGAAAATCTACCGTTGATCAGCTCAATGAAGCCTTTGAGGCCGTAGTCACTGAGGGAACAGGGGTAGCCGCCCGTGGCGATGAGAGCAACGGCATTGTGCCCAATGCCCATGGAAAAACGGGCACCACCTCCGATTTCCGCGATGCCTGGTTCGCCGGCTACACACCGGAGCTAACAACCGTCATCTGGTGCGGTAGGGTGCATCATGGACGCTATCTGCCTATGAGCAACGGCCAAGGCGGCGTTGTATGCGCCCCTATCTGGCATGACTTCATGATCAAGGCGGTACCCATCGAACAGAAGTATCTCGCGGCTCTCAACCCCGCTCCCCCCACCCCACAACCCAAGCCCGCGACACCCAAACCGGCCGCACAAACCCAACCCGCTAAGCCTGTGCAATCCTCTACTCCACCCAACAGTGCAACATCGTCGGCCCCTCCTACTACCGCAGCCCCAACACCTTCTGCGCCCTCTGCTCCTAACCTTACCAATCCACAACCGAACGGTGCCTCCCAGAACAGTCCGGATAACCTATTGCCTCCTCCGGCTCCCAATACTCCCTCTAACACCTCGTTCAATCCACCACCGCCAGCTCAAAACACCACCACACTTCCGTCACCTGCCTCCTCACCAACTGCACCACACCTCGCACCCAACCATACGGCGCCCCCTCCGGCTCCGACGAAACGGAAGTCAGACCCCATGGTAACCGTCACCATCTGTGTCGACTCGCATGAAAAGGCCACCATCTGGTGCCCGGCCACCATCACCGTACGGATGCCGGCCTCCCAAGCCCGTAAACTCAAAACCTGCACCCTTCACAAACCGCCTCCCGGCGCCGGATAAATTCTCAAGCCCTACGACACTCTCTCGATTGCCTGTGATAAGCTTCGCTTTGGAGAATAACCACAGCAGCCCCCTTTCTTCTCAAGCCCCTCACCCTATCAGGGGGAGGGAAGACCAGTAAGCCAACCATCGCTTTCCTCTGATAATCTTCCCTTCGGAAACTAACCACAACCGCCCCCTTTCTTCAATATGTAATATGTAAGACACAATAAACACCTCAGCGGCCAGAACCGTTTCCTTCAAAGCCCATCTCTCTGGCCGCTGCGTTGCTGTCTGCAAGACGAAAGGACGGGATAGGGGGCGAGCATGATAAGCTCACTTCGCTAACTGGCTCTAGAACCGGGTAATTGGCAGTCCCACTCCCTTCCGCTCGGAACCGATGGGAAATGGAAACTTAAGATTTCTCGCCTTCGGCTCGAAATGACAGTGGTGTGACCGGCTCGAAATGACAGCGGTTCATCTGGATTACGATTCGAAAGGACGGTCGTATCGCCAGTTCTTCAAGCCCCCACCCCCATCCCCTCCCCCTACAGGGGGAGGGGGAGACCACCTCAGCGGCCTATAACACCTCCTTACCCCCTATCTCTCTGGCCGCTGCGTTGCTGTCTGCAAGACGAAAGGAGGGGATAGGGGGCGAACAAGATGGACTTGCTCCACGAATTGGTTCTAGAGCTGGAAAATTGGCAGCTTCAACAAGCAGAGACCTGCGTAAGGCACAAACAACAGGTATCCCACCCATTATAAGCTTGTGGTCATCACCAAAGCAAAAAATTTTCCACGCTTGGCAGGATTCGATAGAGGAAAAAGAGAATAGAGACGCGATTTTTTCACAACAAGGAGCTGCTCAACATGCTGGCCCGAGTGCTCTCTAGCACCATACTCGGCATTGATGCCCACGAAATCTATGTGGAAGTGGATGTTAGCCCCGGAATGCCCTCAACCACCATCGTCGGTCTGCCCGATACCGCCGTCAATGAGAGCAAAGAACGGGTGCGCACCGCGCTGAAAAACTCCGGCTTTCAATTTCCCTACGATAAACGTGTTACCATCAACCTCGCCCCCGCCGACATCCGCAAAACCGGCCCCAGCTTTGACCTGCCTATCGCCGTTGGGCTTCTCGTGGCCACAGGGCAGCTTCCGGCAGACCATATCGAAGGTGCTCAAATTGTAGGAGAGCTTTCTCTCGACGGCAACGTGCGCCCCGTAAGCGGCGTACTTCCCGCAGCCATCGGGGCGAGAGCACATGGCCGCAGGCGCTTCTATGTGCCCAAAGAGAACGCCCGTGAGGCCGCCGTCGTGGCCGATATCGCCGTCTATCCCATCGCCAACCTTCATGAAATGGCCCTTGCCCTCGCCATGCCCGAACGGGTCGCCCCTATGCCCTACGATCCCACGCTTCTCCATCCCGATACCCCGCAGTTCATCCACGATTTCGCCGATGTAAAAGGCCACGGGCACGTAAAACGCGCTCTGGAAGTCGCCGCCGCCGGCGGTCACAACGTTTTACTCATCGGCCCTCCCGGCAGCGGTAAAACCATGATGGCGCGTCGCCTTCCCTCCATCCTGCCCCCGCTCTCCGTAGATGAGGCCCTCGAAGTTACCAAACTCTACTCCGTAGCCGGCCTCCTCACCGCCGAGATGGCGCTCATCAACACACGCCCCTTTCGTTCGCCTCACCACACGGTCTCAACCGCGGCCCTTGTGGGGGGTGGCACCATTCCCCGCCCAGGCGAAGTAAGTCTCGCACACCACGGGGTTCTCTTCCTCGACGAGCTGCCGGAGTTTGCGCGAGATGCCCTGGAGGTGCTGCGTCAACCTCTCGAAGATGGCGTCGTGCAAATATCCCGTGTCAACGCCTCCTACGCTTATCCCGCCGATTTCACCCTCGTTGCCGCCATGAACCCCTGCCCCTGCGGCTATTTCGGCGACATCTTTCGCCAATGCACCTGCCAACCTAGCAGCGTGCAAAAGTACCTTAAAAGGGTCTCCGGCCCCCTGCTCGACCGCATTGACCTCCATGTGGAGGTGCCCCGCCTCTCCGAAGAGGAGTTGCTTACCGCCCACACCGGAGAAAGCTCCGAAGTCATTCGCGAGCGCGTTTGCCGTGCACGCCAAATCCAGTCCCAACGTTTCGCCCAACCCCTGCCGAATAACCCGAAAACCTCCCGAGAGGAGGGGCTGGCGCCCTCCGAAGCCCCTACCAGACGCATCTACTGCAACGCCCAAATGGGCCCTCGTGAACTGCGCGCCTACTGCCCCCTTCGCCCTGAGGTAAAAACGCTGCTCCGTGCCGCCATTCAACAGCTCGGCCTCTCCGCCCGTGCCTACGATCGCCTCCTCAAAGTGGCGCGAACCATCGCCGATCTCTGCGGCTCCGACGATGTGCAGACCGCTCATGTGGCCGAAGCCATCCAGTATCGCAGCCTCGACCGCAAATTCTGGAGCGGCTAGCCTATTCCGTAACGAGAACCAAAACGGCATTCTCAAAATCTCAAAATACGACGGCTTAGTAACTGCGCTTTTCAAAAAAGCGTATGAAAAGGAGAACGGATGCGTCTTGACAGCATCCTTTTGCAAAAGTAAAATATCTCTATATCCCAAGAAAAGGCCATGAAAAAAACCAAAAACGCAAAAACGAGATGCTGTAAACATACCGACCTGCCCCTCGAACGCGCTCTTATTCGCGTGGTAAGAGCTACCATGTTCGTCCAACCGCCCCTGCCGGAAATGGATGCCTTACCCATGGCCCAAATGCGCCTGCTCTGGATGGTCTATCATATGCCGCAAGCGACCATGAAAGAGTTCAGCGAAAAACTGGAGGTCTCCCAATCCACCGTTACCCAGCTCGCCGATCGCCTGATCCGACGTGGCCTTATTGTGCGCTTCCACGATAGCAAAGACCGACGCCTCGTGCGCCTCTCTCTTAGCGAACAAGGGCACCGACTCCTCGAAGAATCGATGGAGCAAATGCATGCTACGCTCCAAGCGATATGGAATCGGCTAGGGGAAGAGGAGCGCCCTAAGGTGATCGAGGGTCTCGAGATTCTAGGCCGAGTGGCAGAACAGTTCCGCGTAGAGCAGGGAAGAGCCCCCCTCACATGGCGCGAGGAGAGCCTCTCCAAAATCCCCGAAACCTCCGAACCGATCCCACAACCCATGGTAGACCTCATGGCGCGGCGCATTCGAGGGAATGTTAGGGAATCCTAAAAATTAGTGAATACTTTTGACCCGCTCGGTCGTCCATATAACGATACCGCTCCCGTTTTTTCAAAAATCTATGCCCGACGGAAAGGAATAGGATACCGCTATGTACTCTTCCATCTGCCGCTATACGCTGCTACCGGCTCTCTTCGTCTCCTCGCTTAGCCTGGCAACATGCGTGGCTGCAGGTCAAACCAACGCTACCAATAATGCCCAATCTATTCAAACACCGGCAGAAAAACGCTACGGAGTGCCCCCAAACCCTACCGTAGGAGCCCAACCCAGTCTCGATCTCTCTCAACCGCTTACTCTCGATAGAGCCATTCAAATCGCCCTCCAGCGCCAAAATGCCATCGCCATCGCCGCCGCCCAACGCGACTCAAGCCGCGCCCAAGTGGTGGCCGCACGCTCCTCTTACTTCCCACAAATCACACCTAGCTTTCAATACCAAACCAATCTTACCCCCATTGAAAGCAGCGCCTTCGGAACAGGAGGCCCCACAAGCCGTTCCTTCTCGAGCGAAACACGTACAGAGGCCATTGTTGCTAAACAACTGATATGGGATGGGGGAATTCGTGAGGCCACCGTTCAACAGGCCCGCAATACCCTCTTCGCCGATGAATATAACCTCGGCAATACCCGCCAAGACGTTATTCTCACCGTTACCCAAAGCTACTATGCCCTCCTGCGCGATCGCGCCCTCGTGAAGGTGCAACAGACCAATGTGCAGCTTGCCCAAACGACCCTCGAATCTATCCAGGAGCAAGTGCGCGTGGGCAACGCCGCCCCGGCCGATACTCTGCAAGCTCAGTCCAACCTCGCCAATGCGCGCGTCGCCCTCCTCCAAGCACAAGCCGTCGTCTACGACGACGAGGCCCAACTGAAAAATGCGATGGGGGTGATCAGCTCACAACCGCTTGTGCTGGCAGATCAGTCCCTTCCCCAACCCGATCCCACCCCCGACCCCCACTCTGTGGACTACTATACGCAACTCGCCTACCAAAACCGCCTCGACATTAAACAACAGCAGGCCGCCATAGATGCCCAAACCGATCTTCTGCGCATCGCACGCCTCCAGGCGGGCATCAATGTCAACGCCTCTGTGTCCGAAGGCTATCAATTGGACCCCGTTTCGGGTGAAGAGCGCGTCTTTTCCGTCTCCCTCTCCTACCCTCTCTTCGATGCCGGGCTTTCCCGCGCAAAAGTGCGCGAAAACGAGGCGCTGCTTACCCAACTGGAACGTCAGCTCGACCAGATCGAGCAGAATATACGCCTTAACATCGAACAGGACTACCGTAACCGTGAGGTGGCTCGGCAACAGGTGGTCGCCGCCAACGCCGCCGTGCAGGCCGGCCAAACCAACTACGATGCCGCCCTCGCCAAACAACAGAACGGGCTTATCAACGTGCTCGATGTGATCAACGCCCAACTACAGCTCGTTACCGCCCAACAACAACAGGTAAACGCACTCTACAGCTACTACATCGCCAACGCACGGCTGTTGCGCGACATCGGCATGAACGACCCCGAATGGCACCCAAACGTTCCCAATGCCGTGCAAAAACAGTTCTCCGCCAGCGCAACACCGTCGGAGGCCACCGATACGCAGCAAGCAGCCTCGCTTCTACGCGATCCCCTGCTTGACGCACGGAGACCCTAAAAATTGAAGAAGAACAGATATGCCACTCTGCTCGTTCCTTTGCTCTTCCTTACGGGGTGTAACCTCCTCGGTTTGGGAGAGAAAGGAGGCCAAGTTCACTACCGTGTCGCTGCCGTAACCCAAGACATGGTGCGTAAAACCGTCTCTGCCACCGGCGTGCTCACCCCGTGGACAACCGTGGACATTAAAAGTCGCGCCGGTGGCCGTATCATCAGCCTGCCTGTTGACGACGGCACCGTCGTTAAAAAAGGGCAGGTCGTCGCCCTCATTGACCCCTCCGACACCCTGCTAACCTACTACTCCGCCAAAGCCGATATAGATGCCAATCGCGCCCGCGTGGTAGAGAGCCAAAAAGACCTTCAGCTCCAACTTAAAGAGGGGCAGATCGGCATTGATACCGCCAAGGCCAACTTAAAAGCCGCTCAGGCGCAAGCTGCAGCGGCCCAGGCCAACTACCAATCGGCCCAAACCGATGCCGATAACGCCAAAGCGCTTTCCGATGCCAACATCGCCAGCGCCCGCGCCACCCTTGCCGCTCAACAGGCCAAGCTCGACCAAATGAAGAACGCTACCATCCCCCAAGAGCGCGCCCAAGCTCAGGCCGACCTGCAACAGGCCAAAGCCAACCTCATCAACGCCGACGCACAGTTGACACGCCAAAAAGCCCTCCTCGCAAAAGGCTTCGTCGCGCAATCGGAGGTAGACCAAGCCCAAGCCGCGCGCGATGTGGCCGCTGCCACCGTACTTCAAGCGCAGGCCAAAGTGGATACCCTCGATAAAGAGCTAGACCAGGACTTGAAGGCGCAAGAGGCTCAGGTGGCTCAGGCCAAAGCGGCCCTCGATACCGCCCTCGCCCAAGCCTCCCAAGTGCAAACCAAGCGCCTAGCCGCTCTTGCCGCCAAAGCCAACGCCCAACAGGCCCTCGCCGCCGTGAAACAGGCCCAGGTGAAACTGCAAGACGCTCAGGCGCAACTGATCAACAACGTTATCCGCGCCAAGCAGATCGAAGAGGCGCAAGCCGCCGTCATCAAGTCCAACGCAGCTTATGCCGATGCCAAAGTGCAATTGAACGACACCCGCATTACCGCCCCCATGGATGGGGTGATCCTCCAAAAGTACGTCGAACAAGGGACTTTTATCACCTCCGGCATGTCGTTCAACTCCTCCGGCACCAGCATCGTGCAGCTCGGCGACATCTCCCGCATGTACGTGGATACCAGTGTAGATGAGACGGACGTGGCCAATATCCAAATGGGGCAAAAAGTGGAGGTTACCTTCGATGCCTATCCCTCCATTCCCTTCGACGGCAAGGTTATCCGCATCGAGCCGCAAGAGGTGGTCAATCAAAATGTAACCACCCTGCATGTCCGCGTTGAGGTAGATAATAGCAACGTGGCTTATCGGCTGCTACGCCCGGGAATGAACGCCACCTGCGAGTTCATCGTAGATGAAAAAGATGATGTGACCTGCATCCCCAACGAGGCGTTGCAGACGGCCAACGATGGAAGCTACTATGTTCTGGTAGCGACCGGAGGGCACCAAGCGCCGCCCGATCCCGGCGGTTCGCCCGATCCATCCGTTTTGGAAGGCTGCCATATCGAACGCAGGCCCGTGCAGATTGGCCTGCAAGGCGACGACACCACCGAGATCACCCAAGGGCTAAAGCCTGGCGAAAAAGTGGTAACACAAACCATTCAGCCTGTCAACAGCGCTACGGCCTCGACGAGCGGGGGGTTTGGCGGCGGGCCAGGCCCCGGACGCCGATAGAGCTGCCGAGAAGGGAGAAAAACCATGAAAGCCGCCTTTATCGCTGCGATACGTGGGGTCGCCACCAACAAACTGCGCTCCCTGCTCACCATGCTTGGCGTTATCTTTGGGGTGGCTGCCGTTATCGTGGCCGTAGCTCTCGGCCAAGGTTCTCGCGATGCCGCCCTACGCCGCTTTCAACGTCTCGGCACCACCACCCTCACTGTGCTTCCCGGCCGCCAAAGTCGCAACGGCGTCTCCTTCGCTTTCGGATCGGCCTCTACCCTCAAAATTGACGACGTGCCCTTCATCCTCCGCGGTTGCCCGGACGTAGTGGCCGTATCTCCCGAACAACAGAAGTTTGAGCAGGTGAAATACGGCGACCAAAATACCAACACCACTATCTTTGGCTGCGGACCCGATTTCATGCAGATTCGCCGATTCGACCTCGCGGCCGGCCGCTTCTTCACCCGCTCCGAAGATGCCTCCCGACGCCCCGTCTGTGTGCTGGGTTGGACGGTCTACACCACGCTTTTCCTGAACAACGCCCCCGCAGTCGGCAGGAATATCTACATCAACGGGCAAAACTTTAAGGTTTTAGGCGTGTTTGCCGAGCGAGGAGGGGGAGGGTTCGTGAACGAGGATGACCGCGTTTACGTGCCCATTCGTACCGGCTTGCAACGCCTCTTCGGAGGAGAAAACCAACTTTCCAGCATGTCGGTGGAGGGACGCAGCGAGGAGGTGATGCAGCGCGCCCAAGATGAGATCACCGAGGTGCTGCGCAAACACCATAACATCCCCGACTCTAAACCGAACGACTTTATTATTTTTAACGCCGGCGTCGCCGCCCAAAATAGCCGCGATCAGGCCGAAGATTTTCAGCAACTCATTAGCTATCTGGCCGCCGTGGCGCTCATCGTAGGTGGCATCGGCATCATGAACATCATGTTGGTCTCCGTCACCGAGCGCACCCGTGAGATCGGTGTGCGCAAAGCCATCGGTGCCAAACGGCGCAACATCCTCTTGCAGTTTCTTCTCGAAGCCGTCTTTATCTCGCTTACAGGAGGCATTATTGGGGTGGTACTAGGGGTGCTGTTCACCCTCTATGCTCTTCCCTATCTCAAACCACAATGGGAAACGGCACTCACCGTTCCCCCGCTTTTTGTGGCCTTCGGCTTCTCCTTCCTGGTAGGTATCTTCTTTGGTTTCTATCCCGCCATGAAGGCCTCGAAGCTAAACCCAATAGACGCCCTTCGCTACGAGTAGTACCCCAAAACCTAATCTATAAGGAGATGGTTATGCATACAAAACAACTGATCGGTCTCGCGGCGGCGCTGCTCGCGCTCACGCTCTATGGCTCCGCCGCAAAGGCTCAAGGCCCCGGCGGCCAAGGCGGCCCTCCACCGGAAATCATGGCCAAAATACGAAAATGGCAGAGCTGGCAAAAGCAGCACAAAAATGCAACCCAGCTTGGTCAAGAGCTTTACCAGCTCGAAATGCTGAACCAACAGCCCGGCTATGCGCTGAACAAGCAGCAGTCGGCCAAGCTTGTGGCCATTTTGAAAGCTTGGCGCCATAAACCCACCATGTCGGAGGAGCAGGCGCATAACGTGTTGAAGCAGATCGGAAGCCTCCTCACGGTACGCCAAATCCAAAAGATGACGACGCTCACCCCCCCTTGGCAGCGACGCCCGGGCGGACCGGGAGGCGGCCCCGGTGGCCCTCCGCCGGGAGGACGACCTGGAGGCCCACCTCCTGGCGGACGCTTCAACTTCCCCGATCCGCCTTCAGGGGGCTTTAATCCGCTGAACCCCGACACTCTGCCCTTCCCGCCTATGCGCGATAGGGCCAAGCAGGGGCTTGATTCGTTCATCGCCACCCTGCAAACTCAGGCAAAACGCTGAAAGGTAGTTGACCCCATGTCCGATGTGATCATCGAGGTCACAAACGTTCATAAAGTCTATCGGATGGGCAAGACGGAGGTGCACGCCCTACGCGGTGTCTCCGTCTCCATCCGAAGGGGCGAGTTCGTGGCCATCATGGGGCCTTCAGGCTCCGGCAAGTCCACCTTTATGAACATCGTGGGCTGCCTGGATACACCCACCCGAGGCTCCTATAAGCTCGATGGCATTGAGGTTGCCAAACTTAACGATAACCAACTCGCCGAAATTCGTAACCGAAAGATCGGCTTTGTGTTCCAAACCTTCAATCTGTTGGCGCGCACCACCGCCCTGGAGAATGTGGAGCTGCCGATGCTCTATAGCAACACGCGCAATCGCCGCCAAATGGCCATTCGCGCCTTGGAGATCGTGGGGCTGGGCGAACGCCTTCACCACAAACCCAACGAGCTATCCGGCGGTCAACAACAGCGCGTTGCCATCGCGCGTGCTCTGGTTAACGACCCACCCATTCTGTTCGGAGATGAGCCTACCGGCAACCTCGACTCTCGCACGAGCGAGGAGATCATGGCCATCTTCCAGCGCCTGCATCGGGAAGGCAAAACGGTGGTGCTTGTAACCCACGAACCCGATATCGCCGAACATGCCGAGCGCATCATTCGGTTTCGCGATGGGAAGGTGGTGGCAGATGAACCGGTTCTCAATCGCCGCATCGCCGAGGTGGAACTAGAAAAGCTTGGCGGGCCGCTTGAGGAAGAGGAGGACGCCGAACTGCTTTCCGAGGCCACCTAAGAACTGGTGCCTAGCTCGCTTTGGCGATAAGGCTCAGCTGCTTGGGCGTAAGCAGCCAAAGCAGAAGGCCGCCGTGCGGCTGCACGTCAAACACCTCCACACAGGCGAGTCCAGCTTTTTTCATCTTTACGTTGCCGCCACAAAGCCAACCGATGTTGCCGCTAAGCGTGGGTTCATGCCCTACAAACAGAAGTCCCTCTTGAGGAGATCGTTCCTGCACAAGGGTCTGCAGCGTTGGGGGGTCGAACAGGCCGGGTTGTAGGCGCGCTTCTATCACAAAGCGCTCTTTCGGCAAACGGAGAGCCTCCGCCAAAATCTCGGCGGTTTCTAATGCACGCGCGTACGGGCTTGTCAGCAGGGCATCGAAAGAGAGGTCGAGTGCCTTGATTCCCAAGGCGACGCGTTTCATCTCCGCCACCCCCTCCGAGGTGAGATGACGCTCGGCATCCTTCAGGTTAGGACGGGGGTATTCTGCAAGGCCATGACGAAGGAAATAGAGCCGCATCGGTCACCTCGGAGAGGAGAAGAGACTACTCTTCTCGCAGAGGATTGGGGATATTTTGGAGGCGATCGAGCTTACGCCGAAACTCACGCACCTCGTCTAAAGTGATGGCTCCCATGCGTGCAAAGCGCGTTTTTTCGGCCTCACTAAGCTCTACCGAGATGTCGTTTAGCAGATCGGCCTCCCACTCCTCTTGTCGGATGAAGTGTTCTCCCAAACGTTTGCAGCGCGAGCAGCGATAGCGGATATAGACATAGGTGGGACCGAACTGTCGCATCAAGTAGCCTTGTCGCACCACATCTCGCTGATATATGCGCTGACCACACCGACACCTCAATCCGCGCATCATTGGCTTCTGTTCCTCCATGTCGTTGCCCGTGGCTCCGAAAGGCTCGCGAACCCGCGCAAACGACTTCAAGCGGAGCAGGGGCGCTACCGCCATCGAAGGCTTTCCATAGCGAACCTTCTACTTGAATTATACCACGTCGCGGCCTCTAAAGTTGCCAAGCAAATCTGCACCGCTGACAATGCAGGGCTTTAGCCCGCCGCAAAAAGACAGGCCCTTTAGGGGTAGGTCTTGTGCCTACGCTACTGCGAGAAGCCGCCGGTCTTTAGACCAGGCGGAGTGTTACAGGATGCCTTTGGCGATATCCTTAGGAATTGTGGCAGGAGAATGACAGATAGTTATTGTAGATAAAAATGGACTATCGGCAGGTAAAAAGCTTAGTACCCTACTGCGGCGGTACACCAAGTAAACAAGCCAGGAGCACTCCTATGAATGAGACAAACGAGACAAGACAAAGGCTGTATCAACGATTGATCGAGGGCGTCTTTTGGAGTAGATACAGCGAAGGTGCACGCGAAGTTCCGTTCAGTCGCACGGATTTTGAGCCTATAGCAAAGGATTTAGGCATACCGCTGCCAAAGAATCTAGGAGACATCATCTATAGCTTTCGCTTTAGGCAAACACTACCAAAGTCTATTTTAGACAAAGCACCTCCAGGAACTACCTGGCTTATTAGAGGTATAGGACGTGGACGCTACTGCTTTGTAGCGGCACCTATAGCTACTTTCCTCCCCGACCCAAACCTAGCCGAAACCAGAGTACTAGATGCAACACCGGGAATTGTAGAGATTTATAGTACCAATGACGAGCAATCCTTACTGGCACAAATTCGCTACAATCGGCTTATTGACCTGTTTACAGGGCTGACCTGCTACTCGCTGCAAAACCATCTCCGTACCACGCTCGCCACAGGTTTTCAGGTCGAGACCGACGAAATCTATGTTGGTGTGGATCATCGGGGCGCTCACTTCGTTATACCGGTTCAGGCAAAGTCCACAGAGGATTCTCTTGGTACCGTCCAAGTTGAACAAGATTTTGCGATAGGACGCCTAGCTCGCTTCAAAACCTGCCTATGCCGCCCCATTGGCGCACAACGAGTAGAGAATAACCTGATTGCGCTTATGGAGTTTGAGGAGAATGAAAGCGGTATCCGTAAGATAGCTGAGGTTCATTATAGGCTAGTAAAGCCAGAGTCCCTTTCTCATACAGAGCTTCAGAAGCTACTCTTATCCTATCAGGAACGCCCGTTTTTAAATCGTCGTCTTTAGCACTTCATAGAAAATGGACAGGGAAACGCCGGTTTTTAGGTATATGGGCTAGCTAATATAACTTCACAGACTTCTACCCGGCCATCGTAGGACTACCACCTCCTCTCGTAACTGTTCTCTTGTAGCTGTAGCCATTCGAGTCCGGAACAAGGCAATCTCTTCAAGCTCATAACCAAGCCGTTGGGCAATATCGCCCAAGATTTCGCCGGTTCGAATCATGACCCTTAAGTAGGATGCCTGGTCTCCAACAACATAGGCCAATCGTGCCCCTGGACGCAGGTAAGGCCTAAGCCCTGCAAGGTGCCTTGCCATCCCACCGAAGTAGAGTTTGGCCACCTTGCTGTAGAGACGTTCAAAACCCGACGTCTTCTTAAGAGCCATACGCCGCTCCTCGATCTCCTTTGAGATACGCTCCACTTCTGGGTGACCGGCCACCCATCTATCATCATCATCGTCTTTGTAGACGTTTCGCGTATTAGAGCGAACCAAACCTTGCTTCATCGCTCGCAAATCGGCCTTATCCCTCACGAACCCCAACAGCACCGCTTCGAGTCGGGTTGTCCGCGTGTAGTCTTTCTCATTGGGATAGGGTGGAGACGTGATGACGGCATCTATGGATGACGGCTCCAAAACCTCCTCAGGGTAACGCGCGTCGGCAAGATAAACCTCGGCGGGTACCGTGGCGTTTGCCCAGACCTTATTTAAATCTTGTGCCATCGCATAAATGTTCGTCAGCCATGTTGCAACCACAGGCACATCAGACTTTTGCAGACCAACGCTTACCTCCGGTCCGAAGCGGAGATTCCCTATGCCATAGACCAAAGCCTTCGCCACAGCAAGACGCTCATGCTCGTACAGACGCGCATCATGATGTTTCTCCAAGTGATGCAATAGAACCAGAGTCTTGTGCAAAGGAAGAGGACTAATAGACCCGGTCAACAACAGAGATTCTAGACAAGGTTCCAATGTGCGAAGTGCGCGTCCATTTACAAAACCGCTGCAATCCATTGTATCGTAAATCCCTGTTTCCTCTAAATCTTTATAGGTGGCCTCTGCCACTTTCTCAGCGTGTTGTACTAGCTTTTGGGAGGGGACGCTCCAGTCTACCTTTACCCTCGAGGCAAACTGGGCTACAGGGTTGGCTTCAAGGCCAACACTAGCAATACCGAGTTTCTTGCATTCTACAAGAGTGGTACCTGTACCGCAAAAAGGGTCTAGCACACGGTGTTGCTTATTCAACTCGAATCGCGCGATGTACTCACGAACTAAATGCGGTGGGAAAGAGAGCACAAAACGGTACCATCTGTGCACAGGCACATCTTCAGGAAACACCTTATTGATATCACCATTCACATCTTGTCGGGTACTTAGCTCACTCACCGATTGATCTCCTAAATTATCTGGCTCTCTAGCTCGTCACAACATATGCTGCCGCCCACCGACTCTACCCTGCTATCCTGTTCACCATGCAATCGAGAACCTTTGCGCTCTATTATATAGCACAAGCCCCGGTAAGACAACTCTATCCCTTCGTGTTGGGGGCGGATGCCCATGATACGCTTAGTATGCGAGCACCGAGGCATCGGCAACAGAGCAAGGGGTTGCCACCAAAAGGCTTCTACGTCCGGCACAGGGTGTTATTAAACGTTCGCATGTGCCTCTTGGCAGGAGAATAGACTTCGTATATCGAAACTTCTTTTTATCTCCGAAAGCCTATAGACGAGATCGCTCATGAAAATCTGTCGGTTCATCGCCTTTCTCACTCTGTTGCTGTTTCCTCAAGAAGGCCTCTACCAAAAAGCCGCAAAGGCTCCGAAACCCTTCATGGGCTGGAGCAGCTGGAGCCTCGAAGCCGTGCGCTCCCCAAACTACAACGGTGAGGACTGGCTCACTGCCGAGCACGTTAAAGAGCAGTCCGATGCCATGCACCGCCTTCTGCAAAAATACGGCTATCTCTACATCAATCTCGATTCGGGTTGGAAAGGGGGCTACGATGCCTTTGGTCGCCCTCTGCCCGACCGTAAAAAGTTTCCCGAAGGCATCGCGGCCATCGCACGCTATGTACACCACTACGGCCAAAAACTCGGCATCTACTACACCGTCGGCATATGGGGCGATCTCTACCAAGCCAACCCCAAAATTCTGGGTACCCCCTACCATCTACGCGACATTCTGGTGCAACCGCCCACCCCCGGCAACGGTTGGGTTAACGGCACCTACAAAATAGACTTCTCAAAACCCGCCGCCAAAGCCTACATCGCCTCGATCGCCCAGGAGTTCGCCGAGTGGGGGGTAGACCTTCTGAAACTCGACGGAGTGACCCCTGGCTCCGATCATAACGACCTCTCCATAGACAACCGCGCCGAGGTGGTCGCTTGGGCACAAGCCCTTCAACAGACCGGACGCCCCATTTGGCTTGAGCTTTCCTGGAACCTCGATCCTCACTATGCCGACTTTTGGCAACGTTATGCCAACGGATGGCGCATTAGCGACGATATAGACCGCTACGGCCCCACGTTAACGAGTTGGCCTCAGGTAAAAGCGCGTTTTGAGGCGGCAGCACGGTGGTACCAGAACGCAGGCCCCACCAAAGGTTGGAACGATTTCGACTCGCTGGATATCGGCAACGGCGCCATGGACGGCCTCACCGACGCGGAGCGCCAAACCATGATGACGCTCTGGGCCATCGAGTGCTCCCCGCTCTATACCGGCGACGACCTCGCCCGGCTCGACCCATACGGCCTTCAACTGCTGACCAATGCCGAGGTCATCGCCGTAGACCAGGCCGGCCATCCGGCTCATCCGGTGCGTTTCGGCCCCCAGCAGGTATGGGCCATCCACAACCCCGACGGCAGCTTCCTCGTTGCTCTTTTCAACCTCGACGATCATGCGCCGGCTGCGGTTACCGTCGCCTGGTGGGAGTTGGGCCTTACCGGCCCGGTCAAAGCACACGACCTTTGGAGCCATCGCGATCTCGGCATTTACAACAACTGTTTCACACAGACCCTAGCGCCCCATGCCTGCTGCCTCATGCGCCTAATTCCACAGAAAAATTAACGACCGGCATACCCTAGGCTAGAACAAGCCAGTGAAAGCCGGTCGAAACATAGGCCCCCCGCTATCCTGTTCTTGTTCAAATTCCAAGCGACCATAATGAGAGCTAAATGAAATCTATTTATTGAACTATTAGGGATGTTGACAGTCTTTTGAGTTTGAGATACAATGTTTTATGTATGAAGTTCTAATATCTTTATCCTCATACACGTACCTACATTAGGGGCTAGTTCAAGCAACTGCAGTTAAGAGGAATTCAGAAGATGTATGATGACACTTTCTGCCGTCTCTGTTTTGACGAAGCTTATCGCTATGCCCGCCGTTGTAAGCAACCCGATGAGGATGCAAGGGAGTTCGCTGCAGCGTTTGTGGGGTGCGTGTTGCATTCAAAAGTTGCTTCGGACTTATGGCATTTAAAGCAATACAGAATGATCGCCCTAAGAAACTTTATGGGCAAATGGACCCTCATGTCAAGAAAGCATCAACATGAGTCCTTGCCCGAAGACGAGGCACAGGAGGGGGATGAATCTTATCGCGATGTAATCGCGGACACACCAACTTGTGAGGTAATGAGAAAGGAGTTTTATGAACGCCTCAAAAGAGGGATAGCAAAGCTAACTCCTTCCCAGCAATATCTCATCCAAGAGCATCTTATCGAAGGTGTGCCATTGAAAGAGCTTTTACAGAAAGTGCAAACAGGCGAACGAAAGGTTACCCACACCTATGATGCCCTTAAGAAAGCCTATGCACGTGCTCTGAAGCGGCTTGCCTCCGAACTAACGCGACAGGGCTTTGATTTCGATGAGGCTTCCACATACCTGCCTTATATCCGGCAACTACGGGGGGGGGGGAGCCAAACACTCGACTTAATGATGGTAGTTCTATCCCTCAAAAATTATCAGTCCCCTTTTGCATTGGAAGTTCCTTTTTTTTAGTAAAAGGCAAATTAGGAGGGAACTCGCAGTGTCTGTAGAGTTACGGCCTGTTGGCATCGCATGCAACTTGCAGTGCCAGTACTGTTATCAAAATCCTCAGCGAGATGCTGGAAATATTCGCGCACACTACGATATTACGATATGTCGAAAAGGTTGTGATGTTTCTTACAACCTTCTTCCCACCCAAAACTTTTTGAAACCGTTCAGAAACCTCTTTCGTCTGGACAAAAGAAAGCAAGGAGATATAAAGATGCCTACGGCTGCGATCGGCCAAACCGAGACGGACATTCGCACTCCTCTTAAAGAGAGCCTTTATGCGCTTCTCTTCGGAATATACTTGCTGCTGGCACCCAACTTTGTGCTGAGCAAAACGCGTGGCTACTGGATTACGCCCTGCACCCTGCAGATAACTATTGCACATATACCTTTGCCTGTGGGCCTGTTTCTGCTAGCACTGCCTTTTGCTATTCCTGCTCTCTTGCTTTGGCACAGAGAAAGAGACCTACTAAAGTTAGGCTCTTATCGTGTGTTTCACTATCTCCTCGCCTATCTCTGCGTGGTTGCTTTCTCCTGGTTTCTTATACCGGTAACAGCAAGCGCCTCAGGCTATTTGGACGATGCTATTTGGCCGTTTTCCGGCATCGCTTTTTATCTCACCTTGCGCTACGGCTACACATCCGATAATACAAGCCTGCTGGCCCTCTTCCTTGCACCGTGTTTGTTGCTAAGCTATCTCATTGAATTGAATGCTGATAGTCTTCCTCTCATGACCCATCCATGGGTTTTCCATCTCTTCGCCTGGTTTCCAGGCCTCCTGGCCGGCCTCCTTTGTGTCTGGCTTATTAAACGATATGACAAGCAAAATGTGTACGAACCGAAGCCGTCAAAGCTTTTTCCGGCCGCCTGCTTCGGCTTTATTTTTACTTTAGCAACCCTGCTGCTCCTTATACCGAGTAGCCCGCCCAATGCCGCAAGCGCGCTATTTCATCGCTGTGTTGATGGAGGCCTGGTCGTGGGAGTATGTTTCATCGCAAGCTTCCTGCTTCCCCTTCGGCGCAGCGATCAATGGATACTTTCCGCTCTCATCATGCTTGGGCTAGGATTCCTAACTTGGCGAATCCCATTACCAGGACTTATGATCAACGATGCCGCCCTCTGGTCTGAAATCGGCCTGATCATGCTCGTCTTAATCCTCGTTCGCTGTTGGCATGAAGTAAAAGAAGAGTTGATGAAACTCCCTTACAAGCCTACACACAACAAACCCAAGTAGGAGGCTCCCATGAGACATAGAGTGAAATATTTTGGAGCGTTTACGCTCATCGAATTACTTGCGGTTATAGCCATTATCGCTATATTGGCAGCTCTCCTTTTTCCCGTGTTCGCCAAAGCGCGCGAAAAAGCACGACAGATAGTTTGCTTCTCTAACCTCCACCAAATTGGTCTTGCCGTCGGCATGTATAACCAAGACTACGATGGCTATTTTCCCTATGCCATCAGTCCAATGGAGGTCTACCATAACTTCTGGGCAGAATATAGCCCCTCCTTCGCCGCCCAAGTTCCCTACCTCCCTCAGTTTCACGAGGTGCTGCAACCCTATGTTAAATCGCATCAGGTGTTCGATTGCCCCTCAGATGTCGGCTTCACCGAGATACCTGCTTCCGATGTTAAGAACACTATCCCTCCTTTCTGTCAACTAGATCGCCCCCCTGTTGCGCACCCGTCTAGTTTCGTGCAGTGGGGAACCAGCTACTATTACCAAGTCTATCTTGCCGAAGGCAACTACAGCGACAGCACGTTGCCCAAGCCTGCAGAAACGCTAGTTACGGCGGATGCGGCCGGCACATGGCACGGGCAGGAACCAGGAACACAAAATTGGTATGATTGCCTTTTTGCAGACTACCATGTAAAAGCCGTTAACTGCGCACATGTGCGCAATTACGAGCCAGACCCAGTGTTTAAACCTTAAAAAGTAGGTCTGCTGTGTCGCTGCACGTGCCCACGAGGCGGTATTTGAGATGAGCCTTCACAACGTGGAGGCTCATCTGGCTACGCGCACACTAGGTCGAAGAGATGAAAGCGAAGCCGCTTCGTGGAGACCAAAATTTGTCGCTGCGCGGTATGGGCTTCCATGGCCAAAATCCCAGTCTCCAATTTTGTGCTATCCTAAAAAGGAACGTTTCGATAGACTCTCTAGGAGCTAATGCCATGTGGCGCATTCGATCTAAAGTCCTACCGGTTGCCTTCGTCCTCTCTTGCACTACCCTAAACCTCGTTGCTGCCCGCCCTATCCCTCAAACCGAGGCGGGCGTGAACCATAACGATCAGGCTGACCTCGCCTCCCTCCCGCATGTAACCGACCCGCGAACCCTTGGCTATCACCTCACCTTCGACGATGAGTTCAAAGGCAACAAACTGGACACCTCCAAATGGATCGACTCCTACCCCGATGGCGTGCGCACCCATAGCAACGGAGAACAAGAGTACTATGCGCCCGATGGCTATCGCGTGCGCAACGGCCACCTGGAACTCATCGCCGAACGGCGCTCCATGGGCGGCATGCCCTATACCTCCGGCATCGTCACCACCTACGGGAAGTTCGCGCAAGAGTATGGGTGGTTCGAAATTCGGGCCAAATTCCCGAAAGGGAAGGGCCTATGGCCTGCCTTCTGGCTGCTGCCTGCCGATAAAAGCTGGCCGCCCGAAATAGATGTGCTGGAGATTCTTGGCCATCAACCCAACAAGGTCTACATGACGAACCACTACGTGGGCGAAGACAGCAGCCACGTGGGCGATGGCGGCAACTTCGTAGGCCCCGATTTCTCCGCCGCTTACCACACCTTTGCGCTTCAGTGGCCCCCCACCGCCCTCACCTGGTATGTGGATGGAGTACCCCGATTTCGTACCACGCGCCATGTTCCGCACGTGCCTATGTATCTCCTGGTGAATCTCGCCGTGGGCGGCTATTGGCCGGGCATGCCCGACGATACCACCCACTTCCCTGCCATCATGTATGTGAAGTATGTGCGCGTCTACCAAAAGGGATGAACAGAACCCTCGTGCCCCTGCGAGAAGAATATATCACTTTGGGTCAACTGCTGAAGCTGGTGGGAGCCATCCCTACCGGAGGGGCCGCACGTGCCTTCCTGGCCACCACCACCGTCTACGTGAACGGGGAACCCGAAAACCGGCGCGGACGCAAACTCTACCCCGGTGATACAGTATCGTTCGACAACACAACCTACCTGCTCACCAAAGGAGAGAACCCTTGATCTTTCAACGACGTTGGCTCCTCCTCTTCCTTTTGGGAACCGGCTTCTTCCTCGCCGACGGTCTCCTACCCGGGCTGCGCTGGGTCGGCATCGGCTGGGCATTAGGGCTTATTGCGCTGGCCCTGCTCGATTGGGCGCTTTTGCCCCCAACTTCCGCTTTCGATGTCTATCGTGAGGTAGACGAACGGCTAGCCCTCGACACCCCCGTCCCCGTTCGCCTCACGGTGCGCAACTTCAGCACGCGCCCCCTCCATGTCGAGCTGCTTGATGCCCCGCCGGAAGCGCTCCAAAACGATCTGCCCGACCTCCCCTTTACCCTCCATGTTCCGCCCTCGAGCCGCCAAACGGTGACCTACCATCTCCACCCCAATCGCCGTGGCGACTACGCCTTCGCCGACATCACGGTACGCCTCTTCGGCCGTCTCGGTTTTGTGGGGCGCATCAGCTCTCTTCCGGCCGTGCAGGTGGTTAAGGTCTATCCGGGTCTGCGCGAGCTAGCCCATTTTAACCTGGCGGGCCAACGCCGCCAACTGCAACAGTTAGGCGTGCGTCGCGCCTATCGCCATGGCATCGGTAGCGAATTTGAGAGCCTGCGCGACTACGTGCCCGACGACGAAATTCGCCATATAGACTGGAAGGCCACCGCACGCAAAGGACACCTCGTAACCCGTCAGTACGAGCTGGAACGCTCCCAAAATATCCTGATTATGCTGGATGTGGGGCGCACCATGTGGGGAGAGCTGGAGGGACGGGCGAAAATAGATTATGCCATCCAAGCCGCCCTCCTCTTGGCCTATGTGGCCTCCTTCTTCGACGATAGGGTAGGGCTGCTCGCCTTCTCGAACCGCATCCATACCTTCCTCCCGCCACGTCGCGGGCGCCAACAGAGCTATGCCGTTCTCGAAGCCCTCCACAACCTCTACGCCGATCTCCAAGAGCCGAACTACCGGGCCGTTTTCCATTTTCTCGAAGGGCGCTGGCCACGCCGCTCTTTGCTGATCTGCTTCACCGATCTTTGGGACCCCGTCTCGGCCCGCACCCTCATCTCCACCCTTGCCGCCCAGCAGCCACGCCACCTGCCCGTCGCCGTCACCCTGCTTAACACCACTTGGGTGCGCGCCCGTGAGCAGCCGCCAGAAAGCGCCGAGGCGATCTTTCAAAAGGTCGCCGCCCTCGAAACCCTTCAGCAACGCGAACAAGCCCTGCGCCTATTGGCGCAAAAAGGGGTTTTAGTGGTAGATTCTTCTGCGGAGAAACTGTCGGTCGAGCTGGTGAACCGTTATTTGGAGATCAAAGAGCGCATGTTGCTCTAAATAGCAGGGGGATTCAAATTTTGCAAATCTGTCGTAAAAATCCTATTTTCTAATTCAGGTGGATTGTGTCATAATGTATGAGATTGCGAGCCGAGCCTGGGGAGACGTAGAGCTGTGCTTACTTTACTGCGCGAGACGCTAGGGCGCTTCTCTCGTGATATGGGGATCGACCTGGGAACCGCCAACACGCTGGTGCATGTGCGGGGTAAGGGCATCCTCCTGCGTGAGCCTTCTGTAGTGGCCATTGCCACCGATACCGGAAAACCCATCGCTGTTGGGGAAGAGGCCAAACGGATGTTGGGCCGAACGCCCAGCAGCATCGTTGCTATTCGCCCGCTGCGCGACGGAGTGATCTCCGACTTCGAGCAGACCGAGGCGATGATCCGCTACTTCATTCAAAAGGTCTACCGCCGAAACGCTCTTTTGCCGCCGCGGGTGGTTATTGGCGTCCCTTCCGGCGTCACGGAGGTTGAAGAGCGCGCGGTCATCGAGGCTACCAGAAAAGCAGGTGCGCGCGAAGCCTACACCATCGAGGAGCCGATGGCCGCGGCCATCGGTGCCGGTCTGCCCGTCTCCGAAGCGACCGGCTCGATGATTGTGGACATCGGTGGCGGCACCACCGAAGTGGCCGTCATCTCTCTGGGAGATATTGTGGTGAGCCGCTCCGTGCGCGTGGCCGGCGATGAGATAGATGAGGCCATTGTGAACTATGTGCGCCGCACCTACAACCTCTCCATCGGAGACCGCATGGCCGAAGAGGTGAAGATCGCCATCGGCTCCGCCTATCCATCCGGCCCCGATAAACAGTACGAAGTGCGCGGGCGCGACCTCCTTTCTGGGCTTCCACGCAGCGCCCTGCTCACCAGTTGCGAAATCCGCGAGGCCATTCAAGAGCCGGTTCACACCATTGTCGAAGCTGTGAAAATGACGCTGGAAAGCACCCCCCCAGAGCTTGCTGCCGACATCTATGAACAGGGCATTACCCTTGCCGGAGGCGGTGCTCTTTTGGAAGGGTTGGATAAACTGCTGGCCCGTGAAACCTGCATGCCCGTCCACATCGCTCCAGACCCGCTATGCTGTGTGGTGTTGGGCGCCGGCCGCTTCCTAGAAGAGCTAGAAGCCAACCCCGCCATGCGTCGTGCCCTTCGAGGGCGCTAGCCCCGGCCGGCACTCTTAGGGGTCTACCGCCATGCTGCCGCCGGAACGCCAACACGGACACCTGCGCTATAAGGCGTTGCTGCTGCTTTTGTTGCTCGGTACTTTGGCCGGAGCCTGGCACAATCGCCTCGTTGCCCATGGACGCCCCGACCCCGTTACCACCTGGACTCGCACCGCGCTGGCCTACCCTGCCGGCACGCTCAACCGATTTTCCCGATGGTGTGGTCGCAATTTTGGATGGATTCTGCGAGGCAGCGCCCTCGAACGGGAGAACCGTCGGTTGCGCGCTGAAGTGGAGCGCCTGAAGGCCGAAAACGCAAGCCTTCAAGAGGCCGCTGCCGAAAACGTGCAACTGCAACAAGACCTGGGCTTTGTGCGCACCCTCCCTAAGCCGCCCATCGCCGCCTGGGTGATCGCCCTGCGCCCCGACCCGAACTTTAACACCATCGTTATCTCGCGAGGTAGCAACGATGGGGTACACGTGCATAGCGTCGTCGTAACGCGCGATGGTCTCGTTGGCCAAGTAAGCGAGGTGACCCCTAACACCGCAACCGTCGTGCTTCTTACCGATCGCAACGGTATGGTGGGCGCGCGCGTGCAGAGGGCCTCCTCGCGCGCCGTTGGCCTTTGTCGTGGCAACTACTCGCCCCTCATCCCTCTCATAGACCTGGCCGGCGATGCCGATATCCGCCCCGGCGATAAAATTGTAACTGCAGGCTACGGCGTGTTCCCTCCAGGCATTCCCATCGGTACCGTGGTGAGCGTACAGGTAGATCAAGGCCATACCAGCAAACAAGCCCTCGTGAAACCTGCCGTAGACTTCAATCGGCTGGAAGAGGTCTATGTGCTGCGATGAGCTTTGGTAAACGCCTCCTGCTGTTTATCGTCCTGCCGCTCATGGCGGCTATCCTCCAGTTTGCATGGGCAGGCCGAATCGCCGTTGAGGATGCCACTCCCCAACTGCCGCTTCTGCTTACCACGCTGGGGGCCACCTTTTGCACAGCAAACGAGGGGGCCTTGCTAGGGTTCATCAACGGCTTTCTGTTTGCCTCCCTCTCTCCTCTTATCGGCGGAGGACTTGGGGGCATCATCGTGGGCAACACGTTGGTGGGCTTCGGCATCGGCTGGCTAGGCGAGCGAGTCTTTCGCGGCAGCACCTTTCTAGCCCCCTTCTTCGCCGCCGCCGGCACTCTGGTGGCGGCGCTTATCTATCTGGTGGCCGCTCCGCCTCCCCTTCTCCTCCATTGGCTTTTGGTTACCGGCAAAACCACCCTCTACAACATGGCCCTTGCCATCCTACTCTATCCGCTTCTGCGCCGGCTGCTCGGCGCCGACCAAAATACGCACGCCATTGCCTAACCAACCTCAGCGCTCCGACTGGGAGCCTTGCTTTCCAAAACCCTGCTTTGCTCTGCAAACGCCCTCTCAAACGCAGAACTTGCTTCCTGCCGCTTTTGCAAAATAGGCGGGTAATCACAAGGATTACCCCTACATAGGGCACCATTTTATCAGGCACACTCTAGGTTATCAGGTGCTACTAACTGTCTGTCTCTGCAGCCCAACCCCAACCCCTCAGAACGGGTGGGAATGGAAACGCAAGATTTCTCGCCTTCGGCTCGAAATGACATGTGTTCATCTCGTCTGTGCCACGAAAGCACAGTTGTACCGCCGACGCTTCAAGCCCCCACCCCCACTCCCCTCAAGGCCGACGCTGGGGTCCCCAGAAAATGGCAAGATTTTCTGGGGCAGGGCGCCCTCCCCCTCCCCCTATCAGGGAGAGGGGAGATTAGCAAAAGGGGCACGGTCACCGTGCTCCCTACAGGCGGTTTCCTTTGATTAGCTTCCCTTCGGAACCCATCATAACCGCCCCCTTTCTGCAATAAGTAAGACACAATAAACACCTCAGCGGCCAGAACCGTTTCCTTCAAAGCCCATCTCTCTGGCCGCTGCGTTGCTGTCTGCAAGACGAAAGGATGGGATAGGGGGCGAACAAGATTAGCTTGCTCTGTGAACTGAACTCTAGAGCCGGGAAATTGGCAGTCTCTGCAGCCCCTCAAGGCCGACGCCCTCAGAGCCGGTAGGGACTGAAACTTAAGATTTCTCGCCTTCGGCTCGAAATGACAGGCGTCTATCTCACAAGAAATGACAGGCGGCTGTCTCACCGGCTCTTCAAGGCCGAGGTCTTGTCCTCAAGATCGCCTCCCTCCTCCTTAGCTGCTAAGACTAAAGGAGGGCATTGTAGACGAGCAAGGTAGGCTCGCTTTACGAAGAGAGGAGCCAATTCTCGACTTTCAGTGCATCTATGACATAAAAATGGGCGTCATTTGTAAGCACCACCAGATCATGCAGGCGGGCAACGGCAGCAATTTGAGCATCGGCGGTAGGGATCGGTTTTCCTTTAGAACGTTGCTCAGCGCAAATTTTGCCAAACTCCACCGCAGCGGCTTCGTCGAAAGGGAAAACGACGAGGTGGGAAGCGAAAGTAGCCAACTTTATAAGATTATCTGCCGCACGTTGACTGGCATAAGCGCCATAATAGAGTTCACCTAATACCGTGGTTGAAACGGAAAATAGGCTCCCTGCTCTCTGAGCCGCACTAAGATAGGGTGTCAGGCGATGATCTCCGTTCAGGTAGGCTATTGCGTGATTTGTGTCGAAGAGATAGTTCACTTAGTGCCTTCCTCAAGATGTCGCTCTTCATCGAGCATTTCCTCGATGCGCGCGCGCTCATCCGACGCCATCTGCCAGGCACCAAAGAACGGCTGCAGAGCCTCTGCCTTTCCCCTGTTTGACTTTAGGGCAAGCCATTCTACGGCCAACTGCTCCGGCGACTTCCCCGTCTTAGCGGCCTCTTGTTGCAAAGCCTGATAAACCTCGTTTGGGACTTCCAACATCAATGTCTTCGGCATACTCCCGTCTCTCCCAAGTTATTGAGCGCTCTTCTACTTTACGTTCATCTCGTCTCTCTTTACACCTGGTGCCAGCCGATGCCTGCAAAGATGTTGCTCGTTCTCACTCACACCAGGCAATAGAACAATCTAGTCAGCGATTCCCATGGTTAGCTTCTTTGCGGAAACCCAACACAACCGCCCCCTTTCTCCCGAATCGGGGGAAAGGACGGGATAGGGGGTGAACAAGGTAGGCTTACTCTGTGAACTGAACTCTAGAACCGTGAAGTTGACAGCCTCTGCAGCCCCACTCCTACCTCCTCAAGGCCGACGCCCTTCCCCTCAGCGCCTTTCCCTCAGAGCCGGTAGGGACTGAAACTTAAGATTTCTCGCCTTCGGCTCGAAATGACAGTTGTTGATCTCGTCTGTGGCACGAAAGCACAGTTGTACCGCCAGCTCTTCAAGTGCGTTGCTGTCTGCGACGACGGAAAGGATGGGATAGGGGCGAAAAGATGGGCTTGCCTCCAGCCCCCACCCCCACTCCCCTCCCCCTATCAGGGAGAGGGGAGACCAATAAGTTCATTGGCAGTTTTTTATAATAACTTCCCTTCGGCAACCCAACACAACCGCCCCCTTTCTCCCGAATCGGGGGAAAGGATGGGATAGGGGGCGAGTGAGATTGACTTGTTCTGCAAAACTGCCTCTAGAGCCGTAAAGGAATGGAAACTCAAGATTTCTCGCCTTCGGCTCGAAATGACAGGCGCCTATCTCTACAGCCCCACCCCTCCCCCTACAGGGGGAGGGGTGGCCAATAAGCGAGCCGGCGGCTTCCTACGGCAAGCGCCCCAGCCAAGCAGCAAGAGACACTTTAACGTGACGTTCTGTTTTAAACAGCCCCAACTACGCTGCCCGCCAAAATTCCCCGTGTGGATACCGATAGGTCGGCAACTCCTCGCCTGGGGCAAGCTTCACCTGATTCCACGGGGCCGGCGGGTGGTAGACATAGGGAACCTCGTCAGTGGGAATGTAGTCTGCTTGCCGACGCCGCTCTAAGCACGCCAACAGTACCTTCTGCTTGTGTAGAATATATTCGGGGGTGTGCGGCCCCAGCTTTTCCTCCACATGCGCCGTACGAAATTCATAGTACACAACCCGCCGTAGCTTCTCCGAAGCGTTCTCCGGCGACCCATGCAGCACAAGAATGTTGTGTAGAAGCACATCGCCCGGCGACATCAGGGCCGGCACCGCCCCGCTCGCCTCAAAATCGGCCCGCGTGTGGTCTTTGGCATGCTCCTGCAGCCAAGTCGTCGTCTGCTCTTTGCTCCAAAGATGGCTGCCGGGCATTACCCAGACACAGGTGTCGTAGTCTGCCGGATCGAGATAGAAATCCACGTTAAAGATGGGTGTGTCCCCCACATGCTCCGTGCCGGCATCGCGATGCCACGGAACCACAATGCCCTCCCCAGGCAGCTTGAGCACCATCGAATCCCATGTGGGAATGAGATCGGGGCCCATCAGCTTCTCCACCGTGTTCAGAATGAACGGATGCCCAAGCAGCACCTTCATCTCGTCTTTCTTATCAATCACGTACTCGATACGCTTCAAAACCGGTTGCCCCGTCTTATGCCCACGGCCGTACATGTAGTCCGGGTGGTCTCGAACCGTCTCGCTGCCGTAGCGCATGAGATCGTCCATAGCGGCCTGAACTCGCGAAAGCTCCGGCTCCGCGATCACGTTTCGCAAAATAAGGTAGCCGTTTTCATGGAAAAACTTCGCTTCCTCATCCGAGATAACCGTACGCACCATCTTAATAGCCTCCTTACAACACGTTCAGTGTAAGGAACTTCCGTTCCTGCTTGGGTATTATACTAGCCTCCTATCCGCACGTCAACAAAGTAAAGAGGCCTGGAAGAGAAATCCTGGGCGAACTCAGGGCTACCCTTACCCCTCCCTCAACAAAAACCCCACCGTTTTCCTGTTTCTCGAAGCGGGTCACAGACGGGGTGGGCACCTCTTAGCGGTACTCCGGCGCCTCCTGTGCAAGCATCGCGCAGCCGTTGGTCGGGTCTGGGTAGTTTTCCGACCATCCATGCATCTGGCAAATGGCATCTGGCTTGAGATGTTTTGCATGAAGATCGGCAAAAAGCCAATTGCAAGCCCCGTTATGGCTCTGAAAAGGCCCCTGCGCCCCACCATCAGGGCCACGCAAAGGGATGAACCAGCTGCCCAGGTCCGGGAAACTCCAGCGCGACTCCAACAGCAACACAAGGCCGGAAGCATCGCCGATCTCGGTCTCATAGCGCGGTCGCGTTCTCGGCTCCCCATACCAGCAGGGAGGTACGCCCTCATGAAAGAAGCTACCGTTGTAGGCATAGGAGATGGCGATCCACTGTGATTTTGGGTACAGCAGATTCGTCTCATCACCGGGCACGCTGGCATATCCGTTTGTGCTCCATGCATCTCCGTTCGAGGGACAGCGAAACACGTCGAAACTCTTCACATAGGGTAAAATCTCCCGCTTCCAATTCACGCTGCTGCCCTCCAACGGGTCGTTCGGCGGGCTGCTTGGAGAGGGCGATGTGCACCCCCCTAAATCATGCAAAGCATCGGCCTGGCGGTTCATCGGGTAGGTTTCGTCGTAATCCTCCAGATAGAGGCTTATAGCCGTTCCAAGCTGCTTTAGATTGGATAGCCACACAATGGAACGCGCCGCCTCACGCGCCCTTGCAAACACAGGAAATATTAGGGCGGCAAGCAAGGCAATTATCGCTATAACCACGAGCAACTCGATCAGTGTAAACCCACATTTCGGCGTGGGCTTTCGCTTCTTCTTTTGCGTCCACATGGTTTCTCTCCTTAGGGAACATCCATGGCGACCTGACGTTCCCTCCAAGCCATATAGGCTCTCTCTATATCACTTTCACAGCGAATAGGCACTCCAGACAGAGAGGATAGTTTACGGAGTCCTGCCGGATAATCTGCATCTCCTACAATAATGCCACACAGTGCCGCTACAGTATAAAATAGTCCCAGACGTATTAGGCAGGTCATGCTTTTGCCATGAGGAAACTTTCGGTTACATTAAGGAATGCAGTGGTTACTTTAGATTATTATCGCCACCCCCCCTCCCTCTTCTCCTTCCTTCCAGCGCCGCAGACAGGCGCCTCAAGGCCGTTGTCATGCCGATCTTTATCAACAGGCTCGATAGGGTTCTCATCAAGCGGTGTTAACTGTATCCATCCCACTCGCAAAGCATAGATTACGGCCTCTAAACGGGAATGCGCGTCGGTTAAAGCGTAGATGCGTTTAAACTCGGTATCTATGGTGGTGCTACAACGCCCTAAGTAGCGGGCAAGAGCTTTTGTGTTGACCGTTCCCAGGTTCACCACCGCTTGCAGAAGAGCGATAAGCGCCGGAGAAAGAACCTGTTTCTTTTTCTGTTGAATACAGCTCATACAGCACAACTCCTTTTTCTATGCTCAGCTCATCCATTAAAAGTGATGCATTACCCTTTCTTCAACCGAGGTCGGCGCTGCCGATAGACGATGAAGCTGACAAGGAAAAAGAAGAGTGCTGTTAAGCTCAGGATGAACGCCCTGCGCCAAAAGTAGGGCTGGCTCTTGTTCCAATCCGAGCGCGGGTCTAAAATAAGCTGCCCATTGGCACCCACAAGGTAGTCATGGTGGGTGAAATAATCACGATATAAAGAACCTGGTTTCAAGTCCGGCTTGAAAATATCATCGGATACATTGTTAAGATGGCAACTTGTTACATACAGTTCCTTTACTGCACACAATGTGAGTTTGCTTCCCGAACCCAGTGATGCGTAAGTGCTGCTCCTGCCTTCTGTAGGAATCCAAACACCATCTATCTGCTTTGCCGATAAACACTCAAAACGATCCTCTCTATTGGATAAGAAGAAGAAATCCGCACGAACAATCATGTTCCCAAAGCGAGGTGCCACCCATCCGTCTAGTCGGTTCCCTTGCGCATCTGTAATCACAACTTCATAGAGGCTGCCCCAGTGAGGATCGTTTTTACTGCCTCGCACGGTGAGCTGTTTTGCCTGCGCCGCCACCTGAGCATACCACCGTCCTAGCGCATCCATATAACCGTATAACAGGGGGTTCTCATCTACTTGAAACGCCGGTTGCATATCGTGCACAACGCTTGATGGCATCCGTCTCCCGTTGAACGACCCCGTGGCCACATCCTGCGTATAGTAATTTTTGCCGTCCACAATAAACTGTGCAGAGGAAGCGTCGTTAGGGTTGCTGTTTGTTTGATAGAAGCGCTTAACTCCCTTAAAGGCAAACGCCATGTAGTCTGTAGACGGAACATGCGCCCCTCTAGCAAATGGAGGTGCAAGGTAGGTGGTGACAACGCGATATGTAAAGTAGCCTGATTGCAACGGTGCTGAAGCTGCTTTCAATGCTTCTACGACACTTGAGGTCGAGGGTCTCTGCAAGCTCGTTGTTTGCCCTCCAAAGCTCAAGAGGGGGTTTAGGAGCAGATAGGCTCCTAAACCCAAAATGCTGTAATTTGTTTGTCGAGTTGGCATTCTTGGCTCCTTTGTTCCTCTTCTCCAGTCGCCGCGCTCTAGAGACCACAAATATCCACATGTTCCTCCTGGGTTCGAAATGGTTGCCCAGCACAACCGCTGCCAGCAGGCCAGACTCCCATCCACCAGCACAGAAAGTTTTTGCCGAAATTACTACAGTAAGCGTTTGGCACCCCTCCCGGTTCGCACTGGAAATGAGGATAGTAACGCTTAACGACCACCACACCGAGTCCTTGACTAGGGTCTACCACGCAGTTCAGATTGGTTCCAGCACATACCTGTTTCGTGCATACCATGCCGATGTAGGCAATAGGCGCTGAAGTGTAGGACAGTCTAGCATTTTAGCCCCTCCTTAACCGCGGTCGGCGCTGCCGATAGACGATGAAGCTGACAAGGAAAAAGAAGAGTGCTGTTAAGCTTAGGATGAACGCCCAGCGCCAAAAGTAAGGCTGGTTCTTATTCCAGTCCGAGCGCGGGTCTAGAATAAGCTGCCCATTGGCACCCACAAGGTAGTCATGATGAGTAATATAATCGCGCATAAAAGACCCAGGTGGCAAGAAGGCCTTGAAGAGATCATCGGATACATCATTTAAGTGAAACGACAAAACCTTTACCCGCTTGATGCTAACCAACACTGACCTCCCATGATAAAGAGTATAGAATCTATTCAATCCCTCCATTGGGATCCATACTTCCCCAGAATGGACTACCGACTCACACACATACTCAGCACGCCAACTGCTCTTATAACGTATCTCCCAACGTGCGCATAAATAACCATACTTTGGAGCTATCCAGAGAGAGTACTGCCTGCCCCACTGGTCAGTTGTCTTTATTCCCATCAGAAAACCGAACTGCTTATCTTCTCTTGTCCCTATCAAGGCTCCCGGATGCTGTTTCAGCAAATCCGCAATCCACCCTACATCAGCAAAATAGCCGAAGTCCATTGGACTGAGATATTCTATGTAGCCACCATTAGCCCCGTGCTGAAGGCGATTAACACTAATAAGCTGACGTGCCCCGCTCTGGAAGGTATCGCCTTGATAAACATAGGTTCCATCATCTAAAAAATACACACTTTGGCTTTGGGAACTTGAGTTCGATGGAAACCCATTCGGATATGTAATCGTAAGAAATCTGTTGTTTTTAAAAGCGAGTTCCAAATAACGTGGATAGGTAGAATTTCTAGGTAGAGGATAAAAAAACTGAGCGTCACAGGTATAACGGTAAAACCCAGAAGAAAAATAGTCCTTCCTCGCCTCCAGCTGGCTGAGCAATGCGGTATAGCTTATGGGCGACTTCGCACCGTGAGCGGGGGCGGGCTGTGGCTGTCCAAAAGAGCAGGGTGAGGATAGGAGCGATGCTGCTGCTATCCACCAAACAATATATAGTTTATGTCGTTTAAACATTTTAGTTTCCCCATACCTAGATAGAGAACTCATTAGAGATATATCTAAGGTGTCAGACCGCAAATATCTGCATACGTGTCGTTTTCTGAAACTGGTTTTCCGACACAAGGGCCGGGTGCAGGCCAAAACTGGTCTTGTTCGCATATGACATGTTTGTCAAAGTTAGCACAGTAAGCGTTCGGAACCCCTCCCGGCTCGCATTGGGAATGCGGGTGCCATATGATGGTAACCACTTGATTGTACAGCGTTGGCGCACAGTTCTTCGGTGGGCCGTTACACACCTGTTTCGTGCATACCATGCCGGCACCTGCGATGGTATGAAGCGCCTTGCGACTCAACATCTGCTTGGTCGTGCTGTGCGCTGTGGCATCCGAACGGGTTAGCCCAAATAGGCTTACCAGTCAAGCCAATACGCTTAGCACAAAACCCATTCCGTAATTTCGCATTGTTTTCCTCCTAGAATCTGTTTTTTCTTTGGAGGTATCAAGCCCATTCATCTGCTGCTTTCTTTATACCTCCAAACCCAAGTTTAAAATATTGTCTATAAAAACGCAATACCCTTTTTAGGGACACTGTTTCTCGACACACCACAC
>Ga0209061_1000873_pt1 | contig 60872 bp, 38 predicted proteins | sample Coa_R1_10_FD_187157 | JGI IMG/M metagenome (GOLD analysis project Ga0209061, IMG submission 187157) | Surface soil microbial communities from Centralia Pennsylvania, which are recovering from an underground coalmine fire - Coalmine... | ecosystem: Environmental > Terrestrial > Soil >... | reverse complement strand
GTTCGCGCGAGGCATCGGGCGAAAAATGGATGGGCGGGCCGAAACAGATGGCAAGGCGTGCCCGTCGTAGCTTTTTCGCTCCGGGAGGCAGCATATCGAACGTCCCCACAACGCCAACCGGGACTACAGGGGCGCCGCTTTTTTGCACCAACAGCGCCAAACCCGGTTGCGCCGGCTGAAGGCTTCCGTCCCGACTGCGACCGCCCTCCGGAAAAAAGCCTATCGCCTCGCCTTTTTCCAAAAGCTCTAAAACGAGATGAAACATACGCAGATCGGCTTTACCACGTCGCACAGGAATGCCTTGCATTGTGCGAGTTACAAAACGAGTAATGGGATGATGCCAAAGATCGATCTTAGCCACCCCCCATATCCAGCGCCGCCGTGCGATAACAGCCCATCCGAGCGGGGGATCGAGATAGCTTAAATGGTTGGCCGCAAGAATCAGGGCGCCGGTCTTAGGGATATTTTCCAGACCGATCACCTGAAGCCGTCCATAGAGACGGAAAAAGAGCCGAAATATCCATGCCAATGGATATCGGCAAAGACGATGATACCAACACGGAAGCCCTACTTCTTTCCAGGTCGCCCCTTCTTTCACGCTTCTGACACCCCACATCGTCTTTGGTTACAGCGCTCTTGATGAAGTCTAAGTATCTGCTGGACTACTGCATCGAGGTCGAGACCATCGGTATTGAGGAGGATGGCATCGGGTGCCGGGCGCAGAGGCGAGTCGGCACGTTGGCTATCACGCGCATCGCGCTCTTCCTGCTCCTTCAATATCGTCTCCTCGGAGACCTCCAAGCCTTGTGCTCTTAGCTCGGCCGCGCGTCGCCGAGCACGCTCTTGGGGCGAAGCCGTAAGGAATATCTTCAGCTCGGCCTCCGGCACAACCACCGTTCCTGTATCACGACCTTCGAGCACCACCCCGTTTTCTGCCGCTAACGCCATCTGGCGTTGCCGCTCCACAAGCGCTCTGCGCACCGCCGAGTGGGTGGAGATGATCGAGGTGGCTTGCGACACTTCTGGCGTACGAATGGCCTCGGTAACCTCCTCGGCGCTCTCTCCTTCCCCTATCCATACCCGTTGTATCCCGACAGGAGAGAGCGGCCCGAAGCGAATAGGCAGCGTGCGAGCCAATTGGGCTAACGTTTCGGCATCCGACAGAGCGATTTTACGTCTTAAAGCCGCCAAGGCCACAGCCCGATACATGGCTCCTGTGTCTATATAGGTGTAGCCGAGCGCCTGCGCTAATTTTCGTGCTACCGAGCTTTTACCGGCTCCTGCTGGGCCATCAATAGTAACTATCAAACTTGCCTAGAACCTCCTTTTCCGCTAACACAGTCTACCACCAAAGTCAACAGGGTACCATAAAAAGAGCCGATCCCATAAGGATAGTCTGTATGATCCCTTTCACGCCAGAAACGGTGGTCTGGGCCTACAGCATGGGAATCTTTCCCATGTATGTTGAGGAGGCAAAAGAGATTTTGTGGTTTCGGCCCGAGATGCGTGCGATCATGCCTCTCGATGGTTTTCATGTCTCGCGCTCGTTGGCCAAAACGATCCGCAAAGGGCGCTTTGAAGTACGCATTAACACGGCCTTTGAGGAGGTTATGCGCGGCTGTGCCGATAGGCCCGAAGGAACCTGGATAACCGAGGACTTCATTCGGGTCTACACCGAACTTCACCGACGTGGCTTGGCGCATAGCGTGGAGACATGGCGCGAGGGGCGTCTCGTAGGCGGCACCTACGGTGTTGCTTTAGGAGGGGCTTTCATGGCAGAGAGCATGTTCCACCGAGAAACCGATGCCTCTAAAGTAGCCCTAGCCGCCCTTGTGCATCGCCTTAAAGAGCGTAACTTCGTGCTGCTGGACGTACAGTATCTAACGCCGCACCTACAGCGCTTGGGGGCCATCGAGATTCCAAACAAGGTCTATCTCGCAAAGCTACAAAAGGCTTTGAAATTACCCTGCCGATTCGTTTAAGAAAGCCATCGCCCCTTTTACCAGTTCGTGCTGGTGAGGTCAACATAGATGCGTTTTGTGTAGGTGGAGTAGGTTAGCTGCAGCTCTCTGGCGCCGATACGCCGGCCAACGGTGAACTCAAAATCTTGATAATCCAAAAAGCTGCCGTGTTGGAGGGTTGCCGAAGCGATCAGACGCCAATGAGAGTCAATACGATAGACGGCGTCGGCCAAAAAGCTGGCGCTCGGGCTATCTAAAAAGGCCGTTCCGGCAAGCCCAAGCGCAAAATGTTTCGAGCGCCCCACCTGATACGTGATGCTAACTCGATGTTTGCCGTCTTCGTTGTAGGCCGGGTTTGGTGTGGAAAGAAAATCGTAGCTGAAGTTAATATCTCCACCGTTGGGAAGAGTGCGATCAAGCCCCAACGAGATTTGAGAGGTGAGGCCGGTGAGATGGTTTGTTGTCCACATATGGCCTAGGGTGAAGGAGACGTTCAGGGTTGTCCGTCGGTCTAACAGCATCGGCATTGCCGGGAAGGTTCGCCAGGTTATCTCTTCCGACGAAGCGTTGGTTAACGAGGCAAGGCTGCCGGAAGTGCGGAAGTAGTTTGAGGAGTAGCGTGTGCCAAACACATAGCGCCATCCCTTTGCAAATCCATAGGAGCTTGGATTGGTCTCAAGATAGAGGTCACCCTCCAATGAGGTCTCCGTAGGGGAAACCCATGTCTGTCCTCCATTAAAATCTACCCCCAAGCGCCCGAGTTTGCCGTGCGTGCTTAGGTCGAGACTACCGATCAGGCCGGTATGATGGGGAAAGTCTAAGGCGAAGGCGCCCTGGGTGCTATCCGAAAACTCCTGGGTATGAGTCCATTGAAACCCCCACCCCCCGCGCGTTAAATCGGTAAAGCCATAAGAGCCTTCGTAGCGCATTTCTCCTGTGCCGGAGTAGCTTTGCATAAGGTCAATAGACCAACCAGGGTCGGTGCTAAAGTAGCCTCTTCCTAACTGTTGGTCATGACGAAGGTAGAGAATACCCGAGCTACGCGGGGTGAGGTTGTAATAGAAGGGGAGTTCGAGTCCGAAGCCTCGTGAGCCAACGCTAATGAAGTGATCGGAGAAGAGCTGATCGGAGTTGAGACTCATCTCGTAGTAAGGCAGGCTCAAGATTTGCAGATTGTCTTGAAAGAAACGAGGACGGGTGAACTGAAGCTTATCACCCGGGAAATAGGCGATAGAGCGCGCCACCACCACGAGTTTCACCTGCATTTGCGGCATTGTAAAATAGGCCGGGGGCACAATGCCGTGCGGCTTCTGCATCTGCAGGTCTACCCCTGTGATCTCCACCTGTTGCACACTGCCGTTCCATTTCGCGATAGCATAGCCCATTCCCGTGCCTAAACTATAGTAAAGCCGAATGGCATGAATGACATGCTTCCCTCGACGCAGGGTAATGTTATCCGCAGCCCGCACCACGGCGTTATCATCGCAATGAAACTGAATGCGGTCGGCTTTTATGTCGAAGTTGCGATACGAAAGCTCTGAGCCACCGTTAACGCTAAAGGCCTCGATGATGCGATCGGTGGCGCTATAGGCAACATACTTTCCGGTAAAGAGCACATAGTTGTTGCCCTCGACGGTCGCTTCCGGGTCGTTGGTAAACTCGATCTGAAGGGCATTTGAGGCGCCTACCCCAGCGCCTTCGGCGATCGCCGTAACTTGTGCCACCGTGGGGAAGGGAGCGCTAATAAGTCGCGTCTGCGCGATGCCGCCTACGGCCGTTACTCGCGTCTGTGTGAGCGTTCCAGCGGTGGTTTGAAAGAGGACGGTGGCGCCATTTAGGGGATTGCCGTTCTGATCACGAACATCGGCAATGATGAGTGTCTGCTGTTTTCCATCCGCCAAAATCACCTCACGCGTGGCGGAGAGGGTCACCATAGACCTCTGCGCCAACGCCAACTTGGCGAGACCGCAGAGGCCTATCATGATTAGAATGCAGGCTAAAAGAGTCTTTTGTCGAGCCGAGTGCATAGACAGATAAAACGTTACGGCAAGAGGGTTTCGTCCCCTCTTGCCATCTCTAACGTGATTAGCGTGTGATGACGCACACGCGCGTCTGATGGGTCTGAGTGCCATCAGGAGCTACCACCACCAGGTCCATTGTATAGACACCGGTTGAGACCACAGTGCCCGATTGCGTCTTCATATCCCACACCGCTTTGCCCTCCAGGCCATTGGCCGTGTTACGCGTGGCTACCGGTGTAAGGTTGCGAATGACCTGTCCATGAGAGTTACGTACCAGCACGTGGGTATCTCCACTACCAGCGATGCTGTAATCCAGCTCTACCGGAGCCGTTGTACCGCTGGCGGCACGGGTAGGCGCGTTCACGACGAAGGAGAGGATGCGCACGCTGGGCGTGGGGTTCGCCGGGCTGGCCGTGATCTGCACCGTAGCACGACCGGTGGTGTCGGTATGCACAACATACCCCGATCGCGAGCGCATATCGAACTGCGTGCCGGTAGCCGGGTCGGTAAAAGTAAGCTTCCAGGTGCGTGGCACGTGGCTGCTGAAGTTAGGCCACTCGATGGTAACCGGCTCCGAGGGCTTTACCGAGTTAATAACCAGGGTCCATGTTTTCTGCACAGGACTTGGCGAACGCAGGTCCTCGCTATAGATCGCCCCATTCCACTCCGGATGGGTTATCTCCATCGTAAGCTGCTTGTTGATATAGGGCGGTTTCGGATATTTAAAGAAATCGGCTCTATCGCTTGCCTGCGGCGCCACCCCGATGACGGTGGCGTTGTCAATGCCATCGGCAGCCGAGGCAGAGAGCTGAAGTTGCCAGTTATCGGTTGCGACCCGACTTTGGTTAGTCGCAATGGTGGTCGCCTTTGTGATGTTGCTGCCCGGCAGCGTCACCCCAGGATAGATGAACGAGAGGTTATTCTTCAGGACGTAGATCCAGTAGCCTTGGTAGGGCTGCATGGTGAAGCCGAGATTCTGCAGCATCACATAGTGCCACTGCGTGGGGTCGGGGTTAGATGTGTCGTAATAGAACGCAATAGGCAGAATGAGATGGTTCTGTGGAGAGGCTGCATCCTGCATAGAGAATGTACGTCCTGTGCTTGGATCGAATATCTGCACCTCTCCAAAGTTAACCGGATAGATGTAAGGATCGCCGATCTGGTTCCACCCTTGCGGATAGTTCACAGTAAACTGTTGATTTGTCAATAACGGCGGATAGGCCGCGGTATTGAGCTGAATCAACTGGTCGTTGGCGATGCGGTTTAGTATCCAGAAAGCCTTACCCAGCGAGAACTGTGAGATGGAGTTGTAGATGAGGTTAACCGGGTCCCACTGAGCGAGATCGGGTGCCACCTGTTGCGACGGAAGCGTTGGGAACAGTACCTGGGACGGCGGTGTCGGCCCCGTCTGCAGAGGAATGCTAAGCATCACATAGTGATTTTGTGTTGTAACATTGCCGCGCAGGGTAAAACTCGCCGGAGCGGGAACATCTATCGTGCGGCGAGCTATCACGCCGTTTCCGAAATTCCCCGGCTGGGCCGAAACCAAGATATCCATAGGGCCGGTGCTTGCCCCTGTAGGCGTTACAATCCACTGTACCGGTAGCTCTTGCCCCGAGGCCAATGATGGGAGGGTAACGGTGGCGCTGTTGTTAGGGTTATTGGCATTATTTTGGAAGCCATTTGTAGGCGGTGGCACCAACTGCAATCCCTTCGGAAGGCTGATGGTCACCGTAACAGGGCTTAGGGCTAACGCATTGGGGTTGATCAGATCGGTTGTGTTATCTACATAGGCGCTGATTTGAAACTGGTTGCTGGTGCCCGTAGCCCCCGGAGGCGCAAATACCGACTGATTGGCCGACGTTGACACCTGCAAGGCTTGCGGGGCACTTATCGCCAGAGAGAGAGGTTGGCCGAACGTGAAGTTACAACTGTTATCGCCCAAGTAGGTTACGATGGTCTTTGAGGTTGTGGGTTGAACCTGAAAATTATCCCAGTAGAGCCCAAGGCCCATACTCTCCGAGTTAGGCTGATCGATGGATTGTGTTGGGTCGAGCAAGGTTATCCCAAGCAAGGGAATAGGAGTGGCGCTATCATAAAGCCAGAACTCGTCGTAGATTCGGGGGTTTGGCGCCGTTCCGCCTAAATTGCCCTCCATTGGCAACAGATTGCCGATGATCATCCGCGATGGCGGCAAAGAAGTTGCAAACGTTGGGTCTTGGTTGTAGGGAGAGTTAGCCAGGGTTCCTTTGATCGTTCGATAGACAAGAGCATTCGTAATACGCGTGAAAGTATTTCTGGCCATGGAGTAGAAATAGCTGGGTATCTGTGCCCCATAAAGCGCCGTCTCGTGATGAATGGCATAGTTGTCGGGATAGAGGTAGAGAGGCGTCCCGAAGTTTAGGAATGAGGACTGGGGATTGCCCGAAAGCTCCTCCAAGAGGCCGATACTTACCGTATGCGCCTTCGTATCCACGTTTTTCACCGTGATCTGCAGACGGCACTGCGTATGCACAAAGGAGGCTACCAAGTCTACCTCAATTGCTGGTGGCAGGACAGTTGTAGTACCACCCCCACCACCAGTACCACCTCCGGTGCCGCCGCCACCAGTGCCACCGCCACCGGTGCCGCCTCCGCCGTTACCACCACCGTTTGTGAGTACCGGTTGCGACAGCCATTTGGCCTCAATGTGATTGCCTACCTGTTGGGGTGCCTCTATCCATTGTCCCAACTTCTGATCACCGAAAATAGCGTCATAGCCAAAAGGAGTCAGTTGGGAGAAGCCACCATCAATTCTCACGAAAATATGGGTTCCAAGATAAGCGGTAACCTGCTGTCCGGTTGTTGGGTCAATGACATTCACAGCATTTAATGGAAAATATGGGGCGATGGTATCGCTTGGATCGAATACAGGGTCGTTACTCGAGGCCGTATAGAGACCCAAAGCCCCACCCTGATTCTGCCCTATACCGATCGTCAGGGCCATTCCATTAGACACGAAGGTATAGAGCAAGTCATTCACGTTCGTGCCGGTAAAAAACCCATAACCTGGTGGGTAGGGATCACCGAATCCCTGCGCATGTGCTTTTTGTGTCGCTCCCAAACCGATAACGACCGCAAACAGAACGCCTGCGGAAGCGAGGCACCTGAAAAAGGATGTTTTTCTTTGCATCCAGAATTAACCTCCCTGAACCCCTTAATTTTGCCGAGCGGTGGGGGAACGATGCCGCCCAGCAGGTAGGACAGTTCTTTTTTTTATTTTTATCGCTCAGCGAGGGGGCTTGAAAATTTTTCTTTGGCTGTCTCTCTCCTTTGAGAGAGACAGTCTTAATTTCTAGCGTGCGATGGTCAGCGGTATGGTCTGTCGGGTGACATCACCGGTAGATGTTACCGCCCGCAGTTGGATGATGTACACGCCGGTAGGTACCGGATTACCGGCTAAATCGCGCCCATTCCAGAAGGCGTGGTTCGCTCCGGCCGTCACCGCCCTAGAAGGTTGAGCCATACCCACAACACGGCCATTCGAGGCCAGCACTTCGATGTCCACACTGGCATCACGGGAGATATTATAGCGGATATCGAAGCCCGCCGGCCCTGCAGCGCGGTTGGAGTTCACCGGGTCTACAAACAGATCCGAGATCAGTGGACGTCCGCCCGTGACGGAAGTTGAGGCCGTTATCTGAAACTGCCGGCTCGTCTCCTGGGCGGTCGGTAGGAATTGATAGGCGCTTCGCGTGCGCATATCTATCTGTTGCCCGGTTGTTTGGTCGGTTAGCACCAGCTTGATATTGTGGGGCACCTGTGCGATGTTGGGCCAAGAGACCGTAACGAGCGTGCCTTTATTGGCAAACTGCACGAGCACCTGCCACGTCTGCGTAGTGGCAGGAGCGTGTAGTGACATGGCATAGGGCTCTTTCTGGGTGCCACGTCCCTGTTCCAGGATGCTCAGCGATATCTCGTTTGTTAACTGTGGCGGCTTTGGCGCACGTGTGAAGCTTGGATCGGTCTGTTGAGCAGATACTCCGATATAGTTATGCCCATCTACCGCGCTGCCGGAGGCCGCAACTAGCTGTAGGCGCCAGTTGTTCGGCCCACCGGACGAGGGCACACTAGTATTTGCCGCTCTACCTAGTGTATCGGAGGTGCTCCCCGTGGGCGGAACGACCATCGTAAGCACATAGCTTGTGCTTAAACTATTTGGGTTTGCCGGTATCACATATATCCAGCTTCCCTCCCACGGCCTCAAAAGCCCTTGCGGCAGCGTATCGAACTGGTAGCTCCCACCCACGTAGCGGTAGATAAACGGCAGAATGAGGTTAGCCTTTGCAGCATCCTCAGCCGAATAGAGCGTCCCTCCGGGTGTTTCAAAAGAGCAGATGTTAAAGCTCACCGCGAAGGGGAAGGGATCGCCCACAAGGTTCCATCCTTCATGGAGCGGAATATTCACAAACTGACTTGTGATATAGTTTCCATAAGTTCGATAGATATCGGAGGCTGTGGTCTTCAAGAAGAAACCTAGGCCCAGTGGCGGGTTGGTTTCTGGAGTGGATGAAGCCGGCAGACCGCTCGAAGTAAAGGAGGCAGAGGCACCCACCGTGCCCGGAGTCGGTGTATAAACGCCCTGCGCGGTCGCCTGCCCGGCACTATTGAGAGAGGGCTGTATTCCCCAGCTGTAGAGCACTGCGGTAGGATCGCTTAGAATCTGGCGGATGTCGTTACGGAACGAGCCGGTTGGCGAATCGGTAGCGCTTTCGTAGATTGGGATCGAGATCAACGATAGGCCCGCAGGAAATCGGTGTGGCTGCAGATTGAAGGTCACCGTCTGCTGAGGTGTCGGGATATTCGGATTGGCCGGCGTACCGGTGATCTGAACGGTTACCTGCGAGGAGGCCAGCACCGTGTTGAAAGCGTAGCGGAAGGAGATCGAATACACGGGATAGGAGCTTGTGGTATCGCCGGTCACCGAAAAGTTGGAAACCCCTGCCGCAGGAGTTCCGTTGGTCACCAACGGTGTCGTCGTGCCATCCGGGTTTAGAATGGCAATATTGATATTGGAGAGCGGTATGTTGCGTACGCCAAATGTAAAGGTCGGTTTTAAGGTTTCAACCGGAGGCGGTGGATTGCCGGAGGGATCGGTGGAAAGGCCGGTAGCGTTATCAATTCCTATGGGGCTGTCTACTTCTACGTGCCCGATCACGCGCAAGAGCGCTTGGTAGGCATCTACCTCCCCATAACCATATTTGGGATCGGGCACCTGCTGCTGGCCGGTAATAATATGATTTGCCGACTGTTCGATGGCCTGAATCGCCGCGGTAGGTGTTACCCCCGGCACCGAACGTAGGAGAGCAATGACGCCACTAACCACTGGTGCAGCAAACGAGGTTCCCTGTTCAAAAGCATAGCTTCCATTGACAGCCACCAAGAAACCGTTCGGGTCGTTATCTGAGGTCTGTTCGCCGCCAGGAGCTGAGATATCCACCTTTCCAAAACTCGAATAGTAGGTGAGTTGTGAGTTTCTGTTGAGAGCAGAGACCGTAAGAAGGTTGGGAAAAGTAAACCCGGCCGGTGTGGTCTGATGGTTATCCGAACTATCGTTGCCTGCTGCGGCAACGACGATGATCCCTGCGTCGCTCAGTGCCTTTGTTGCCTGATAATAGGGATCGCTTGTATCCGTTGGGTCGCCCGGTCCGCCCAAGCTCTCATTCACCACCACAATGTTATCTTGCTGAGCAACATTTAGAACATACTGGGAGGCATTGACAAGCGCTGTCTCGGTGAAACCGTTCGCATCACCAGCCTTGATCCCTAGGCATTTGGTGCTCCCCCAGCCACATATCGAGGCCATACCGATATTGTTATTGGTTATTGCCACCATGATGCTGCTGGTGCTCACGCCATGTTGATTTTCCGGGTCAGTACCGCCGGGCGCATTATTGGTAGAGCCATCCACAGCGTTATATCCGGGCATAATATACTGCCCAGTTAAATCCGGATGTGTATTATCAAAGCCGGTATCTATATCTGCGACGTTCGCCGTTCCCTTTTCAATAGCCCATGCTGCAGGCATGTTAATTTGAGGTAGGGGCCATTGATCACCATTCGTATAGTGAGGATCGTTGGGTGTTGCCGTTGGAGGCGCGCCCATCAGATGAAAAATTCGATTAGGACCAACCCACCTCACACGGGGGTCGCCCTTCAAAGCGGCCACGGCGTTCAGAGTCCCCGCATCCGTGGCGTTAGCTGCCGGCAAAATAAGTTCATAACAATCTTTCAGTAGGAGCGGGATCACCTGTTGCGCGTTCACTTTAGCTGCCAGAGCGTTCACATCGTTTTGTGATGTGCCGGGCTGGCAATAGAGCACCACCTGCCCATCCACAAAAGCTGTCTGTGCACCGGGAACACCATCCGCCTTGCTACGGAGGCCGTTTCCCATTAGGAACAGCGAGGTTAGAACCGTAAGAAGAAGTCCAAATTTTTTCACCATAGCCCAAACTCCTTGTTCAGACGGTTGTTGTTGACGCCGCCGCGCCGCCTCCGGTAGGAGGGGCAACGCAGAGTTGGCGTGGAGCGCCGGTAAGGTTCTCTGTTTCTCCGTTTGCCTCAATGCACCTTTTGCCTTCAAGCCTATCTTCATCCTCTTCATCTAGGTAGGGGATGGATGTTATCGCCGCATCCATCCCCAGGCTCTATTTAGTGCCGCTCGCGCCCATGCCCGTTCAGCACCTGTTGAGGCGTCGTTGGGTGGCTCACGCCGGGGATGATTCCCACAGAGCGCGGCATCACCGGGTGCAGCACAGCAGCGCGGCTTCCGTTGGCATTCAACACGGCCGCGGCCAAGCTGGCTTTCTTGCCGGGGGGTGCCGGCGGGAGCGGCGTGGGGGTGAATTGAACCGGATCGCTATAGACGAAACGGAAGTTCCTATTCGGGTCTGTGGCGCTTTGGCTGATCCAGTTTACCGGTCCGGGAACATCCTCATCATGGCGAGCACCGATTCGGTAGAAGAGGGTAGGCGTCGCTGGGGTACTGCCGGTTCCCCCCGAACCACTCACAAAGGCAGCAAACGTAGGATCGGCCAACAGTTGGGGTGCCTTCGTAAGGTCTACCGGTGCCGGCAGTGTCTGCGCTACGCCGTCCTGTGTGGGCGCCGTAGAAAAGACCTGTATTTGATAGATGAGTTTCGGGTTCTTGAAGGTACGGTCGGTAGAGACTTCCACCACGAAGAGGTCGGCCCCCACACGACTTGTCCAGGTAGGGTTGAACGAGCGGATATCTACCGACGCTCCCGCCGCCGGCGCCGTTGGATTTGGCGGTATAACCGGTGTGGCATAATTCGAGGGCACAGGGTCTGTCTCAATGCAGAGAACGTTCGTTCCGGTACCATTCCCGTTCCCGCCACCGATGCCACCACCGCCACCGATACCACCGGTGCCACCACCAACACCGCCACCGATACCACCGGTGCCACCACCAACACCACCACCGATACCACCGGTGCCACCACCAATACCACCACCGATACCACCGACACCGCCCGTATTGCCACCGCTGCTTACGATAGGTTGTTGACGGGTGAGAATCGCTGTGACCTCATATTGATAGGACTTTCCAGGTGTAAAGCCCGTATCTAAGAAGTTACTGATAGTCGCAAAACCACAGCCACCACTCGTAGATGTCCCTGTACCCGTTCCCGTACCGGCACCACCACCTGTTAAACTGCCTGTTGCAGCAGAACCGGTAAAACCGATAAAGAACCCCCCAATCGTAGCATAGCTATCATAGGGTGAAGGCTGATCCAGATAGACATGTGAAGAAGGGGGAACGGCAGCTACAGGAACACCCGTTGCAATGTTAAACCCTGTTCCTGTTCCCGTTCCATTACCTGTACCGGTACCAGTACCGGTGCCTGTCCCAGTACCAGTACCATTATTATTACCCAAACCGGCCACAGCAGGAGAGCCTGGGGGGAAATCGGGGAGGCGGTATATCTTATACTGCAAAACTCCCGCCTGGCCAAAAAGATTATCACCCCAGGTTACCCTCACCTCTGGAGCTCCGTTCAGCGAGGTGGCCTCTGCCACAACGTTGGTGGTAGTGGCCTGGCCCCCTTTAGCAGCGGACACAAGAAGGACACCGAGGCCAAGTGCAGCCAATGTACTGCCAATAGCGCTGAGATTGATACGCGTGTTGACACGATTGATGCTTTTGCCACCCGTTAGAGTGTATACATATTGTGGGCGATAGAGCACTAATCCGATATCTTCGGGACTGATACCACCTGTATTTTCACGAATTTCGCACTCGGAGTTATCGGCGTAGGCACGCATAACACGAATAACCCCAACCTTCACCAGTCGCCCACCTGCCAGCTCCCGCAGCACCGCGATGTCATCTCCATCGTGAAAACCATCGCGAGTTCCCTTATTAATCACCACCAGTCCACGACTGATCTGCAGAACGGTGGCGGTAAGTAGCTGTCTTGCAACCATTTGGGTTACGGCAGAAAGCGCGGCGTCATCTACCGCCTTTAGAATAGCCTCTTGCGAAGTGGCGTTTTCACCCGGCTCATTTGCGATGGCAACCTCTACTTGGGCGCCATTAATGGGCGCTTGAGCAACGAGGTTGGTGAGTGTGGTCTCAAGCACCAGCTTACCCGCCGCTCCAGCTCCACTTGTTACGAGAATTCGGCCGGAAAGAACGGCCGATGCGCCCACGGCCTCCCCTAACCGTGTGTAGTCAAAAAGACTATACCCGTAGGGACCGTAGGGATCGCTCGGCGTCGGAAGCGGAGGCGTCAGCGATTTAGCCTGAGACATTAGCTCCTCTGGGTCCACCGGAGCAAACTTGGAGGCTCCCACGCTTACCAGTTCGTTGTACATGTCCTTCTTGGCCGCGATGGCGAGCTGACTACCGGCGGAATGGGCGCGCTCATCTACAAAGTCACCCACCATCACGCGCAGTTGCTGTGTCTGCGCGTTCGCCTTTAAGGCTCCAAGCAAGCCGGCTCCTAGAAAAGCCGCAGCGAACAGCCATGTGCCGATGCGAGATAGGATATTTCTGCCAACAGCGTTCACTCTTTTATCTCCTTCTTCGAGTTGCCCGCTTTGCAGCGGACGATCGAGACCCCTATACATATAAGTATCTCCTAAATCCGTTATCGTGTGATCACCAGAGGCACCACACGCGGAACCTGATGTCCATTGGCATCCGTGGCGATAACCTGTGCTTGATAGACCCCGGTTGGCACACGGACACCGCCATCAGACTTCAGGTCCCAAACAACCTGGTTCGCGCCTGCCGCGCGCGTGGTATTTGCCTCTAAGGTTCTCACCACACGACCGTTGTTCAAGATTCGCACAACCATCTTAGCGGCAGTTGTCAGAGTATAGCTGATAGTTGCCGAGTCGGACAGTCCAGTAGCCCTATTGGTGTTCAGTAGAGCTGTTACGTTCAGTATCTGCAGGGGACTGCGGGTTGCACGGCGGACATCTATCTCGAAATGATGCGTTATCGCCCCCTGCCCTACCGGAACCGTGTAACTCGAGCGATCATGCAGTTCGAAGCTCGTTCCGTTATCGAGATCGGTGAAGATAAAGTCGTGCTTACCCGCCATGGCGAGGTTCGGCCAGGTGAGCGTCACGGGTTGCCCACCGGTATTTGCTTGAAGCGTGAACCTCCATGTGGTTGCAGATGCAGAGCGTACATCTACACTATAAAGCCCTGCTTGTCGCCCCCAATCGCTGTGATCTACTCCCAGAACCACGGTATTTCTACCAACAGCAGGTGGAGTGAGCATCTTATAGCGGTCGTACTGATCGGTCGCCCCACTGCAGACACCTATGGTTGCCTTCGAGGCAGATTGATCGGTAGCTGCCACAATATCGAGCTTCCAGTTTCCGTTTCCACCCGATGTAAACTCCAAAGCGCGCCCTGCCGTTGAAAAGACACCTCTCCCTTGCTGGGCGCTCGGGGTCACCACGAGCGTACAAGGTTGGAAAGCATAGAGCCAGTAGCCTCGGAACGGGTCTAGCGTGTAGACCACCGCATAGTTCCCGCTCTGGTAAGTCCACAGTGCGGCTCCCAGTACAGGGTTCGGACCAGCCTGGGCGGCGGTTACGTTGATGAGGGTACCGTTCTGGAGCTGAACCTGCAGGCCGTTAAAGTTCACCGACGAGGTGAAGGGATCGCCAATCATATTCCAGCCCTGTTGTAGCGGAATGTTGAAGGGCAGGTAGTTGCCGTTGGCGTCCTTTGGCGCGGTGATGCCGTTTGGATTCGTAATGGCCATTACGGTAGCCGTGTCGGTATCGCGCAAGAAGTAACCGAGGCCAAGCTGGAAAGCATTGGCCGGCGCGTTAGGATAGTTCACGTAGGATTGATTCGAGGCGTTCCAGTGGGTGAACTGGAAGGCTCCACTGCTAACGTCGGAAGCGGGCACCCCCAGTAACGTTGCCACATCCAACAGCGGGCTGTTCGGATTACCGTCCGTTGTGAAGTAGTAGGGCGAGGAGACCAAAGAAAGGTTTGGACTAAAGGCCGCCAACGGATCGAGGGTAAAGTTGACGTTTTGAGTCTCCTGATTCGAGGTAACGGTTACGGTTTGTGCTGCCGTCTTCGTGGTATAGCCTGGCTTGCTTGCCGATACGGTTACTGTGGCACCGGCAGGAACGTTGGTGATCTTATAGTTATAGTTGTAGGTCTGTCCGTTGCTGGTGGTGGTTTGTACTGCCCCGGAGGTTCCGGTAGCCACCACGTTGCCGGCGGCATTTGTCACGGTAATGGTAGCCCCACCGACCGGAATTCCGAGCGACGTGGCAACTAAACCGGATATGCTACCAGGCGGCACGGGCGACATCAGCAGAAGAACGCCTGAAGTTGTCTGTTGTGTGGTTACGGTTACGGTAACGCTCTTAACGAGATTATAGCCTGGCGCCGTGGCAGTAACCGTATATTGGCCGGGCGATACATTGGGAATGGTAAAGGTTCCATCGCTTTGGGAGCCACCGGTGGGTGGTGCCGAAACAAACTGCGTTTGCGTGTTGGAGGTAGATGTTGCCGTTATGGTAGCGCCGGGTAAAGGCTGGCCGGTATCGTTGCCGTTGGCATCGGCGATATCCACCTTCCCGGTAATCGTACCTGGAGCTTGGATTAAGGCGAAGTCCTTACCGGAAACCGTTTGACTTGGCGCCACCACCACCGGCTGACCGGGAGGGGCGCCGTAGTTAGCCGGGTTGCTTGATACATAGCCTTGAGCCGGCAGAATGGGGAAAACCTCATAGGAGCTGGCCGGCACGTTCTTGATAAAGTAGGTGCCATCGGGGGCCGACACGCCGGTAAAGAAGGTATTCGCCGGTGCAGAGCCGGAGATATCCAGCGCCTCAACCGTAATATTCGGCACAGGCAGTCCTGTAATGGCATCGGTGATTTTTCCGGAGATAACACCGGGCTGGGCCTGGCTCATGAAGAAGTCGTTGCGAGCGCCATAGCCGCCATGGAAAATGATTCCTGTCGCATGTTGGGTCACATAGCCCGGCGAAATTGCGTCGAGCGAGTAGACACCATTCGGATAGAGTCCACGAATAACGTAGGAGCCATCCGCCTGTGAAAGAGCGGTGCCAACTTCATTGCCCTGCGAGTCGAAAGCACGCACCAACACATTGGCCAACGGCACAGCTGCCCCGCCGTTATAGGATCTCACACTGCCAAAAATGTACCCTGTTCTCAGGAAGTCGAGAACATTATGGATCAGTTCCATGCGCAGGTTGATACAGAGGTAGGGAGTAGGATTGCCTTGGAGCGCAACGGTTTTAGGTACAATCCCCTCCCAGCCAAAGGGGGAATAGACCACCCGACCACCGGTAGCAGGGTTGTAATACCACATGATAGCCGGCCCATCTCCATTACTATAAACGCCATCTACTCCCGACTGTACCGCACTAGGCGGGTTGAAGGTGACTACATCATTAAAGCCAACCAGTACAGGAACGGTTACATCATCCCAGGTATCTGCAGCCGCAGCAGTATAGGCTTGATTTAGAATAGGCCCTATGAAAATAGGGCTGTTGTTGCCGGGTGGATTGTTCGGTGTGTCCATCGGGGGATAGGGTGGATAGCGGTGTACACCTCCATACCACGTTTCCCATGCAATGGGGGCACTACCACGTGCTCCCTGAAGATTGATCTGATCGGTGCCTGCCGCATCGGCTACATAGTTGACATAGAGTACATTCGACAAAAAGGCGTTTGGCTGTGTCCCTCCTAAAGTCAGCCCCCAGGCGATGTCTTGTCCATCAATGAAAAGCCTACCACCCGCCTGTACGAAATTGGCAAGCATGGTCTGAGTTTGAGGGTCTAAGATGGTTCCAGGTCCTACGAAGAGGTCCCCTGAATAAGGCGAGTGCCAGAGCACACACCTTTCTGCAACAAGCACCTTATTCGGCAGCTTCGGATCAGATGGATCAGGGGGGATATTTTCATAGTACGGTAGATAGGCATTGAGCACTGATTGAGGAATAGGCCCTCGGCACTGGATACGCCAGATATCGTAACTTTGCGTGGGCGGCATGCCAGAACCATCATCATCGGTAGGATCATAATAGGCCCCATCTCCGACAAATGCTCCATAAGACTGTGCCCCCAAAGTGTTCATAAAATCAAGTAGCGGAGAGGGTTGTCCAGTTCCGGCCTGATAGGTATCCGGGAAGAACTGCCTTGAAAACTCGGTCATATAACTTTCTGTTGGAATACCGTTAAAACCGGTCGTGCTGCTGGCCTGAAAATTTCCAGAACCGAAGCGGTTGGAAAAGAACTTCTGCCCACTGTCATAGTCATCCACGTAGAGTATATTATGTGTTGCCTGGAATGGTTGAGTCGTGAAGCCCCAAACATTATCGTAGATGCGCCAGTCGGACTGTTTCTGCGTATTGAATGGGTCTACCGCATTGTTATAGATAATGACATCAATTACCCAGTCGCTAGGAAAGTTAACCGGTGTCGTCCAGTCCGCTGTATAGACACCATCTCCAGCCACTTCTCCAGGCGGCTCATGTCCCCCTGTACTTACAGGACCGTCATCGTAGAGCTGCAACCAAAACCTATCTGGCGGGTGAGCAGCTCCGCTGAAGGCATCAAGGTCATCTACCCCAGGAGTATAAAGATTGGGTTGGTTTAGACCGCGAAATTGTGGCACACCATTTGTCACGGGCCCATTAGCATTTATTGCTTGGTAATCCTGTTCTTTCGGAAAGCCACCATTAGCCGCATTGAAAATAGATTGTATGCCGGTACCAGAGCCGCCTACAAAACCGCCCTCAAACGAAAAGATACGATGTTCTATATTATCAGGGCTAAGCTGCTGTGCGTTGGGGCATTTAATCTGCACGTAGACCGAATTAACCCCGCTCTCATAATCCACAGCACGCACACAAATGCGAATAGTATCTCCCGGATTGAACTGGCGCTGCGAGATGCCGGTATGCGTGCCGGCCTCCTTTTCTAGATGCACGATCTCATCCGTAGAGGCATCGTACTTGAGCAAGGCTGGAGCGTCAATATCTATCATAGTAGAACCCCATATCTCTAGGGTTCCACCCCGATCGCTCTGGAACACGATACGATAGGAGTTCTTGTACTGAGGCCAGGTAGGAAAATCCTCGTTGGAAACATGCGCTTTATCGAAGTTATAGCTCGGCTCACTGGGGTCCATAGCCGTATCGGGCTGACTTGTCTGCAATTTATGGGCGACATTCCCGCTACTTTCTCCGATCAGTGTAAAAACCCCGACTGAAGGTGATTGCTCCGGTACCTGCAGCCAATAGATATCTGTAGAGTGATTCGGGTTAATTGCGTTCGCTATTCCATCATTGTTTGTATCTTCACGATCGCTAGCAAAGGCTAGCATAAGCTCACTTTGAGTTAGCCCATTATTCGAGGGGTTTGGCTGGATGGGAATAATACCAAGCGGATCTATATTCAGCGAACTCCAAGCCGGATGATAATTATTGCTCTGTTGGCCTCCTACGGCAAAATTGGTAATTCGCTCGGCCTGGATCGCATTAATATTTGTGGAGATTACCCATATATCGTAATTGCTAACGGTACCTGCAGCGGCCACCGGAGCCGCACCGGAGGCAAAACCGGAGGCATTGGTCGAAAAAGCGATGAAATGCCCATCCGGTGACCAGGCGGGGCTTATATCGTTAGAGGCTCCGGTGGTGAGTTGGGTTATCTGCCCATTGGCCAAAGTATAGAGGAACAGATGATAGACGTTCTGGCCCTGCAACTCACCCGCAAACGCAATGGCATCTCCACCAGGTGACCAGGTGGGGTGACGCACGTCGGCAAAGGCAAAGCCCGCAGTTGTGTTGGTAACGGGCGTTGCGGCGCCGCCCTGATTCAAGTTATAGAGATAGAGATTAAAACCGGTGGTTACCGGGTTGGCGGTGCCGGCCCCGGAAACGAAATTGCCACCTCCGGCAAAAGCCAGCTGGCTCCCATCTTTGGAGACGGCCGGTTCGATCTGGTTGATATTGGCCGGCACAATCTGGGTTACACCGGTTCCGTCGGGAAACATGCGGAAGATGTTGTAGGTGTTGGTAGCATTCGGCGTGGAGTCGGTGCTGCTGTTTCGATTGCTATCGAAGTAGATATATTTCTCATCGGAGGTCCAGAAAGGATGTTCGTTGGAAGAGGTAGCCGGCACATTGGAGAAAGGCAGGTTAGGATTGGCTTTGGTAAGCAGAATGGTTTGCCGGATGACGTTCTGATCGCCAGGGGCGCGTCCATCTCCCGTCCATCGTGTCTTCAAAACCCAATCCGGCAACTTAGGCATATTGGGCGGATAGAACACGTGGGGAGGTCGTGGCCCTACGGAGCGAAGCGACTGTAAGACGTCTTGTGGCCGCATACTCTTTGGGCTACGCGCCCGGCTTTGGGCTTGGGCGTTTAACGAACAAAAGGCCACGATCCCGACGAAAAGAAGCAGATAGAGGCCATAAAAACGGCTATGCGCTCGCTTCAATGCTGGTCTACCTCCTAATTCTGGACACATGTTACTCGCTTCCTTTTTAAGCTACAGTTAGTAGCTTCTCGACTGGGGGATGTGTACACGCACTATTCGATTCGCGAACAGACCGCACATCGGCCCTTATAAAGGGGGGAAAACGGGTCGGGAGGGAGTGCCCGACACGGCATAGGTGCTGTGTCGTTTGCATTATATCACAGCGCCGTGCAAATTGCAAGTACTTTTTTTGTGTGAAAGGCATTCTTTTTGTAGAGCCGTTATTCGATAAATTGCGGTCGGTGTATTTGGAAGGGTCTTTCCTGGCCTTGCGCCTCTTGTCGCAGGATGTTCCACAGACGGAGAACAGCATGATGAAACTGTGAGATGTCCCCCTCATTCCTCAAAACGTAGTCGGCACGCGCAGCCTTTTGTTCCACAGGCCATTGTGCCGCAAGGCGCAGTTTGGCCTCCTTTTTAGATAACATATCCCGTGCTTGTATTCGTTCCAGCAACACCGCCTCCGGTGCGAATACGGCAACGGTTCGATGAAACCACCCTTCCAGATGAACCTCGAATAGCAGCGGAACCTCCACGACCACGATCGTATCCGCTGCAAAATCGTAGCGACAGGCTTCCATCTGCGCCCAGAGGAGCCTCAGGATCGCCGGGTGGAGCAAACGCTCCAGTCTCTGGCGGGTCTGCGCATCGGCGAAGATGCGCTTAGCCAGATAAGCCCGATTGAGCGCCCCGGAAGGCAAGAGCACTTGTGGCCCGAAGGTTCGTGCGATCTCCGAAACGAGGGGACTATTCGCCCCGGTTACGGCCCGCGAGGCCTCGTCCGCACTGAAGCGGATCGCTCCTAGACTTTCCAGAATGTGGGCTGCAAGGCTTTTGCCCGACGCCACCCCTCCTGTTAGCCCTACGGCGAACACGATGTCGCAGGTACCTTTGAGGCGATACCTTTAGCCCTCTTCCTCTCCCGAGGAGGCATCTTCGAGTTCCTCATCTAGGAGAACCTCCTCCTCCCCGATCTCTTCCTGACGCGCACGGCGCCTCGCGGCCTTGAAGGCATCGCGCAGGGTGTTGAGGGGCTGCTCCTCAGGCTCGCCAGCGTAGCGCCCATAATCCTCATCTTCATCCGAGCGCCGACCTCGCTTTTTACTTCGTTTCCGCTTACTGCTGGCAGGTTCGGTCGGCGGTGGTGGCGGTGGCTCCTCAACCACAACAGGTTCCGCAGGAACGGCGGCCCGTTGTGATAGGGTCATTTTTCGTTCATCTAGGCGCAGGCGCAGCAGCTTTACCGTAACCTCTTCCCCTACCGCAGGGGGCATAATACGGCCGGAGCCATCGCGAAGCATTTCAGAATTCGGCAAATACCCCTCGATTCCCTCCTCAAGTTGCACAAAGGCGCCCGAATCGATCACACGGGTTACCGTGCCTGTCAGCACGTCTCCTTCACGATAAAGAGTCGCCACCTTCTCCCAAGGGTCCGGCTGCGTCCGTCGCAGACTGAGAGAGACCCGCTCCTGCTCGAAGTCCACTTTGATGATATAGACATCTATCTCTTGTCCCTCGCGTAGCACCTCTTTGGGATGGTTAAGGCGGCCCCATGACATCTCGGAGATATGCAATAGCCCATCAATACCGCCCAGGTCCACAAAGGCGCCATAGTTGGTGAGACGACGCACCACGCCACGCCGGATCTGCCCCGGCTCGATACTGGCCTTCGCCTCTTCGAGCCTACGGCGCCGTTCTTCCTCCACAGCAAGCCGATTCGAGAGGATGATCTTTTTATGACTGCGGTCTACCTCTAAAACCTTAAGGGGAATAGTCTTTCCCACATAGCGCTCCAAGTTAACCCGTGGCCCTTCAAGCCCTACATGCGAGGCGGGAACAAAACCGATGAGAGCCTGCTGACCGACGGCTACCTGCAGTCCTCCTTTTACATGGGCCACTACTTTACCCTCGACATTCGTGTTCGTTGAGAGCGCTTGTTTTAGCTCCACCCAAGTTCGCTCCAGATCGGCCCGTCGTTTCGAGAGAATGGGGTTTCCAAAGTCATTCTCCGGCTCAAGCACATAAACCCATATCCGCTCCCCAACGGAGACCACGGTTTCGGGCGGCACATTGCTCTGGCGCGATAGCTCGTTTAGCGGAATAATGCCTTCCGATTTGGCTCCTACATCAACAAGCACCTCCTCACGGTCTATCCGCATCACCACGCCTTCAATAATATCTCCCTTACGCAGCTCTCGAAACGAGCTGGCATAGTCGGTTCCAATGTCCTCGGCATCACTTGTCTCTGCCGCAGGCGAAGCGGGTGGCTCAGGAGGCTGTAAAGTGGCCTCTTCTTCCTCCTCAGCCCTTGTGGTTTCTGAAGAGACAACGGCCGATGCCAACTCCTCTTGCGCCGGTTGTTCGCTTAGGGAACCTTCCTGCGCAGAGGGCTGCTCTTCAGGTTCACTTTGGGCATGAACCTCCAATGTGCGCTCCTGAACCGTTTCATCCGACATATTCTCTCTTTACTCCTCTCGGCACAGCACCAAAGCTCTTGGTGAAGGCTCCTCATGCAGTGCCCAATACAGTAGGTTAATTCGTCTTTTTGTAGCGCGATTCCTTCTTTTTTCTAACGAGATTCGCTCTTATTGCGCACGAAATACTTATCTACGGCTCTACGCTGGCGCCAAACCGTCGAGTAAGAAAAGACGCAGGCTTCTTCCCACAAAAGATGAACGCTATTTTAACGAAGGTATCCTTCTAAGCCGTTACAGTCTTCGCCGACGCACCGGGCGACGGCGACGCGCCCCTGCTTTGCTCTCCGAAGAGCTACCCGTGCCCGATTCGGCATTGCCGGTTGGAGCCGGCGTTGTTGCCACCTCCGGCTCGGACTTGGGTGTAACAATGGGTCTATCCCCCGGCACGGTGAGCACCGACTTTGTCGAGACACTTGTAGAGGGCGTAGCAAGAATGGGGGCCACCACCTTGTCTTGGCCTCGGAAACGCTTCCAAAGCACCAACAGAACGCTGGCATTGAAGATGGAAGAGTAGGTTCCGCTGATGATCCCGATAAGCAACGCCGCCGCAAACTGATGGATCTCGCTGCTTCCGAAGATGAAGAGGGCGAGTAAAACCAAAATAACGGTAAAAGAGGTTTTTATAGAACGCGAAAAGGTCTGGTTGATCGAGCGATCCACGAGGGAAGAGAACGTCTCACCACGTGCTCGATGTAGCAGGTTTTCTCGAATGCGGTCGAAAATGATAATCGTGTCGTGCACGGAGAACCCGATGACCGTAAGCATGGCCGTAACGAAGAGACTATCTATCTGCCAATTGTAGAGAAGGCCTAGAATAGCGAAGCTGCCCCAAAGCACGGCCACATCATGCACCAACGCCAATACAGCACAAATCCCATACTGAAGCCCTTCGAGGAAACCACCGATGGCGAATCGGAAGGCGAGGTAGAACACGATAAGCAGTTCGGCAATAATCACCGCCTTCACGGCATCCTCCGTGAGCTGGCGGCTCACCGTGCCGCTAACGTCGGCGTAGGCGACTGTGGCGGGCGTTAAGCCGGGCACGAGGTCGGCTCCGTTATGGGTTAGCGCATCTATCAATTGAATGCGCTGCTCGTTGGTCAGCCGCCGTGTGGTAACAATCGCCAAGTGTTTATCTATCGGGGCGTTCGGCTCTTCCGAAATTACAACGCGGCTGTCTTTATAGCCGTTCTGCATCAAAATGCGCTCGATTTCGGCAGCGGTATGCGGCGTTTTATAGGAGAGCGTTATCTCGGTGCCTCCCTTGAAATCTATGGAAGGCTTGATACCCCCCATCCCCCAAGCGATCATGCCCGGCACAATAACCAAGGCGGATATGCCCAACCAGAGCCAAGGCCATCGCATCACGCGGAGGTTCCAAGAGCGGTCGCTAAGCCCGTACATCTTTTCGTTGCGTGCAAAATCGAAGTTAACAAGGGCAAAGAGGAAAGTGCGCGTAACGGTGATGGCCGTAAACATACTTACGGCCACGCCAAAGCCAAGCGTCAACGCGAAGCCACGAATAGGCCCTGTACCGAAGTAGTAGAGCACGCAACAGGTGATGACCGTACAGACGTTCGAGTCGAAGATGGCAGAGAAGGCGCGATTAAAACCGGCATCAATAGCGGCCCGCAACGGCTGCCCCGCCCGCAACTCCTCTTTAAAGCGCTCGAAAATAAGAATGTTGGCATCTACCGCCATTCCGATGGATAAGATGAACCCCGCTATGCCAGGCAGAGTAAAGGTAACCGGAATCAGCTTAAAAATGGCAATAGAGAAGAACGCATAGAGAATGAGAGCCACATCCGCAAGCAATCCGGGCAGGCGGTACCAAAATAGCATGAACAGTAAAACTAGAACTAGCCCCCAAACTCCCGCAATCGTGGTTGTGTGAACGGCCTCCTGCCCCAAAGTCGCCTCCAGGCTCCGCACCTCTTGCAACTGGAGGGGCACGGGCAGCGCACCGGCATTCAGCTCATCGGCAAGCGCTTTGGCCTCTTTAAGGGTGGCGATGCCTTCAATCTGCCCTTGACCCGATATCACGCTCTCGATATAGGGCGCCGTAAGCAGGCGGTTATCCAAGAAAATCCCCAAATAACGCCCGATATTGGCCCTCGTCGCCTGCTCGAAAGCCGCCGAACCTTTCTCGTTAAACTGGAACGTGAGAATGGGCTTGTTGGTGATGGGGTCTAAGCGGGCTTCACAGTTCGGTAAGAGGTCAGCGCCGGTTGCCACCAGAAGGTTGGGGTTGTCGAAGACCTGCTCTTGCAGCTCTTGTGGCGTCACCGGTTTGCCGGTTTGGTTGTCAATCAGCACATCCACTTCGGCGCCGGTTTTGGGGTCTCTTTGTATCTCCTGATGCCATATAGCAGGCCGCGAGTTGTCGTGGCTGCCGAGTTGTGGTAGCAGGTAGAACCGAAGGTCGGCAGTGGCTTTCAATTCATTAATAGCCGCCTGCCGATCGCGCACACCGGGCAGCTCTACAATGATCTGGTTCGTTTCGGGACGGGTAATAATCAGGGGTTCGGTTACACCGGAGAAGTTAACGCGATTTTCGATGATGTGACGAACGAGCGAGAGCTGTTCGGGCCCCCACGGATGCCCCGGATGCTCTTTGTTATAGAGGTCTACATCGGGATGGAGGACAACGCGCAGACCTCCACGAATGTCAAGCCCATAGCGCGGCCTGGTATCGAGGTGAAAAGGCCCTATATGCCAATCTCGCTTTGTTACAGAGACAAAAATCGAGAATATGGCCAGCACTAAAATGAGAAGAAGCATTCTCCGATTTTGCGATGTGGTCAAGACAACCCCTCCGTCCCGAAATTTACAAACGATAGCGGTTTTGAGGCATACCAAAGGGCGGATCGTCTCATGCCCTACGATCCGCTGCCTGTTTTCCTCAAATTGCAAGAGATATATTATCCTGTACTCTTCCCCTGTGTCAAGCTGTGCCCTGTTTTCTAGGAGACGAGCAGTTCCGATAAAAAGCTTGTGCCGTGCTCGCCCGGCGGCAACCGGAAGGCATCGCGAATGGTTGCTGCGATATCGGCATAGGTTTGGCGCACACCTAACGCCACTCCCTGCCGCAGATCGGGGCCGTAAGCAAGTAGAAAGGGGTACTCCCGAGAATGATCGGTAGAGGGTGTGGTAGGATCGTTGCCATGATCCGCCGTGATCAGCAGCAAGTCACCAGGTTTCAGAGCTTCCAAAATGGCGGGCAGTGCGGCATCCCAAGCCTCAAGGGCCTTCGCCATCCCTTGCGGATCGTTGCGATGGCCGTAGAGCATATCAAAATCCTCCAAATTGGCGAAGATGAGTGAGGAGCGGTTCTCTTGGGCGGCACGCAACAGGGCGGCTGTGTGGTCGGCATTGTTGGTGGTATGGTCCCAGGTGTCAATGCCGCGCCCGTTAAAAATCTCGTAGATTTTGCCGATGGCGTGTACTTTGTGCCCCGCCTCCTGCAGTGCATCCAAAACGGTTGGTGGAGGCGTTAGGGGGAAATCTTTACGGCGTTCCGTACGATAAAAATGCCCCGGCTCCCCCGCAAAGGGGCGGCATATCACCCGTCCCACCGCGTTTTCTCCTTTCAGGAGATCGCGGGCGATCTGGCAGATGGCGTATTGGCGCTCAATAGGATAGATCGCTTCGTGCATTGCCACCTGAAAGACGCTATCAGCGGAAGTGTAGACAATAGGATAGCCTGTCCGCAGATGCTCCTCACCGAGCTGCTGAATAATAACGGTGCCCGAAGCCGGAACGTTGCCGAGCGTCTTGGTGCCGATAGCCTCCTCGAAAGCCTGGATAATCTCCTTTGGAAAGCCGTGTGGGTAGGTGGGGAAAGGCCGCGTCTGTATCAGCCCGGCCATCTCCCAATGCCCCGTCATTGTGTCCTTTCCGGCAGAGGCCTCGCGCATCTTGCCCCAGCCTGCAAGAGAGTTCGGTTCCGGCGGAACTCCCTTGATAGGGGTCACATTGCCAAGGCCGAGTCGCCCCATCGTAGGCAGTTTTAGGCCTCCCACGGCGTCGGCTGTATGGGCCAAGGTGTTGCTGCCCTCATCCCCGTAGGCGGCAGCATCGGGCAACTCACCGGCCCCCACGCCGTCCAGCACCGCGATCAGAATTCGATTTCGTTTTTGCTCCAAGACCGGATGTCTCCTTCAAGCTTTCCTTGCCGACAATCGCTCCTAGTCGAACACGATCATCGGCTTGATAATGGCGCGATCGGGTGCCGTCCACTGCAGAAAGCGCTCCGGCACCTCCTCACACTTAGCACGTTCGCCCACCCAAGGCTCTATGGCGATCTTTGCGGCCTCAAAGAGGCGAATGACCTGCATAAACTCCTCAGGGCGCGCGTTACGTGTGGCCAAAAGCGTGGTTTCACGCCGATGGAAATCTGGGTCGTTAAAAGTGACGTCTCCTTGGAATAGCCCCACGAAAACCAGCTTCCCACTATGGGCTACATAGCGGAAGGCCTGCATCATGGAGTTCGGGTTGCCGGTTGCATCGAAAACAACGGTCGCCAGTTCGCCCTTACTTATCTCCAGCAAAGCCTCCAAAGGGTTCTGCGTAGCATCTATTGTGTGGGCTACATGCAGCTTCTCACGGCAAAAGGCAAGGCGTTTGGGGTTGGTATCCATTACGATAGGCGTACCGCCGGCAAGCTGCACAAACTCCAATACGCTTAACCCTATGGGGCCGGCCCCTACCACCAGCACAAGCTCACCCGGCTTGGGGTCGGCGCGATAGACCGCATGGGCGCCGATGCACAGCGTCTCCACTAAAGCGAGCTGCTCCCACGAAAGGCTGTTGGCACGATGCAGTTTCTGAAGAGGGACGGCGACGAACTCCCGCATGCCACCGTCTATTCCCACGCCCATCACTTTTAGGTTCAAGCAGCAGTTCGGTGCCCCGCGCCGGCAAGCCACACATCGCCCACAATGAAGATAAGGCTCAACGGCACAGCGATCGCCTGGCTCCAGCCCCCTATCGTTGGGGCCGATCTCAACGATTTCGACTCCTAGCTCATGCCCTAAAATGCGTGGATAAGAAAAGAACGGTTGACGCCCGTGAAAGGCATGCAGATCGGTACCGCAAACGCCCACACGATGCACGCGCACCAAGGCTTCCGTTTTCGGGTCGAAAGTAGGTTGCGGCGTATCCGCCAAAACCAGACGGCCCGGCTGCTCTAAGATCAAGGTTTTCATGATGGTGCTCCTTCTGGATGAAACGCGATCGCCTGTTCCAAAAGGCGAGGGGTTTTGCCAAAGCGCGCCTTATACTCTTCGTACGTAGGAAGCAGGCGCACCGGCACTTTTTGACGATGGTTTTTGGCGATATCGGTTAGCCGATGGTGCAGGAAGGGGTTTGCAAAGCGCTCAAGAACCTGCTCCGCGAAGGCTTTGGGGTCTTCCACGCGCCCTTCGAGGGTCGGCACGATCTCGTCAAATAACAGACGTTTCAGCCACGTGAGAACTTCGGGGTCGGCCAACGCCTCTCTTACCGTTTGGTAACCACGCGGCATGGCCTGACTCAATAGAGCGGTATGGGCTCCGTTGAGAATGCGCACCTTTCGCAAAAAATAGGGTTCTACGTCGGGCACGCGCAAAATAGGGGGCAGTTCGGGGAACGGCCCCGGCAAAGGCTTGTTTTCCAAAGCCCAAAGCGCGTAAGGCTCGGCGACGGCCAGCAACGCATCTTCGGGAAAGAGGGTGTAGTCGGGTGGGCGATCGGTCACGATACGGTCTACCAAGGTATTGGTCCAAACACACTCTTCCTGTAACCATTGCAGCAACGCCTCTCTCTCCTGCCAGGCTTTTGCCTGAGAAAGAACGAGCGAAAGCAACAGATCGGCATTATGCTCGCGCAATTCGCAGGGAATGATGGCCACTCCGGGAAGCCCCGCTTCAAAACGCGCCCTCAAAAGTGCAAGTAGACGTGCGGGAAAAGAGGCAGGTGGTTTAGCATCTCGCGAGTCGCCCTCTGCAAGCGCCAAACCGGCCTCGGTGGTATTAGAGATAATGAAGCGCAAATGGGGGGAGCGGGCAAGCGCCACGATCTCCTCCCACTGACGTTGAATGATCAGCGCGTGCTGCACACAGGCCACCTCATGAACCGTATCTATTGTCTCTCCCCGATCGATTCCTCGAATGGCCACATGAAAGCGCCCCTGTTGCGCATTCAGCTTCTCGGCATAGCCCGAATCGGTGGACTGCAGCACCACCACCTGCCCGATTCCTTGGCCGGCTTCGTTGGCTTGTTGAACGAAAAGATCGGTGAAAGCGCGCAGAAAACGCCCCCCGCCAAACTGCAGTATTGTGGTGTTGCTCATTTATTGATTCTCCGGTCTCCCACTAGGCCAGGTTGTAACGATTCCTTGAAAGAACCCGCGAACTTTATGAAGTAGTTGCAAATCGGGCATCGCACCCACACAACGCAGATTCCTCTCCAGCGTTTTACGGTCGGCCATACCCACCAGCGTTACATGGATGGCCGGATTGGCCAATGCGAACTGCAGCGCCAGCTCTGCGAGGTCTTTGCCCTTTTCCCGACAAAAGGCGGCCGCTTGTGCGGCGGCCATCCGAAGGGCCTCCGAAGCGGGATGCCAATTCGGCGGGCCTGCATCTGTTAACAACCCCATGGCCAACGGCGAGGCGTTAACGATGCCCAGTTTCTGCTCCTGAAACCACGGGAGCAAGCTCTCCAAATCGGTGTTGCAGAGTGTGTAGCGACAGTAAGAGAGAACGGTATCTACCTTAGCACGAGGCAGCACATAACGAAAGATGTAAAGAGGATAGCCCGTGATGCCGATGAAGCGCACCTTGCCCTGCTGCCGCAACCGCTCCAAGGCCGGCAGTGTCTCCTCCACGATCTGGTTTAGGGAGCCAAACTCGATGTCGTGACATTGGATGACATCAATGGTCTCCACGCCGAGCCGCTGTAAGCTCTCCTCCACGCTGCTAACGACCCTATCGGCAGAAAAATCGAACCGATCTGTGTCGTAGCGCCCCACTTTGGTGGCCAAGATATAGGCTTTGCGTGGGATAGTTCTTAAGGCACGCCCTAGAACGCTTTCCGCGCGAGTACGCCCGTAGTAGGGCGCCACATCGAAGTAGTTAATGCCGGCGTCGAGGGCCGCGTGAACCGTGCGAATCCCCTCCGTCTCATCAATCGGGCCGAACTCGCCACCTAAAGGAGAGGCCCCGTAACCGAGGATCGAGGCGCGTAAACCGGTTGCACCTAGCTCACGATAGATCATCGCACCTCTTCCGCCGGTTCAAACAGGGAAGGCCCCGGAAACCACTGTGCTTTGGCCATATCTACACGATATGGGTCGCTCGGGTGAAAGGGCACTCCTTCGGCTCGGAGCAACGTGATCTGCCGTTGCATCGCCTCCGGCGCCCTTTTTGCGATGGGGAGGTAGCCCCCTGCCCCAACCACCCTTTGCCAGGGAACATCGGGCGGCGCGTAGCGCATCGCCACCCCCACCTGGCGCGCTGTAAGTCGCATCTCCTCCACCATCTCGGCCACCTGTCCGTACGTCACCACCTTACCCGGGGGCACGCGCCGTACGAAGGCATAGACTACCTCGTAGGAGTCGCGCCCATCCGGTGCTTCGAGAACCCGCGCCATCCCTAAAAAACGACCTCTCGATGTTCGCGGGCTGCTTTATAGCAGTTTTCCAGCATCTGCGTTAGCGCCCAGGCATCGTAGATGTTGATGGTCGGTACGGTGCCCTCGCGAATAGCGCTTACCCACTGCTCCATCGGTGAGGGCAGCGCTTTCGGCAAGGACGACGGCGATGGCGTTACGCAACCTTGGATTTCCCCGGAAGTTACGCGCTGGCTGATCAACTGAATGCGAGGCCCTGCCGGCCCCTGGTCAATGCCCAGATAGCCTTGGGTTCCGTAAATCTCCAGCGGGTTGGGACCGTAGCGATGCACCCAAGAGACATCCAGAATACCGATGGCACCGCTTCGAAAGGTAACGGTGGCCACCATATTGTCATCCACCTCGTAGGCGCCGCTGAAGTTCGTCATCTGGGCGACCACGGAGGCCGGCTCACCGAGGAACCATCGCATGATGTCTACTCTGTGACACCCTAAGTCAAAGAAGGCTCCCCCCCCGGCCTTGCTCTCCTCACCGAACCAGGCAGAACCGCCGGAGAACCAGCGATCGAGAGCGGCCATATGGGCAACGCGCGCTCGCATAAGGGTGATGTCTCCCAAGTAGTTCTCATCTATCAGCTTCTTAGCAAACAGAATCTCCGGACGGGTGCGCGATGGCAGCGAGATCATGAATCGAATACCGGCGTCCTCCACAGCACGCATCACCTCAGTAGCCTCTTGCACGGTAATGGTGAGCGCCTTCTCGGTAAAGATATGTTTTTTTGCCTGTGCGGCGGCCACCAGAATATCACGATGCATGAAGGTGGGTGCATTCACCACCACCGCTTCCACCTCGGGAAGGTTCAAAACCTGATCCAGCAGCGCATAAAAGGGCACCCCCCGGCGCTCTGCTTCCATACGTCCCCGGGCCGGGTCTTCATCCCACACGGCCACCAACTTCAGATGGGGGTTCGCTTCGATTTGAGCCGCATAGTCGCGCGCATGGACGTGCGCGAAAGAAAGCATTGCTACCCCGATCTTCCCGTCTTCTGCCAATGTCTCATCTCCTTGTTCAAAAAGTTTTTCAAGACGTTTTTCAATTCGATGCCCCTATAGCTTTCTCCTGCCAAAGGGTTTGGGGGAGGCATAAGGTTTGAGGGTCTATATGGAGTGGCAGCAGTTTTCTTTACACCTTGTTGTTTTGATAGCCTATTGGTAACAGACGAAGCAAACTTAAAGGCTCTTCTCTCTATCGGATGGTTCGTCCGCCGAGCGCAGCAACGATGTTCGGCTCGTCTCTTTGCCACCATAAGCGCCAGAAATAGCCGGATGCAGCAGATCGGCGAAAGGATCGGGAGGGTCGGCTGGGCGCAGTAGTGTGAGAGGGTTTGGAGCCGCGTTCTGCTGCGCAATGATGTGCACAGCGCGGGCGATACGTCGTGAGAGCGGCCAATCGGTCTCTGCGGTTTCGCGATGCAGTCGTGCTAAAGCCATCAGCACTTGCGGTTCGGCGATCTCCTCTAACATGCCCACCACGTTCATGCGCAGGGCATGATCTTTTACATAGTGAAGCCCAAAAAGCAGGTGCTGTGTTGCGTGAACCGCACGCAGCCACTGCAGGGCACAGCGAGCGGCCTCGCGTGCAATAGGGTCGTCGGCGTCGAGCTGTTGCCAAAGAACGGTGAGGTCTTGAGGGTGCTGGGTTAGCAGTGCATGTCGAAACGTCCATTCAAGCCAGTAGACTTGCGGCTTCGGAGCGAGGAAGAAGGCCTCCTTATGATACAGCACAACCAAGGTGTGACAGAGAGTTTCGGCCAACTTGGGGTCGGCAACATATAGGGCGGGGAAGAGGCTGACCATCACATACGTTAAAAGCAAGTTAGGCTGGTTTTCTAATTGGTGGATGGCGTGGATAGCAGCGGTGATTACGGCCTGTCGCTGATATCGGAGATATTTAGGTTTTTTCGGGTTCTGTCGGAGCAAGGTCGCCAGAAATGTATCAACAGCCCAGTTCTGCTCCTGCTTTACGGCAAGAGGCATCTCTTTAGGCCCCCTATAGAGGCTCTGCGCGGCAGCAATCGCCGCCTCTTCTCTCTCCCACAGCAGTGGGAGATACCGCCTTATAGGTTCTGATGACTCCAGCGCATTCATCATTTGCCTCTCACAACAAACCGCATCACACCCACAATTCTATTTTGACAGATTTTCACCAAGTTGTCTCAAACCGAGATAGCTAGACCAAAAGTGACTATTCAAGCTCACATCCTAGCCTCAATTGTTAGAAGCCTCTCAATTGTACGAAAGCCAATGCTCGCCTTCTCCAGCGAGACAGGGAAGCGCACTCGCTACTTCACGCGCCAAGCGGAAGGTATAATTGTGCCATGAATATCTGTTTCGTGAGATGTTGATCGTCAAAATCGGTTTTTTGTGCTCTTTTATGTCTAATTTCGTTTTATATCGCAAATCCCTCCAACAGGATTAAACATGTCGCCACCTCAAGAACCGAATCGGCATAGAGCGAAGCGAGCTACCCTAGCTCAAGTGGCAAAGCGTGCCGGAGTCTCGAAAACAACGGCCTCTTTTGTGCTTACCGGCAAGGCCGAACAACACCGCATATCCGAAGAGGTGCTTAGGCGCGTGCGGCAGGCGGCAGCTGAACTCGACTATGTGCCTAATCGCCTTGTGCACTCCTTGCGTCGGGGCACTACGCGCATCCTCTCCTTCTATAACGGCTTTCGTAATCGCTCTGCTGACGATCTCTACCTTGATATCTTCACCTCCGCCATTGAACGGGCGGCAGGAAAGCGCGGTTACGACATCCTCGTCCACTGCGATTTTAGCCGTACACCCATCGAGGAATATCGCCATCTTAACGGAGGCGTTGTGGATGGGGTGCTATTGTGGGCACCGCGTCGCCATGATCCGCTGTTGCCCTACCTACGTCGCTCACGCCTGCCCACCGTGCTCGTCTCACGTTTTGACCCCGAAGGCGCGCTTCCAGGGGTATGCGACGACACGGCCTCGGGCATTCAACAACTGGCCGAACGGCTCTATCGGTTGGGACACCATGATGTGGCCATTTTGGCTGAACTGAGCGACAGGCTCTATGAAACAGAGGAGCGCATCGAGCAGATGCGGACGGCGCTGCGCACCTACGGGGTCGAGATTCCACCTGAGCGTATTATAGACTATCATGGCATTATGACCGGCCCTCTACAGCAACTTCTCTGCAGTGCTCATCCTCCGACCGCCCTCTTTTGTTGGCGCGATCGCCTCGCGTACTGGGTGCTTGAAATCTGCGAAAGCTTAGGTGTAAAAATTCCCGAACAGCTTTCGATAGTGGGCTACGACGGTCTCTACTGGCCGGCAGCAACACGGCATCGTGTGACCTCGGTGAAAGTAGACCTGAACGCACTGGCGGAAGCGGCCGTCGCGCTCCTGGTGGATTACGTGGAGGGACGCGAAGTTGAGATACGCCAGACGCTAGTACCCGTTACGATTCTAGAAGGAACGACATTAGGCCCGGCGCCTCCAAAAACGAGAGACTGAATTTAAGCTCACGAATACTTTTTAGAGAATACCTCCGTCTTGACCGCCCCATGGATACCCAACAAGTCATAATCCCTACTTAAGGGAAACGAAACCTTTCGTCCTAAAATGGCGTGGCAACTCGAGCGTCCGTACCGTCTAAACGGTGCTAGTGCTCCAACATTCCCGTCAATGTGGTTACTGAGCGGGACGCAAGAATGTAAGGTTTGGTCGAAGTTAAGGGGGAATACGACTTGAGATCGTCTGTAGCACTGGTTACATGGGGCGTTAAAGCCCCTAGATGCGCATTTTTTGCCTGAACCGCTACGGGCACCGCCCGATCTGTCGTGTTGGTAAGCACAACAGCTACTCGGTCAACCTCCGGCGAAACGTAGGCCGAAGCGAGCACACCCTCCAAGCCGTCGTCCCCCTCGATATGCACCCGCCTCCATCCAGGCCGAAGGAAACGGCTATAGTTGCCCAATACCCATAAGGTCTTCGAGGGATAGATGGTTTCCGTGTCTCCCGTCTTCTGATAGTCCGTGTAGATCAATCCATCCTTATAGTCGTAGTGAGAAACGGCCGTCCACCAGTTCCACGCCGCCGCATTGGCGTAAGCTAGGTCAGCATGGATCACCCGCGCCACACGGAGTGCCGTCTCCATCGAGAGGTCTCTCTTCCATTCCATAACACAGTATTCTGTTTGCCAGAAAGCCCACCCAGGATAGCTCGCAAACGCCTTTGACACCTGCCCACAAACCGACAGCAGATACCCGTTCGGATGGTCGGAACCGTACCCATGAGCGCCAAGATGTGGGCCGAGCAAGGGTTGAATGGTCGGATCGCCCAATAGTTCTTCCAAATAGTTCCCATAACGGGCTTTATACTTAGCCTCCATCCAATCTACGTAGTGCGTGAGACTTTGAAAGTTGCCCGATTCGACCAAAGCGATCTGCGTAGGCAGCTTCTGCCTTTGTAGTTCTTGATAGAGAGCCATGGTTATGGCTTTAATATCCTCATTGCTCGCCCTGTTGCCCTCCTGATTGCAGCCTCGATTCCATTCCCACTGCGGCTCATTAACCGGGCTAATGTAGTTAAAAACAATTCGCTCATCCTCAACGGGATTGCTCAAAAAGTGATGCAAAATGTCGCCCAAGTAGCGCGCGAAGGCTTTTGTCATCGAGGGGAGCAGGTTGGTAGTGCCAAGCCCATCGGTGCAGTTAGTCAGCCCATTACGTGTCATTCGCGCCGGTGGGCTGTTAACAAACGCCAAAAACTTGGGCACACCGCGTGCTTTGGCCGCTCTCAGAAACCAGCGCTGCCCCGGCAGCCGCTGCCAATCGTAGATGCCGGGGCGCACTTCAAACGTGTCGCCTGTGCGCCAAGGGTCGTGAATGGTCACATGGTTATAGCCGCCGGTTAGGTTGAAGCGCCAGCAGCTCAGCCCTATTCCCTTCTCTATAGAGAAAAGGAGGTCCGCCAACCGTTCCTTATTCGCGTGGCTCCATTCAGCGCCGATGTGGGCGGCCCACCAACAGTCCGAAGCACCAAAATGATCGATTGTCTGATAGCGCATGGTTGGATCGAGAACCAAGATGCGACCTAAAGATGTTGTTGTCTGCATAGAGATAATAATCTGCTAAACTATTTTAGTCTTTCCCAATCTAGATTACCCGATCAGCTCAAGAAAAAGAGGCCAGGTCTCTTTGCCAAGAGACCTGGCCGAGTCCATCAAGGAGAGACACCGTTCTAAAATGGGAGATCAACACCGCTTAAGTTATGCCGCGCTCGCTTGCCAATCCGGTCTGCAAAGACTACCTGCTTTTTTGTGGTGGGCCTCATTCCCCCTACTTCTAACAGTTTTTACTCCAACCTCTCTTCTTTAACAGGAAACCTCGTAGGATTGCCTACATTCCATGCAGAGATAATCTGGCATTACCACTTCAGAGAGCGCTGAACCCATCTGAAGCCGAGCCGTTTTTCCTGTCGTTTTGCAAAACAGGAGGTTCGCACAAAGCAATTCGCTTGCAGTATTAGGCGCTCGAACAACACCCATGGAGGATAACTTTACAGTGATGGATTTCTCTTTCGTCACCAATCTGAACGCGCTTGCGGCCAGTTACTACCTAAACCAAACGAACTCGGCGATTCAGCAGTCTCTGCTTCGCCTTAGCTCCGGCCTTCGTATCAACAGCCCGGCAGACGACCCTTCCGGCTTTCTCATCGCCACCAACTTACAAACCCAAGTAAACGGCATGAACCAAGCCCTTTCCAATATCCAGAACGATGTGAACGAGGTAAAGACCGCCTCTGGGGCGGTGCAGCAGATCGTCACCCTCGTGCAAAACATTCAGGCCAGCGCCCTAGATGCCCAAAGCAACCCCAGCAACGCCGCTGCCGATCAGCAGGCCATTCAGTCGGCCATTGCGGCTATCAACAACATCGCCAACAACACCACCTTCAACGGCATCAGTCTGCTCAACGGTACGGCCGGCACAAGCGCCTCTGTCACCAACAGCAACCTCATAGCAGCGGCCAGCTTTGGCGGCAACTTTGCCAATGGGATAACCCAGTCGGGCAATGTTACCATCACGGTAACCCAAGCTGCCACCATGGCCACCATAACCGGTACGGTGAGCTATGCCAGCGCCAACGCAACCATCGCCAACTCGGGCACGGTTACTATCAACGGCCAAAGCATCGCGGTTAGCTCCGGTCAAACAGTGCAGTCGCTTATTAACAGCATCAACCAAATCTCCAGCCAAACCGGTGTGTCCGCCGGCTTCAGCGGAGGCAAAATCGTTCTTACCCAAACAAACTACGGCGCCAACTACTCCATCACAGAGAGCGATAGCGCCGGCGCCATCATCGCTGCCGGCAACGCTACCACCGCAGTAGGCCAGAACGCTCTGGCAACCGTCACGGCGATGACGCAGATCAACGGCAGCACAGTGGCCCAAACCGTTAACTTCACCGGTGGCGTCAACCCCACCGATTCCGGGCTGCTGCTCAGCGATTCAAGCGGCAATAAAATCCTTCTCACGGCATCCGGCAACTCCACAAGTACAAGCAATGTCGCAGTGGCCAATATCTCTTCCAATCCGGCCCAATTCCAAATCGGCGCCAACGTGGGGCAGACGGTGAGCTTCGCCTTTCAAAACATGCAGGCCTCCCAACTCGGCACCACGGCTATTCCGGGCCAGTCGCTTCAAAGCATCAACGTCACCACGCCCACCGGAGCCGCCAACGCCGTGCAGATAGCGAACGCCGCCCTTAGTCAAGTCACCACCTATGCAGCGGAGTTGGGTAATTTTCAGAAAAATACGCTACAGGCCACCCAAAACTATCTGTCGAACGCGGTAACCAACCTTAGCGCCTCCGTGGCCAATATTATGGACGTGAATGTGGCTCAAGAGAGCGTAAACCTTGCAAACCTGCAGTTGCTACAACAAAGCGGAATAAACGCCCTCTATACGGCCAACAACTTAGGGGCACTCTACCTTAAGCTGCTCCCTTAAAGCGGCACACAAAATAGAGAGCGGCAAACAAGGGAAGGCAGTCTTGCGAGAATGCCTTCCTATTTTATCAGTTGCTGGGCAATAGCTACCATTCTGCTTTAGGCGCGGCCACATTTGCCTCAGCAGGGCTTCTTCGTGCTGAACTTTTAGAAGCTACCGGAAATGGCCAAATAGAAGTTGGTTCTTTGGGGAGCAACCTGAGCCGGCAACGAGCTATCGTTATCGAAAGGAAATTCAATATGACGGTCGTCAAAGAGATTATGCACAATCAATGCAATGGTCAACGGTTCCTTACCCTCGCGCAGCCGATAGCCTATTCTTAACTCGGTTCGCACATAGGCCGGAGCGGTGTAAAAGCCCCCGTCGCCTGTAGTGGCTCCTACAGCCCCCACCAAATGCATCCCCATAAACAGTTCCCAGCGCTCAGCCGGCTCCAAATCCAACCCAACATTGAGCATATGGTTAGGTTGGAAAAGGCCTACCACGCTACTGTCGCTAAAATGCTGGTTCGCGAACGCGTAGTTGAACAGCCCGTGAAGATGCTTCGTCAGCTGTACCTCACTCTCCACTTCAAAACCATAGGTTCGGGCGTTGCCGATATTGCCAAACGTTACGGAAGAGGGCGTACCGGGTGGAAACGGCGGTGAAGGAAAGAAGGTGAGCGGTAGCGATCCAATCAGCCCTTTGATGTTGTTGTAATAGACGCTCACCCCAACAAACCCGTTGGAGAAGCCTTTTCGCCAATCTATTTCGCCCCCTTGCAATCGAATAGCAGCGAGGTGGGTGTTTCCAACAACGCCCTCACTCACCATCGGCGCAACAGGAACCGAGAAACTTGCATAGGACGTTATGAGGCTTGGAATTTGGTAGGAAGTACCGTAGGTAAAGCGGAGGGTTTGCTGCCCTCCCAAATCTTTGACCACTGCGACGCGGGGTGAAAGTCGAGACCCTACCAGCGAGTCGTCGTCATAACGAAATCCTGTATAGGTTATCCAACCCTTACCGAGTTTCGCCTCGTTCTGCACATAAAGCCCAAAGAGATTCTGGTTGTGCCGCCCTGGGGTCGCGATCCCCGCATGGAAGTAGACATGACGTAGGCTCATGCCGTAAACCAGCGTATTGGCTGCATTAAGAGCGTTCTGCTTTTGTAGTTCACCCTCAAACACATAGTGGCGCGTATAATCTACATTTTGCGCGGTCTCAATGTAATTATTGTAGCTTGCTCGAACCATTAGTGGATTAGAAGTGTTCGGCGCATCATAATGGAAAGTTAAATAGGATTGATGGAAGTGTGCCCCTTGAAGAAAAATATCCTGGTAAACGTTCTCGCTAGAATCCACATTTCCCGCTTGCAAACGATAGTTCGCATGCCGACTTTGACGATCCAAATCGAAGCTGACCATCGGTGTGGCATAACTATCCCATACTCCCATCTTTCCGGCCGTTCCATAGCCGCCCGTATGGTTGTAGGCAAAACCCAGAGAAACGGCATCGCCATGGCGGTCAGCAGCGGAAGCCAGAAGCTCGTCATAATCGCTTTTATAGCCGCCAAGGATCGTGCGGAAGCGAAGATTATTTCGCACTCCATTTAGCTCTTCTTGGGGCGTCTTGGTAATGATGTTGATCACGCCGTTAAAAGCGTTCGCGCCATACAGAGTGGAACCAGGGCCTCGCACGACCTCGATTCGTTTCACCTGTAATAACTCAAGCGGTAAGAAAGTCCAGGGAACCCCTCCGCTTACATCCTGATTTACCGGTCGTCCATCAATCATCACCAGGAGGGTGTTTGTTAGCAAAGAGTTTAGGCCACGCAAAGAAACACCGGCTACGGTGGCATTGCTTTCGGAAACGTTCAGCCCCGGCACATAGCGCAGCACATCCAGCAGCGTTACAGCGCCAGAGCTTTCTATCTGATCGACCGTAATAACGGTGACTGCAGCAGGCGCCTGATCTATAGGCTGCTTCGTTCGGGAAGCGCTTACAACATCGAGCTTACCTGCGAAGAGAAGTTCGTTCTCTTGGGAATTTGCCGGCCCCAATTTGGCTTCGAGACAATGCCCCGACATCGTGATGAGGCTTAGCACAAAGGCTAATACACCGTCTGAAAGAATCTTCCATGATTTATGCAAGGTTCCATCCTTGAAAAGAGGGCCAAGAGACTCAAGAGGATGCCTGCACTAGGCAGCGCGCCGTTGAGCCTCTTGCTGCTCTTTGAGTTGTTCACGCACAGCCCTTACGAAGATGGGCACGAGGTTGGGATCGAACTGCGTGCCGGCGCCGCGCTCTATCTCTTGCAACGCCGTTTCCACATCCAAGCCGGCGCGATAGGGCCGATCCATCGTCATCGCCGAAAAGGCGTCGGCAATGGCCATAATGCGCCCAAGCAGCGGAATCTCTTCCCCTTTCTTGCCATAGGGGTAGCCCTTGCCATCCCATCGCTCATGATGGTGGGCCACAGCATCGAGGATGTCGGATAGGTTAGGCAAACCGTGAATGATAGCGGCAGACAGAGAGACATGGGTTTTCATGATTTCGTACTCTTCATCGGTAAGCTTGCCCGGTTTGCGTAAGACCGAATCCGGAACCCCTATCTTGCCCACATCGTGCAACAGTCCTGCCACACGAACGATCTCGCAAACGTTCTCCGACATGTTCAGGGCTTTGGCCAATGTGAGCGCATATTGGGTCATGTGTTCGGAGTGGGCACGTGTGTAGCGATCTTTTCGATCCACTGCTGTTACCAAACCATCTAGCACCGAGTAGGCCGTTCTGCCGAGGTCATCCCGATTGGGATCATCATCTAATACATATAGACTCACACGATCACCGCCATCCCGCTTGCTTTCGTAGAGAGCGGCATCTGCAGCCGTGATCAGTCCGGCGGGGCCAAAGCCGGCTGTGGCTGTGTCGGCGACCCCAAAACAGAGGCGAATGGGCAGCCGATTGCCCTCAGCCGTATGCAAGGGGTTTTCGATGATCTGGTGGCGAATGCCTTCGGCAACCTCCATCGCCTGTGCCGCCTCAAGGCCCGGCAGTATCACCATAAACTCATCTCCGCCACAACGGCCCAGAAACGCCTCTCGTGGACAGCAGCTTTGGAGAATGCCAGCTATATGCCTAAGAGCGGTATCGCCCATAAGGTGTCCGTAGGTATCGTTCAGACGCTTAAAATCGTCGGTATCCACCAGGATCACGCTTAAAGGTTGTTTCTGCTCCAGAAGTTCCTGCAGCTTGCCATGAATGGTGCGATGGTTCAGCAGGCCGGTAAGCCCATCGGTCTGTGCCATACGGGCTAACTCTTTGTGAGCCTCCTCTAGCTCGGCTATACGTTGCTGTAGTTCAGCCACCAAACGGGTGTTTTCGGCACGAAGATATTTCCGTTCCAAGGCGCGGTCTACCACCGCATTCAGCTCATTGATATCGTCCAAAGGCTTTAGCAGATAATCGTAAACGTTGCCGGTTTTAAAGGCCTCCACCGCATTTTCCAGATTACCATGCCCCGTCAGAATAATAAACTCGGTATCCGGCGCGATCTCGGCGGCCTTCGCTAAAAGCCCCATGCCATCAAGTCGCGGCATTTTCATATCCGAAACCACCAATTCAAATCGTTCTTTTTGTAAATGCTCTAAAGCCACCATGCCATCTTCGGCTAAAGTTACCTCGTGGCCTGCGCGCCGCAGTTGTCTACTTAACAACATGCGCAGCCCCTCTTCATCATCAGCTAGAAGTATCTTCGCCATCGTCTATTCCCCTATTTCCTTTGCGTTCCATTTTTTCAATGGCTTACAAACCACCCTTTTGCTCAATGTGTTGAGCGTGTAGAATTATCGGCTTTTTTGCGGGTGAGGTTTATGTTGCTCTAAGCCGCCGCCTGCATTCCTTGCCGAGCCTCTTCAGGAATGGGCAGTGTGATGGTGAACACAGCGCCTCCATCATTGCGAAACTCTATCCCGCCTTGATGGCGCTTAAGAATGCTGTGGCTTATCGAAAGCCCCAGTCCAGTTCCTTTTCCCGCCTCTTTCGTGGTAAAGAAGGGATCAAAAATATGGGGCCGTACATCATCAGGTATTCCGGGGCCGTTATCTCGAAACTCAACGATCACTCGGTCATCCTCAACTTTTGAGAGAATGGTAATGAGCGCATCCGGCTTTCCCTCAAGGGCGTCACGCGCATTGGTAATGAGGTTTAGAAATACCTGCTCTAGCTCATTGGCATCGCCTAGAACAGAGGGAAGGTTGTCGGCAAGCTGAAGGTCTACTTCCACATTGTGTGCCTTTAGCTGCGCCCCAACTAAAATGAAGCAGTTTCGTACGACCTCGTTCACATCCACCAGGGTGAAATCGGTCGTTCCCATTCGACAGAAGGTGCGCAAATGCCGAATGATTTTCACCATGCGCCCCGTCTGCCCTTCGATGATCTCGAGGTCGGCTCTTATCTCTTCAGGGAGGCTCTCATCGGCGATAATCTGCTGGGCGATGCCGCGAATAATGGCCAGAGGCTGGTTCAACTCGTGGGCTACCCCCGCCGAAAGCGTTCCGAGCGATGCCAGTTTAGCCGATTGCACCAGTTGACCTTGGGTTTCCCGCAACTCACTCTGGCTTTGTTGGAGGGAAGTCGTCATCGTATTGAAAGCAACGGCAAGCTCCCCTATCTCATCCGGGCCATCCTCTTCCACGCGCTTATTCAGATCTCCCTCTGCAATGGCCGCCGCTGCCTGTGACAGCCGAACCACCGGGCGTACAATGCGATTAGCCGTTAGAAGCGCAGCCAAACCGGTTATCAAGCAGGAAAGGGTGGTAAGCACAACGGCAAGTAGAGAGAGACGACCGTCGGCACGTCGCTGGGCCTGCACCGTTAAAGCCCGTGCCTTATCTGACATCTGATGGGCGGTGAGAGCCACGGCCTGGCTCATCTGCTCACGGCTTTGCTGCATAGCCAGCTCGGTTTGCCGCTGAATACCTTTTTGCAGCGCCACAAGATGCGTCCCTGTTTGGATACGCGCCTGCTTGGCCGTATTTTGGAGGGCCGCCTGAGCATTGTGCTGCATAGCACTACCTGCTTTACGATTGATGCGCGTCAGCTTCACTTCAAGGTCGTTGGTGGCCTTTTTGGCCACCTGCATTAATAGTTGCTGAGTTTGCAAGTCCACGCTGTTGGCCGCCTGGTCGAGATCGGCTTTCAACGCCACAATGGGCTGTACGGCCTCTGAACGCGGCACAACGGTTACGACCCGCCAGTTCAGCAGTGGCAGTGTGGCCTCGGCGGTAAGCGCATCCGACGGCACCGGATGGGGCTGTAGAAGAGGCTGGCCGCTCTCATCGAACACACAAGCGAAACCGGTGGCCCCGATTCGCGTATTGCGGATCTGGTTCCAAATATCTTCTAGGGAATAACGTGCTGCCAACACTCCCACCACATGTCCTGGGTAGGACTCTATCGGTACGGCGATGCGAAGTGCAGGAACTCCAGGCTCCGCGTCTTCTTCTGCCCCACCGATGAAAGTGTGATCTTTTAGCGCTTCGGCAAACCATGAGGCTTTGGCATAGTTCCCCAAATCGGCACTTGTGATAAGCCTATCGGCTGCGGAGGCGGTGATCTCTTGCCCTTGTGGGTTAATGACACTAACTCGCAAGAACCCGGGAATACGACGGGTTAGCGCATCGAGCTTTACTTTTCTATCCCTATCGCTCTCCGGCGACATATCTATCATCTGCGAGGTAAGTCGCAAAAACTGAGGGGCTGCATGAAGCACATCCTGTATTTGATTGCTAATGTCCAGAGCACGCGCTTGAATGATCTCACGATTCAGCGCCATCATCGCCCGTTCCACATTGCCGCCAGCTTGCCTTTGAGCCTCCTGCACCGTGTGGTGTAACAGGGCTTTGGTTTTATCGCCCACATGCAGTAGAACATCCCGTTGTGTTGTCACGGACTGACGTAATGCCGTAGCAAGCGCCTTTGAACTGGCGTTGGCATACTCCTCGGCCGCTTGGTGCATGGTATCGGCCTGAAGCTTCAAAAGCTGCTGACTGATGGCCTCGATGGTCGCTGCAGAGGTCGCCTGTGTTTTATCGCTGGATTCCTGAATGGCTCGGCTGCCAAGCTTCTCAAACTGCTCGCCGGCCTGTTGCAGCATCTCCTGGTTGATGCGACGCATCGTGTTGCCTGTCCACAAAATCTGTTCATGGCCAAGGCGTTGCAGGGCCAGCACCGTAATAATCAACGGAACCGCCGTGAGAATGATGAACTGCCGCATGAGCCTTCGCGCCATTTTGCTACGCATAAGCGACTCCCCTATCTTTCCGAATCGATCACCTCATCGGCGAGGTGAAGCACGTCGTTTGGAATCTTAATTTTCAAAGCCCGCGCCACATCGAGGTTGATGCAGAGCAGGGCCTTGCGCGGCCCTCGAACGCGCATCTGCTCGATCTTTTGAGAACCACTAAGTAGGTAACCGGCCAGTTCGCCGGTTAGAGCGCCCTCATCTTCGAGGTCGGGCGAGAGCGCCACCAACGCGCCGGCATGTACGGTTGCGCTCGACAAACCCAACACGGGCAGATTGTGCGTATGCGCATAGTTCAAAGTGGCCTGCAGGGCTTGTGGGCCGCTGGAGGCTGGGTCGGCAATCGTCCAAAGCGCATCCACTTTTCCATCTAACGATTGCAGGGCCGCATCGGAAGGGTCTCCGTTCTTCACCGCAACCGTCACCAACGTGATGTGGAGTCGCTGGGCATCGGATTGTGCCGCACCGAGAAACGCCTGTGACACCGAGTCGCCCTGCGTATAGAGAACTCCCACACGACTAACCGACGGGTCCACCTGCAAAAGCGCCTCTAGCTGTTTGCCTGGGCTTACCAACAGGGTGGTGCCACTAAAGTTCGTGCCCGGAGCATCCAGCGATTTGACCACCCCAAGCGCCACCGGGTTTAGCACCAGGGTAAACAGCACCGGCACATCCGGGTGAATAGCGGCTGTTTCCACCGTAGCATCCGTTCCTAAAGTAATGATAAGCTGTGGATGTTGCTTTAATGCCTGTTCCAGCATTTTTTGATCGGTATCCTGCGACCCGGCCAGAGAGATAACCGTTACTTTCGTCCGTATGTTCAATGCCTGCTCTTGCTGTTTTAAGCTTTGTAAAAAGCCTTTTTGGGTGGCATCATAAAAGGCGTTATTACTGCTCCGAATCATCAGGATAGGAACGAGGGGCACCGGGCTATCCTCGAAGTCCGACGCCTTGCAGTGCACACAGAGACAGAGGCAGACCAACCAGAAAACTCTTGCCGCCCATGCCGAACCTTTCAACGCCGATTCCCTTCCCGATGACCAATTTGGAGTGCGCCCATAGATACGCAAGAAATATTGCCAGGATTCGGCTTTTTATTTAGAGGAAAAGTGACACTTTAGAGGAAAAGCGACATTCTGCCTAGTCTAAAGCTCGGCGGCTTCTCGCAGTTGCTTGGGAGCTATGCGAATATGGTAGGGTTTAGGCTTGTATGGCACTACCCCCACCATGCTGCGTGGTCTGATAGAGGCGCAGGCACAAGGCCTACGCACCACTTGCGGTGGGCTAAAGCTTTGCGATTGTCAAAAAAGCGAGGAGTGGATAATGTGCGAGGAGCTACTTACCGAAGAAGCCCTACACCGAGGCGTCGTGATGGACACGAACCACCATATCAAAAGGAATCAGGGTTCCGCCATCCTTGGGGCGCACATCGAAGCGAAAGCGAACTACATCCGTTGAGCGGCCTGCGCCATCTACCGGAGCCACCCAAACGGCTCCATCCGGCTCTTGCAGAGGTCCTCCGAAAGAACCGAGCGAGTACATTGGAGTGATGCTGCGATCGGGAGAGATGAGTGGAAAGCCATATGGGTCTAGAATAGAAAGCGGGTTACGTGCCGGAGGCCACGCGGAGGGACTGCGATGTGGAGCGAAGGGGTCGGCAATGGCCGTGGTCAGCATGTTGGAAGCAGCCAGTTCGCCGCCCACGATCTTTAAGTGAAAGGTAATCTCGTTGCGGCCTGCATCCGGGTCGGAAAACTGAGGATCGCTAAGGCGCACATGGCTCAACATTACCGTAACGCCTTGTCGCGTTTGTACGACGGGGCCGTCAGGCACCTCCGTAGCCATCGGAAGCTTGCGGGCATAGTGCGGTAGAGAAATAAAAAAGCGCATCGGCTCGGAGACGGGAAACGGCGGATCGGGTGGGGCGGGCATCCAGCGCAGTGTACATATCAGCTCGCGGGCTGCATGATCGTAGCTCGGTAGGTAGATGCCGATGGCGTGGGGCAAAATATCGAGAAACCCATGATAGGGTTGGCCAAAATTGTCAATAAAAGCGGTTCTCCCCACCCGATGACACACCAGGTCGGGATGGTTAGGGATTTCGCTTTGATATCCTAGCCAAAGCTCAAGGCTTCCGGGGTTGGCCTGATAGCGGCTCACAAAAAGATGTGGTTTTTGAAACCAGGGTAGGTGGTGGCGTGCGAGCCACTTCGTGAGTGGGTCGCCGGTTCTCAGGGTTAAGTTGGGGCCGTAGCGCACCCCCTCTATCCACGCTTGAACGAACCCAGGGTCTTCTTGGGATTGCACGGCGCGTTGTTCTTGGCGAAAGGCAAAGAAGAAGAGGCCAACGAGGCCCGTCGTGAGGCCGAGGAGCAACGCCACCAACCAGAGTGTTTTGCTCTTGTTGGTTTCGAGCCTTCTAGGCGTCGAACACGCTTCCATTTGACCTCTCTACCTCACTACGCAAAATGGAGGGCAGCACGCACAAGCCGCATGGTCTGTTCGGCGAACTCGCGTGCGCGCTCTGCACCCTCCGCCAAAATGCGTTCAAGTGCACCGGGGTCGGCCAACAGCTCGCGCCTACGTTCACGCATCGGCTCTAGGTAGGCGTTGAGAATGTCAATAAGCTCGCGTTTATTTTGGACACAGCCTCGCATTCCCGCCCGATCTTCTTCCCAAGAGGTTCGATAGCCTTCTGGATCGTAAAGTTTTCGTAACTGACATACCGCACACTGTTCCGGCACACCGGGGTCGGTCTTGCGAATTTTTGTGGGCGTTGTAAAGGCGTTCATAATTTTTTTCGCCACCGTATCGGCATCATCTGCAATATAGATGCAGTTGTCGTAAGATTTGCTCATTTTGCGCCCATCCAGACCGGGAACTACCCCAGTCTCCTCACCAATGAGGGCCTGTGGCTCCGGAAATACCTCGCCGTAGAAGCGATTAAACCTTCGCGCGATCTCGCGACATATTTCCAGATGGGCGGCCTGATCCTTGCCCACCGGCACCGCATGGGCGCGATACAGCAAAATATCCGCCGTCATCAACACCGGGTAGCCCAACAGCCCATAAGAGATCGACTCATCCCCTTCTCCTTTTTCTTGTAGAAGCTCACGCTTCTCTTTAAAGGTAGGCACGCGCTCGAGCCAGCCTAAGGGGGTGATCATCGAAAGCAGAAGATGCAGTTCGGCGTGTTGTTTGACCTGGCTCTGAAGAAAGATAGCCGTCTTCTTTGGGTCTATACCCGCGGCAATATAGTCGGCTGCTACTTGGAGGCAGGCCTTACGAATCTGCTCCGGCTCCTGATAGCGGGTGGTAAGGGCATGCCAATCGGCGATAAAGCAGAACATGTCGTACTCATCTTGCAGGCGCACCCAGGTTCGTAAGGCCCCTTCGAGGTTTCCAAGATGAAGGGCACCGGTGCCTGTAGGCTGCATCCCACTCAGAATGCGTTTTCGGGTTTCCGTCTTTGTCGCCGGCGTTGTGGACACGCCGGAGTGCTCTGTTTTCACGCGAACCGATCTCCTTCTAAACCGATGTGTTGGAATAGAGCTTCCTTTAAGGAATTACGCTTCCGACTCTGCTTGAGGTGCACTCAGCCTAGACCAACCACAGTTCGTATCAGCCACCGTGTTGGCGGGTCAACGATCCAGAAGATAACCTGTGGCGCTACAAAAGCGATGAGTATGAGTATCATCATGCCATAGCGGCTCATGGCTGAGGTATAGCGCCAAGCAAGATGCGGCGGCAGAAGCGCCCCCAAAATTTTAGACCCATCCAACGGTGGCAGCGGTATGAGATTGAAAAACAGGAGGCTAAAGTTCACCAGTACGAGGGTCAGTAGAAACCGTCCTCCGCCGGTTGCAAGCCAATCTTCGGACCGTGAGGCAAGTGCAAAACGCAGAATAAGGCCTCCGACCACGCCTAAAAGCAGGTTCATCAACGGCCCGCAGATCGCCACAACCAACATGTCCCGACGCGGGTTACGAAAGTTCCTCGAATCCACTTGAACCGGTTTTCCCCACCCCAGCCCGATGCCCGCGTTCAGCACGATAAAGATCATCAGCAGGCCAAGCGGGTCGAAATGCCTATCGGGTCGTAGCGACAGACGGCCCTGACGTCGTGGCGTATCATCCCCCAAACGGTCTGCGGCCAAAGCGTGCCCGAACTCATGCAGCGTGATGCTGAGGAGAATCACCACCAGCTCGATGAAGAACTGCTTAGGGTTTTGAAATAGAAGCCACTCGGCCAGCATGTTTTTGCCCTAACTTCACTCTGCTAACTTTTGCGCCAATACCGGCCGATGTCGGCGCAATCTCGCCGGAATACGCTCATGCCGTAGGAGGTCTTCGAGCTGTTGGCGCTCCACGATCAGCTCCGCATCGCCTTCATGCACCAGCACCATCGCCGGGCGCAAGAAACGGTTATAGTTACTGGCCATTACGAAATTATAGGCGCCGGTAGTCTGCACCGCCAGGATATCGCCTGGGCGCGGCTGCGGCAGTTTCGCGGAGGGGATCAAGGTATCGGTCTCGCAGTGCTTGCCGGCAACGGTAACGACAGCTTCTGCCGGCTCATCGGCTCGGTTGGCCAGCAGGCACTCATAGAGCGCTTCGTACATCTGCGGCCGCGGGTTGTCCGAAAGTCCCCCATCAACCGACACGTACGTGCGCCTTCCGGGAGGTTCAGAAATAGGCACGGTTTTAATAGCCCCCACCGTGTAGAGCGTGGTGCCCGCCTCGCCAACAAGAGAGCGCCCCGGTTCCTGTTGCAGAATGGGGTAAGGCAAACCGGCGGCATCCAGAGCGGACTTCAGTGTGTAGACTACGGCCTCGGCGAACTCGTCGTAGGTTGGCGGGCGCTGCGCTTCTAAATAGCGCACTCCCAGCCCACCGCCAATATTAAGGATTTCCACGTTCGCACCGGTTTCGCGAACCACGTTCTGCATGGTTTGCACCATAATCTGTACGGCCTCCACATGGGTTTCCACATCGAGCAACTGCGAGCCGACATGGCAGTGAAGGCCTCTGAAGCGCAATTGGGGCGTGCGCAGCACGCGCCGAACGGCTTCGAGAGCTGAGCCATCGGAGATGTTAAAGCCGAACTTCGTATCTGCTTGGCCGGTACGAATGAGGCGATGAGTCTTCGGATCGACCCCCGGAGTGGCGCGCACCAGCACGGCTGCTTCCGCTTTGTGCACTTCGAGGAGTTGGGAGAGAAGTTCAAGCTCATAGAAGTTATCCAAAATAATAAGCCCTACTCTGGCTTCCAGAGCTGTTTCCAACTCCTCCTTTGACTTGTTGTTGCCATGGAGGGAGATACGCTCGGCAGGAAAGCCAGCCTGCAGCGCGGTGTAAAGCTCGCCTAAAGAGGCTACATCCATGCCGAGACCCTCCTGGTCTACAATGGCGGCGATGGCCAGAGTTAGTAAGGCTTTGCTGGCAAAATAGATTTCATTTTTAGGGTACCGGCTCTCGAAGGCCGCCCGATAGGCGCGACAGTTTGCCCGCAGCGCCGCCTCGTCTATCACGTAAAGCGGCGTACCAAACTCTTTGGCCAGCTGTACGGCGTCGCATCCACCGATCTCCAAATGTCCTTGCGCATTGATGCGCTGAGTTCCTAAAAGCATCCTTCTCTCTCGTATTGAAAGTCAGACTATCATTCTACCCTAAGGAATAGCCTTCGAGGACGGATAGGGAAAGGGAGCCTCTAGGGAGGCTCCCATAATACGGAGATATGACACTCCGTCCGTTCTAAAGCTCAGCGGCTTCTCCCAGCCGCCTGCGAGCAAAACAAACAGAAGGGGGCAGGCCTTGTGCCTACCCCCTACAGGTGCCTATCCTTTTACGGCGGGCTAAAGCCCTGCATTGTCAGTTAAGCATCTTAATAACAGAACAGGTTAGGTTGGCGCTTAGGGATTAGAGGGCGCGCGTCGGCCTCCTTGCAGGTCTCTTTGCAGCACCGCCGGCATCTTTCCACTGCCCTGTGCCGCATTAGGGATACCGTTGGCGTTGATGGCCGTGGGCGAGCCTGGAGGCTGCTGTGGCGGAGCCGAATGGCATCCACCTACGGTTAGCTAGGCAAGCACAGCCAGCAGAACATCTCTCTATATTTGTTTTCCTATTGCTAGCACCTTTCTAAGATGCTAGGGCTGTGGAGCCACTGCCAAGCCTTCTTCCCTTTGCCGAAGCACCGTTTTTTGGGTAGTATGAACCAGATAGAGCAGAGGATTTGTCGAAATGCATGCCGCACAAAGCAAAAACATTGCCAGAAATTTTTGGGTTTTCACCCTTCTTCTCTTGGGAGCGGTGCTCCTTTATGCGCTCTATCCTCGGAAAGTACCTCCCAACATCGAGGAGCTTATTCTCGTGAATGACGTCAACGGAGTCGCTCAGGCCGTGCGTGCGTATCCGTTTCTTCTCAATGCACCCGATTTCCGCCTGCGCACCCCTCTCTTACAGGCCGTTCTTGATGGGCGTAATAAGATCGCCGAGAGGCTTATCGCCGACGGCGCGAACGTGCAAGCCGCCGATTATGAAGGCAGAACGCCTCTTCATGCTGCGGCTGCCACCGATGCCGCCGACCTCATTCCCCTCCTCATTGCCCACGGCGCCGCTGTAGACACCCCAGATAAGGCGGGGAAAACTCCTCTTCATATGGCAGCTCTTGGCGGCCTTCAGGCTGTGGACGCCCTCTTAAAAGCCGGAGCGAACGTCAACGCACAAGATCGAATTGGAGAGACACCCCTGCACCTTGCTGCCGATATGGGCTATACCGCCATCGCGGAAAAGCTTCTTGAATCTGGGGCCGACGTCAATGCGATGGATAACTACGACACAACTCCCCTTCATCGAGCTGCAGTACACGGCCATGTCACTATGGCTGCTCTCCTAATCGCCCACGGCGCCCATATCGAGGCGAAAGATAAGCAAGGTTTCACCCCCCTCACCGTCGCCGTACAAAGCGACCACATCGAAGTTGCGAAGCTCCTCCTCGCTAAAGGCGCCAACGTGAATGTACGCGATAACGCCATGGCAACTCCCCTTCTCCATGCAGCCTTTGTGGGCGATGTCGCCATGGCGGACATATTGCTGAAGCACGGGGCCTCCTTACAAGTGAAGGACGGCGAGGGAGATACGCCGCTACATCGGGCAGCATATGAAGGCCATCTCTCTATGGTGCGCTGGCTTATAGCCCATGGAGCCAATATCAACGCATTGAACAACCTTAATCAAACGCCACTTACTATGGCACGCCAACAGGGAAATGCCGATATCGTTTCGTACTTAGCCCAGCACGGTGGTAAGTAGCCCTTTAAGCCTACTAGGCTATCCGCTGCCCGCCCTCACGAAGAGTGACATACCTGTCTACTGGAATTTGAGCAAAAGTGTCCTGATGGCCGCTCGGCCAACGCACTTTTATATTTACCGGCCCATTCCAATCTCCCAACCCAACATGGACACGTTTGTCGGAAGCCGATTGATAAGACCCATCCGTATGGCAGTGGTGTAACAGTCTTCCTTGGGAAGTCTCTATGATGAGTAACGCGCCTAAACCGTCGCGGTTGCTTTGGGTTCCTTCCAAAAGAATACCAAGCCAATGATGTGTATTGGTCGTTATGTTGTGCATGAGCAGAGGCGCTCCCTCGCTGTCTACAATGAGAATGTCCACCCTCCCATCGTTATCGTAATCTCCAACAGCAAGCCCCCTTCCTACAATGGGTCGGGCAAAGGCAGGGCTGGCCACATTCGTAACCTCTGTAAAGTGGGTTCCTTGTTCATTATGAAACACCGCACAGGGCTGCCGATAAGAGGCGGTTTTATCCACTTCAGCTATGGTATCTTGCACATGGCCGTTCGTAAAGATGAGATCGAGCCAACCATCATTATCCGCGTCGAGCCACTTCGCCGCGAAGGCTACGTACCGCATAACGCTTGGAGCCACACCGAGCAACGTGGACTTATCTACGAACAGGCCGCTGCCCTCATTATGATAGATGTTTTTTACCTCACGTTCAAAGGTAGCCACAACTAGGTCCAGTCGCCCATCGTTATCATAATCTCCCCAATCAAGGCCCATGCCGGCGTGCACGTGCCCCTCAGAATCGAGAGCTACCCCCGCGATGGAGGCCACATTGTGAAAAACTCCTTCAGAAAAGTGCAGCAAATCCCCAGGCATCTCATCGTTGGCAATGGCAATGCTTTGATGCCCCGATCCATCGTAGTCGGCACATGCGATGCCCAGCGCTTTCCCCGACGTAACACCGGAGGAGATCGGAGGCGTGATGTTCTGAAAACGATTGCCTTCGTTTTTGAAGAAAACCGGATACTCCGGTTTATAGTAGCGCGGACCGCAAGCGCCCATCACACCGTTAAAATTGCAAAGTTGTGGGTTAACATGAGGTCCGAATCGCACATAGTTTCCTATCACGAGATCGAGCCGGCCATCGTGAGTTAACTGCACAAACGCGGCGGAACTGCCCCATGGTTGAGGGGGTATCCCCATATCGGCACTGACATCGAGGAAGCTTTTGCCTCCTTCATTATGCAAGAGAGCACCACCCCGATAGGCAGAGAGATAAACATCCACATAGCCATCGTTATCGAAGTCGCCCACTGCACAGCCCCGAAAGTCGCCCTTCAACTTATGCAGCCCCAAATCCTGCGTGACCTCAGTGAAACCTCCTTTCCCATCGCCTTTGTAGAGCGCTAGCTGAGGACCGACGAGAAGAATGTCCAGATTGCCATCGTTATCAAAATCTAGGAAGGCGCAACCGTTTCCTATGGTCTGCAAGATATTTAGGGGACGAGGGCCGGGCACAGCCCAGCGATAGCGGATGCCCGCCTGTTGAGTTACCTCTTCATAGTGAAAGGGCGCATCTGCTTTTGCAGGCGCACCGGTGCCAACAGCGGAGATGTGCCGCGAAAGGGAACAGCCTCCCATGGTAAGCCCACCGCCGAGTAACAGCAAAAGATCACGGCGTGAAAGTTCACATCGTCTCATCGAAGCCCCTTAATCGTCTCCCTTAGTCCAACAAAATCAAAGCAACCATTCTTTAGCGTCTATTCAGCGGTTGTGTATTGAATGTTGCGTGCTGCAAAGCTTGCAAACCCCGTAAAGCTTTCGCCTGATTGCGCTCTAGAAGTTCGGCGGCCTCAAGGTAGTTCTGAGCTTTATCGGGTTCACCTCCGCTTAGGTAAAGATCGGCAAGCCTACGGTAGAGAATACTCTCTTCAGGGTGTTGTTGAATGGCATCTTGCAACGCTTTTACCTGCGCCAGATAGCGGGTCAGATCGGTAGCGCTTCGCTCAGCAGCCTGCGCCTCACGAATTCGCCCTGCCTCCTGACATGCACGTGCCAAAGCGATCGTTGCCGCCACATCGTGCACATCGCGTTTGAGTGCGCTCTCTAAAAAAGGAATGGCCTGCTCGGGCTTTCCCTCCTGTTGAAGCAACCGCCCCAGTGCCGAAAGTATGGCTGAATTCTGTGGCTCCATGCTTAGGGCGACTCGCAAATCGCCTTCGGCCTCCTGCAGGCGAGCAGGCGTAACGTTATACTCTTGCAGCGTTATCGCAAGCAGAAAGTAGGTTCGTGCTTCATAGGGTGCATCCCACAGACGGCGACGTAGCACCTGCTCGGCCTCACGGTAGTGATAGGTCGCCCGCAACGTATCGGCGTAGTGGGGATAGAAATCCGTGCGATTAGGTGCGAGTTTGACTGCCTGCTGATAGGCCTGCAGGGAACGTCCTAAATCAAGCTGCTGGTTGAAATAGGCTCGTCCCAGCCCGATCCAGGCATCGGGGTTTTTGGGGGCGAGCGTCACAGCCTTCTGAAAAATATCTACGGCCATTTGCAGAATGTGCTTATCCAACGCGACCTGGCCTAGCCCCAACAGAGAGGCCAGATCGTTTGGGTGTTCTTTAAGGCAGGCCTCATACTCTAAGCCGGCCTTTCCAACCTCTCCCTCATGAAAAAGCGCATCGGCGAGATCTCGATGAATACGCAACGAGTTTGGGGCAAGACGATACGCCTTTTGGAGTACAGCTACCGCCTCGGCGTAGCGCCCATCTTTTAGCAAGGCCTCACCCCATAAACGCTGGACTGCCGGATTGCTGAGCTGCCGCAATGCCCACGCTCTTCGCGTAGCATAACCACTACGCTCCGGAAAGCAGTGTCCATACCAATCGGCGAAAAGGTTCAGAAAACTTCCCTGGGTATATCGTGCCACAAGGCTATGAGGCCCTACAGGCGAGATGGTCGCAGCCAAGGTTAGAGAGGGGGTATCGGGTGGTAGAGCACGACATCGCTGAATGGCAGACTGCAGCAAGGGAGCGTCTTGAGGATGCTGCATTCCCGCCATAAGGACGGCCCAGGCCAGGTTCCGATCGTCACGGGCTGCTTCGGTCGCCGCCCAAGTGAGCCATAGGTAAGGGTTATCTTCTCCAGCGGAGACGGCCTGTTCCAGGTAGCGTGCAGCGGCATCATATTGACGGGCCTGAGCCAGTCTCGCTCCCAACAAGGCCATCAAAGAACCATCATAAGGCCTTTGTCGAGCCGCTTGTTGGAGATCGGGCAGATAGGCTTCGGAAAGCCATGTCTGGTGCCAGGCGCGTAGACAAAGAGTGCCGAAGCCAAGAAGAACGGCCAGCCAAAACAGTCTCATGAGATAACGAGCTTTGTACCAAGATTTTACCCTTCCTTGGAGGACTGCTTTACCGGAGCCTATCTGTTCTCCTGCCATCACGGCCTTCGGTTGACTCATCGTCCCGCTTTTATACAGATATGTTGAGGCATTTAGGGTTTCGTAGGTGGAGGACTTGAGCTAGGCGTCGTTGTGCTCACAGGGGGCGCCTGCCCTTTTTGTTGCAACTGCTGCTCCACCTGAGCGCGATAGGCAGGAGGCGCCATATTGAGATATCGCATGGCGCTCGGTGGGATGTGCGACTTGTCTAAATTGACCTTCGCCTTTGGAGGCCCTCCACAACCGACGAGCATGACGAACAATAGAAGAGCACTTAGCTCAAGACATTTCTTATAAGTCATCGTTGGTCACTCCTTTCGTTTAAAGCTCCATTATAAGACCTCTAGGGGGAAAAGGCGGTGTGATTGCTCACACCGCCTCACTGCTGAATAAGCAGCAGAACTACGGGCTGAACGTTTGGGTTGGCTTAACCCGTTTGAACAACCAGAAGTCATCGTGGCGGACATCGCCCCAGCGCTGCACCTTCACATGGCCATCCGCGAAGACGTAGTTGCCTTGGTTACGATGGCCTTTGGAGGGAACGGTGCTAGTGTAGGCACCGCTACACGGCCCGTTGTAGGAGTCAACAGGAGCGACGGGTGGGAACTGCCTCCCTGCTAACTTAGCAGTATCGCATCCGGTGAACAGGTCACCCCATGGACTGCCGACCATAGCATCGTTAGCGGTACCGTTATCGGCATTCCCTGCATAGGACTCTACGACAGCGATCGTTTCAGCAGGACGATCAATGCCGGCAATGGAATAGCCCTGCCCCCAAGCGCTCATCCCTGTGTTGGGGTCGGCCCCACCGTTCCCTGTAGCATCCCATTGATAAGTATTGATGTTACCGACATAACCATAAGACCGAGGAATCTGTTTCTTAGCATAGCTTCCATCCCAGAAAGAGCCGATCCAACTGTTATCTCTCCTGATCGCGTCGCTGGGGCAAGTCCACAGCTGGTCGTTTTTAACATAGGGCATCAGCTGCATTTCGAATGGGATGGGGAAGGGACTCCAGCCTCCACCCCCGTTAATCGGTGGAATATTGGCAAAAGCGGTAGGCATTACCTCGTCATAGTCCTGCACATACATGGCCAAGGCCAACCCGATCTGCTTCTCATTGCTCAAACAGACCGTTGCGCGAGCCGATTCGCGCGCTTGGGCGAACACCGGGAAAAGAATCGCAGCCAGAATCGCGATAATCGCGATGACGACGAGTAGTTCAATTAGTGTAAACGCTTTTTTGTACACTTTCTATTTCTCCTTGAATTTTTGTGTATAGTGGAAGAAAAATCCGACTTCCCATCCTTTCGTTAAGCGAGTTAACGTTGATTATGATCTCTGAGAGATCGAAACCCTGCACTTTTCTGTTCTTTACTTAATTAAAATTAAATTTAGTACCTCCTTTCAGTGATATCGGCAACCTTTGGTAAGGAACGATGCTTCTAAAAACATTAGTTCAAGGCGCATCCTATACACAATATAACACAGTTTTACGCTGCTGTCAACTCTTTTTTTGACAAAAATAGACCGCCTCCTATGCACTTGCTTGGCAGAAGGGGTTCAATGGGAGTAGCCTCTGGTAAAAAACGAGGGAGCACCGGCACATGCGCGATGCTCCCTCGCCTGCTTTCGAGACAACTATGGGCTGAAAGTCTGAGTAGGTTTACTGCGCTTGAACAGCCAGAAGTCATCGTGGCGTACATCCGGCCAGCGCGTCACCTTCGCGTGCCCGTCAGCAAAGATGTAGTTGCCTTGGTTGAAGTGACCACGACATGGACGTACACCGGTATACCAATCCTTACATGGTTCGTTCACATAAGAGTCGACAGGAGCAACCGGTGGGAACTGCCTTCCTGCCAACTTAGAGGTGTCGCAGTTGGTAAACAGATCGCCCCATGGGCTTCCCACCATAGCATCGTCGAACCCGTTAGAGAAAAGCCCCCAAGATTCCACGATCGCTATCGTTTCTGCCGGCTTATCGATTCCCGCCAATGAGTAGCCCTGTCCCCAAGCACTCATACCCGTGTTCGGGTCAGGACTATTCGGATCGATGGCATCGTGCTGATAGGTGTTCAGATTGCCCACATAACCGTAGGATCGGGGAATCTGCCGGGCGGCATAACTCCCGTCCCAGAAGGAACCGATCCAGTTGTTGTCACGTGGGGCATCATCGCTCGGACAATGCCATATATAATCATTTTTTACATATGGCATCAACTGCATTTCATATGGGATCGGGAAGGGACTCCACCCCCCACCTCCATTGATAGGTGGAATGTTGGCAAAGGCCGAAGGCATCATCTCATCATAGTCCTGTACATACATAGCCAAGGCCAACCCGATCTGCTTCATGTTGCTAATACACACAGCCGATCGTGCCCGCTCGCGCGCTTGCGCGAAGACGGGAAACAGAATCGCCGCAAGTATCGCTATAATAGCGATGACGACGAGCAATTCGATTAAGGTGAAACCTTTTTTCTTGAGCATTTTCGTTTTTCCTCCTCATCAGTTTTCTAGCAGAGCTTGATGACCTAATAGGTCATTGAACGAAGAGTTGAGAGACTGCTCGATTCTGTTCTTTTTATGTTCCTGTTACATCCCCCCTTCCTTTATTTATTTCACTGACTAACACATACCACATAAATCCTTGTAAACCGCAGGTTGGGTCTATCATATTCTGTTCTGTTTCTATATTATAGAGTACTTTTTCTGACTTGTCAAGTCCTCTTCAGTTAAAGAAGATGCTCCTACATGTCTTCATCTGAGAGATCGCTTGCAAAAGAGAATAAGAAAAGTAACACCTAAGCTTCCATCTATCCTCCACAAGAACGCCCATATGACCTACTGCTCGTATATCACACCAAACACAAGGATCAAGTATAATTAACCCGATAGCCGATACTCAAACCCATCGAAGCATTATGAAACTATTTTTCTTTAGCCTGGTGACCTTAGGAGCACTCTGCCCAAATCTATCTGTGGCTACACCGCCTCCATCATCCTTAAATAACCTGCTAACTCCAATTCAGACGCATTACAACCTTCCCGCTCTAGCCGGCTGCATCGTCACTTCAAAAGGCCTTTTTGCCGTCGGTGCCGTTGGCGTGCGTAAGTACAACAGCGATGTGCCTGTTACCTTAGACGACCCATTCCATCTAGGCTCCGACACGAAGGCGATGACCGCCTTTCTTGTTGCCCTTTTGGTTGAACAGGGAAAGCTTCAGTGGGATACCCCCCTTTCACAAGCCCTCCCTCAACTCGTCGCCCAGATGCAACCGGCCTATCGGAGCGTTACCATTCGTATGCTTCTGGAACATCGCAGCGGGTTTTCCGCGGAAAGCTGGCCCCCCAGACAAACGTTTCAAAGCCTACATCACCTCCCCGGCACACCTATGGAGCAACGGCTTGCCTACGCCCGCATGATCTTGTCCGATCCCCCTGTGAATACCGCCGGCACAACCTTTCTCTACTCTAATCGCAACTACGCCCTACTAGGGGTCATCCTCGAACAGATCACCCATACCTCTTGGGAAACGCTCATTACCCAAAAACTCTTTCGCCCGCTTCACATGAACACAGCCGGGTTCGGCGCCATGGGAACTTCAAACCAGCTAGATGCCCCGTGGCAACACGTGCTTGGCCCTGAAGGGAAACCGATTCCCATTTCGCCCGGCCCCCTAAGCGATAACCCCGACGTTATCGCTCCGGCAGGAAAAGTCCACTGCTCCATAGAAGATTGGGCCAAGTTCATTCGGTGCGTTTTGCGCGGGATGGAAGGTCACAGCGGACTTTTGAAGGCCACAACTCTCCAACAACTCCTTGCTCCCTCCCCAGGCAGCAGCTATGCGGGCGGATGGATCATCACCGATCGTTCCTGGGCTGACGGGCGCGTCTATACTCACGCCGGCAGCAACACGATGAACTTCTGCGTGGCATGGGTGGCCCCAAAACGTGATTTCGCCGTGCTCATCGCCACCAATATCGGCGGTGAAAGCGCTACCGAAGCCTGCGATGCGGCAGCCAGCGCTCTCATCCACTTCTACCTGAGTTCGTCCACAACCTCCAAATAGACCGAATTTGGACCTAAGGAGACACACGTTGCCAGAGAAACCTATGCGTTACCGACGTTTTGGCCGTACGGAGCTTTCGATGCCCGTCTTCTCCTGCGGCGGCATGCGCTACCAACACAAATGGCAGGACGTGCCGCCAGAAGAGATTCCAAGCGAAGGACAGGCCAACCTCGAGGCCACCATCCATCGCGCCCTAGAACTCGGCATTAACCACATCGAGACGGCGCGCGGCTACGGCACCAGCGAGATGCAACTTGGATGGGTGCTTCCGAAGCTACCTCGTGAAAAACTTATCGTGCAGACCAAGGTGGCTCCTGCCGAGAACCCGGCGGATTTCCTCCAAACTTTCAGGCGCTCTATGGCCTATCTTAAACTGGACTATGTAGACCTACTGGCCTTTCACGGTATCAATAACGACGCCTTGCTCGATCAGGTTCTTCGCAAGGGGGGCTGTTTAGAGGCGGCTCGGGGTCTGCAGCGCGAGGGGCGTGTGCGCTTTATCGGCTTCTCCACCCACGCCCCTTGTCGCGTCATCCTACGCGCCATTGAGACCGGCGAGTTCGACTACGTGAACCTTCACTGGTACTTTGTTAACGAGCAGAACTGGCCGGCCGTTGAAGCCGCCGCGCGTCACGATATGGGCGTGTTCATCATCTCCCCATCGGATAAGGGCGGGATGCTCTATCGGCCACCGGCCAAAATCATCGCCCTGTGTGCCCCCTTCACCCCCATGCAGTTCAACGATCTCTTTTGTTTAGCTCGCCCCCAGGTGCATACCCTGAGCGTGGGCGCAGCTTGCCCCACCGACTTCGACGAGCACGTGGCCGCCCTCGACTTTTATGACCGGCTGCCGGAGGCCATCGCTCCGGTCGAAGCACGCCTGCGAGCAGAACTAGAGCGTGTTGTGGGAAGCGACTGGGCGAACGGATGGTGGCAAGGGATTCCGGAGTACCATGAGGTTCCCGGTGAGGTTAATGTTATGGAGATACTGCGCCTTTGGACCTATGCACGCGCCTTCGATCTGGTGGAATGGGGGCGGATGCGCTATAACCTGTTGGGCAACGGAGGACACTGGTTTCCCGGCAACAATGCCGCCTCTTTCGATGAAGCCCAGCTACGCTCGGCTCTGGCGCAAAGCCCCTTTGCAGATCGCATTCCACACATACTGCGCGAGGCCCATGCAATGCTTCAAGGAGAGGCACAGAAACGCCTGAGCCAAAGCGAGTGATCATTAATCTTTACCAATCGGGGCTGGTTTGGGGCATAGCATCGCCTTCTTGTTCGAGAAGGCGTTCTGCTTGAATGGCGGCCATACAACCCGACCCGGCGGCGGTTACTGCCTGCCGATATTCCTGATCTTGCACATCGCCCGCCGCAAAAACCCCGTAAACGCTCGTGCGAACGTCGTGATGCGTTCGTATGTAGCCGTTTTCATCGAGTTCGAGTTGCCCCACGAAGAGATCGGTATTCGGTTTGTGCCCGATGGCCACAAACAACCCCGATACGGGCAGCTCACGCCGCTCCCCCGTCTTTACATTCCGAAGGGTGAGACCGGTTACTCTTTTTAGAGCCGGATCGTGCACGCGCTCAACCACCGAATCCCAAATGAACTCGATTTTAGGGTTGCTGAAGGCGCGCTGCTGCATGATTTTGGAGGCGCGCAACGTATCCCGCCGATGGATAACGGTAACTTTTGTGGCATGGTTTGTAAGATAGATGGCCTCTTCCAGGGCCGTGTCTCCGCCTCCAACTACGGCCACCTCCTTGCCTCGAAAGAAAAAGCCGTCGCAGGTGGCACAAGCCGAAATGCCGGCCCCACCGAGGCCGCCCTCCCAAACCGGTTTTTCTTCCGGCAGACCAAGCCACTTCGCCACAGCGCCCGTGGCGATAATCAACGTTTTGCCCTCATAAACCGTGTCACCGACCCAAACTTTAAAGGGACGTTGTGAGAGGTCCACCTTGGTGGCCAAATCCTCTACCAGCTCAATGTTAAAACGAAGCGCCTGTTTGCGCATATTCATCATCAACTCCGGCCCTTGAATGCCTTCGGCAAAGCCGGGGTAGTTTTCGACCTCGGTGGTGATCATCAGTTGGCCGCCGGCACCGGGCAGCTCTTGCCCACGCCCTACGCCACCATCAATGAGAAGAGGACGCAGATTGGCCCTACCGGCATAGATGGCCGCCGTATAGCCTGCCGGCCCCGAGCCGAGAATGATTACTTTATGCAACATTTTCCCTTCCTAAGGAGGTTATGGGGTTGAACCGGTGCCGCAGAGTTGGTGAAAATAGCGCAACACCTTACGAACATAGTCCTGCGTCTCTTTATACGGCGGAACCCCCGCATATTTCTTCACAGCGCCGGGGCCGGCGTTATAGGCCGCCATAGCAAGCCGAATCTGCTCGTCGCTAAGCGAGCCATCGGGAGCAGCGTAGGCTTGATAGCGGTTGAGACACTCTCGCAACTCCATCACGCCTCCCCAAATGTTCTGTGCGATGTCGTAGCCATTGGTTAGGCCGTAGCGCTGCACCTCGTCCGGCATCAGCTGACAAAGCCCCATGGCGCCCTTGTTGGAGGTGCACTTGGGATCGAAATCCGACTCGGCGATAATCATGGAGACGGTCAGTCGCGGGTCTACCTGCAACTGGTACGAGTCGGTAAGCAAACAGTAGGTAATAAGGCCGACATCTCGATCGGATAGAGAGGGGTTTCGAGAAGCGATATATTGGAAGTAGGGAAGAAACATGGGTCGGAGTTCCGGTGGCATCGCAGCCGTGTAGACGGCCGTTTGAACGCTAGCATCTCCCTCCACAGCAAGAGGCGCTCGCACTTCGCCACCACGAGCGGGCATACTTCCTCGCAGATCGGGCGGCAGTGAGCGGCGGAAGGCCTGTAGCCATTGGGCTTTATCCCACATCTTCTGCAGCTTTTGCGCCTCGGCTTGCGTTTTGGCGTCGGTTAATGCGGCCTCTACATCGTCCTCTAAAGCGGCGGCCAGCACCCTATATTTGGGGATGTTGGAGCCGGCCTCGAGAGCCTCCACCCGCAACAGCACGCGAATGGTTGCTGCACCGCCCATATCTTGCAGTTCACTAAAAAAAGTCTTCTCATTGGCAGGGACGTTGAGAGAGAGAGGGTCATTCACATCGTTTGTCGGCAAAAGCAGCACGGTAACGTTGTTGCCGCCGCCGGCCCACCCCATTACTTTGCCTTGCACTTCTAGTGCGTATCCTTCATAGTGGGCCGGATCGGCTTCGACCTGTTTCGGGCTAAGTGCGGGATTGTAGTGGGCACGGGCACGTAAGAGCAGATAGTGGGCACCATCGCTGGCTTTGGCGCTTTGAAGGCTCAAAAGGCCGCTCCACCCAACCCACAGGAGAACAAGGAGAACTGTTTTTCTTGGTGGCATAGAACGCTGTTCCGAGCAAGCTGCTTTAAAAGGGAAACGGCACAGCGGATAAACTGTGCCGTGAATACTGCTTTAGAGCGGAGAGACCGGGATTCGAACCCGGGGTAGGGGCAATACGCCCCTACAACTGATTAGCAGTCAGCCGCTTTCGACCACTCAGCCATCTCTCCGTACGTGCTTTTATATTGTATCACAATCCA